>JGI12104J13512_1000406_pt1 | contig 39525 bp, 23 predicted proteins | sample TerdegcTABiofilm_FD_13512 | JGI IMG/M metagenome (IMG submission 13512)
TTGTCTGCGCCGATGGTACTGCACGGGCAACTGTGTGGAAGAGTAGGTCGCCGCCATCGCTAACGGCGAATTTTTTGAAGTCGAGAAGTAGAGAGTTTTAAAGGCAATAAAAATATTAGAGTTTGCTTGCATAAGATAATCGCGTTATTTTATAAATAGGATAAAGAAATATATACAGGTAATCAGATAAACGATGGTAATAGAAATAAGAGAGAACAAGTGGACATAAAAAAACTTAAAGAGAGTAAAGAACTAAGTTAAAGTAAAGGAATAAGGATAGGGATGGAATAATTCGTGCATAAAATAACATATATAAATAAATAATATATATCCGGGAGGATAAATGAGATTAAATCGGAATCAATTAGCGAGAAAAATTATGCTCGTTGCAGGATTATGCCTGGTCACTATTATTATGTGGGCTAAAGTAGTAGAGCCGGAGAATGCTTTGCTGGCTGCAAAAAATTACCTTCAAGAAGCGGGACTAAAAAGTCCGATTTATGCAGGTAATGCTGAACTATTTGTTTATAGTTCGGGGAAGCTATTGCCTTTGGAGTTTAATAAAGCGGTTGAATTTGAGCCAACGCTCTATTTTATTAATTATGCAAACGGTAATTATGCTATTGTGTCCGCCGAGGATAATTTCTATCCTGTTTTAGCATATTCAGATGAAGGGTTAACCAATATGAATAACCTGCCACCTGCTTTCTATTACTGGTTGGAAAATTATTCAGTTCAAATTGAACAAATTAGAGAAGCGAAAATTGCATATCCGGAAAATGTTCAACTATGGCAGAGCTTAATTGAAGGTTCTTATAGGAATGCTTTTAGAACAGAGCGTTCTGTAAGACCTTTAGTGACGACGCTTTGGGATCAAGGATGGCCCTATAATGCGCTTTGTCCTGTAGATCCTCAAGGTTCTGGAGGTCATGTTTATGCAGGTTGTGTAGCTACAGCAATGGGTATGGTTATGAAATATTGGAATCATCCCCAAACCGGAGTAGGTAGTGAAAGTTACTATTGTCCCGGTTATGGCTATCAAAGTGCTAATTTCGGGAACACTACTTACCTTTGGGATCAAATGTATGATACAGCAGGAGCGACACCAGCTGAATATTTGCCGATTGCGACATTATTATATCATTGTGGTGTTGCTGTTCATATGGCATATTCTGTTGAAGGTTCAGGAGCACAAAGTACAGATGCAGCTGTGGCATTTGTAGATCATTTTCGTTATCCTAATGCACAATATGTAATGAAAAACAGTTATACGGATGCCAATTGGAATAATTTATTAACTTCTCAAATTGATAACGGCATTCCTGTTTATTATAGTGGTTATGATCCCGTAGAAGGGGGTCATGCTTTTGTAATGGATGGTTACGATACTGCTAATCATTTCCATTTCAATTTTGGCTGGAGTGGTTCAGGTAATGGTTATTTTTATACCAGCAATCCAGGTGGTTTTACTAACAATCAGAGTGCTATTATCAATATTATTCCGGAGAACTACAGCATTTCTACTGTTCCGGTAAAACTTAACGCGCATGACACAACTGCGGGCGATAATTTTACTGTTACCGTTAAAACGAATCCCATTCTTGGTAGCTGGAATATAACACATTACGATTTCGTGTTATATTATGACAGTGAATTTATTGATTATATAGGTTATTCCACCACGGGAACTATTTCTGAAAATGGAACTATTACCGTAGTTGAAAATCCTGCCGGAATTATAAGCGTAGATTGGAATAGTACGAATTATATCTTCGGTGGTGGAGTATTGATTAATTTTACATTTAGAACCAGAGATATGGGAGATTTTCTGTTTGATATAACGAGTATGCATTATAATACTACACCGGTTTCAAATATAAGCTATGTGATGATTCATTCTTATGCTCCTGTAAACAACATATCTGAGAGCCGAATTTTGCTTACCAATATTATGAATCTGGCTTATAATGCAATTGGTACTACACAGATGAATACTACTTATTTGCTTCCTTCCTGGAATATTACACATTTCCAATATCATCTTAACTATAATCCTGCCAAAATAGAATACTTTGACATCGTAACAGAAGGAACGATAAGTGCAAATTGTGAAGTTAATGTTGATTCATCCAATCCAGGTGTTTTAAATATTTCAGGTAATTCAACTGTTCCGCTAATTGGAGCCGGAGCTCTAATGAAAATTAGATTCAAAGCCATAGGTAATACAGGTTCTATATCCGTCACTCAGATTTCTATTAGTGATTTCTTGTATAATAATGTAGCAATTTCAGATGTTGGAACTGCCAATGTGGTACTTTCAGCTTATACGGCTAATGAAGATGAAATTGTTGCTGTTCCCGAACCGAAACTGGAAATCTATCCTAATCCTTTTCAGGATAGTGCAATGCTAAAATTTACAGGAACCAACAAAGCTCCTGTTAGAATTCACATTTACAATATTAAAGGTCAATTAGTAAAGGAATTGCTGATAAGCGATCCGTTGAATTCTCAGATTAGTTGGAATAGAAGTGATGTAAAGGGAAAAACTGTAGCGGATGGAATTTATTTTCTGCATTGGCAGCAGGGAGAACAAAGCGGTATTAATAAAGTATTGGTAATCAAGTAACATAAAAGCGTAATTCAGTAAAAAAAGATTTGATGACTCCTGATTAGCAAAATATCAGGAGTCATCTTTTTATATAGAAGAAGAGTTTCAATCCTTTGGTGAATAAAATGTGTAGTCGTAGCAAACTTTCTCAACACCTAAAGGGAGAATTGAGATAGACAATTTATCCGAAAAAAGGCAGGAAAAATCATCAGACAGGAAGTGAAATTTAAATAGATAAGGCAATATCTGTCGTTTTTACGGACTTTTTCTGCCATTTATGATTATAGATAAAGTATTATTAAGTTTTGTATTTAAAATGCAGTTACTTTATCAGAACTTGTTCGGATTCCTGCTTGCGTAGGAATGATAAAAGATATTTCATTCAAAAAAATGATATAACTTTTCTCTTTTTCTCTTTTTCTCTTTGTAGAAATAATCCAACTCACCATCTCATTTTCTCTTTTTCTCTTTGTAAAAAAAAGTATCCTTTTCGTTTTTTGCCAGGAAATCCCGTATTTCCCTTTCTGCAGTTGCAAAATCATCTTTACTTTTCACCCAGATAGGATCGGAGTAGATCATAGTTAGCTTGGCAAAAGGTTTGGGAAACCGAAATCTGTCCCAGGAATTGAACTGACATTCTTTATCAGCATTAACAGCTACGGCTACAATAGGAATTTTTGCCAGGTAAGCAATTTGAAAAAGACCTGGATGGAAGGTGTAGCAAGGTCCTTTAGGCCCATCGGGAGTAATGGCAAGGGATATTTTTTGGGATATTTTTATCATTTCTTTCATTGCTGAAGAACCCTTAAAAGAACTTGAGCCCCGAACAGGAATATATCCAAGTTCCCATAAAGGTCCGGCAATTAATTCTCCATCCTTGGAAGAAGAAACCATAACGGCTGCACCGTGATAAACTCTTTGGAGAGTCATCATCAAAAGATTTCTATGCCAGAACATATAGATGCAGCGTATGTTATCGGAGGATTCTTGATTTATTACTTTGAATTTCAGTGTTTTCCGCAAAAGCAACAGAAGCCAGGCACCCAGTTTCCGTTCCAGATAAAAAAGAACTTTAGCCATAGGTATCAAGTAAATAACGGACTATTTTAGGCATTTCCTGAGAGGGATGTTTATCACTTAGCATTGCTCTCAGTTTAAATAATTCCTTCCGGATTTGGGCATTCTTTTCAGGATCGCTTAAGATTTGCATTCCAGCTTTATAAATATTATCCGGTTTCATTTCTCCCTGAATCAGTTCCGGCAGGATGTCTGCATCCAAAACGATATTAGGTAAACCGATATGTTTAATTCTAACAAATATCCGACCTATCAGATAGGATAAATAAGAACCCTTGTAACATATTACCAGAGGAGTTCCAATATAGGCAGCTTCCAAAGTTACAGTGCCTGAAGTGCAGATCAGCAGTTCACAATATTTCATCATTTCATAGTTATAACCATCAATGAGCTTGATATTCTTATGTCCTTCTATCAGATGCATATAAAGTTGATGATTAACGCTATGTGACTTGGAAAATAGCATTTGATATTCAGTTTGGTTCCACTTTTGAGCTGTCTGTAAAAAGACCGGGAGCATTTTGGTTATTTCATTATTTCGGCTTCCCGGGAAAAAACCAATCCATTTTTTATTAGGATCAAGACCAAAAAAACGGGCAAAAGACCCACGATCAAGCTCAAAAGTAATTTCTTCCGCTATAGGGTGACCTACATAACTGCAATTTATATTATGAATTTTCAGTAATTCCTCTTCAAAAGGAAGAATGCAAGCTACATAACGCACAGAATCCTTTAGCTGATATACTCTTTTATGTTTCCAAGCCCAAAATTGAGGACATATAAAATATAGCACAGGAATACGCATTTCATCTGCCATTTTAGCAATTCTTAAATTCAAACCCGGGTAATCAACAAGAATGGCAAGGTCAAATTTCTCTGTAGAAAACAGTTTGCCTAATTTACGCTGGACTTTCAGGAAAAAGAACAAATGTTTCACCACTTCTACAAAACCCATCACAGCAAATTTTTCAAAAGGAAAGAGGGTTTTCAAACCCTGTCTTTGCATTCTGGGTCCGCCAATTCCAATATGGGTTAAATTACCAAATTTATCGTTTAATGCTTTCATTACCAGTTCGGAATGCAAATCAGCAGAACTTTCACCCACAAGCCAAAATATTTTATACCTTTCTTTGCGTATCATAAAGCTAAGGTTCCCATCAAAGATAAAACAGTTACAATAATAGCTGCCATAATTACCCCTAAAAATATAAAAAGCATTGAACGCCAAAATCTTAAGCCAAATATATTAGCAGCTAAAGCACCTGTCCAACCCCCGGTTCCGGGAAGAGGAATGCCAACAAAAACAACTAAACCAATTTCCTCGTATTTTTCTATGGACTTACCTTTGCGTCTTGTTCTGGTAAAAAGCCATTCAGTAAATTTACGACCTGGTTTCACTTTACTTATTAAGCCAAAAAACCAATCAATCAGCAACAATAGGAAAGGGACTGGAATCATATTGCCAATAATGGAGAGAACTGCCGCTTCCAGCCATGGAATATTAAATAATAAAATTGCCACAGGTATACTTCCCCGCAGTTCTACAACTGGAATCATTGAAATTATCACCACAATGAGTTCGGGTGCAACACCTTTTGCTTTCAACCAGGCAACGGTCTTATCTGCAGTAGTATTACAAAAAAGCGGCTGGGACAAAATTACTATCAACAGAATAAGCAGTATCTTTTTTAGCTGGTTATCCAACTTCACTTCCTTTATAACATTATCATAATTCCATTTATCAAAAACCCGTATTTTGTCAATAATTTGTATAGACGGATGGTTGATGTTCTCGTCAACCAATGATTAGAAAACGAATGAGGACATAGTTCTTCCGATATTAAAATCAGGAGTTATATATGCTTTGATATTTTTTATTTGGGAAATAGCTTTTACAGCGTATATGACTAATGACGACACAGTTGCTCATTATTAAAATATTCTGTTCATTTCGGAATTATTAGATAAAATATCGGGAAGAGATTGCTGTCACGAGTTTTCATTGTTAAAATAATTAGGGTATTGTGTAAAAGTTATTTCTGCAGTAACGATTCCTGAAAGCTCGGGTAAAGATAGCTCTCAATACATATAATTTAACCTTTTGTAACTTCATCCTTAAATTTATTTATTTTTCACTTGACAATCCATCAATAATATTTATAATATCTTTAAGAATATTGAAGGAGATGAAGATGAATTTATCCAACTGTCCCATCTGTAAAGGAGAATTGAAAATTAGAGTATTGCACTGCCCGCATTGTGAAATTAGTTTTCAAGGCGACTTTGAAAATAACTGGCTGGCAGAATTAGACGCTGGTCAATTAGAGTTTATTCGTTTATTTTTACTAGTGCAAGGTAATTTGAAAGAGCTGCAAAATCAGCTGGGAATATCATATCCCACAGTAAAAAACCGTTTAGCAGAAATTATCGGGATCATAACAAAAAAAGAACCGGTTACGGATACGGTTATTGATGTTTTATCCGATTTGGAAGAGGGTTTTATCAATGTAGACGAGGCAATAAATATGATTACTCAAAGGAGAGAAAAATGAGCAAAATCAATTTGGAGAAAAAATGGGTTTTTGACCCCTTACACACAGTAGTAATTGAAAATCATCTGGCTAAATTATTATTTCAAGCAGATGAAGGACAAGAAGTTAATATGGAAGGGATAATCAATTTCAGTCATTCTCAAGATACCTTCCAGACCGAGGATTATATTCAATCCGAATATCAGGACGGGATATTAAAGATTATCCTACAAGATATTGATTCTGATGAAGTTAAAGATGCCGTGTTTACTATAACCATTCCAGAAGGCGTTTATCTGAAAGTAAAAACAGATAACTATCCTATCAGTTTGAATAATCTGAAAAACAAGCTTAAAGTTTTGAATGAAAATAGTCCCATCTATCTGCAAAACTGTCAAGGTGATATGCATTTGGAAAATGAAAACGGCTTAATTCGCTTGTCTGATTGTGAAGGTAATATTGATGCTAAATTGGAGAACGGTCCCTTATCAGCATCCAAAATTAGCGGTCAAACCCTTCATCTGGAAAATGAAAACGGACCGATAAAAGTGCGGATGGCTTCTTTTACCGAAGTGGAATTATATTCCGAAAACGGACCTATCTTCTACGAAACCATCCCTGTAGAAAATGGCAATTTCCAGTTTAAAACCGAAAATGGCTCAATTAATCTTGTGCTGCCCAATAATTTTGATTTTACTTTGGAAGCAACTACACAATGGGGCAGAGTGAAAACCTCATTTGATTTACCCATTACCTTTAATGACAATATCTATACAATGATTAACGGAGAAGGAACTTCGCACATTAAGGCAATTTCCGATAATGGAACCATTAAAATCAATGCAGAAAATCGCCTGAATTTGGACTTTGTGATGAATAAATTGGAACAGATTAAAATCGCCTTGCAGAAAGTAAATTCGGAAGCAGAAAAACAGAAAGTTGTGGAAATGGTAAATAAAATTACCACCTATATTAACCGCCTTGCCGATTCCATCAAAGAAGAAAAAATAAAAGAGAAAATAACCTCTGCTACCAGCAAATTAAAGGATTTGGTAGTGAACTTTGATTTTCGCGAAACTAACGATAAGGTAATTAAAAGCGTAGAAGATATCGATTCCCAGATTCAAGATGCCTTTAAAGAAGGTATTAAAAATATCAAAGAAAGTGTGGATGACCTCAAAAAACATCGCTTCCATACCGAATCAGTTGCTGCTTATGTTAAAAAAATTCTGGATTCACCCCAAATTAAACCTTATTTGGGAGGGGAACACAAGAAAAAAGAAAAAGAGAATATTGCAGACCGCAGCCGCATAAAAATCTTGGAAATGCTGGAAGCAGGAAAAATCACTGCTGAAGAAGCTGAACGACTGTTGAAAGCTATTGGGAAAGAGTGAAAAAAGCCGAGAGGTCAAGAAGAAATGACTGCTGTGACTTAAAACCGGTTTTCTTTAACCAAAAAATAAGCTATCCACACCTGAAGTAATTTTTTCACCTACCTTCGCTTTATATCCTCAGCCCAAAGACCGGTTTTGAGTTACATCAGCAACAGCAGGAAAAAAGAACAACGGTTCAGTGACTTAAAACCGGTTTTCTTTAACCCCAAAAAAAGCTATACATACCTGCAGTATGTTTTTCACCTGCTTTCGCTTTACATCGTCAGCCCAAAGACCGGTTTTGAGTTACAGCAGTAACAGCAGGAAAAAAAGAACTACGGTTCTGTGACTCAAAACCGGTTTTCTCTATCCCAAAAAAACTATACACACCTGCAGTGTATTTTTTTTACCTGTATTCGCTTTACATCGTCAGCCCGAAGACCGGTTTTGAGTTACAGAAGTAAGCATTAATAGCAGGAAGAAAGAAATACGGCTGTAACTGCAAGAAGAAAGAACAACGGTTCTGTGACTTAAAACCGGTTTTCTTTGCTAAAAAAGCTATCCATACTTGCAGTATATTTTTCACCTGTCTTCGCTTTACATCGTCAGCCCAAAGACCGGTTTTGAGTTACAGCAGAAAATACACCTAAAAATATCTCTTGTTACATTAAAATTAATTATTGATGTTCTAATGATCATTCAGAGCATTAAAAAATGCTTGTATTGCAATAATATGTTCCTTATGAAATTTTAAAGTGACCTCTTTTCCGCACAAATTAAATTTGATTTCTTGTTTACCGTCATAGTTTAATTGCTTAAATTGTTCAACAATATCATCTGCGCTAATTCGACCATTTACCATTTGAGCAAAGTGATTGGCACATAAGCAGAGAGCATTTCCTGGTTTGTCAGAACTTAAATCTATATATCGTTCAATTAGAAAATGAATAATAAAAAAAGGTTTACCATTTCTCTGGATAAAATTGTTATCACATCCGCAAATTTGACATTTTCCCCCATACCAATTTTGCAACGACTTTTTTGTCTGTTCATTGATCGGTTCAACTATCTTTGCTTGAATTAATCTCTTGCTTTCTGATAAATATTTTTCATTCTCAATATCAAACTTAATTCTATCATATTCTTTTGCATATCTTCTATCTGCATCGTATACTTTGTCTGGTTTTGTATAATTGGCATTTTCATCAAAAGGTTTATCTTTGCTATTAAATGTGTTGAAAATATATTCCGATAAATTAAACTCACTTTGTTCATTTGTCTTTATAGTGTTAATCTTAACTTCTTTATCGGATTCTACATCTGCTATTATTGCTTTATCTTCAACCGAGGTCTTTGCCTTATTATCATATTCTGATATAGTTACTTCTTGTTTGTTCACTGCCATTGATTTAAATATACTTGTTTCTTGCTGTTTAGCAATATTGACTACGGGACAAGTTTGGTTTGATCCTGTTTGTTCTGAAGGAATTTTTTGTCTTGCAGAAACAGATTCTATTACAAGCGATTCCTGTGCATTTAGTTCTTCCTCTAAGTAAGCATTTTCAGGTACACTTATTTGAATCACAGAGCTGAATAAAGTTTCTATTTCTGGAGAAATAGATTTGTTATCTTCTTCCAGCATATTATATAGGTCTTTATCAGAATAACAAAGTTTAGCTTCAACAATATTTTTGAGCTCATCAAAGTTAGTTCCATTATTCAATTCTCTGGCAAGGTAATCAGCAATATTTCTTTTACTTACATTTGAAGTTAGAAACAAACTTTTATTAACCAAATCCCAAAAACATTCACTTGGGTAATCTTTACTAATTGAGCCAATTCTATATCTTAGCATAATATTATTAGCATTATATTCCACAGTTTTACAGAGGCATTCTATGGTTCCGTTTTTCTCCAGTTCCCGATAATTTTTCTCATCGTTTTCTATTAGCCAATTAGCAATTATTTTTTTTGTAGCAATGGTCAAGTATTTTGGTTCTGGACATTCTATACCTTTTATAGCGTCAATATTATTAATAACTACGGATTCTTTGATTGTAACAACACCAAGAAACCTAAATAAATCCCAAAAATCAGTATAGATTTTTCCTTCTGGTATCCAAGTAAAATCCAATGTATCATTAAATACCATTTTCAATTTTCCGTCATTAGGAACAAAAACTTCATTAGGTGGTTTAAATCTTTCATTTTCCGTATAAATTAGAGCTTTTTGCTTAAAATCCAATAACCAAACTGGATTATCTTTATCAGCATTGTATTTCTTTATACAACCATTTAAGTGTATCATTATCTGGGACATTGTTTTTTCAATATCTTTATCTTGTTTGGCTGCTGATTCTTGGATTTTTAACCAAAGTGTTGTATAATGCTCATCATCAACATCTTCTTTTACTCCAAGATATTTAAGGAAAAATTCCTTTAATTTTAGATAGAACTTTCCAATATAATAGAACCTATTACCAAACAAATCTTCTCTGGAAAGCCAGATACATTCATTTGGAAATGCCCAAATTTTTTCAGTATTATTAACAAGAATACACTTTTTTTCTTTCAATGATCTGGTATGTTTTTCTATATCTTCTTGTTTGAAGTTTTGAAGTTTATTATATAATAGGGAGTATAGCTTTTCTATTAATTTTTGTTCAACCGCATTTTGATTAGAATAAGACAGAAGTAGAGAGATTAATTTATCTGTTGTAATACTTGTGTTTATTTCTAATAGGTTAAGAACACTATCAGGCAAGTTATAATTGATGTATGGTATTAAATCACCGAATATTTCCTCAATTTCATCAGTTTTAACAAATGCCTCTCTGGGAATGCTATATCCTTTTGTTGTAGGCAACCAAGGGGAATTTCTAAGATATATCAAAAGGTCAGAATCAAAATCATGAGAATAGTTTGTGTTATGAAAATAATTTAATGTAGAGATGAAATATTTTTCAAAAGATATCCAACTTCGTTGTGATATATTTGATAGGCCTTGTAGCCAATTAAGCAATGAATAGGATAGTATATCATTAATCTCCCTTTTAACAGAAGAATAACATACTTTTCTTATTAGTTGCATATATCTTCTAGAGTTACCAGAGGATTTATTTTCCGCAACCTCTATTATTTCTTCAAGTTCTTTTGAGCTAAATGATGATTTATCGATAATTTTATAACAATAGAAACTTTCATCCAATATAAATGAAGTTATTTTTTCTTCTCGTAATAAGGGATATTTAGTTGCACCTATTACATTCAGGACTTTTTCCAGATCGTTTTCAGGTAGTTTAAGATATATATCAGATAAAATAATAAGATGTTGTCTATCTTCTTCGGTTATAAATATATTTTGCCAACCCGTTTCAGGATCATATCCAATAGGCGAGACCAATTGTTTCTCTTTTTCGTTTTTAATTTCCTGTAGGACTTTTCGTTCACCATTTATTAGTAAAATAGGTAGATCGTTTAGAGAGATGTTATAAGATATGTTTTCTATTAAAAACTTTGTTACTAATACACATTGGTCATCTGATATTTTGTTATAATCCTGGCTAAACCAATTTAGTACATGTTTAACATAATTATCTAAAGTAAATGGATGAACACCAAGAAAACTTGTCATCCAATCCTTAAGTTCATCTTTTTCTTTGATTAATATCAGGAAGTCCTCATAGATAAATGCAATTGGCTGGTCAATATATTTAGAGCATTCTTGAAGCAATTTTAGGTCTTCAGGACTGCATTCAAAATAAATGGGCTGTTCATTATCACAAGAATACCTATATCCTTTATTATTTTTTATCGGTATGATTGGACATTCTGTAAGAATTGCTTTTTCACAATTTATTGTCTGAAGATATTCATAGCATTCAAGAATCCATTCAAAATTGTGTTGTTTTATCCATTCTTTATCTTTAAAACATGCAATTATCGTATCTCTATCAAGTTCCTTTATACCTAAATTTTCCCATACATTTTGTAATGGTTGCTCTTGTATTTCCTGCCTAATTAATCTATTTTTAAGAAGAGCTTTGGGGTATATTTCTCTATTTAATAAGTTGCGAAACTTATCTGAAGTATGTGCATCATTGGGTTGTACTAATTTATCATCTGGTTCAGTAGCGACTATACATATATCTTTTAGTTTTGATATTATAGGATCTATTATCGGGTTTAGGAAATTGTTATCAGTATGCAAGGGGGCATATTTAAGAACAAAGTATCTATAAGCAGGAATTTTTACCATTTTCTCAATAGCCGCTATAAACAAATCAATAATCTGGTCTCGTAACCAGATATTCCATTCTTTTTCACCATAAACATCCGATCTTGAGCTGGTTAATAAAAAATCTGCATTAATTACAAAAGGAAGTCCCGTATTTTCCCAAACAGGTAAATAAGCATATAAGGAACATTGATTAATTCTTTTATTTACAGGAAAGGCAAGGGATACAGTAGATTTTTTAATATCTTTTCTTTCAGTTTCTTCTAACTCAATTGGTCTATCAACTGTCTCACTATGAAGAAAATATGAATCTGATTCAGCAATTTCTTTTTTTCCATCTATACCTTTGCATATAAGAGTTGTTAAAAAATTATCATTAGTTATCTTAGTGATTTCTACATTATATTCATCTTCAATAGATAAATTCAAAGTTGATAATTTGTTTAGGAATAAGATTGTTTCGGGAGTAAACTCTCTAATCATTTTACTAATAGAATAAAAGTCCATTTTATCCGTTTTATTTAAAGGCAGAATAATATTGGTTTGGGAAAGATCTACTATTGTTGGAATTTCCGTAACCCATTCAGGTATAATATATCCTAAACCAATATCTTCTATTTTCTCCGGGAATCTAACCTGATATCCCTTGGAGAAAATATAGGGGGATGTAGTTATTACAAAGACCGACTTAAAACCAATTCCTTTTTCTCCAATATAACCACAAATTTTATTTTTTGTTGTCTTACATTCACATAATGCTTCCATATTAGCATAAGTAAATCCGGTTTCATTATTTTGTATCAATATAGCTCCATCAGAGTGACTAGTTCCTGTTGGGTCTTTTCTGAGCAGTGTTATACTCAATTTTGGTTCTTTAATGTATTCATTATCTTCAGCATTTTGGATTAATTCCAGGAGAAAATGGGTATTTTTGCTATATAGACCTTCGGATAATTGTTTTAATAATCCTTGTAAGGTGATTCTGGTTTTATCATTTTTTGAAGTATTTTTATCATTCAATCCGAACCCATTTCTGATTTTTTGAATATGATCATATTGCTTACTCATATTTTATTCTCCCTTGATTTTAATAATTCCATACATTATTACATTAGCGATAATTTCAGCTTTTTCCACAGCTATCTCTAAATCTTGCATTCTTCTTGCAAAGTCAGCTTCAGCATTTCTCAGGGAGGCAAGATGCATTCGTTTAATTTTTTCTTCAGTTACTTTTGCAATTTGGTCATTGATAAATTCAATTCTGGCTTTATGTGTGGTGCGCAAGCTTTCTTTAAGAAATTCCACTTGTTCTGAAATATGCATTTTATGCTCTTCCTTTTCTTTTAACCATAATTTATAATGTATTTTATCCAAATAATCCCAATGCTCTGCTATAATATTATTATAAGATAGTGTTGTTGTCTCATTCGCTTTTTCTAGTAACTGGGTTATATTCTTACCTACAATTTCTGAAGAGCATACAGTTTGTAATTTCAGATCTGTTTTTAGACCATACATTTGCCATTTGTATATAGCAAAGTCGTAAATTCCAGATTCAAATTGAGAATCTGACACTTCAATTAAAGTATATGCATTGTTATTGGGACTAAAAAATTCTGCTGCCTGTTTAATGAAAGGATGAGTAGGATTTAAAAGAATTATTTTAGGATTATCTATTGCAGTTGAAGGGTTAAAAGTTACCTGGAGATTTGGATCTCCTCCCTTAAGATATAATTCCCACTGGTGAGAGACCTCATTTGGTGATATTTTCAATGCTTGAAAATCTGATAATAAGCTTGATCTAGCTTCCTGTGACAAGCGTAAATTTTTTATTTCTTTTTCTCCGAGGAAATAGTCATATTCTTTTTTCAGTTTTTTCTTTAGATATATTGAGGTCATCTGTTCCAGCATCTTAGGGGAAAGCCAATAACTGCTTGCTTTTTCTATAGCATTATCTACTTGTTTATTAGGTAGGTCTAAACCAAAAAGCTCATACTGTTGCTTTTCCAGTTTCTCTTCTTCTTGAAGTTTTCTTATTTCATTATCTGCCAATTGTTGTAATTGTAAATTTCTTTCTTCAGGTGTAAGCAACAAGTTTTCTCCTATACTTTTCAATTCAGAAGTAATTTCACCTAATATTTCTTCAGAATCTCCAATAGAATTTTCAAAAATTCCTATTCTCTCTAAACACCGAGTATATATATCAGCATCAATTGTTCCTTGAGTTATTAAATTGTAAATAAATATTTTAGGGCTTTTTTGTCCACATCTGTCTATTCTTCCAATTCTCTGTTCAATACGCATTGGATTCCAAGGCAAATCGTAATTAACAATTGTATCACAAAATTGATAATCTAAACCTTCACATCCAACTTCTGAAAATAGCATTATATCAATTGTTTCGGGACTATTTCTATCTAATTCAAATCGGTTTCTTAAAATTATTCTATCCTCATCAGAAGTATCTCCTGAGATCATAGCTACTCTAACATTATTTTTAACGAGTTTATTATAGAGATAGTTAAGAGTATGTCTGAAACTACTGAAGATCATAATTTTATTATTGTCTATTTTTTGTTTTTCCTCTATTATTTCTTTTAATTTGTTCAGTTTTGGATCATCTTCCGATAATGTTTTACAGAGTTCAATCATAGTATTTATTTGTCCTGTTATATCAGTAATAAAAGAAGAATCTGGAATTTCATTGCCTATTTCGTCCCATACAATTTCATTTAAATGCCTATTTAAAATATCTTCAAGAAAGGGAACTAACCCTAAAATACAACTTGCAGCTTGACGACGAATGGTAGCCATCATAAAATTTAATGGGATAGAGTTACGGAAAATACTTAATATTTGTCTTTGAATATCTAAAAGCTTATTATGAATGAATGCCTGTTCAGAAGTAAACTCAATCATAAATGTTTGGGGGTTGCGTATGGTTATTGCTTCTATATCTCTTCTTCTGGTCCGATTAATTGTGGAATTAAAAGTATGAAGATTTTCAATTTCGGTAATCATTTGCACTCTTCTTTCAGGTTCAATTTGCTCTTTTTGTAAATCATTCAATATGCGAATAACTATTGGATTTGAGCTCAACATTGTTCTACCCCAAGAAGTTTCTATAGCATCCATAATAGCTTTATAGGCAATTTCTTGCCAACCTGGTTGAGCAAAACGAACAGCTTTTGCGGCAGTATTTATATAAATATTGGGCTCAGACATATGGATAAAGTTTTGTTCATTGATAATCAAATCTGGCCTAAGAGTATTGAGAAGAATAAATAAATCCCTGTTTCCAAGCTGAATAGGGGTAGCGGTTAAGAATAAGACAGTTTCAGAATGCTCGCAAAAGAATTTAACAACCCTATAGTTTGCAGTTTGTTCGTTTCTAATATGATGTGCCTCATCTACAATAACTATATCAAAATGGGGTGGAGGATCTAAATCTAACAAACCGGGTTGCGTTTGATTATTTGCATTGTAACCATAAAGTAAATCGTCATCCAGGAGAGAATAGGGAATTATTGTTTTATTGTGTTTTTCCAACCAAAAACCATCTTTTTGATATTCTTCCAAACAATATCTTAATTCAGGACCGTCCATTTGGGTAAATCTTTCATCAAAACGCCTCATTTCTATAAGCCACTTTTTTTCTATTATTAATGGTTTTGGGCAGATAATTAAAATTGTATTAACATTTTGTCTCGCTTGCAATTCCTTTATTATTAAACCTGCTTCAATTGTTTTTCCTACACCAACACTATCTGCAATCAACAATCTTGGTCTATCAGATTTTATGAATTTAAGAACAGGTCTGAACTGGTAAGGAATAAAATCTATTCTGGCAGAATTTAATGAATAAAGAGTATTTATATTAGGTTGGCGAATTTGTAGCGAGGTTATATTTGCATTAAACTCTGCCAGTGATAATAACTCAAGTTCAGTTTTATTTTGCATAAGTTTAAGCTGAGATTCATAGAAAGTTTCTTTTCCGTTTTTCCCATACACTATAATTCTGGTTTCAGGTTCTCCATAACTTATTGAAACTATTACTCCTTGTATATCAGGATTGGTTTTTAGCTGAACTTCATTACCAATAGCGAATTCTAGTTTTTCTTCCATTGAGTTATCATCTTGTACTTTTGTCTGAAGAGATAAATCTGTAATAAGTGCTTTTTTCAATTGCTTTACTTTATTAATCAATTCAGTATCTGCCTCTATCATTGTTAAAAACCGTTGAATTGTGTCCAAATCCCTGTATTGATCATCTTTATTAGTACTTTTACCGTCTATAACTATCCAGTGATTTCGAATTGATTGCAATTCTTTTAAATAATATTTATGTACAGTTCTTAAGTTATTGTGAGTGGATATGGGATACCAAGCATTATCAAATATACGAAGTAATGAGGATAAATCCAAATTATCCAAACTATTTTCTGTTTTATTCATTTTTTCTTTTTGAAAGGGATTTAATGCAAGTAACACATATTGTTCCCACCATTCCTCTGATAATTCCGGCAGGTTCTTAAGTAGATATTTTACTAATTCCCGGGTTATATTTTCAAACAAACTCGTCATTTTGTCTCCATAACAAAGTCGTTATATATATAATTAGCATAATCATGCTCTGATTTATATATATAATCCCTTAACTTTAATCAATGAGCATATCGTAATAAGATTTCTATTTCATTAAAATATATACTAATTAAGAACATTTTTTTGACCTACTTTTATAATATTTCCTTTACGCTTTAATAACTATTGTTTTATTAAAATAATTCCTTTTTTTGTCAATTTCTTTTTTCCTTTATGCGATTGTGTATTAGTGATACACATAATTTCAATTTATTGATTAAAAAGTAAGTGTTCTTATTTTTGTTATTCTGCCTTCTTACGACATTGTAACAATTAAGTAACGACCAAGTAACGAAATTACGGCAGTGTTACGGAAGTGTTACGGTAGTGTTACGGGGTCGTGAAGGAATGAACTTGTTTTCAATAAGTTAGCTTATATTTTTTAGGTGGGGAGAAAGCAGGACATAATTATCTGCTAACATATTGATATTCAAAGAGTAGTAAATATTGGTACTTTGTTTTTTTGGGGTAAAGCAGATTTTGACACTGCATATTATGTTTATTATATTATAATATCAATCTTATTAGTATATATTAATCAGTTTGCTTTTTAAAAAGGAATGACAAATGTATGGATTCCTGTTTTCGCAGGAATAACAGAGGATAATTTCAAAATTGAAATGATATAACAGAACTTGGTTTTGGGAGAATAGTGCAGTTTTATGTTAGGAATTGTAGAATTGAGCCAAAACGGATAGTCCTTTTAAGTGCAGGGCTTGTTTATGATGTGCCTCCCAATAGAGTGCAAAAACGGTGTTGATTTCATTAACAATTGCCCTATTTATTTTTATATCTTCAAGGTGATTAGCAATTTCAGGTAATAAAGTTAAGATATTTCTTGTTGGGGGTGAAAGAATCATTAATGCGTTATCCGGATTGATTTCCGGCAAACATTTCTCGCAAACAAAGCCGCCTTTGGTTTTGAGGTAAGCATTAGGAACATCAAGGGGATTTTTGCATAAGCAACAATAACTCAATGGATTGCCAATGCCGCTTAAAATGGTAATTCTATTTAAAAAGCGCCAAAAGATGAGAATAGCGTTTCTTTCCACTTTTTTCAGGTATTCCAGATAGGAAATAGTAAGGTCATAAATTGTAGCTATATCTTCTTGAGAAATAATCAGATGGCTAATTAGTTCAAGACCTGTTTCCGCAGCTGCCCAAGTTGATGAACTGGGATAAACGGAAAAATTGCGAGTAATATTTGCCTCGCTGAAAAGCCATAAGCCCGGTTCTTTCGGTTCATAAGCAATTAGTTCGTATTCACAAAGAGGCAGAAGTTGCTGTTTTTCGTTTTTTTTGCGGATACCTTTGGCGATAACACTAATCATTCCCTGCTGGCGGGTAAAAAATTGCAGAATTAAACTGCTTTCGCTATATTGGCTTTGTTTGATGAGGATTGCCAGCAGTTTGTTTTTCAAGAAAGTTTTTCCCTTACTTCTTTTAAGCTCATCGGTGTGGCAAAAACACTTTTGAAATTCGTGTATGTAACAAAACCTGGGGGACTTTTACGCGGTTTTCGGACATAACGAATTTGAGTGTAATCCACAGGAATATTGGTAGAAAATTTTGCCTTGGAAAACCAGGCAGCTAAATTGCAGCAAAGTTCTATTAATTGAGGACTTGGCTCTGTTTTTTTAAGGCATTTGAGGACAATATGCGCTCCGTGATAAATACGACAGTGAAACCAATAGTCATAAGGTCTTGCCAGTTGAGTAGTTAAATAATCATTTTCTTTAGCACGGCGTCCTATAAGGATTTGAAACTCATCATTTATCTTCAATTTCAGGATTTTATCGGCAAGAATAGCGTTTTGGACAATTTTGTGTCCGGTTGGTTTGGAGGGCAAAATTCCGCTATCCGGTAATTCACCTTTTTCCGCTTTGGCAATGAGGTCTTTAATTTTTTCAATTTCGGCATCTGTCTGAGCCAGATTTTTGGTAATTATCTGTAAGCCATTTTTGGCTTTATGATACTTTTTCAGATAGCTTTGCAAATTTTCCTGCGGGCTTTTGTCTTTCTGTAAAGGTATTTCTATTTCCTGCAAAGCGGGGTCAAGATAATTGATTGCCGTAAAACTTTCCCTTCCGGTTTTAAGATTATGCAGATTTGTTTTCAAACATTCTGCACAGGCGAGCCAAAAATCCGCTTTTTCCGCATTTGTTAGGTCTTGTTGTAATTTTTCTCTTTTTTTCTGTAATTTTTGCAGTTCTTTTTTTAGGGTATTGCATATTTTTTGACTATTTTCTGCCTCTTCTTCTTGTTTTAACTTATTGTAATACAGATGGATAAAATAATCATTGCAGGTTGTGCTACCATCAGGATAAGGGGATTTTACCTCTTCCAAAATCGGCTGAAAAGATGTTTTCGGAGCAGTGTAAACAAGTCCCGGCAAAATTTGTCTTTGAGGATTATCCGCATAGCTGTATTTATGAAGGGCATCAATAATATGCAATTCGGAATCGGTTAAAATGGCATTGGGTTGAGGAGGCATCAATTCTACGATAAGATAATATTTTTTATTCTGCTGGTAGATATCTCTTTGCTGAAGCTCCAAATAGGCAAGGCGGTCATTTTCAGCTAAAGAAATACCTGTAAGATGATAATTGTTAAGCTTTTGCCAGATTTTTTTTCCTTCCTGAGGTGGTTGGAAATTATCCTGCAGAAAAATGAAGGCATCGCGTTTACTAAGCACTATGCACAGGGCTTTTTTATCTTTTGTCTGCAATACTAAAAGCTCTGGAAACAATAAAACACTTTCTATCACTGCTTGATAACCAATCATTTCTTGTGTCCATTGCTTAAGATAAGAATATTTCACTATAGTTATTTTCCTTTTGTCTTGACAAAAAAACAGGTTATATTTTTGAATGCCAAAGTATAATATATTACAAAGGAGTCAAGCATGAAAGCTACAACGGCGATTATAGTAGCAGTTCTGGCAATTCTAACTATCGTGTTTGCTGTCCTTTGGATTAATGCCAACGGCAAATCCAAAGATATTATGAAAAGCAACGAAGAATTGAAAAAACTGTATGAGACATCTACTTCCACGATCAACGAAATTCAATCAAGCTTGGAATCGCTGGAACAGGACCTCTCGGGACAACTTTTTACGCAAAAAGAAATCCCCGGAACATCCCCTGAAGAGCGGAGAAATCGCATTATTTCTTCCATAGCTAATATGCGAGACCAAATTGAAGCGGATAAAAAGAAAATTGCTACCCTGGAAAAACAACTTGCCACTTCCAAAAGCCAATTGAAAGGTGTGCAGGAAATTGTGAATAAACTTAAAGCCAGTATCAGCGAAAAAGAACAAATTATGGATGAATTACAACAGCGCCTGGGCATTTTGAACGAAACCCTGGAAACGGAAAGAAGAACCAGTGCTGAAGAAATTCAAAAACGCGAGATGACGATTACGGAAAAAGAACAACAGATTACTCAACAAAGCATTGAAGCAAATACTATTTATTATGTATATGGTACTCGCAAGGAATTAATGTCTAAGGGAATTATGGATAGAAAAGGCGGACTTTTGGGTATTGGAAAGGTTTCTACCGTAAAACAAAATATTCCTATTGAGCAATTTACCTCTATGAACCTGCTGGAAACACAGCAAATAAGTTTTCCGGCAACGAAAAAGGGCTATTCTATCCTTACTAATCACCCTGCTACTTCCTATAAAGTGGAAAAAGAAGGCGACCAGAATATCCTTACTATTCTTGACGCAACAAGCTTCCGTAAACAAAAATTCGTAGTAATAGAACTGCTGTAACCTATATAAATTTTAACCCTTTCAAAAAGGTGAGGTTAAAAAAAACCTCACCTTTTTTGGTTTGCAATTTTGTTTTTAAGCTAAAGTCGGAATTACTCCACCAATTAGGAAACTGGCAGCGAAAGCAATAATTGCATAAAGCTCAGGAAACACACCCAAAATAAGGGTTTTGGCAAAAACATCGTGTCCCGAACCGATACTTTCAATACCTGTGGCGACAATTCTTGACTGGTGATAAGCAGAAATAAGTTCCACAGTTCCTGAAATCAAACCTGCTCCTAAAATGGCACAGGCCTGAAGCATATTAATTTGGGGAGTAATATAAGCTTTCAGGATGAAGAAAGAACCAAAACCATATAGACCCTGCGTTCCAGGTAAAGCGGAAAGGATCATACAGCTGGGAAAAATATCATCCCTTTTTTTCATTGCACCAACTGATGCACGACCACCGATAACAGTTCCCCAGGCACTTCCCATTCCGGAAAGAGCTACCATCAGGAAAAGTCCGATCCAAGCCAAAAAATATGCCAAATTTTGGCTCGCCATAGTGGCAACAATTGGTTGAGCTATTGTGTTTAAGGAATCAGGCATTTTAACCTCCCTTGTTATTCCTTTTTCCCAAAGGGTTTATATTCCAGCCCGGGACCTGCAAAAGCAGCATTTTTGTAAAACTCCACGAAAGTAAGTCGTAAAGGATGAACAAAACCGCTAAGACCTCCCAAGGCAATATTTAAAGTATGTCCAAAAAGCATAAACAGCACAAAAATAATAGGACCGACAATCGGAATTCCATTAGCAATTTGACTTCCAATAGAGTTCATTACAAAACCCAAAATTGCGCTGGAAACGCTTAAAGCAAAAAGACGGATGTAAGATAAAATATCACCAAAATAACCGGTAACAATTTGATAAAGTAGCCAAAATCCGTTGAGAATATTGAGAATAATATTCTTACCGGGACTATTAAACAGCAAAATCATAGCCAATCCGATATAAATAGGGTATTTAATATAGGGCTGAACTTTGCTGATATTTGCTCCTAAAAGCGAAGAACCGAGAACTGTTAACCCAAATAGTAATAACCAGGTACCAATAGTACTTAGCCCAAATTTGAAACCGTTTTTTTTCATTTTCTTCACTGCTGCAATGGCTATCCCGAAAAGGATTTGGATAGCACCTAAAAGCAAAGCATAGTTGAAGATTTGATTGTTATCCTTAATTAATATTTTATCCTGAATAGCCGGAATCGTTTTCAAATCGAAAGCTAAAGCACTACCCATCACCCAACCCATTATTATGGAAGCAGTTCCAAAGATTATTAACAGGGTAAGAATGTCTCTCATACCCTGGTTTTTCATCTTCAATTTTAAGATAACAGCCAAAATGATAATAACTATACCATAACCGATATCCGCATTGCAAAAACCGAAAAACAAAGCAAAGAAAGGTGCAAAGAAAGGAGTTAAATCAAATTCATCGTAATAAGGTAACATATACATTTTGCTGATGGGCTCAAAAAGACGGGCAAACCAGTTATTTCTTAATTTTATGGGGGGATTTTCTTCCGGTTTGGCATCTTCTGAAACATAAATAATGTTATTCTTCTCCAGAAAGTCCTTTAAACCCTGCTCCAAACTGACAGGAATCCAACCGCTTAAAAGACGGATAGTATTTTCCGCTTCATATTTACCTTGCTGGAGAGCATCTTCAAATTCGTATTCCCGACTTAGGCGTTTAAGCTCATCCTGAAACATTTCAATAGCTGTAGGAGCTATGGAATACAAGTAATCATCAATACCTTTTTGCTCATTTTCCAGTTCCTTCAGCTTGTCTTCAAATTCCTGAAGGGTATGCTGATGAAAAGAAAAGGTATCCGCTTCTAAAGCCGGATCTCCATTATCTGTAATAACTACAAAGTATAGAATTCCGCCAACTTCGTTAATAATTTTTAAGGGATATTTTTCTTGCCATTCCGGTTTAAAGTGATTTTTTAAGCAGGTATAGAAACGAATGGTCAATCCGTATTCTTTAAGTTTGCGCACCAAATCGTAATCAAAATGCCCCCAGGGACTTAAATCCCGAATTTGTTTTTTAACTGTATCTATAGAGTGTTGAAGTTTATCCTTTTCTTCTCTTGCTTCATTTATTTTATTCAGCAATGCCTTTGTGGGTAAAGGACTTGCCTGCTTAGGTGCAGTGGATTTTAATTTTGTAAGGAATTTAACACATTCACCATATTCCTTCATCAGTTCAAGGTTTTTGGTTTGGGATTCGGTTTTTTCATCACAGCTACGAATAATATGCACCACACCCAGCTTTTGGAGCTCTGCCAAAAAGTTCTCATAATCCTGATGATAGAGAACGAAAGTATATTTACGCATCTTTTCAATCATAGCTGGCTCTCCTGTTTAAAACGGGATTTAAGTATTTTCTGTGATGCTTTGGATAAATTTTCTTCATCTTCCAGATAGCGTTTTATTTTTAGAATGGCATCTTCAAAGGCAGGTATTTGTACTTTTTCGTAGAGATTCACTTTCTGCGTTGTCTTTTTCCGAACTTGCTCCAAAATTTGCATCTTGCGAATATAAAAGTCCCTTTCAATTTGGAGTTGGCAAATTTCTTTCAGCAAAGCAATTCCTTCGGGATACCAGGAAGGAGCTTTAAAAAGGTTATAGTCCGCTATTTCAAATTCTATGTTTTCCAATAGGGGGGTTTTTACACCAGCTATTTTACGGGTTTTAATTTCCACATTTTTAATTTTCACGATGTCAGGATCAAATTCCACAAACAATTTCATAAAAGCATCAAGTTCTGCAGTACGTTCTTTCACTTTTTGGTCTAAAGCAAATGCCTGGTCGCGTGCTTTTTTAACTTCCAGGCGTAAGGCACTTTCCTTGTTTTTCAAGGTTGGCAAAGCTCTTTGCCTAACTGCCAGTTGTTTAATCAGTTGTAACTGAGAGATTTTATTATACTGAAATTTCAGGTTCATCCTTTCTTCCAATACAAATTCATAAATTCGTCTTTGATACCTATTTCAGCACGGTTGAAATACTTCTGGAAAAGTTCCCAGGTTCTATCCAGCATTTCATCGGTGCTGATATTAACATCAACAGCCAAAATTTTATCGGAATACTCTTTGGCAAAATCAAGCACGCGGATATCATAATCGGATAAGTCAAAACCGTTTTCCAACTTGGTTTTAGCATTGGCAGCATCGGCATAAAGACGCACTGCAGTATTCATTACCTGGGGATGGTCTTCCCTTGTCTTTTTGCCTATCACAAGCTGTTTCAAACGAGAAAGAGAACGGAAAGGATCAACAATAACTTTTCCAATATCAGTATCGCGTTTCAGGAAAAGCTGTCCTTCTGTTATGTAACCTGTATTATCGGGAATGGCATGAGTAATATCTCCTCCCGAAAGAGTTGTAACTGCAATAATTGTTATGGAACCTCCATCGGGAAATTGCACTGCTTTTTCATAGAGCTTTGCTAAATCACTGTAAAGGGAACCGGGCATACTATCCTTGGAAGGAATTTGGTCCATACGATTGGAAACAATACTTAAAGCATCGCAGTAAAGTGTCATATCAGTTAACAACACCAAGACCTTTTCCTTTTTTTCCAAAGCAAAATATTCTGCAGCAGTAAGTGCCATATCAGGAACCAGAAGTCGTTCCACAGTAGGGTCTTCCGTAGTATTTACAAAAGAAATGATTCTATCTATCACTCCAGCATTTTCAAAAGTGTTTTTATAAAGCAGATAGTCGTCGTTGGAAAGCCCCATACCTCCTAAAATGATTTTATCACTCTGAGCTCTTAAGGCAACCATAGCCATTACTTCATTATAGGGTTGGTCAGGGTCTGCAAAGAAAGGTATTTTTTGTCCTGTAACTAAAGTATTATTCAAATCAATTCCTGCAATTCCTGTAGTAATCAATTCGGAGGGTTGTTTTCTACGCACAGGATTTACAGAAGGACCTCCAATTTCCACTTCTTTACCTTCTATTTCAGGACCTCCGTCAATCGGTTCACCATAAGCATTGAAAAACCTGCCACCTAATTCATCGCTAACTTTCAAAGTAGGCGCTTTTCCGAAAAAGACAACTTCAGCATCAGTTCCAATTCCTTCAGTACCAGCAAAAATTTGTAGAGTTACATTATCACCTATAATTTTAACTACCTGAGCCAAACGTCCTGCAACTGTAGCCAGTTCTTCATTTCCCACTCCTGTTGCCTGAACGGTGCAAGTAGCTTTAGTTATTTGATTGAGTTTGGTATATATTTTTTGAAAAGCTTGGGTTTCCATTATTTAGCTCTCCTTTCTGCAACTATTTTATGTAGTTCCGCTTCGTAATTGTTAAATTCCGGCGTTTGAAATTCCATATAATTCATCTGCTTACAGATATTGATTAACTGCATATAATAGGGCATAACTTCTTCAAAGCCCTCAAACACGAAATCCGTATCGCAAATTTCCAAAATTAGTTCCAGCATATATTGCTGTCTTTTCATCGGGGTGGATTGGTCTACTTTATCAAAGCCATCCTGTTGTAAAATAATTCTATCCACCAGTTCACTTTTCCAGTATTTGTCATGATACGAAAGCGGAACTCCGTCATCACCTAAAATATTTATTTGTTCCTGTGCTTCTTTTCCGCGCAAGAGAATATCTTTGGTATGATTTACATCCTTCACCCAATGCGGATTTACATTGGCATTCAAATATTCAATCACTTCTGGATATTCTAGATATTTACTGTAGGAATCAATAGGATCAACTGCAGGATAGCGTTTACTGTCTGCTCTGGCTTGAGAAAGTGCGTAAAAACAACGTGCTGCTTTTTTGGTGGACTCCGTAACCGGCTCTTTCAAATTTCCACCCGCAGGAGAAACAGTTCCTATAAAAGTTATAGAACCAGTAGTTCCGCTTTTTAAGTAAACAAATCCAGCACGGGCATAAAAATTGGAAATAATGGCTGGAAGGTCCATTGGATAAGCATCAGGACCTGGAAGTTCTTCCATTCTGTTACTCATTTCTCTTAATGCCTGAGCCCAACGCGAAGTGGAATCAGCCAGCAGTAAAACCTTGAGCCCCATATTGCGATAATATTCTGCAATAGTCATTGCAGTATAAACAGATGCTTCTCTTGCCGCAACAGGCATATTGGAAGTGTTACAAACAATGATAGTTCTTTCCATTAGTTTTCTTCCTGTTCTGGGATCATCCAGTTCGGGAAATTCCACAAAGAGTTCCACAACTTCATTTGCTCTTTCACCGCAAGCAGCCATAATAATTAAGTCCGCTTCCGCATTTTTGGATATGGAATGTTGTAAAACTGTTTTTCCTGCTCCGAAAGGACCTGGAATAAAGCCGGTTCCACCTTCCACCATAGGATTTAGTGTATCCATTGTGCGGACGCCAGTTTCCAAAAGCTTAAAGGGACGCGGTTTTTCTACATAAGCAGTAATGGGAATTTTCACAGGCCACTTTTGAATCATATTAATTTCTATATCCTTGCCTTCTTTGTCTATCAAAACGGCAATGGTTTCGGTTATTTTATAGTCACCTTCCCCAGCGATGCTTTTAACCGTATATTCATCTTCCATCACAAAAGGAACCATAATTTTATGAGTAATCCAACTTTCGGGAACTGAACCTAACCAGTCACCTGCACTTACTTTATCTCCAACTTTGACAAGGGGAGTGAATTTCCAGATGGAATTTTCATCTAAGGGGTCAGTATATTCACCCCGAGTTAAAAAAACACCTTTTCTTTTATTGAGGTCACCTTGCAAACCGTCAAAATTCTTGGAAAGCATTCCGGGACCAAGTTTTACCTCCAGCAAATGATCGGTAAATTCAACAGTATCACCTGGTTTTAAACCGCGTGTGCTTTCAAAAACCTGAGTATTGGCTATGTTTCCTACAACCTTAATGACTTCTGCCATCAACTTTTCTTTGCCCAGATTGATGTAGCAGATTTCATTTTGGGAAACAGGACCTGAAACCTCAACCTGAACGAGGTTGGAAATTATTCCTTTAACTATACCTGTTGTCATATTTGTTTACCTTCTATTTTCTTTGCGTGCTTTTTATATTGAAATCAGCGGGAAAGCTGAAACTATTGTTCAAATCGCTTAAAATGGAATTAAAAACCTCTTTTCCCAATTCTGGAGATGACTTTATCCAACGAGTTAAAATACGCAACTGACAATAGTAACCTAAAATGCGGTCTATATTGAAATAATTGAAAAAGTTATAATCATCAATCCACCGCCAGCGTAAAATATCATAACCCCTTTCCCGATAGAGAATATTGTTTTGTTCGTAAATGCGAGTTAGTGCATTGTAAAGTTCATCTTCTTTGCCCAAACCGAAATCCGCAGTATGGCTTTTACTCAGTTTTTCCGTTGTTTCACCTTCTCCGACAAGATATTGGGCATAAGGCAGATTAAATTTGCGTCCGTTTATAGCGGTTAAAATATTTCTTATATGAGCATCAAAAGCAAACCAGTCCCGGATAAAATCATTCGGACTTTTTGCTGTCCAGGCATAAAATTTCTTTAGAAGCGCCAATTCAGTTTGTGGTAGAGGTTGCATTTCTTCCTGTTTTAAGGTATTTAACACTGTTTCTTTGATAAAATTCGGGAGAGCTGAAAATTCAATAGGAGTTTTAACTTCCGGATTATCTATTACATCGCGTAAAAAAGCCAGATATTCTTCCCAGAAAGCATCATCATAAAGACCTTCCATATTGCGGTCTTTATTTGTTTTATACAAAACTCTCAGGAGATTGTCCAAATCCATCGGCAGATGTAAAATCTCCAGAAGATGATAATCATTTTCGCTAACCTGGGTCTTTGCCTCTGCCAAAAATTCTTCCGGAGTCCAAGGCAGTTTTGTATCATCAATATTGATGTTGGGCAATCCAGAAACGAAATAGTAATATTCTTGTTTCATAAATTATTGATTACCAAAGAGGATTTCCTTAGTGCGAGGGCGTAAGTAATTTTTGAACAGGTTGGCAAAATCATCTCCCTCAAATTTAATTTTATAAGTTCCATCTTCGGGAGCGATAATAAAGCCCTGTTTCATAACGGGTGAAAAATCAACTTTCAACTTACCATCAAAGATATCTTTTAAGGATTTAATATAAAACTCGTCTAAATGGGGTTTCATCTTTTCACTGATGATAATTGTTCCGGATGAAGTATTTTCCCTCCAAGCTGTAAGGGTTTCCAGAATAAGCTTTTTCACAAATTCCGTATCATTGAAGGCATCGTTCAATTTAGTATTGAGAGATTCAGAAAGAACAAGGTCGGTAATTTTTTGCTTGAGCGCTGTGAGAGTATGATTATATGCCATATTCAAATCGGATTGAGTATTCTTTTTCAGGTCTTCTGCCTTTTTTTCCGCATCTTTCAAAATTGCTTCTGCCTCCGCTTTGGCTTTGGCTATGGTTTCTTCTGCTTGTTCCTTTGCCTGACTGATTATTTTCTCAGCTTCCGCATTGGCTTTGGCAACACCTTCTTCATAAACCCGTTTTAGTAAATCTTGTAACTGGTCGTTCATAATGTATCTCCAGTGTTATCACTTTTTGTGACATTTAAAGAATGCCAAATTTTTGTCAATTAAAATCGGTTACCTGGATTTTTTATTCATAACACCGAAAACACTGAAAGCAGTTAGAACACCGAAATATTTTTTAGCAAAGAGAAAATAGCAAAGGTCCTCTCAACCTTCTCAACCCTCCCAACCCTTTACTTCCTAATTCTTTTCTTTCTCTCTTTGTAAAAATCCACCTCCGCTTTCAGATATTTCTTGTCAGTTCAAGCCCGTTAAAAATAATGGTAACAGGAGAAAAAGGTGGATTTATTAAGGATAGCCAAGTGCCTAATAAGCAGATACAAAATAAAATAGAATACTTAGGTTTCAGGATAGCTCTTGCGGGGCTAAAACTTCTTCCAGCGAAAGCGGCAAAGTCAGTGCTCAAAGGTCTCTTCTGGTTTGGTGGTTGGGTGATTGGCATACGTAAATATGTTGCCTTAAAACAGCTTAGCAAGGTTTATCCGGATAAAAGTAAAAAGGAAAAGGCAGAAATTGTTAAAAAATTATATCGGAATATGGCGTTAACCGTTTATGAAAGTTATCTGATGGATGACGACACGCTATATAAAAACATCCGAATTCAAGGCAGAGAATATATTGACAATGCATTATCTCTAAATAGGGGTGTGATTTTTGCCACAGCGCATTATGGAAACTGGGAAGCAGCAAGAATTTTGCCTAAAGCAGGAATTCCCATCAGCGGAATAGCCAAACCCCAACGCAATACCCTATTTGATGATTACACCAATGCTATCCGCGAGCGTTGCGGAATGCGAATTATCAATATGAAACGCGGTTTGCGAGACATTATTCACGAATTTAAGGAAAATAGGATAGTTGCGATTCTTATTGACCAAAATGCGGGTAGTTCAGGATTGGTAATAGATTTTTTAGGTTTTCCTGCTTCACATTGGAAAGGAGTAGCCAAACTTTCTTTGCGTTACAAGATTCCTATAGTTCCCAGTTTTGCACGCAGAGCGGAAGATGACAGAATTCAATTTGAGTTCTTTCCTCCGATTTTGCATGAAGAACTGGAAGATACGGAAGAGAATTATAAAATTGTTCTGGAAGAGGTGGATAAAATATTGGAAAATCAAATTCACAAACATCCGGAACAGTGGTTTTGGGTGCACTTGAGATGGAAACATTCCTACAATATGCTTGCCTGAAAATACATCGTAAAACCAATAAATCAGGCAATGGAGCTTTAATATGTTTATAGACCATCGTTATGAAGTTTTAGAACGCTTGGGTTCAGGAACTTGGGCTAATGTGTTTAAAGTTCGTGATATTCGTACTGACAAGCTTTTTACGCTAAAGCTGTTTCAGTATGTTTCTTCCGAGGAATTATATTCTCGTTTCAGTGCGGAAGATATGCATCGCATTACTCAACTTGAGCATCCCAATCTGAATCGGGTAGTGGATTTTGGTCATATAGCTGATCATATTTATTTTATCAGTGAACACTTTGACGGCAAACCTCTTTCTCGTTTCAAATTCAGCAAATCCAGGATAAATCTGATTTACGATATAGCCGTTCAAATTTCTTATGCTTTGAATGCACTTCATACCCAGAACATTTTACATAAAGACCTCAAATTGGAAAATGTTCTATATCGTCTGGAAGGCAATTCCATTGTTGTAAAACTGATTGACTATGGTTTCTCTAAAATTGATACTCCCAAAGATTCACAAGCCGTTTCCGGTTCATTGCCTTATCTGGCGCCGGAAGTTTACTTGGGAAAGTCCCCCAGCAAAGCCAGTGATTTCTATGCGTTGGGAGTTATTTTATACAAACTTACCACAGGCAGTTTTCCTTTCAGTGTAGACCAAATAAATGCGTTAATTACCGGTGGCAATCAATATTTCATTCCCAATTTTCCCAGCGAGTTGAACAAAGATATTCCCTTACCTCTGGAAAAGTTTATTTTGCGGTTACTTGACCGAAATCCCGATAACCGTTTTACAAACAGTGAAGAAATGGTAGATTACATAAACCGCATTCAACCAGTGCAATATCCTTTTTCCGTCTCCTGGTCTCTAATCAATACTTTGCGTTTCAATAGTTATCTGGTACGGGAAAAATATGCACATCAACTGTTGGATTATATTCCAGCAGTAGAAAATGGCAACGGTAAAATTATATCCGTTATGGGTGGAGATGGTTTGGGGAAGGACAGTATTATGTCCCTTTTCCGTTATCATTTGCTCAGCGGGAAATACTTTATTTTTGATTACACCTGCTCCAAAAAAGACCATGAGGCATTTTTTGCTCTCATCAAGGAATTCGTTCAATCCCTAAGTGCCGAAGAAATTCAAGAATATACAGGTTTACAAATGATTTCCGAAAAATTCCGTCGCTACCTATTTGAATCGGAACAGGAAGCAAAAACAATCAGCCAAACCACTAGTGAATTAAAATTAGATTTTGAATCCGTTAAAAGTTTACTGATTGAACTTTCCAGCAACAAATCCATCATCTTTATTATTCGCAATTTCCAATATGTGCATCATAATACTATAGATTTCCTTAATTTTATGTCCTCTTACATCGTTAAACATCGCATTTTAATTGCTATTACGTGTAACGATTACAATAAAATCAACCAGATTGAACATACTGTTATGCTGCACATTCCTAACTTGAATTTGGAAGAAACCAAAAAATATATCAATCGTTTATTGGCAAATATAACTCCCGTGAGTAATCAGAATGGCGTTCCTAACGCTTTTATAGAGGAAATATACAAACGTTCAGCTGGAAATCCCCAATTTATAGTAGAAATTTTAATTGACCTGACCCAGCGGAAAAAACTCTATTATAATAAAGAATTGCATTATCCCTTAAACCTTAGTGATTATCAATTGCCAACTCGGCTGTTACATTCTATTTATTCACGCCTAAGTCACTTAAGAGATGTTAACTATTTACATTTGCAGAAATTAAGCATAGTTCAAACCCCCTTAACCCGTGAATTGATGCTTTATATCCTGAAAATAAAGGATGCAGAATTATATTCTTTACTTAACGACAGCATCTATAACGAAATTTTAAGAAAACACCGGAAATATTATTACTTCACTTTTATTGAAGCAAAACAGCGGCTTTTTGGCGAATGCAACGAGAGAAGGCAAATTCTCGTTTCTCAGCGTGTTTTAAAATTTTACGCTAACGAAACGGTTTTGGATTTTGAAACTTGTAAGGGTTTGATTGCTAATGCTTTTCTGGCAAATGATTATAGCTGTGCCCGTTTCTACTATCTGAAATATTATGAGATGTTGAATCAGGAAAATGAACAAGAACAAGCATTTGAAGCCATTCTTAATGTTTTGAATCTGGATTTTAATCCCGCTCTGCAAGTTCCTCTCCAAAATATTATTGCTGATATTGCTATTTTTCAGGAAAAAATGGAAATGACCGGTTTCTTTGAGCGTGCCGGTTTCATCTTGCAGAGAATATCTGAACTTCCCGATTTCTTTGAGAAACATTACCTTTTAGGAACGGTTGATTTCCTCGCTGAAAACCTGCGTCAAGCATTAAAATATTTCCAAACAGCCGAAAAATATGTGCACACGGGAAAACATCAGCTACTTGTTTGGTTGGCTTATGCTCAAATTTATACTAAGCTTGACCCTACTAAAATGAAACACTATATAGATAAAGCCCTAAAACAAGAGATGACTTTGGAATTGCAAATTGCTTTTGTTGACCGTTTGGCAGTATATTATTCGCTCAATAAGGACTTTGATGCAGCAATAAAGACCATAGAGAGCTTTCTGGAAAAGCTTCCCACCGAGAATAATACCAAGGTTATGATTCGCTTAGCCGCTATGCATAATGACTTAGGGGTATTCTATAGTACTCAGAAAAAGATTGAAGAAGCGGATGAACATCTCGTTACAGCTTTAAATATCTGGAACAGATATAATATAAAACGCTATTTGGGTTTGATTTACAATAATCTTTGCGACTTATATCTGAAACAGGGATTAACCGTAATTGCCGAACATTATTCCGAACTGGCTTATCAATATTCCGATGACCTCAATTTGACAATGTCCAAAGCATTGGCTTTATTAAATCAGGGTGAAGCAAAAATCAAAATGGGCGATTTTTCTACTGCTGAACAGAAACTTTTAAAATGCCAGGAATTAGTCCTCTCCAAAGGCAGTGACAATTATCTCCAGTCAGTAAAACGCAATCTTGCCTTAGCTAAAAGCAAGATTAAGGGTTTTGGGCATTATTACACCTTTATTTGGGAAAATGAACCGGAACTGCTGAATGGCCAGATTAAGGAAATGAGTCCTCTGGTGAAGACCTATTTTTACTATCTTTACGAAACAGGTAATGCCAAAAAACTGAGAAGATTACTAACCAAAAATGTTCACATCAATTACAAGCATATCCACGAAGAAGAATTCTATCATAACGCTCTGGCTTTAACAGCTATGGTGGAAAAGGACTATGAAAGAGCTTTGAATGAACTGAAAATTGCTCTGCGTCATGCAGGAGAAATAAATAATAACTATGCTATCGCGGTTTTCTATGTTTTACAAATCCGTTGTTATTACGGCTTAAAGGATGTAGAACGTGCGCGCGAGTTAATTGAAATTGCTCTACCTGTAATCAAAAATAATCAATATCGCTACTGGCAATGCGGACTGGAAGTTTTGGCTTTAAAGCTTGACCTTTTGAATCCCGATATTCCCCTCAGAGTAATTTTAAGGCAAGTAAATGAATACCTTATTGCCTGGCAGGAATATGAATATTATCAGCTGAATGTGGAACTCTACCAAATTAAAATACAGATATTTACGGAATTAAAACAGGAGGAATTAGCACAAGCAGAATTTGAAAATTACAAAGCATATTTGGAAAAAATCACTGAAAACATCAGTCCTGATGACAGACAGAACTACTTTACCATAAACCTCTATTTCTTGAAAAATCTGAAAAACTTTAACCTTTTACCTGTTGTTTCCCGCAGTCGGGATTTAGTTAAACAATGGAATGATATGCTTTACAACATTACCAATATCCATAATATAGAGAGAATCAAATTCTTAATTGAAAAAGGGCTTATTCAGATTTTGGCACCCTGGCAATTCTGGCTGATGCAATATTCCGAAAAGGTTTCATCGTACACCTGTTTTCAAAGTTACAATATGGGAAAAGACAATTTAATAAACACCCAGCTTATGCCTTTCATTGAAAAAGCATATAAAACCGATAACCTGGTCTTACTGGAACAAAATAATCGTCATCTGATGATTGTTCCCTTTCAGATTGGCTCTAAAAAAATAGGTTTCCTGCTCGTTTCCGATAAAGGTGAAATGCCTTTTACCAAACAGGAAATCTATTTTATGCGTTCCACAAAACAGCATCTCTCTGCTCTGCTGGTTAGAATTGAGGACTTCAGTCAGATTACTCAGCGCATAGAAAAAATGAATCAGCTGATGGCAATTACTCACGAATTGATGAGAATTGTAAATCTGAACGAACTGGAACACGCCATCGTTTCTGCCTGTATTGACTTTACCAATAGCACGAGGGGTTTTCTCATCAAACGCGATAGCGACGGAGCAATTATCTATAAGGTTCAGCTCAATGACGCCAAACAAATTTTGCCAACAGTTTCTGGTGTCAGCAAAACCGTTTTAAGCTTATCCCAAAACACCCAGGAGATTGTTTCTACCTACAATGCAGTGGAAGATAACCGTTTCAAAAGTGCCATCAGCGTTCAGGATTATGTTTTACACAGCATTTTTTGCGCTCCTCTTGTTGTAGATAACAATGTTTATGGCTATATTTATTTGGATAACCTGAATGATAATAGTAGGGAAATGTATTTGAACACAGAGTTAATTAAGCTCCTTCTGGAACAGATTACCATCGCTTTAAAAAACGCTATGCTCTATGAAAATCTGCTCCAAAAGAACAATGAACTGAATACTTTTGAAACGCTGAAAGATGAATTTATGGCTATCGTTTCTCACGAACTGAATACTCCGCTCACTACTTTGCAGGGTTATGTAACCCGTCTTAAACGCAATCTCTTTGCCGATGAGGAAGAAAAAAGGGATATCATTAATAAAATTGAAACTTCCGTAAAAAAACTTATCCTTACTATCAATGATATAACTACTTTAAATACTTATAACTTAACCAAATCACTGCCCCTAACCGATATCTCGGTTCAGGAAATTCTGAAAATCGTTCACCAGGAAGTCCAAATCCTTTCCCGAAACCGTAAAATGTTCATCAAATTAGAAATAGAGAAGGACTTACCCCCCGTAAAAGCCAACTGGGAAGCTCTTCATTTGATGATTTACAACCTTGTACTTAATGCTATCCGTTTTACCAACGATTTTGGCACCGTTATTATAGGAGCTCGCAAATCCGCTTTCCAAAGTGAAAAAATAGACGGAAAAGAAGCGTTGGTTCTATATGTTCAGGATAACGGCATCGGAATTCCTGAATATCAACTCCAGAATGTATTTCGCACATTCTACGAACTAAACGAAATCTATGCTCACAAATCCGGAATTATAGAATATCGCAGTAGCGGACTTGGTTTGGGACTTTCCACCTCCAAACGCATCGCAGAACTTCACGGCGGCAAAATTTGGATTAAAAGTAAAGAAAATGAAGGAACTACCGTGTTTGTTTCCATTCCCTTAAAACAAAATAAATAGGTGAGATTAAAGTTTATGAAATACTTTCTTTTTACTCTGCTTGCCTTAACCCTTACCTGCTTCTGTTTTGCAGAATTCATTGTGCCCCAAAATAATGCGCCATTGATGGCTGCAACTAATAGCGAGAATTATGCTTACCGCTATATTGTAGAACTATACAATGTAGGTGACACTCTGAATTTGACCAAAGAAATTATTCAATTTAAAGCTACCTATCCCGAATCCGTTTATCTACCTTACATCAAGTTTATTGAAGGCAATCTGGCTATGGAAGCAAATGCCTTTTCCCAAGCGATTGATATTTATAATTCTTTGTTGGAAACAAATCTCAGCCAGAATGTACGAAGTGAAATTATCCTGAATTATGCTTATTGTCTTACTCAACTAAAGCAGTATGATTCTGCACTAAAACTTCTTCAGCGTCTGGAAACCGAAACTGGAAACCCTACTTACTTGGAACTGGCAAACAGTTTGCGAGGGGATATTTACTTTCAGCTCGGTCAATATTATTCAGCGGAAAAGGCATACCTGAGAGCCGTGAAAGCATTTCCCGATAATGAAGCTCTTCACTTTTCCCTGTTTTCTACTTTCCTTGCTTTGGGAAAAGATGATCAGGCATTTACTTTGCTTAAAAATCAATCACCTAAAGATACATACTTTATAAATTACATTCAAAGCTGGTTGGAATATCTTTTAGAAAATGAATATTATAATGATTTTGACAACTTTGTAGAGTCCTATAAATTGGACGAGATTGCCTTCGTTCCAGAAATAGTGGATATCAGAATCCGTCGCGCATTACGCACATCCGATTTTGACCAAATCTCCCGTTTGCTGGAGGGTTTAAATAATAATACTCCTCAATTTAATTATTACCGCGCTCTGGTTTTAATTAGGGATAGTAAAGAAAGCCAGGCAGATTCGCTTTTGGCTGAATTAGTAAATTTTACCCAACCGGAAATTGCCGTTCCTGCTTATCTGGAACGCTTAAAATTATTGTTCAAGAAAAATCCGCAGAATGCCATTGAACAATTGCAGACCTATTTAAAACAAACCCCTAATGAGCTGATGAAAGCTGAACTTTATTATACTCTGGGCTATTTTTACTTTCAACAGAAAAATTATACCGAAGCAATAAGGCAGTTAGGACAAGCCAGAAATTACGAAACAAGCAGGGAATTGAATAGCAGGATTGATTTCCTCATTGCTGAAGCATTTTATTTCGCTGGCAATAGTAACTTAGCAAAAGATGCCTTCAATCGTTATCTCAGTCGCTATCCATCAGGAAACAAAGCAGATAAGGCATATTTCTATCTGGGTTATCTCAGTTTTCTGGAAAAGGATTATACTGAAGCTAAAAATAACTTTCAGGAGCTTATCAATCTCTATCCGGAGTCGTTTTATGGTAATGAAGCGTTATATTATCTGGCGGAAATGGATTTTTATTTGGCAAACTACAATCTGGCTCTGAAAAAATATCTTTATTTATATGAAAAGAATCCGGAAAATGAAGTGATTGCCTTACGCATTGCTCAAATTTATTTCTATTTAGGCGATTATGACCAAAGCGAGAACTTTTTGCAAAACCTTGTCCCTAACTACGATATTTGCCTTTTGAAAGGCAATATTATGCTGGCAAAAAAGAATTATTCTCCGGCTTTAGAACAGTTTATTCTTGCCGAGGGCTTTGCCACTGATAATGTGCGCAAAATTGAGGCACAGAGTTACAGAGCTCTATGTTTATATCAAATGAAACGCTTTAAAGATGCCTCAACCTTATACCTGAAACTTTCCCGGGAGAAAGAAAGTCCTGATACCTATCTTTTCCTTGCTGCCAAATCTGCTTATGCTGCAAAGGACTATCATCTGGCTTTGGAACTATACAACAATTTTATAGATAAATATCCCGAGTCCTCTCATTTTCTGGAAGCGCTTACCGATATTGCCAATACCTATTATAATATGGGCAATTATGAACGAGCGGTAAACGACTGGATAAATATTTTAACCCGTTTCCGCAATACTACAAAGTTTACTGAAAATCAGCTGGCTACAATTCACGATGCTTTAGTTGGTTTAGAGCTGGCTTTGAAACGGGTGAGTAACAAAGACGAACTGTTAAATGATCTTCTCGTTCTACCTGATACCTTCTTCAGCGAATATATCAAATTTGAACTCAATTATATCCTAATGAAGGTTTATGCTGATGAATTAAAATGGGCAGATCTCATTGCTACCGCTGAAAAAATCAGAACGGAATTTCCCGAACAAAAGCACGAAGACATTGAATTGCTTATGGCTACGGCGCTTATTGAGCTGAATCAATATGCTGAAGCTGATACCCTGCTTGCGGAATTGTATGCTCAAAGCAAAAATAACGAAGCACTACTGAAATGGGCAGAATTGGAATATATTACCGGTAACTATGATTCCGCTTTGGAAAAATACAAGCTTGCCTTTAAAAACAATCCCGATGGTGCTATCTGGGTTAAGCTTCTGGAATGTTCCGAAGCCAATAACTATAAGGATTTTGACAATCTTTGGTCTTTGGGCTCTAATTATCTTAAGAATCATCCCGAAGTAAATGTTATCCGTATGCGTCAGCTCTATAATGCACAGCGCTTTGAAGAAGCAGAAGCTCTCATTGAATTTATCATCAATAACAGTTTGTCCACTTTAGACCATTGTAATGCCTTTCTGGTAATGGGAATGATTGATTATCATCGGCATTCCTATCTTTCAGCTATCTCAACCTTGAAAAAGGTGATTTTACTTTTCCCTGAATATAAGGAAATTCGCAGTAAAGCAATTTATTATTCCGTCTTGTCTTTGCTGGAATCCGGTGCAAAAACCGAAGCGGAGGCATTATTTTTCAAATATAGAGAGGAACTTGATGAGGCAGCAAAAATGGAACTGACGGATGTTTTTTTGGAGGTAAATCAATGAAACGCACTTTGTTAATTCTTACCCTCGCTTTAACCCTAACACTATTGTTTTCTCAAACCCAGGAACTTCCCGATTTAACAGTTAGTGGAGAAAGTTCCTTCAAACCTTTTCTCTATAAACGCTCTTTGCTCTTTTCACCGGAGCTCAATATGGGAGACAGTTTACCTGCTTTCGTTCCTCCGGGAGTTCCTTTACAGGAAAAACCCAAGCCGATTCCCGCTATGCAACATCGCAGTTATCTGCAGTTTGAAGGAAATATGGATTTCGGACTTAATAGTTTTATCAGCTATTATCCCGATAGCTTCATACTGAATGCGTTAACTTACACTCTGGATATGCGTTCTCCAATTTCCGAAATGCTTTCCGTTCATAACAACCTGTTTCTGGGAACCGAGTTCTCTTCCCATTTTCCACTTTCTTTCCGTTTTCAGAATGTTTCCTCGCAAGCGGATGATTTTGATAATACCGTTTTGGATTTTAATTTTAGTCATCACAGACCCGACTTGACTATTGGAAATGTTTCTTTCAAGGATATTTCCGCTCAATTGGGCTACAATTATATCTACCAAAAAAACCTCAATAAGCCCTACAAATGTAACTACCTGAATGTATACCTCGCTTCCTGCCTGGAAGAGGAAATCCTGAATTGGAAAACTAAATTTATGGTAAAATCCGGTGATTTCGGAATTCAAATTGCCCCTATCTATAATGGTGATATTATGGACATTTCTAAACCTGGAATTCATTTACTTGCTGATGCTTACACTATTGTTCCTTCCCTGGAATTTCTCTATCGTTATCCCATAACCGGTTGGGGTGTTTTAAGTTTATCCAATGTGCCTCTTTTGGAAGGAAACGACTATCTTTCATTTCTGGAAGCATCACCCTGGATTTCTTTCAGCGATGCTCATAAACTGAAAAAGACACCGCTGAACTTCAGTGCAGGTCTTGAATATCTCTATCCTCAAAAAATAAATTTCTCCTTAGGCAGATTGAATATCAACAATAACCTGCGCTACGAAATAGATAGCCCTGTTTTAGTAAGCACCAATAATTATCGCATTCCCACCCTTCGCTATACCGATGTCTTCTCCAATTTAACTTCTGTAGAAGCATTTTTCAAAATGGATAAACTCAATATGCATCAGGGTTTGGAACTGGAACTTGCCTACTTAACCGAAAGCGACTATACGAGAGCACCCTATCGTCCACTCCTTAATCTGGACTCGCGGTTTGCCTATGGCTATGGCAACTGGTATTTTAATCTGGATATTTTACAGCACTATTTTACTAAAGACCATCGTGGACACGACCTACCCGAAGCTATAATCCTCAATTTAGGTGCTGAATACCATAAGGATAATTCCGCTGCCTATGCTCAGCTTGCTAATCTATTCAACCGAAAAGAATGGGTCTTTTCGGAACAGCCGGGAAAAGGACGCAATCTCTATATCGGTTTGAAACACCGGTTTTAAGATTGGACAAGGATTATTTCCTGCAGATTTAAATAACGGGTCTGGAATGAACAGGTCTATGAAGATTGTCAAGTCCTAAAATGGCGGACTTTTTTTGGTTTTTTTCATTTTTAAATTTTGAGATAAATGGCACATAGTATTTAGTAATCGATCTGGAGGATTAGCTACCTGTTTTAAAGCTTTCTGCAAACAATCCAGCGATCCTTCTGTCCATAGGTAATTACTGACATTGAAACTTATTATCTTACGGGAAAAGATATCCATTATTCCCGAAACATACAATATTCCCTCTATAGTGTAAATGCAGGTGATATCTGTACACCAGACCTGGTCTTTATAGTCAATGGTCAGGTTCTTGATTAGGTTATTAAAGCCCTGTTCATACATACCAGGAAAGGTAGTGCGCACTTTTTTCCGCTCTTTTTTCCTTTTCTTTAAAGTTATATAAATCAATAAGATCCCATATCATTCCCATATCGCGATATGGGAATGATATGGGAATCATATCGGAAGGATATGAGTGTTGGCTAAGTGCGAAAAGTTATCTTT
>JGI12104J13512_1000408_pt1 | contig 39331 bp, 44 predicted proteins | sample TerdegcTABiofilm_FD_13512 | JGI IMG/M metagenome (IMG submission 13512)
TTCATATTTCTGTTTACTGATATTGGCTATGTTTGCCATTCCCGCCGCCATCGCCGCAGCAGCTGCCGCAACCGCAATAACGGGACCAAAAACAGACATGGATCTATATGCTGATATAGCAGAAGCAAATGTGTCTATATAAGCCTGCGCTAATGCCAAAGCTTTCCACGCTTCAAAACCCTTTTTGCTTTCTTTGTTAAATGCGCTCCCCATATTGCCCATCATCCTACTCATTCCACTTGCTGCATTCAGCACCTTCTGCTCATACTCCTCGGCGGTCTTATCCGCATATTTCTTTTCAATATCTGCCTTTTTCTTTGCATACATCTCCGTTATCTGCGCCTCAGTCATTCCCGCTTCTATCATCAATGCTTTTTCATCCTCATAATGCCGCCTCAGTGCCTCAAGTTGAGCGTTCAGATTCTGCTCGTCTTCGCTTAAATTCCGGTCATCCCATTCTCTTCGGATGTCCGCCAATGTCCTTTGATGTGCCCTTTCCTTATCTTCCTTTTCCTTCTGATACTGTCCCCACCGTAGATTGCTTTCCTGCAGTTGTTTCTGAACCAATGTCGCCTCTTCAGCGCTCAAATTCTCTTTAGCCCACGCATAATACTCTTCCATCTTTGCCTTCAACTGATCATAACTGCTTACCCCCATCTCTTGCAGATTTGCTAAATGCTGCACCTCTGCTTGGAATTTCTCCTGCATCCCGGCTTTCTCCCGTGCCGTGATCTCCGCTTCTTTCTGCGTCTTCCATGCATCCAGATTCTCCAGCGCGGTCTTCTCCGCGGCGCTTCCATCCTCAGTGTATTTTAGGATTATCGCCTTGCGTCTCTCATACTCAGCAGTCAGTTTCGCCGTCTCTGTCTCCTTTATCCTCGCCAGTTCTTCCATTAGCCGCTCAGCTTCCCTCTTTTGTGCCTCAGCTTCAGCTGCCGCCTGATCTCCAGAGCTGCCACCTCCGCCTGGAATTGTTATGGTAGGAGTGTTAAGCATTGCTTGGCGATAGGCCTCACCTAAGGCTTGCAAATCGTTTTTGGCAGCTTGCAGTTTTCCCGATAAGGCTCCAAACGAGTTTATCGTCCGTTCCAATTTCCTCCACTCATCGTCATTACCGAAATAGGAGGCGGGATTGAAGCCCATTGCATTACTGTCACTGGTTAAGAAATCCCAGTCTACTGAAGATTTCAACTCATTTAACCTGGAATTTGCAGCATTATATTCTTCCCGCTTATTATCCAGTTCTATCTGCAATTGGGCTACTTTATCCAATTGTGATTGATATCGCTCACCATAAACCTCAGCAATCTTCTTTTGGATCAGTGCATCGGATGCTCCCTGTAATGCTTTCGCCAATTTGTCATAGCTCGCGGCCTCCATATCTATATTGCCCAGATATTCCCCGTAATCCTCGTTCAAGCTCCGGATTATATTCTTCATTTCAGTTTTACTGGCAGCCGTTTGATCTGTTTGCCCTTTTATCTGCAGCAGTCGGCTTGCCAGCATATTAAATTTCTCTGCTTCTACCGATACTTCATTCTGAGCGCTCTTAATCTCTTCCTTGAGGTTCTTTTGTGCTCCGGCAAGCTCATCTGACTTATCCTTAGCCTGTCCCTTCACAACCGTCCACGCCGTAACTGCCGCAGTAACTCCCATCAACACCCAGCCTACTGGTCCCACTGCGGTCAAAAACCCCTGCACGGCTGCTGTAGCTGCGGCTATAGCCGCGTTCAATGTTCCGGATATGGTAGCCGTAGCTGTCTGNGCCACGCTGAACTTATACCAGGCGGCAGTTGCTAATAACAAGGTTGGAATCAATATCTTAAAAGTGTTATCCAGATTACTGAACCATTCCACCAAGGGCTTCACTACTGCCCCCAAGGTCGTTATCACAGGTAGTAGCAGCCCGCCAATGCTCTCACTTAGATTGTCAAATGCCACTTTCAAAGCATCCAGCTTCCCTGCTCCGGTCTCCATATAAGCCGCTGCCTGCCCCCCAAACTCCGCGTTTAGCTCTGCCAATATTATCTTCTGAGCACCTGCTGCATCTCCTGCCTCATACATACTTTGTATCATTTCCTGCTGTTGGTCGGTAAAACTCACGCCANTGCGTCTCAAAGCGGTCAATCCTTCCACGGGATCCTGAAGCGCCTTACCAACCTGCATGGCTGCACTCTGCAGATCAATGCCCAATGCCCGGCTCATATTTAATATCTGCACCTGAGCATCTTCAAACACCTCTCCGCTTACTGCTCTAAATGTCAATAGCGGAGTAGTCACTTGGTTCATGATGTCATCCGCATCAAAGGCAAAGGTCTCTTCCAAACCTTCAGCTAATCTTTTCAGCTGATCAGCAGTATATCCTGCAGCAGCACCACTGGAGCGCACCGCTGCTTCCACCCGCGCCATACCCTTCTGTGCCTCCACCTGCTGATTGATCATCCCGCCAAAGGTCCGCGTCACATCATTGTAAATGTTCATCACACCCTGATATACCAGAGAAAATTGGCTTAGCGCTTGCCTATGAATATTCCACCACTCTCCCAGCTTGCCCTGCGTCGCCTCTGCTTTTGTATCCAGCTTCTCCATCTCAGTTTCGGCATTGCCAATTGCTGCACTCAGTGGCTTGCCATTAGCATCCAATATCAACGGCTTATCTGCCTTATCCACCAGCTTATCCAGCTCCTCTGTCAACTTGCTGATCGCTTTCGGACTCTCCTTGCCCATTGCCGCTATGGTCGTCTCATACATCTTAAAAGCCGAGGTCAAACTATCCCTGAATGCTGCCAGATCAATTGTCATATTTATGCTTGCGCTACTCATTTTTTCACCTATTATATACTTGAGGATATTGTTATGATTACTTTCATATTATTAGCTATCTTCGTTATGATCGCTCGCGATGAACACCGGGCTGCCAAACGCAAAAGAGCAAAAGAGCTCAGTGATTCCCAAAATGGCATAATAACTGTTACTACCATTGTCATTGACGATGGGGATCCATGGTAACCCAGCTTACCTCTTCTTGGCATCCTCAATCTCCTGATTCCGCCATTTAAGCCACCACAGCGCTTCATCCATCTCCAGGTCAATCGTCCCAAACGCGCTTATACAATAGTAGCATAACCGCATAAATGGGTTCTCATCCCTCGGCGCACGCCTCTTCTTCTCACTCTGGCTCACCCGCGGGCAAGCGCTGAGACGCTGCCGATACCGGCGAAAAAATCCACCAGCACCTCATTGATCACGCTGTAAGGCACATCCTCCCAGTCCGTCTCTATCTTATTCTCGTCCACATACACCTCGCTACCGGTGATCAGTTTCATTGTTTCCACCATCAGCCCGCCTTCAATCAGCTTGTCCATCACTTCCGCCGCGCTCACCTCTTCGGCATTACCCGTCAATAGCCCGGCCAGTCCTGCTTCCTTAAACAGCCCATATACGCCCTTCAGTGTCCGGATACTCGTATTGATCTTCATCATTCCTCCTCTTCCCAGGGCGGATTTCCGCTTTTGCCTGGATCATATTTCAATACCCTTATTGCCTCTATTTTATCCTTGGTGGCTCCGCTTATCTCGGTGCTCAATACCACGCTCCACAAGCCGTCAGCTTCCGCGTTCCAGTCCGCAGTCCAGCGTAATCCGCTGAATACAACTATGCTGGTATCAAAGTCAAAACCATCTCCCCAGAATGCATCCGGAATCAATAGCTCGTTCTTCACCAGTACTATGCTAATTTCTTTCCCACTAAACAGTGTGCTCTCAAAATAGTCCTTCTGCTTTTCGCTGATTCCGTTGAGCGTCAGCTCCACCGTGCTCGTCCGCTTCCCAGGGATCTGATAGTTGCGGGTTTTCAGTTTATTGATCTTGCTTTCCGTCTTACCTGGCTTCTCGGCAAGCTCTCCCAACTCGTGAAATATATTTTCAAAAAACAGCATATAAGCTAAATAATACGCATTATCCAGCCATGTATTATAGTCGCTGCGCATCATATCGCCCTCGCAAAAGTAAGCCCGGTCGCCGATCATTGCCGCTTCCAATGCTCCCAGCAGCAGATCTTCCTGTTCAATGCTCGTCGGTAATCTCAATCCCATTGTTTCTCCTCATTTAATGCCGGGAGGCCCTTGGTAATGTGTGGTTATCTGGGCCTCCGCGCATATCATTGTTTAGGTTAGTCCTTTGATCAGGAACACCTTGCCATTGGTTGTCCCGCTGAACTCAGTGCTGATCACCACTGTCCACAGGCCATCCGCTTCTCCGCTCCAATCCACCGTCCAACGCATTCCGTTGAAGATGGTAGCGCGGTCTCGTTCCTTGCTCACGCAGATTATGGTCACTTCTGCTCCGCTGAATAGCGTGCCTTCAAAATAGTCCTTTTGCTTCGCGGAAATGCCGTTGAGCGTCAGCTCCACCGTGCTCGTCCGCTTCCCTGGTATCTGATAGTTGCGGGTCTTCAGCTTATTGATCTTGCTGTCCGTCTTACCGGGCTTCTCTGCCAGTTCGCCGATCTGCTTGCAGTAGGTGTTCAGCTCGGTAGCCATAGCGCTCTTGGTGGCGAATTTTGTCCCCACCTCCTCCGCTGTGTAGTGGCCAATGCCATAAAACACCTCATCGGCTATGAAGGTGTCTACCAGCGTGCTGAACAGCAAGTCAGCATTTGTCATCCCACTTGGATATGTCGGTGCAGATAGTGCCATTATATCACCACCTTTGCCGTTTTAGGCAGTTTTGATAGTTCTTTCTTGTTGTGAAACACATATTCTATAGCCCCGCCTATAGAGCCAAAAACCTTATTTATCAATTTCTTTTTCTTTTGCGGCAGAGCAGCTTCCACCCGTTGCACAGCCAGTTGCTTCTTGCTGAAATCATCCATATCCTTGGTAGCCGGGTTGGTCTTAATATCTTGAATGATGTCTAAAATGATCGTCAAAATGGCAGCTATTTGTGCCTTATCCAGATTCTTGATCCCCATCTTACTTAATAGCCATACCACAATAGCGGCAACGATTCCGATGATATAAGTGCTGTTAGTTCCGATGATATCCATAATATATCTCCTTACATCTTTAAGAATAGTATGTTAGCCACGGATGCGGTTCCAGCTGCTGTTCGGCGGATGTAAAACTTCGTCTGCTTATATGCTGGTAATTTTATAGGCACCCCAGTAGTAATATCAAAGTACTTGTTATTTGTGTATGTGCTGTCTGGTCGCACCCCTATAGACCCTGTTACTGGCAATATCAGCACCTCCACCGTGTTCGCCGGCAGCGTGATCCGCCTCCAGGTAGTATCAGCGGGTGCTGCAAAGCGTAGTGCTTCCCAGTTCCTGTGAAACTGCATCACCTCTTTGCGGCTGTCCACCGGCAGGGTCTGGGCTTGCAGTACCGTCACTGCCACTGCGATCAGCATTAGCCCTACGATTATCATCATTATTGTCTTTTTCATTTTCATCTCCTTCAATTCACTTTAAATACTTTCACGAAGCCGTCTATATAGGTAATGCCGGGTCTCACGCGGATGTACCAGTGATACTTCCAATCACTTCCGTGGTGCTCTACCTTCATTTCGGCATCAGTGCGGTAGCCCAGGATAATGAACTTGGGCAGGCCGCCGATTATGTAATTTTCAGGCATCAAGCGTGGCTTCACGGGAATCCCTGCAAAGCTCACATTGCCACCCTCCAGCAGGAAACGGTCTCCCGCTTGGGTATGACGGCTGGCGATCTCGCTGCGCAAGCGCACCAGGTCTTTCTGAGATACATAAAATTTGAAGTTCTCCTGGTCTTCCAGCATTTCATCACTAAATGCCAGCAGAGCCGCCTCAAACTTCTCGTCCCAGGTTATTTTTGTCTCGCTGTCTATCTCGGTCACCGCAGATGCTGTCGTAGCCAGCTTGATCACCCCGTCCAACCCCTTCAGGTTGGCTGTCCCGCTTGCCCGGTCACCTTTGAACAGCAGCAGTCGCAGCGCTTTTTCCGCTTTTTTGGCGATATGCTGCTCCACATAGGCACCGAAAGCGTCCTCGCCATACTTGTCCTTGTAAAATTCTACCACATCTCTGCCCAAGGTAAATTCGGCATTCAGTATCCCGGTCGGGCAAGTAATATCTGCAGCCGCGATATCCTGCGCGCTTACACTGCCGTCCAGCTCGTTTTTGAATACCAGGTCTTGAACTAACCCGGCATCTATCTTCTCATCCTTCAGAAGTGGTACCACCGTTATGTCGCTCAGAGTGTCTCCCGGCTGGCTGCCGATTACTTCATCAATGAATAAACTTGTGGTATTGGCTGTTAGAATATTCATCGCCTGTCCGCTGTCCACATCGGCGATGCCCTTATAGATCTCGCGGTGGCTGCTCTTCACCACCACCTTCATCCCGTCTATCGTCAACTCACGGTCTTTGATTTCTCCCTCCGGCTCACCTTTCAAACTATTGGATATTGCCTTTTTGATCGCCACGCTCAACTCCTTGACTTCTTCTGTTAATGACTTGATGAGCTTCTCGTTATCGGCGTTGGTATCCGCCTTCTCCAGCTCTTTGATTCTCCCCTGGAGCACTTCCAGTACTTTTTTCGTCTCCTGGTTCGGATTGTCTCCCAGTGCCTTATTGATCGCCTCCATCTGACTCTTCAGCTCGCTCACCAAAGCGCTGTTGTCCTGGCTGCTATCCTCGGCATATCCAGCGATACTCACGCCGTTAAACTGACCATTCACCACTTTCTGCCATAGCTCGCTCTGAAGGTCTTCACATTTGAGCACTGCAACCCAACTACCCAACTTAGTATTGGGATAATGCTCTTTGTCTTCGGCTTTCAGAATATAGCTTTCTGCAATCACAAACTCCGGGACGGGTTGGTTGTTATGATTCACATCGATCTTGCCCACCACTCCCTTCTTCAGAAAGTTCAGGGCTGCTTTCTTCACCTCTTCCGCGCTGTAGCTGTCGCCCTGCGCATCCACCACATCGGGCTCCATCACGGTCACATACAGCAGGCCCTCATTGCCCACTGTTTCGCTCTTGAATTTCGCGCTTGCAGACACGGATTTATACCGCTTGCCGTCCGCGCTCTTGATTACTGCGCTCTTCATGTTGGCTGGCTTCATCCCGTCAAATAGCAAACTGATTAAGTCCACATTCACATTACGCAGCTCGCCCTTCATGATCTTGCGCCCATGTCCATAGATTCTCATCTTTTCTCCTTTTTAATTGTTACGTAAGCTTTTAAACAGCTTTTCGTCATTGGTTAATAGTTCCTCCGTGAGCGCTCCGAAATCCCATTCTTCCGCGCTCACGCCCCAGTTATACTCATAGTTAAACTCATTAGCCAGCGTCAGCGCCAGCCGCTTCTGCATCGGTCTCACTACAAAATTATAAAATAGCGTCATATCACTGTTGTTGTCTCCACCCAGTTGTCCACTCACCAGCTGGCTCACCACCCGCGGTGGCACCCTGTGATAGGCAAAAATTCCTTCTCTCAAATCCTTCTTCAAGCTCAGGAATCCACCATCCTTATCCTGTTGCCTCAGTGGTTCCAGCCGGATCTTCACATCTTTGCTCTCGCTCTCTATCAAAACCGTTGAGTGGCTCTTTACATTGCCCTTGGCTTCGGTAAGTGCTTTCTCAATCTCGCTGTAGGCGTCGGTTACCACCTCATTGCCATTTTCATCGGTCACGATGCCGTCTCTAAGGGTTCCCCCTTCCACAATCATAAAGTAATCTGCCATCAAACCGTTCTTGAAGTTGTTGTAATCAAAGGTCTTAATCTCTCCCAATATCTCTATGTTAATCGCTATCGGTAGGCAGGCCAATCCCCAGGCATTTGATCTGTGAGTGCTTTTCTTTATATGGATAATGTCCGCGTACTCAAAATCCTTCTTCTGATTGTTCTTAACTTGTATGTAGTTTGGCTTGAAGAATCCATATTCGTCATAGTTCTCCACAATCTGCACTTCATTGGGCAATAGTCGCTCCAGCCCTATCCAATCCCCTGCCGCATTCCGCATCTTAATTAAAAAGCCATTGCCACAAGCCAGGTAAAACTTCAACATCTCAGCCAGGATAGTGGTCTCATCCTCGCATGCCGGATAATCCGCTGCCTCCAGCCAGGCCTTCACTTGCGTGTTCTTGCATTCCGTCTTCATCACTGTTGCCATACATGTCGCTTCTATGCACCCGCTGTGATACTCATCCATATCCAATAGATTCAATAGTTTTATTATGCTGTAAGGTGCGCTTACCACTTTCTTCTGTTCCGCTGCTTTACTTACGATCTGCTTTCCTACTCTATTCATTTTACTCAAGTCCGGAATCTCGGTCTTATACTGCTTCTCAATCAAATCGCTCACATCGCTTATGGCTACCCGGGTTTGACCTATTCGCATTACCCTCATGATCCCGCTCCCGTTCCGCTTTTCAAAAGCGCTATCCTTGCCACCCGCACCAATCTCGCTCCATCCAACCTGCTCGTATAATACTCTATAGCCGGAATATCACGGTACATACTCTCCCGATACTTTTCCCGAAATAGCTCCTTTAATGCGTATAAATCCGCATCCGGATCCTCAGCTTTCGTGGCATTTACAATTATGAATACTGTCCAGGCGATATCTGTATCCACATATTGCCGCCCAGTCCCGTTCTTACCCGTCTCGCCTTCCAAAATTACTATCGCGGCAGGTAAATCCTTGGGTATATCGTCTTTGTTGAAAAGCACCTGCGCTATTCCGGCATCAAGTAACGCCTGCCGGATGATCGCCCGTTCACTCTCAAACTTGCTCAGTCCCGTCATATCCGCACCTCTATGCTGTTTAACTGCTCAAATATCCACGCTTCTTTGTTCTGCAAAACCGTCTCATATACATTCCTGGCTGCTATGCCCTCGCGCCTAATCTTGCCTCGGATCATATACGCCATCTGTTCCACCTTCAGTTGAACTCCCGTCTTCTTGTCCACCCAAGCCAATCCTTTGCGCTGCACCCAGCTGATCAGCGGTGCGATCGGTGTCCAGCTCGGCACCTTTCCACCCAAAACATATTGCTCATGTTTGACATTTGAACCCACTCTCAAAGTCATCCCTGTGTTATCACTTTCAACCACATAGCCCGCATTATTATAAAAATCACCCTTGTCATAAATTTTCTGCGCCATAATCTCACGCCGCGCATCTCTGTCTATCACACTACCAATCAAGTGCATTTTGCTCTCCAGGGCACTATAAATTGCCCGGTAAACTTCTATCATAATCTCATCTAATGAGGAGTTCTGCTCAAGCATAGCAGCTCCGAAGGAATGTAATTAAAACATAATAATCTGTGTAAATCCGTTCTATCTGCGTCATCTGCGTTCTATTCATTTCAGATCACTCCTATCCGTATCAAGCGCGCCACCCTCGGCTTCAGTTCATACATCCTGGCAATCCCCTCTTCATTCAAAAATCCTTTCAACAGCGTCAAAGCTCTTAACTCCAATTTTGCCTTAAATGCCTCTATCTCTGCCCCCGTCAGCAGCTCTGTAGTAGATGAATCCAGCCCTATGCTTTTTACTATTCCCTCGCCCAGGGTCTTCAAATTGAGAAACTCAGCCACGCTCTCCAGCAGCAAAAACGCATAGCTATACCGAAATGCTACATATAGCGGGTCATCCTCGTTCAGATCATCTTCCACGGCTACATTGTAATCATCATCAATCGTGATCTCTGCCATTCTCCGCATCACCAGCGCCTCATGCTCACTAAAGATCGGATTATCAGCCATATCGGCAGGAAGATTCAATATTGTAATCACATCTTTCACTTCCACAGGTATCGCTTTCATATTACTATCTCCGTTTGTGTCCTGCATTTCCAGTGAAACGGCGGAAAAGGTGTATGAGCCCCGCTCACGCCCACCGGATTGCCTTCCTTGTCCCTTTCTATCTGGCTCTCTTTCACCCACGGTGCCAGAGCTTTAATTCGCTCCCGTGCCTCTTCCAATCCTTCTTTCTCCACATCTATAGCCATCAAATTATCTCGCACTTCCAATGCCACCTCCAGCGGATAAACCTTGCCCTGGCTCACCAAAGCCCAGCAGATTTCACTTGTCCTGGAGTCCATCGGATTCACCAACCTATAGCCCTTCGCCCCTGCTTTCTCATATCCGGATAAGCGTCCAAATTCTCTAATCCGCAGCGCGGTATGTTCCGCCAATCCCTGCCAGTAATAAGCACCCTTGTCTCCTAAATCGGAAAAGCTCTCCTTAAGTGCATCTGCCAGCATCTCTTTCGTATAGCCCTGCTCAAGTGCCTTGGTCAAAGTATCCCTGAAGTCCTGGCTGATGTCCGCCTCAAAATGCTGTCCTATCCAAAATAAATTCTGCTTCTGCACCTGAGCGACTAACGCCTGTTCCTCAATTCCCCACAAACCGACACTAATCCTAACTTTTGCTTGGGTCTTTACATCCTGGATGCCCAACCTCAAGCTCCGCTCTACAAACGCCTTAGTTTCAGAACTCACCTCCATCATAAAGTCGTCACCCAAGTTCTGGTTGATCACTTCCAAGAGCAAGTCCACCTTGCGTTTATCCATCCGCTCCGCTTTAGGCATCTCGGTCAGCATCCCGATCGCAGCTCTGGCTGCCTCTTTAATCTCGCGTTTCCAAGCATTATTCAGCACCTGGTAATACTCCAGCATCATCCGGTCATAATAATTCACCAGCTCATCCTCCGCACCCGCACCCGGTTTCGCCCTATGTTATATTCGCTGAACCGTTCCAGGCAACCTGCCAAAGCATCTGGACCATCCACATACCCGTCCGGATATGTCAAAAACTGGCTCACCAGTGTCGGTGTATCCTGCCCCTCCGGAAAGAGCACCTTCGCTGTCTCTATGAGCGTCTCAGTCCGCTCAATGCGCAGGTTCTTGTTCTCTTTGTTATCTATTTTCTTGATTCTATGGGAGATTGGAGGTATATGGTTGTCTGTTGCCCACCGATCAAAGTCAGCCAGGATTCTGCCCTGCCCATAAGTCGTCTCGCAAGCTGCCCTAACTTTTACTCTGTAAATGCGGTCAAGCTCCTGATACGCGTCATAGTAGTACCTGAAAAACTTTGTATTTTTCGTCTGCCGAATCCATATATGGATCACATAAAAGCGGTTACCATCATAACCGATGGAGATGATGGCTTTATAGCAGCCCTTCTCACCCCAAGCAGGGTCGGCATAAAGCCACACTCGTTTCATCTTGCTCGCTTCCGGTAAGCTCTGGTATTTCTTAAACCACTCAATCTTAAATATGTTCCCTTCAATTACGGGCAATCCCAGCATCTCCCTCTGATACCCTGCCTGCCCATATCGCTTCCTCAACTCCGGCAGCATTTTATCCGGATATTGCTCCGGCCATGTGCTCCTGCCCTTAGAATCTTCCAGGGAATAACGCAAAAGTGCCAGCTGGCTCGTTTTTATCACTTTTTGGTCTCTCGGGTCAAGCTCGGGATTATCGGCTCTTATTTCACCGATTATGAGCTCCATGAACTGGCAAATCGCATAATTCGGATGCACCAGGTTACCCAGCCAGACCACCTTGCCCGGCTCTGCCGGGTCCAATGCTCCCGCCAATTCCTGAGTGATCTTATCCATTTTGCGCTTTCCTATCGTCTGACTGCCTACATTCTCTTCTTTGTCAATGTCATCGCAAACAATAATTCCAGGACGCTTCATATTTTTGTCGTTAAAAGTTCCCCTGTGGCTTTGCTTGATGGAGCGTGCTCTAATCCGGCACCTGTTCTTCAGATAAAAATTATCTTTCTCTCCCTCTACCACTTCCAAATATGGATAGTCCATCAATAGCCGTCTGTTTTCCTTCAGCTCGTTCAGCGTAAAAGCCGTCCGCTCGCAGGCAAGATCAATGTCCGCCGCTGTGTGTATCACATACTGACAGCCCTTCACAATCTTCCATAGCGGATATACCACGCCCATCAGCACTGTCTTGCCCAGCCCACGGAATCCGGTGATCCCAATCACTCCGCTTGCTGCTTCCGTTTCCTGAAACATCTCTTTGTGCTGGTTTGTAAATGGCTTGGTAAATATATGCGGAAAATAAGTAATGCAAAAATATTCAAAAGCTTCCCAACCTTCTCCGGTGGCACGCCGGATTCGCTCCTCTTTATCCCGCGGCGTATCTCCCGCAAAAGGACGCACCTGCGGCGTCTTTGCCGCTATCTCTATTAGTGCCTTTTGCTGCCGTTGGATAAACTTGGCCATTACCTTACCGCCCGAACAGTAGCTATGGCATCTTCTATCTGCTCCCAAGTGTATCTGATATTGTAGTATGTTTGTGCTCCCAGTGTCATTGCCACCAGTAGTATGATCATCGTAAAACTAATTTTTTTCATAGCTAATCTCCTATTCTTCCTTTGCTGTCACACACCACTTGCATCTGCAATGATATATCCGCCCTTCTCGGCTATCCTGATGTCCAGTCCACCGCTCTTAGCAATTGGCTGCCCCGCATTAAGCGCTATACCACGCAAATATATGCCGATGCTTACCTTGATCTTCTGTCCCACTGTCCCGTGTATCTTTATTATGCTCATTTCGCCACACTCATTACTTGCAGTATGCCATAAGCTACGGTAAACTTCAGCCGCTCCCCGATCAATAGCACATAGTAGGGATAGTTCCCGGGTTGGGTGATGTCCGAATCAACCGTAAAACTCGCCACATTCTTCTTCATCTCCCCACGCTCATTAATATTAAGGCGGGGAACCTCAAATATCACTCTCTCAATCTTATTTTCTTCCAAGTCAAATGCCTGGCCCCTATCATCATACACGGCTACCTGCAGCTTGATGCTGTCCCCCTCAAATGCCTGGATCGTTTTGGCTTTCATGAATCCTTCTTCGTCTTCTTCGGACTGATCCGTCCATCGTTTACCCAGCTTAGCTCTATTTTCGTAAAGCCCTGCTCCAGCTTCTGCTCCACCGTTATCATAAACTTGTCAAACCGCTCATCAATCAGTTCCCTTATGCTTTCCAAGGTCTCCGTCTGGCACTTTGTGCAGTTTGCTTGGATCTCGCTCAATTCCTGCTTCAACCGCTGTACATCATTCCATGCCGTCTTGAATAGCCAGCTCATCACCCCCGCGTATAGCCCAAATAATGTAAATAAAATCTTCACTATATTGTCTTCCATCACATTCCTCCTGTTTCAATTAATATAAATCGGTGCAAAATAAAGGACAGCCCCGCCCTTAATCCTCCTGAAAGAATGTAGCGGGGCTGTGTGTAGGTCGGAGGGAAGGTATGCCCGGCGGCAGATAATTCGCCGCCGGGCTGTTTGGAGGTATATGTCACGCTTGGGATATTATTTCTCATCCGTTCCTCATTCTCAGGTATTCGGCTAAATCCATCACAATCGCCTGAAACTGCTTCAGCAGTCCCTCATATCCCTTTTCTATCATAAAATCCGTCACCTGATCCAAAAATTTCACTATGTAATCGCAAAGCTCCTTCGCCGGCTCCTCCCGTTTCATCTCCTGCCTTAGTATGCTCACCAGGGATTGCAATGCCGTGTTCTTGGGGTCTTTAGCGTATTCTTCCAGTGCGGTAAGCAGCGCCTTTCTCCGCGCTACCGTAATTTTCCGGCTTAACCGGCGCTCCTCTCCCTCAATCTTGTCCCACTTGCCGCTCTTGATCCATTTGCTCACCGTCACCGGACTGCAGCCCACCAGCGCCGCCAGTTCCTTCGGGCTCGTCTTGCCGCTGATGAACGCCTCAAAAGCCATCTCTTTTTTTTCTCTGAATACTTTGCTGTTACTCATAGCACCATCAGTGCCACCCTCCCCTATCCTGTCAAATACAGCTGCTGTCTATTGCAACACTTTTTGTGTTTTTGCAAAAATACTGTCGCAATAGACAATAATAGACAACAATAGTTACAAAAAAAGCCCCGGTCTCCCAGGGCTTTCTCTCGTTTTATCCTTGCTCTCTATCCTCCGTCATACCCCATCCGCATCCACAACCTCTCCATCTGTTCCTTCAGATGTGCCACCAGTATATGCAGGCATTGGCTTCCCGCCGCCTTCTCCTCGCTATTCTCCATCAAGCCCTTCAAGTCCTCTATCGCGGCTACTGTCATATCCATCTCGTCCATTATCTCTTTTGTCTCCGCTCTCATAATGCCACCTCCAGCTGTTTCTCCTTGAAGTGGCTGCGCTTACCGCTTAGATTCGGAGCTTTATATCCCAATCCCTTCAGGCGCCTCTCAACCCGCTTAACACTGTCTTTGCTCATCCCCGCCAACAGCCCTGCTTCCTTCTGCGTCAAGCCCAAACTGCGGTAATAAATCACTTTTTGCACCTTCCGGGGTAAGAAGGCAAGCACCTTCTCCAGCATCTCCCCCCGGAAATAACCGTTCACCAACTCCCGCTGCACCGCCCAGCTCAAATCATCCGTAAGCGATTTCACCAACATCAGATATCCGGACTCGGTAAAGTATAGCTTCCGTACCGTAAAATTTTCGGTATGGGGATGACGCTCTGTGATTTTGAAGTAATCAGTGCCTTCAATGAAGTGCTGTTGATTGTTTTGAAAATTCTTTTGTAAGTTCTTAACTTCTACCTGGTGCAGCTCAGCTATCTGCTTGTAGCTCACCACCCTCTGTCCTTTGATCTCTTTGACGGGAAGATCAACACCCGTTGTTTGCATGAACTTACTCATGACTAACTCCTTGTATGTCGTCATAAATAGTTAAGCCTGAGATTTGACGACGCTACACAAGGTAAACGCCCGGGGCCTCGCGGCTTCCGGAATCTCAGGCGTTGATTTTTGGTATACACTAAAAAACCCACTCAGGCGGGGAATTACCCCTTGTGTATATCGTCAATTTCACTTTATTTCCGCCTCGTAAATCTGTCAAGTCCAATCTTATCTTTCATCAATGTTAATGCCTATTCCTCTTCAGGTATCACGCGGTGTCTTTCCAGCCAGCTTTGCAATTCTTGCCCATGCACCCTGTAAAGTCCATTCCCGCCTATTCTAACTGCGGGCAATGGATCTGTAACATCCTTAATCATTCTATATACCGTGCTCTTGTCTACATTCAGCAATTCCGCTATCTCGTCCGGTCTGTAATATCTATCTGTGTTAATCTTGCCCATCTCAGTCATAGCTTCCTCCGCTTCACAGCGCCGCGAAGTCCAGCACGATGTTCACCATCTTACCATCCGGTCCTGCTTCCTGAAAATAGAAGTAGGTCTTAGTGCTCTGCACTTTCTGGCTGTCCGCTATCAATTCCATCGCCTCCTGCCACAGTGGATCGTCCACCTTTAACTGTCTCAGTCCGAGCATCTGCTTGGCGTCCACTTCACCTTTGTAATCCACCTTAAAAGCTCTGTTCACCAAAGCCACGATCAGATCGTCAGAGCCCTCACTTCTGGCTTGAATCACCCGGTCTATCTTCTGCTTGGCAATCTGCAGCTTCTCATCAAATGTCCATTTCTTGGCAATCTTGATAGTGATGCTCTCATCCATGCTGAAGTTATACAAGGTCGTGCCGCCTACCCATTCCTCGCCCTCTCGCTGTGCGCTATTTTCAAGGAATTTAGCTATCTCCCTCTCCATCTCCCGCTTGAAGTTCTTCAGCACTGTATGCATCTGCCTCGCTTTGCACACGCAACTGCTCACAAACTGGTCCCTGTCCTTCAAACTCTTGTCAATGTACTTCTCCGGCGTCAGGGTGCCTTCGCCATCTATCCAGTACACTACCTTCCCTTTCTTTACTGTCTTAGCCATTGGTTACCTCCTGGTTAATAGCGTCATTCTGACGCTTCAATGTTGTAATCTCTGTAATCATCCGTTGCCTATCAGCCATTAACGCTTCCACATAGGCCTCCTCATCCTCCCATGTCCATGTCCCCTGCTTTCTCTCCTGGTTCCTTATCAGGGTATATACTACCAGGTAATAGGGCTCCGTTTCCGTCACGATCAGAAATTTCTTCCCGCTTGCCAATACCTTTTTAAGTCGCGGATTCATTGCCATCTCTCTTTCCCTCTTTTTCTCTTTTTTGCTGTTCTCCCGCTGCTGCCCTCCGCTTATTTCCGTCACCTCTGTGTTAGCACCGGTATGATATCCTATCCCTATATCCAATTCCTCCGGATTGCTCAACGCCTTCCGGCTCACATTCAGCCGCTTTCCCCTCCGTTCACTGTTCACTCTTCCCAGTTCATCCTTCCTGAACACCTCAATAACCCGTTTCCCATTCGGGAGCTTTGTATTTGGGTTCAGTATCCCCGTCCCATTGCAAATCATGCACTTGCTCGTGATGGGATTTCTGGTGATAAACTCATACTCTTTTGCGTTTTCCGTCAATGTGCCCTTTCCCTGGCACACCGGGCATGTTATCTTATCTGTTAGCATCACTCGCCTCCCGCTCAAATTTTGCCTGCGCTTTTCTCATCTTTTATCTCCTTTTTTGTGTATGTTTTCAATTTGTTGTTAAATTCAAGCATATCCTTAATAAACTGGTGTGCCAGATGAGGATCTTTCACCGTCTTTTCAGCTACTTCACTCATCCGCACTATCACTATATCCATTATGCTCAGCATATACTGCGTCCACGGGTCAATCTCAGGCAGATCATCATATTCTATCATGTTATTTCCTTTAACCCGCCAGCCGGTACTTGTTCACATCCACCACTCCGATGCCTCCGGATATGATCATATCCATATCCTTCATAAATATCTGCACATTGAAGTTAGGGCATGTCTTCTTCGCTACATTATAGTGTCCAAGAAACATATTTCTCGGCACTTTCCATATTTCCTCTATCTCTTTACAGAGTATTGCCAGGCTATAAAACTGCTTCGGGGTAAAGTTCTTCACTCCGATCAGGCACAATCCCAAACTCTTGTCGTTGTAACCCAGGGTATGCGCCCCCACTTCTTTGCCCACCAGGATATTATCTCCGTCCACCTTCCGGCCCACTTCTATCATCCCGTTCATACATTCCATATACAGCCGCTTCTGATTCTTCGTCTCTGGCACCAGCAACCCGTTCAGGATCACCCAATCATAGCCGATATCATCCCAGCCGTTCGCTATGTGCCACCGCCGAATCTCGCTCGCCGAGCCAAATTCACTATCACTGCAATGGATTATCACATTCGTTATCTTAGCCATTCTTAACCTCCCCCATAGAGCATCCTGCTCTTTCTACTGCACCCTTATGATTATCCATTTTCACACTTGCGCTCTCATCTGCTTTGGGATTCGCAGTCCGCACCAGTATCCTGTAGTGGGCGTATTCGTTCTGAATCTTGATATACTGCTCTGCCAGTGTCCTTTTTTCACTCTTAAGTGATGCATTTTCTTCCCTTAACTTCTCGTTATCTTCTGTCAATTCACGGTTCTTCTCGCCAAAATACAATAATGCTTCCCGCTTTATTTCATCCTCCATAATCGCATCCTGCCTTTCTTTACCGCTGCCGATCAGCGCACAAACCCAAAAGCCCGTTACTACCAGCGCATATAGCCACAAGGCAATGATATACACCGGACTGATCGTTACTGTCATTTTGTACCTCCCTGTACACATTCTTTTAGTTGATTTATCACTTTCCTCCGCTCTGCCTTATCCAGCAGATTCCAGTGTGTCTTTTTGAAGTTTATTATCATATATGCCCGCAAGTTATGCTCCTCCCATCCTGCTTGCTTCATCAATGCGTGCATATAACGCCCCTGCTTGTCATACTCAAACTCCACGGGCTTCCCACTCCTCCGGTATCCCTTCACGATCTCCCACAATTCCTCCAACCTCTCCTCATCCAATTCCCGTAAGCTCCTGCCAAAACCCAGCCCCTCCATAATGTATCTGAACACATAGTCACTCCACCCCAACCGCTTGATTCGGTGTGCCTGGATCAATCTCCGCAACTCCCGGCACCTCTGGCTGTCATTGATAGTGGAAGCATTATCCTGCCGCTTGCTCGCATTTTTCATCTTACCTCCCCTTTCATCCGGGATAATATCCCCTTCTCTATTTGGAGCCCTATCTTGCTCATATCTGCACCCTTCACAGGCACATAATTGCTCCCATCCCATGCAACTGCCCCGATCGAGGCAAGCGCTACCAAATAACGATACACCCATTGTCTGCTCCGCCCTATCTTCTGCCCAATCTTACGGACCGATCTCTCCGGAAGCGCATCCTGCACCAGCCACGCCCCCTCCACCGTAAATCTCCAGTCACCCTCTGCGCTTGTTATGCTCCGCCTATGCAGATCACACACGATGTATATCCCTGCCTCTATCTCTCGTATCTTCCCCTGCTCCAAATACTCTTGGATATAATCCATTCCGCTCTGCAGACCCGTCATCTCCTCAAACATCTTCTGCCCAAAAGGTATCCGGCACACAGATACGAAATTATCGGCTATCTGCTTCGCCAATTGCTCTTTATGCTTATGCCTGCACATCACCCCTCCAAATCCTGCACCGTCACGCGCTCCAGCTTCTTCACCCTCGCCACACTCTCCACGCTGTGCATCAGCTTGATTGTGTCTCTCAAGGTTCCCTGGTTGCGCTTCGCTATATAGTCCACTATGTCCTCCCCAAAGCTCACATCCATCATAGTAGCCATCAATATCGCTATGTCCTTCTTGCTCGGTGTTGTGAACTCGCAGAAAACCCCACACCTGTCAAAGTAGTAACGGTTGATCTGATACAACCTTTCCTTGGCATTCTGCATCCCTATCAGGATCACCACGCATAGCGTCTCATCCACTATGTCCCGGATCGCACCTAATATCTCATGCTGGTAGCTCCGAAACGCATAATCAATCTCATCTATCACGATTACAATCTCCGGATGCTCCCGCAACAGACCTATGCACTCTTCATAGATCGTTGCTGCACTGCCCATCACCGGATGATTTCCCATCCCCAAGTGCCTTATGATCACTTGCTTCAAACTCACCGCAAAGGTCTTGGGCGTCATATAGCTCTCCAACCTCAGATATATCCACCCCTTGCTATAAGCCATCCGCTGCGCATAAGTGGTCTTACCCAGCCCGGGATGCCCATAAATCAACCCCAGCCCCACCATCTCCAGTTTCGGTCGCGCCAGCAGATACTCCACGCACCTGTCCGCTGCGATCACATTGCTCATTCTTGCCAGTTTACCTTCTTTCATTTGTTCATACCTCCTTTTATTTATCTGTGTATATCAGTTTTATCTTAGTCATCTGTGTTCCATTCATCTCTGGATCCCGATGATCTTCTGCATCTCACTAAAACTAACCGTCTCTGCCAGTTCCCCTTCTTCTTCCTCCAGCAGATCCTCTAGCCGGATTACCTTGGATGTAGATGCGTCATCCTGACGCTTATCATCCGCACTATCTGCACTTTTATCTGCTGTATCTGCGGGAAACCCCTTTGCCATCCGCTCCAGCTCCGCAATCTCTTCATTCACATCCACCCGCTTCACCCGTTCAGGCATCATCGGCTTGTTTTTGAACATCGGATTGTGCTTCTCTATCTCTGATTGCCTTTTATCTATGATCTCCTGGTGCTTTGCCACTGCCTCATCCACCACTTTCTTGCTGATGTTCACCAGCTTCTTGGTCTCTTTCTTAATCTTCCGCTTGATCCCCTCTATCTCCCTGTCCTCAGCCCACAATCTCTGCGCTACCAGCGGATTATTCATCTCCGCAAACACCCATGCACATTGGCTTTCTCTCAGTTCCGCCATGCAGATGTAGCGGCTCCGCTCATCATAAACCAATATGTTTCTCAAATCATTATAGTCGTAGCGGATGATAACCTTCTTGCCTATGTGATCTATCATCTCCGGAGCCCAATACCTATTCTTATACAGCCATATACCTTCGCTTCTCAATTTCTTGCGCTCAGCAGTCAGCATCATTATGTTCAGCTTCATCGGATCAACTTTCCGCTCCGGATCCCGCACCGCATTGGTAAATGCCTCGTATGGTCTCTGCTTGGTCTTGCTGTGCACCGTCATCCCATATTCATAACGGATATACTCATAAATGCTATTTATGCACTCCGCATAGTCCATCGCCTTGGCTCCAAACATCTCCTGCATCCACTTCTCATTGCGTCCGAAATGTGCGGGCTTGGCATTGATATCACGGCCACAGTAGCTCGCCTGTCTGCTGCTCCATTGGTCGTCCAGGGTCCTAAACCACCGCTCCACTACTTTGCTCTTCCCGTTGTATGCCCTCGCAAAGTGTGCCTCTATCCCCAGTCGCGGGAAAATCCCCGCAAATTCCTTCTCCAAATCATGCTCCTCCCACTTCTCGTTAAATAGCTTACTTCTGAATGCCTTGCTATTATCCAGTAGCGCCCACTTCGGCAGTACTTCCATATATAAAAATGCGTTCCTGAAGGCAGTCAGAGTGTGAGTGCTGTCCTCGGTGAGCGCTAAGCTCATCCCCACCGGGTACCGGGTACCCCAGTCAAATACCGTAATTAATGTTGGTCTGAAGGGCTTACCCGTGATCGGATGCTTCACAAATACATTCAGCTTATGCCCATCCACCACAACTACCTGCAGTGGCTCTATACTACTGTCATCCCGATCAATGCTCTTCACAATGTCCTCCATCACTGCCTTGTCACCTCGCCTTCCCTGGCACCATACCGCCGGATTATCCTCAGCAAAATCCGTTACCCACCGCTTCAGGGTGGGAATGCTACTCGGGCTCTCTAAAACGCCCTGATGCTCCTTCACCTTCAGCTCCCGGATCGCGTTCATTACCGGTTTCTCCCAACCGCATAACAGCGCTCCAATCAAAAACTGCTGTTCAATATATGTCACCTTCCGCCCCCGCACCTGTGCATTGTTCTTATGCACCAGCTCAAACATATCCTGCTCACTCTCCTGCCATTTCTGATACCAATGTCTTAAGCCCCGCTCGCTCCTCCTCCCCTTCAGCTTCTTCAGCTCAGGCACCAGCTCACCATTGTTATACTCCTGGGTGATCTTCTCCCACTCTGCCGTCTTGCTCTCCGCTCCCCGCAACCGCCTGTCTATCTCCTGCAAAAGCATAGCAAAAAGCCGCGCCTCATCCATCTTATGATAAGGTACATATTCAATAACGGGTGTATGCTTGTTAGAAATTGTATCCTGACGCTTTGTATACCCCGTAGCGGAGCTTTCCAAAGCTGTATTATTCCGGCGTAGACCGGAATCCAGTCCTTTATCTCTTTCAGTAGTTGTTATTTCTGGTTGTATGTTGTAGTTTGCAACTTCTGGTTCTATAGTTCCGCACTCTGGTTCCGCACTTTCTGAGGTTCCGCAGTTCCGCAGTTCCGCAGTTCCGTAGTTCCGCACTCTGGCTCCGCATTTATTATCATTGGTTGCATCGGTTGCATTGGTTGCATTGGTTGCATTGGTTGCATTGGTTGCATCGGTTGCATTGGTTGCATTGGTTGCATTGGTTGCATTGGTTGCATTGGTTGCATTGGTTGCATTGGGTTGTCGGTTGTCGTTAATCGTGTCGTTAATCGTGTCGTTAATCGTGTCGTTAATCGTGTCGTTAGCAGCTTCTGGTTTAACAGTTTTGAACTCTGGTTCCGCACTTTCTGAGGTTCTGCAGTTCCGCATTTTGGTTCCGCACTTTCTGAGGTTCCGCAGTTCCGCACTCTGGTTCCGCACTTTCTGAGGTTCCGCAGTTCCGCAGTTCCGCAGTTCCGCAGTTCCGCACTCTGGTTCCGCACTTTCTATCAGGATCATATATGCAACTTGGTCTTTTCGTGAAGGATGCGGTACTTCTTTTATCTGATATTTACCAGATGCTATGTTCTTTCTGATTGCCCTCTCACTAACTCCTTTAAGAGCTGCATATTCTTTTACACTAACCCACGATCCCGCTGATCCTGTCGATCCTGTCATCTGCGTTCTATCACTCATCCTACATCTCCTTTTTCCCCCTACAATCAAATAAAGGGCGGGAGGCGTCTACTGCACTCCCGCCCCGGAGTTGTAGGGTAATTAAATGATGGTGAAGATGCTGCATCACGATTCCCGTTATCGCCTGCGCAGGCATTGCAACACCTTCATTATCACTTATCTGAAAGCGGCTCTGGCCGAACAATATCATCATCATTGCTCCGGATCCGCAGAGCCGCCTTGACAAAATTATGGACGCCCCTATCCTGCCCTTAACTTCACAACTAATTCTAAAGGAGCGTCCTATGAAAGACACTAAATACTGCCCTATGGCTAAAGAATACGGCTGTCTGGGAGACAAATGTATGTTTTGGTCGAGCATTGCAGGATATTGCATAATTATCGACAATTACCTGAAAACTCTTGATCTGAATGTTCAGTTTGGTGCTTTTGCCCTGTTATCTGGGCAAACAGCTTCTTATACTGACCCCCAAGACGCTTCGTCTGTAGCGATTCTCTTTGAACGTTTTTCAACATCTGTTCGCGGCATGCTTCGCCTACTTGATGAACTATCGGAACGACAGGAGTACTCAGACCATTACCGTCGGAAACTAAAGAAGATACGTAAAGAGCTTGATCTGCTGATTGAGTTAGAGATCGACCAGTATTCTTAATCATACTATTCTCCAAACTCCCTGCGCACAAAGGGCTTGCCGTTATCCAGCTTATAAAGAACCTTTCCACTGGCTTGTCTTTGCCAATATGTGCTGCTGCCGTTTCCCTCGCCTCTTCCTTAAACCTTTCAATGTTTGCGACATCCTCTTCCAATAGCCGCACCAGCTCCTTTGCACTGGCTCTCAGTCTCTCTTGCAGCGTCATCTCGCACCTCCTGCCTTGAGCCCCAATGCCTTATGTAATTCCCGGTTCTCCTCATAGCCGGAGGACGCCCTTCCGCCCCTTTCCCTCTTGTCCTTGGCCGCAAATTCCGGCTCCACCTGCACCCGCTCTACCCCGTTTATCCGGGTATAAAGCACCACTAATTTCTTGCTACCTTTCATGTTATACCTCGTATCTCTTTATTCCTGGTCTTACCCAGTATATACTCATGGATCTGAACCCGACGCTCCGGCGCCTTCCGGCTACCCGAAAGTATCTTCAAAATGTAATCATAGCTAAGCCCCAGCGCACTCGCAACTTCACGCCTCGTTATCCTTTCCCTCGCCATCTCCGCCCGCAAATCCGCAGGCTCCAAAATTTTCATTGACATCTGAACCTCTCTTATTTATGTTGTGTATTTGTATAATGACAAGATATAGCATTATGCTATGCTGTCAAGAAAAATTTATAGGATTTTGTTATTATGGTGTTAGCCGATGGTGTTGGAGAACGGTTAAAAGCTTTACGCTCAAAGCTTTCTGTTACTCAAAAAAAATTTGCAAATCTGCTTAATTGCAGCCAGGCAAAGATCTCTGATTATGAGTCAGGTAAATTGTCTATTTCTAATAAGGACTTATCAATAATAGCAAATACCTATAATGTCAACCTCAATTGGCTTATCACCGGTGAAGGTGAGATGTTTAATAATGTACGCGCGCATGAGGGTATTCTTTCCAATCTCATTCGTCTCCCCGTCGTGGGGGATATTGCCGCTGGTTTCCCCGCTGAATTGGTCCCCGATGAACCCACCGAATATATTGATGTCCCCACTTCCCTTTTGGATCAGCCCCCGCCCTATTATGTGTTTAAAGTCAATGGCGAATCTATGCTTCCTGTCATCCACCCCGGTGATTATGTTATTATCTCAAATGGTGCCATCGGATTTAAGAACAACCAATTAAACGGTCGCATCTGTGCCTTCCGCACTGCCGACGGCATTACCCTAAAGCAGCTTGTCCTCGATCCCCGCACCCGTACTACCTGGCTCTGGCCTATCAATTCCAGCTTTAACCCTATCCCCTTCACCAAAGACACCCCGGACTTCACGCTGATCGGCGTCCTGGTCCTCTCTATCCGTAAATATACTTAAAAAGGAGTTATATATGAAAGCTATCATCTGTATTATTATGCTCGTTTTAATGCCTTTTATGGTATTTGCTCAGGATTACATCCTCACTCTTAAGTCATCCAGAGACACTATCAGTTGCGATGTTTTAGGCGCTTCTAATGGCTATCTTTACTACCAAACACCCTCTGCTTCTCTGGTTGTTGTGCCTATCTCTTCTATTAAATGCCTTTATCTGGGCAAATCAGACCTTGCTCCACGCTTGTTAGCCGGCCAAAATATCCCCCTAAAACCCGATATCCTTGCATTTATCCCCACTCTACCCGATTCAATTTTAGCCGTTAATAACGCTAATTTAATCCAACAGCAGCAAGTAAACGAACTTCGCGGCATTAAATACTCTCTTCAGGTAATTACTGCCTTTACTTTGGCTTCTGCAGCTGCTTTGATTTTTACTGCAGCCAAAACTAAATAGAACTTTTTTTGTCACACCTGCCTACTATTGCATACTCCTGCTATCTATTGCGACTGTTTTTTTAATTTTTTTTTAAACAATCATCATCCAGTATCGCATCAACAGAACGCATGCAAGAATGGTGATCCGATTTGCAAAAATAAATGATCCAACCCTCAACCTAAAACACCCCTCACGCCTTTATCCATCAGCAATAAACACTTACCCACTTTAAAAATCTGCATTTTCACCTTTTTCCGTCCAATCTCGTCCCCATTTGCAAGAATGGTGATCCAAATCTCTCCAAATCACCCCTAAATTGCTCCAAACCATGGTAAAGCAAAATTCACTTTATCTCATAACACCACCGTCACTTAACACTACTTTTGCATGCTGATCCTCCTTGCAAAATTAGGTGCCTCTTTACAGCCAAAACGGGATTCCGCATTCCAATTGCGAAATATGGTTCATAATTGAGCCAGTTGCATTGTTTAAGTTTAACCCAAATAATGCAGTAGAAATAATGGTTAATCTTATTTCCCTAATCAGCAATCATATATTGTAGTAAAAATTCCGTAGGAACGACAGATATTAACAACGGGTTTCAACTCGGTGAAAAGAAAGCAGAAAAGTCATTATCTCCTTTTCCGAGAAAGAGTTCCGTAGGAACGACAGATACTAACAACGGGTTTCAACCCGGTGATAAGAAAGCAGGAGAGTCATTATCTCCTTTTCCGAGAAAGAGTTCCGTAGGAACGACAGATAGTAACAACGGGTTTTAACCCGGTGATTAGGATAGCTTTAGATAGCTTATCTCTTTTTTTGAGAAAGAGTTCCGTAGGAACGACAGATAGTATAGAGAGGTTTTAACCTGGAAAAAAAATTCAAATTTATTATTTGGTTTACTGAATTCTGAGTTACCATAAACAGAGGACATATATTTTTCAGGTTTCTGCGAACTCTTTGGCAAAGAGGAAGTTGCCAACCCATTTTTTCTCAATTGTATTATTTAAGTTTAATTCAGCAGCATCTCTAAAATATTTACCGGTAAAGCATCCTGGTAGGAATAGGGTTGGTTAATTTCCATTCCCAAAGCATCAATAAGGACTCTTCCTTTCACGGAATATCTTATTTCTCCTTTAACTGCGCCTTTTACAGCTCCCAGAATGGTTTTCAGATTATTCAGCTTAAAAACCATTACTCCATCCTGAGAGTAGATATTTTCGTTGAATTTAAGCTGATTTTTCAGGTTTCCCGTTCCGGCAAATTTATCGCTGATATAAATTTCCGCGGGAAAGCCCTTGAAATTGAAGGTTAAACCGTAAGGGTTCAAAATAATAAAATGAACCTGCAATTCCGTTTCACCAATGCCGATCTTTTCAACAGTGGTCTTCGTTATTTTGAATAAACTTTGTCCATTGGTGCTGAATTTGGGAATAATGCTTTTCAGTTGTTCCTTTAAATCAAGCTCGTAGGGCTCATCAAATTTAAACTTTTTCCCAATCCCCATAACTTTGCCATGGCCTTTACCGGTTATGAAAAATTGCACTTTCTGGTCTATGGAACTAACCATTTTCACAACTGGACGCGTTTCCAGTTCTACATTAAAATCCAAACACATAGCTGACTTTTTGGGAATTTCCACTACATTTTGCAAATAAGCGTTTCCAACTTTGTAGCGGTCTTTATTTAGCAGTTCCACATTCAATTGATCCAGTTTCAGTTTATAGCAATTAGGATTACTTACCATAAACGATATTTTTATAGTGCTTTTATCGGGAGTGATGGAAATCACTTTCACATCCTGAATTTTTGTCACTGTAGGGCTCTTGAAGAGTTTGCAGGAACTGAGAGAAATAAGCACTAAGCTAAGAGCTACTAAATTTAAAATGTTTTTCATCAATATTCTCCTGAAGGTTTATCTACATACTGTCTGAACCAAAGTTCCAAAGCGATAACATTAAATAGCATTTCCACCTGTTTATTATCTCCTGCCAAATATTTATGCCAATAATGATTAATCTTGGGCAAATTCCAAATTCCTCTTTGGCGAAATGCACTGCTGGCAAAAATATCGGAAATAAAAGGTTTTAATTCCTGTTTCATCCAGACCTGATAAAAGGGCGAAGAAAAAATGCCTTTATCCTGCCGGTAATATATTTCTTCCGGAATCAAATCTTTCATTGCAAAACGGTGAATTACTTTGGTATAAGGTGGCTGAACCTTATATTGTGACGGCAGAGAAAAAACAAAATCCACCAAACGATAATCCAGAAAAGGAACTCTACTTTCCACAGAATTTGCCATAGTCAAGCGGTCTTCAAAATGCAACAATGTTTGCAGGGAAGTATTATGCATCATATTATACAGGAAATTGGAAAGCCGTGATGCCTTAATATCCGCAATCTTTTTCAGAATTTGTTCCCCGCAGTTTTTTTCGGCTTCTTTTGTAAAAGCACGATTAAAGGGCTCAAAGCGGTAATAACAAAACTCCAGATTGTAGAGTGATGACTCTGGCAAAAAAGTGGAAAGCATTATTTTTCCCAGTTTGGAAAATGCCTTATTATCTTTTTTCAAATAGATAGGCAGTTCTTTCCCTAATCTGCCAATTTGCATACCCCTAATCAAATCGGCAAAATAACGGTATAAAGAATGTCTGTAACCGGCAGATATTTCATCGGAACCCTGTCCCGAAAGCAAAACCTTAATTCCTTGTTTATGTGCTTCTTGCATCACAGCATTGATAGATACAAAAGCTGCAGATAAGGGAAGGTCATTCATATAAGTCAATTTTTCCCACCAGCAAATGGCATCTTCTGCCGTAGGACTAACCAAAAACGAAGTGCAGGAGGTCTTTTGCACGATTTTTTCCATCCACTTGCGTTCATCCAGTTCCGGTGTAAAAGCATAATAGGAAGAAAATGTTTTTAGAGGTTCACCCTTTTTTTGCACCGCAGAACAAACAATTGCCGAAGAATCCATCCCTCCGGATAAGGTAGCTCCAATTTCTACATCACTGCGAAGTTGTAAGGAAATAGAATCCAGAAAGATATTTCTATATTGTTCAACTGCTTTATGAAAAGAAAGCTGGGAATTTTCAAAATTGGCTATATCCAAGTCATAATATTGGTTGATCATAATCTCACCGTTTACAGCAAGCAAATTATGCCCCGGTTTTAAAGAGTGGACATTTTGCCAATAGGTCTCATCATCATAAACCAGAAATGAATTTATCTTCATACTGCGCCAAATCATTGCCTGGTTTAATTTCTTATCTATAGGAGTTAACAAAAGCTGTTTAACTTCACTGCCCCAATATAATACACCATCCTGAATCGCATAATAAAAGGGTTTAATGCCATAGCGATCACGACTGCAAAAAAGCAAATCCTTTCTTTCATCCCATAAAGAAAATGACCACATTCCGTTAAAATGAAGCACACAATTCTCACCCCAAAAATGATACGCCTTAATTATTACTTCTGTATCGCTATTGCTGAAAAATTTATAACCCTTTGCCTTAAGCTCTGCTTTTAGTTCCAGATAATTATATATTTCACCATTATAACATATTGCTATGCCAAGTTCTTTATCATACATCGGTTGATGACCAATCGGTTTTAATTCCAAAATGCTCAATCGCCTGAAACCCATTCCCAAAATAAAATTACCCAACTTAAAAGAATTAACCGAAGAATATCCCTTAGCAGGAAAAGTGCTGTCTATTTCAACATTGAATAAAGGATATACTGATTGTATTTCTGCTGGTGAATCTACTCCTGAAAAAGACCTAATTCCGTTTTTATCCTTAATTAAATAGCCCTCATCATCAGGGCCCCGATGCTTGATAGCATCCGTCATTTCTTTTAATAGCAGTGCATTAGCAACATTTTGCTTAAAACTGACCGCATTTTTAACCGGGTTATCCTTTCCTTTGCTGAAATTATCCTGCTTTTTATCTAAAATAACTGTTTCTTTACTAAAACAGTAGATACCTGCTATTCCACACATTCATTCTCCTTTTTCTGGTAATTCCTTTTTTCATAATTACATTTCCAGTCAAGCGTTTTATCATTTGATATAAGGAACAAATTTATTAAATTATCAAAGTTATGATTGCTCTGATGGTTTACCTGTTCCATTTCTTAGATTATATGATTTTTTCCTTTTTATCCATCAATCCTGTAAATTATAATAACCTTATTTATATATTTTTCTCTCTTAATATCCTTTTATGGAAATAAATATGTATAAACTCAAATAATGCCGTAGAAATAATGGTTAATATTATTTTGATATTCATTAATCATATATTGTAGCAAAAATTCCGTAGAAATGACAGTTAGATAAATAAGTGTGTTAAACTGACGAAAAAATATCGCTACGAAAGAGAGAAAATTCCATAGGAAAGACAGATATTTTAGAAGGGTTTTAACTCTGAGAAGATAAGACAAATTTACCTTTTGGGTTACCAACTTCTGATTCAGCAAAAAAAAGTATAAATGTTTTTGTAGGATCCTACGAACTCTTTGGCAAATAGGAAGTTGCCAACCTATTTTCACGCAATTGCATTATTTGGAATAAAATACTCGTTCACTTGCTGAAGTAATAATCTTGTAACATTCAAGTAACGACCAAGTAACGGAACTACTGCAGTGTTAGGGAAGTGTTACGGATGTGTTACGGGGTCTTCTTGCAAGAGATTATGTTTCAGGTAATTAAGTAATTGGGAATAGAAAAGGCAAAATATATAGATAACCACTTATGATATAAGATGTTAGGGAGATATGATAGAAATTTTGCTTGCGGATAATTAGGGCGATATATGCCGGAATTTATGGTCAATTTTTATGCAGAATATAGAATAATAAATCGTTATTAGGATGTAGTTTTTTTGATTATTTACGAGGGGCTTACGCACTCATCGCTATCATTGTGTCGCCCTTTGGGGCTTTTTTTGAGCGGGAAAAGGAAAAAAATGAATGCGGAGGAACAGAGTCCTCCGGCTAAATTTACAAAACTTCTTGACACAATAAGTGCTTTATAGGACAAAGACCTTTCAAAGAAGAGGAGAAGACAAAAAAATGAGCGACCTGACAAAATACATCCAAAAATACAGGCAAAGGATTAATCTTCGCTTTGCTTTACAGGCAATTATCAAAGCTCTAATCAGCTTTTTGTTGGCTTTGCACATTTATTTTTTGTTATGGTTGAATATGCCTTCGCAATCTATGGCACTTTTTTATGCGAATATTGGCATACGGACTTGTCTGATTCTGGTGATAATTTACTTTCTTTTAAGTGGTTATCGTAACTTTTGGCATAATTTGACAGTCGCTCGTTTTTTGGATAAACAGATTGATTTTAAAGACGATCTTTTTCAGAATACTTTGGAACTTGCTGAAAAGGAAAAAGATAGTCCGATTGTGGAAAATTTGGGCACAATGGCAAAAAAGCGGATAGAGGAAAATCGTTACAAAATTCCTGCTCTATATCCTTCCTGGGTTGTCTTCGCTATCCTCTTTCTAATATTGGGTTTAGGAACTATTTGGGCATATTCTTATGAGGATTTTCGTTTAGCATTCAAGCAATTTTACACCAATCAAGGTCAGGAAATTATCTATAAGAAATTTATAGAGTTAAGCCCTGGCAACCTCACTATTGGCAGAAATGAAGCGGTAGAAATAAAGATCCTAAATCCCGATCCGCGTTTGAAGCATCGTCTTTTTTACAGGATAGATAAACAATGGCGGGAATTGGGTTTGGCAGATAACCGCTATATTTTTCAGCGACTTGATAATAGTATTGAATACTATGCGGAAAATGAGGTCTGCAAATCCCCGGTGTTTAAAATTCAGGTTTTGGACGAACCGATTGTAAAAAAGTGGTTTGTGCAATATAATCCGCCTGCTTATTCCGGTTTGCCAACCTGGACGGATACTTTAAGTTACGGCAATATAGAGGGATTAAAGCACAGCAGAGTAAAACTTTCCCTCACCACTAATATTCCTGTAGAATCAGCCATAATGGTTTTTGACGATGCCAGTCGTCTTCCTTTACAGGCAATAGATAAAAATAATTATATCACCCAACTTGCCATTGAAAAGCCCTGCAGTTGGTATTTGGAACTTACTGATGCTTTAGGTCGCAAAAGTAAACCCGAAGAGAAACATATTCGTATTCTGGAAGATAATCCTCCTGAAATCAATATTACTTTTCCAGGTCAGGATGTTAACTTGAATCAAAATATGCTACTTCCTTTAATCATTGAAGCAGATGACGATTACGGATTGAAAAATTGCACTTTGAGCATCCAAATTATGACTTCGGAACCGCAAGTTGTTAATGTGCAAAGTGTTATTCCCGGAAAAATGTTTGTAACGGACTTTTTGCTGGATTTGAAAGATGCTAATTTATTCCCTGGTGATGTAGTTACTTATTGGGCTACTATTTACGATAATTCTCCCGAACAACAAAAAGCGGAAAGCACAAGATTTAAAGCTCGTTTCCCTTCCATTGAAGAGATTTATAGAGAAATTGAAGCCCGCGAACAAGAAAAGAAAACGGAACTGGAAACCGCCTTACAAAAATCCAAAGACCTCCAAAAAGAATTTGAAAATAAACGCCGGGAGCTGCTTAAACAGGATAATCCCAAGTGGGAAGATAAAAAACAGCTGGAAAAAATATTGCAGGAACAGGAAAATCTTTCCCAGCAGGTGCAAAATATTGCCGATAACTATCAGGAACTGATTAATAAAATGCAGGCAAATGAAACCCTCTCCCCCGAAACCTTGCAAAAAATGCAAAAAATCCAGGAACTGATGCAGGAAATTAATAATGAGGATTTGCAAAAAGCAATGGAAAAATTCTCTAATACCCTGCAAAACATTAAACCGGAAGACCTTAAAAAAGCAATGGAAAATTTCAAATTCTCAATGGAGGATTTTAGCAAAAAGATTGAACAAACACTTGCCCTGCTGGAAAGCATTAAAAAAGAACAGGCAATCCAAAAAGCATTGCAGATTTCCGAAGAAATGGAAAAAATGCAGAAAACACTTAGCGAACGCACAATGGATGAAAAACAAAACTATAAAGACCTTGCTTCCGACCAGAAACAAATTAGTGATACCTACGATAAACTGCAACAGGAATTGGATAAAATAGATAAAATGCTGGAATCCCCACGCGATAATCAGGTTATAAATCAATTAAAAGACCTGAAACAAGATATGCAAAACAGCAATCTGAAACAAGACCTGCAAAACAGTCAGAATGCTTTAAGCCAAAATCAACGTAGTCAATCCCTTTCTGCTCAAAATCAGGCACTGGAAAAAATACGCCGTTTTTCCTTAAAACTGAATCAAATGAAGGAATCAATGGGTGGTGGTAATCAACAAAGAACAATGCAGGCAATTCAAACTGCAATAAGAGAACTACTGATTTTTTCCAAACAGCATGAGGCAACTGCCAGCCGTTATAGAAATGATCCCTATGTAATTGTGCAAGACCTTATTGCTCAATCCGAAGGAATTCAAATTTCCTTAAATAAGATGTTCCGGGAAACACAGGTGCTGATGATAATTCCACCTAAATTTTTTATTGATGTGAATGAAACCAATAGCGCCTACAGAAATATTTTCAGCTACATCAATGAATCGCAGTTTTACCAAATTCCCAATGCCTTAAACAGCGTTCAAAAGGGAATAAACCTGATGGTATATGACCTAATGCAGGCATTGCAAAATGCTTCTTCCGGAACAGGAAGCGGAGGTGGAGGTATGCAATCCCTAATGCAAATGCTGGAACAAATGAGCCAGGAACAAATGGCAATGAATATCCTCACCGAACAATTGTTTTTACAAATGCAAGCTCAAGGCGGAAAAATGGATAGTGCTATGCAACAACAAATACAACGCCTGGCAGAAGATCAGGAACGCCTCACAGAAAACCTGAAAAGAGCCCTGCAAAATAATCCGGAAGCACAAAAACAGGGAAATGTCCTGAAACAAATTACAGAAGAAATGGATGCCATAACCAGACAGCTGAAAAATAATCAGCTCAATCCTGATATCCTGGAAAGACAAGAAAGAATTATCAGCAAAATGCTGGATGCTCAACGCTCTATCAATAAAAGGGAATTTACGGAAAAACGCAAAGCTGAAACGGGTGAAGATATGCTCTATAAAGGAAATACGAAAATTGATTTGGAAGCTTTAAGACGCAGCGGACTTTTGGAAGAAGGTTTGCGTGCTTATCCTAAAGAATATCAACAGGTTATAATGCAATATCTGAAAGAGCTGAATGAGGCAATAAATAAATGAAAAAGGCAGCTCTCCTAATACTGATACTAATTGCTTGCGCAAGTGCAATATATGCTCAGTATGATGAAAAGCAAATTCTTACCCAGCAGGCAAATCAATTGCTGATGCAACGCCAATATGTTCAGGCTGAACAGCTCTTTTTACGCATCCTGGATAAATACCCTAACGACACAAATTCCATCAATCAGCTGATGAATATATATTTTACTCTGTCCCAAACAGATAAGGCAGAAGCAACCTTAACCAAATACCAAAGAACTTTGCCTCCGCAAACATATAGCGAACTGCTTATTCAGCTGCTAATTATGCAAGCAAAAGTAGAAGAGGCCTGGCAGGAGACAATGCGCTATTTAAACATCTATGGCCAGGATGAATATAAATATAGACGGTTAGCTTCTTTCTTTGAACGCAAGGCATTTTATGATAAAGTGATAGAGCTTTATACAAGAGCAAGAAATCAATTGGGAAAACCGGATTTATTTCGTTTGGAAATGGCTAATACGGCAATGAATTATCGTCAATTTGAAAAGGCAATTCGTGAGTATATGGCTTATACAGAAAATAATCCGGTCTATATGTTTTATACCAATAATCAGCTGAAAACAATATTACAAGAGGATGCAACCCTTATTTCCGTTGTTTCTGCTATTGCGGACAGCAGTAATAGTTCTGTGCTGAAAGAAATTTATGCCAATGCCTTGCTCAATTTGCAGGATTATAAAACAGCTCTGAATATTTATAAACAGCTGGAACCCCAAAAAATGTGGCGTTTTGCCGAAGAACAAACAGCTGCAGGTAACGATAGCATTGCTTTTGAGGCATACAGCTACCTGGAAACAGGAGAAACGGATATGGTTAAAAAGACGGATTTGCGTTACCGCTTGGCTGAAATAAAATATCAACAAAGGGATTATCCAGCTACTGAACAAATAATTATGGAATCGCTATCTCTGCCTTTCTGGAAGGATAGAAATCTCTATTATCGCAGTTCTGTGGGAGTTAAATTACGCAAATTGATGGCAGAAATAAAATTGGCTAATAATGAACCTGTTGATAGCGCTTTGGTTTGGTTGAATGAAGCCAAGAAATTTAGTCGTAACAACTTGGAATCGCAGGAAATGGATTTGGAAATTGCCCGCCTGTATATATTGAATGGAGATAAAACTAAAGCCCAAAACATCCTGAAAACCATCAATCATAATACCCTGATGGAAAAAAGGGATTACTTGAACTTCTTGAATACTCTGCTGGAAGGTGAAACTGCCTTAGCGGATACTTTGATGAATGAGTTTATTATTCGCTACCCCGAAAGCCAATATGCCAACGATGCTATCTACCTGATGATGTTTACTTTGAATATGGCAGAGCAGGACAAAAAGAGTTTCTATTCCGCTATTCGTTTATTACAACTGAACCGTCAAAGCGGAATTGATACTTTGGCAGTTATCTTCAGTCATAATCAAGATGAGGAAGTTCTTTTACTGGCAATTGAATGGGCTATTGCTTTCGGCAATGACTCCAAAGCAAAAGAGTTACTGCAATATGATTTTCAGGATGAAGTTGCTGCGGATTATGCCGCTTTATTACGACTGTTAATGGTTTCGGATAAAGCGGAAGAACAACGACTGGCAAGAGAATTTTTGAAAAACAAACCCAACAGTATTTTTTCACCTGATTTTAGGCAAAAAATAAGTCGTTGGTCAGCTTCTCGACCAAATTTATAGTTCTTAACAGGAGATAAAATGAACTTACGCAAGGCATACACCTTTGATGATGTTCTGCTGGTGCCTCAAAAATCGGATGTCTTACCTGCAGAAGTGGATTTGAGCACAAAAATAACGGCTCAAATATCTTTACGGATTCCTGTAATCAGTTCCGCTATGGATACTGTAACGGAATCCGCTATGGCAATTGCTATGGCAAGAGAAGGAGGATTGGGAATTATTCATAAAAACCTTTCTATTGAAGAACAGGCAAAGCAGGTCAGTTTAGTAAAAAGAGCAGAAAGCGGAATTGTGACTCATCCGTATATTCTTTCGCCGGAAGATACATTGGATTATGTTTTGGCTTTGAGAGATGCACATCATATCGGTGGGTTTCCGGTTGTAGAAAATGAATTCCTGGTTGGTATTTTAACCAGTAGAGATATCCGTTTTGTAACCAATCCCCAAACAAAAGTGAAAGACCTGATGACTCCTAAGGAAAAACTGATTACTGCCAAAACCGGAATTTCGCTGGATAAGGCAATTGACCTTTTACAGAAACATCGCCTGGAAAAACTCCTGCTGATTAGTGAGGAAGGCAAACTGGAAGGAATGATAACCGTTAAAGATATTATGAAACGCTTAAATTATCCCGAAGCGGTTCAAGATAATAAAAACCGTTTACTTGTAGGTGCTGCAATTGGAGTTACGGGTGATTACCTTGAAAGAGCAAAAGAACTTCTTAATGCTGGAGCCGATTTACTGGTAATAGATACAGCACATGGTCATCATAAAAACATTGGTATTGCCTTGCAAAAAGTAAAAAAGCACTTGAACTGTCAAGTTATTGCAGGCAATGTAGCTACTGCAGATGCCTGCAGATATTTAATTGAGAACGGAGCAGATGCAGTTAAAGTTGGCATCGGTCCTGGTTCCATTTGCACTACCAGAGTTATTGCCGGAATTGGAGTTCCGCAATTAAGCGCTATAATGGATTGTGCCTTAGAAGCAGGTAAATACAACATTCCTATTATAGCTGATGGAGGCATAAAATTCAGCGGAGATATTGTTAAAGCACTTGCTGGAGGTGCTTCTGCAGTTATGATTGGTTCACTTTTTGCCGGTTGCGATGAAAGCCCCGGAGAATCTATAATTTACAATGGTAGAAGGTTTAAAAGTTACCGGGGAATGGGTTCCTTATCCGCTATGAAGCAAGGCAGTAAAGACCGCTATTTTCAAGATGAACAAGTAGAAGACAACAAACTTGTAGCCGAAGGAATTGAAGGAATGGTTCCCTATAAAGGTCCCGTTAAGGATTTTCTCTATCAATTGATGGGTGGATTGCGTTCCGGAATGGGTTATTGTGGAACTGCCACTATTCAGGAATTACAAGAAAAAGCCGAATTTATTGAAATCACAACTGCCGGCTTGAAGGAAAGTCATCCTCACGATGTCCACATCACTAAAGAAACCCCGAACTATTACAGCGGGGATTGAAGAAGAGCTTTCTCCGGCTTTAAAAAGTTACCTTTCCAGCTTTGTTTATCATTTGAAGGTAGAGCGGGGAATGGCAAAAAACAGCATTGAGAGCTATCGTCGCGATATTGGTGATTTTTTGCTGTTTTGCCCAAAGGAAATCGGCAATTATGAAACGGACGATATTACAAAGTATCTTCTTTCTTTGCAGGAAATTGGACTTTTAAATACCAGCGTTGCCAGAAAGAGAGTTGCCTTGGGTCAATTCTTCGGTTTTTTAAAAGATAACGATATTGAAACTAAGGTAGATATGGATTTGGTTCCGCGTATCAAACTGGGAGTGCAATTACCGGATGTTTTAACTGTGGAGGAAATGTTTCAGCTGTTAAATTCCCTGCCTGTTAAAACACCTTTGGAAATTCGCAATAAGCTAATGATGGAATTGCTGTATGCAACAGGTATGCGAATTTCCGAACTCTTAAATATTTCTTTGCACGATTTGAATTTAACTGAGCGGGTTATTTTAGTTCACGGCAAGGGCAATAAGCAAAGATATGTGCCTTATGTAGATACGCTTGATGAACTGTTTGCAAAATACTTAAAGCAGAGTCGTCCAATACTATTAAAGCTGAAACAATCGGAATTGCTTTTTCTGAATAATCGCGGGGAAAAAATGAGTCGGATGGGTTTCTGGAAAATCTTACGCAAAGCGGTTCTGGAGGCAAATATCAAAAAAGAAGTAACACCACATACTTTTCGGCATAGTTTTGCCACTCATTTATTGGAAGGAGGAGTGAATTTAAGAATTGTGCAAGCCCTTTTGGGACATTCTTCCATAGATACAACGCAGATTTATACACATATTGATATGAAGCGACTGGTAGAAACATATAAAGAGTATCATCCACGCGCGTAAAAAAGGTGAACGGTGTAAGGTGAATGGTGAACAGTGAAAAAAAAGAATTGAAAATTGAGAATTATAAATAATAATCTGCGAAATCTGCGTGAACTAAAATTTTTATCTGTGAAATCTGTGAGAAAAAAAAGGAGCATAAATGAAAAACCGGGTTAATCCGTTCAATCCATTTTGCTATATAATTATAGCGCTTACATTAGTTCTTTGTTTATCATCCTGTAAAACGAAGAGTTCCAAACAGGAACAGGCAGAATTACAAAAGGTTTCGGTTACTTTAGATTGGACTCCCAATACCAATCATACCGGAATCTATGTAGCTAAAGAACTTGGCTATTTCCAGGAACAGGGCTTGGAGGTGGATATTTTGCAGCCGGGACAAAATGTTACCGACCAAATTGTTGCCACTGGAAAAAGTGAATTTGGTGTAAGTTATCAGGAAAATGTAATTCGTGCCAGAAGTGAAAATATCCCTCTGGTTTCAATTGCAGCCGTTATTCAGCATAACACTTCCGGTTTTGCCTCTTTGAAAAAAGCAGGAATAAAAAGTCCTCTTGATTTTGAAGGTAAAAGATACGGTTCCTGGGATTCGCCTTCAGAACTTGCTATCCTGAGAGCAACTATGGAAAAATATGGTGCCGACTTCAATAAAGTAACCGTTATTTCCGGAATTTACGATTTCTTTTCCACTATTGGCAAAGATGCTGATTTTGAGTGGATTTATTATGGCTGGGATGGAGTGGAAGCGGAAAGAAGAGGTATAGCCCTAAACTATATACCCCTCAAAGAAATAGACCCTGTTTTTGACTATTATACACCTGTAATTATCAGCAGCGAAGATTATCTGGCAAAAAATCCCGAGACCGCCAAGAAGTTTATGACAGCCCTTAAAAAAGGTTATGAATATTGTATTGCAAAACCCGATTCCGCTGCCGCTATTTTGCTGAAAAATGTCCCCGAACTTAATGCCGAACAGGTTAAACGCAGTATGCAATATCTGGCAAAAGAATACCAAAGCGATGCTGAATCTTGGGGAATACAAAAGTTGGCTGTCTGGAAAAGGTTTTGTGAATGGATGTATCAACAACGCCTTATTCAGCTTGCAGTTGACTATAATAAGGCATTTACGAACGACTATCTGCCTCAATAAATTCTATGCCTAATTGCATTCTGGAAGCGAAGGATATTCGTAAAACATTTCTCTTTAAGGGAGCGCTGGTTGTGGTTTTAGATAAATTACAATTCAGCATCCAGGAAGGTCAGTTTGTTAGTATTGTAGGTCCCAGTGGTTGTGGTAAAAGCACTTTTCTGGAACTTTTGGCTGGAATCACTAAACCGGATAATGGCAATATTTATCTTGAAGGCAATGAAATTACAGGAAAAACGGGTTTTTTGGGTTATATGCCGCAGGATGATTTGCTTTTTCCCTGGCTAACTACAATGCAAAATATTCTACTGCCCGTAAAAGTGCAAGGCAAGGATGAAAAAGAGGCAAAAAAGAAAATTATTGAACTTCTCCCTCTGTTCGGTTTAATGAATTATACGGATCATTTACCCTACCAGCTTTCGGGGGGATTAAAACAACGTGTTGCACTTTTAAGAACCTATATGAGCAGTGCAGAAATCTTACTTTTGGACGAACCCCTGGCAAAATTGGATGCTTTAACGCGCAGTCAACTGCAAACCTGGCTGAAAGATATTGTCCATTTACTAAATCTAACCGTTATTTTAGTTACCCATGATATTGACGAAGCAATTATGCTTTCGGATAGAATTGACCTGATGAGTATCAATCCCGGAACTTTTATGGAAAGCATAGAACTGGATAGAAATTCCCCCTTAAGCGCTGAAGAACAGCTAAAACTGAAAACAAAAATACGCAGTAAACTGGTAAACGAAGAAGAAAAAAGTGGAAATAGCAATAAAAATGGTGAACGGGAGAAAAGTGATAAAGTGATATAGATTACAAGTGTGTAGCGGGAGGACGCTGTTCCTCATCTAAGACAAAAAAGCAGAGCTTTGGCGAGCTCTGGCTACACAAATCGTGTAATAAGAAAATACTCGCAAATCAATAAAATTCGTGCAATATGTGTAATCTGTGAGAGCCGTCCTTTCTTGTTAGCCATCATTAACCAAACCTAAAGGATGGTTGGAGGATGAGTTGTAATTAGGCAAGCTTATATAGCTGTGTTGTTTTTGGGTAAATTATCGCAGAGCGCAAAGAGTGAAGGGAATAAATATTATTACTATGAAAAAAAGTTCCGGAGGAACGACAGATATTAACAACGGGTTTTAACCCGGTGAAGTAGAACATCAGAAAGCCATTATCTCTTTTCCCTGGAAAGAGTTCCGTAGGAACGACAGGTATTATAGAAGGGTTTTAACTCTGAACTATGAAGATAGACGATATCTTATTTCATTTTTTCCAAATGAGTTCCATAGTAAAGTGGAAGTTGCCAAAGCATTTGTTCTCATACCAATTCGCTTTCATACATCCAAATTAAGCCATTTGAAATAAGTTAGTTTTGAGACCATATCCTTGTTTTCATCAAAGTATTCAAAGCACTCAATCAG
>JGI12104J13512_1000411_pt1 | contig 39181 bp, 37 predicted proteins | sample TerdegcTABiofilm_FD_13512 | JGI IMG/M metagenome (IMG submission 13512)
TTAAAAAAAATTCCTCTATGGTAAGTAGGAGGAATTCAATAACGATGGTTCAAGCAAAGCCTTGTGCCATCTGCCTCGGCGAATGCCGAGAGGCTATTAAAATTATCAGGAGGTTAATAATTGATATGTCTAGGATAATAGGTATTGACCTGGGTACCACCAACTCCTGTGTGGCTGTTATGGAAGGTGGGGAAGCGGTAGTAATACCCAACGCCGAAGGGGCCAGAACAACTCCTTCCGTGGTCGGATTCTCAAAAAACGGTGAAAGACTGGTGGGGCAGGTGGCCAAACGCCAGGCTGTCAGCAACCCGGAACGTACTGTTAGTTCAATAAAACGGCACATGGGGACCGACTACAAAGTAAAGATTGACGGTAAAAACTATACCCCGCAAGAAATATCGGCGATGATTCTGCAAAAAATGAAATCAGACGCCGAAGCTTACCTGGGGAGTAAAGTCGATCAGGCTGTCATCACGGTGCCGGCTTATTTCAGTGACTCCCAGCGCCAGGCGACCAAGGACGCGGGCAAGATCGCCGGCCTGGAAGTGCTCAGGATTATCAACGAACCTACAGCCGCCGCGCTCGCTTATGGTTTGGATAAGGGAGAAGAGCAGACGGTGCTGGTGTTTGACTTGGGCGGCGGCACTTTTGACGTTTCCATTCTGGAACTGGGCGACGGCGTGTTTGAAGTTAAGGCGACCAGCGGCAACAACCGCCTGGGCGGCGATGATTTTGACGAGCGGGTTATTGATTTTCTGGCGGACGAGTTTAAAAAAGAAACCGGAATAGACCTGCGCAACGATAAGATGGCTATGCAGCGTTTGAATGAAGCAGCCGAAAAGGCTAAAATCGAACTGTCCGGCGTTGCCACCACCAATATCAATCTGCCTTTTATCACCGCCGACGCCGGCGGGCCCAAACACTTGGACGTAAATTTAACCAGGGCTAAATTTGAAGAATTGACCGCCGATTTGATCGAGAAGACGATGAGCCCTACCCGCCAGGCCATGTCCGACGCCGGGTTGCAGCCCAAGGACATCGACAAGATCCTATTGGTGGGCGGTTCAACCAGAATACCCGCGGTGCAGGAAGCCATACGCAAGTATTTGGGCAAGGAGCCGCATAAAGGGATTAACCCGGACGAGTGTGTTTCGTTGGGTGCCGCTATTCAGGGAGGAGTCCTGGGGGGAGAGGTTAAGGATGTGCTGCTGCTGGATGTGACGCCGCTTTCCCTCGGTATTGAGACATTAGGCGGGGTATTTACCAGGCTGATCGACCGCAACACGACCATCCCCACCGCCAAGAGCCAGATCTTTTCCACTGCGGCGGACGGCCAGACTTCGGTTGAGATACATGTACTCCAAGGCGAGCGCCAGATGGCGGGGGACAACAAGACGCTGGGCCGTTTCACCCTCACCGGTATTCCGCCCGCGCCCAGGGGTGTGCCGCAAATCGAGGTAAAATTCGATATTGACGTCAACGGTATTGTCAACGTGTCCGCCAAGGATATGGGGACAGGCAAGGAACAGAGTATGACCATAACCGCTTCCACTAACCTGAACGATAAAGAAATTGATCAAATGGTGAAGAACGCCGAAAAATACGCCGAGGAAGACACCAAACGCAAAGAAGAAGTGGAGACCCGCAACCAGGCCGACAGTATGGTCTACCAGGCTGAAAAAACTATTAAGGACTTCAAGGATAAGGCCGACGCGTCCGCCGTTGAAAAATTGCAGAAGGCCACTGACGAATTAAAAGAAGCCATGAAGGGCGGCGACATAGCATCCATTAAAGCGAAACTGGAAGCTATCACCGGACCGCTTTATGAACTGACTGCTTCTATGTACCAAAATACCGGTCAGGATCAGGCACAAGCCGGTAATGCCGGCGCCGGCGCCGGCTACGCCGGTGGCGGCGGCCAGGGCGATAAAGATAATGTGGTGGACGCGGATTTTGAAGTAAAGGAAGATAAATAAAAAAATAGCCAATATAATTTTTATATTATAATATATAAGTTAAGGAAACCTTTTGAGGGGAATTTCGGTTCCCCTTTCCTTTGTTTTAGTATATTAAGGTGGTGGATAGATGGCTAAGCGTGACTACTATGAGGTACTTGGCGTATCCAAAGATGCGACCACTGACGAGATAAAAAAAGCTTACCGTAAACTTGCGCGCCAGTATCACCCGGACGCAAATCCGGGTGACCAGAACGCGGAGGCCAAGTTTAAAGAGATCAACGAAGCTTATGTCGTTTTGTGTGATCCTGATAAAAGGGCTGGTTACGATCACTTTGGCCACGCTGATGCCAACGGTCAGGGCTTTGGCGGCTTTGGCGGGGGTTTTGGAGATTTAGGCGGTTTTGGCGATATCTTTGATATTTTTTTTGGTGGCGGCGGACGCAGGCGCACCGGCCCGGAAAGAGGTTCCGACATCCGGACGGATATGGAAATTAGCTTAAAAGACGCCGCTTTCGGTATGGAGCGCGAGATAAAGGTGCCGCGCGTGGAAACCTGCAGCACCTGCGGCGGCAGCAGGGCGGCGGCGGGCAGCAAGCCCCAGACCTGCCCGACATGCGGCGGCGCGGGCCAAGTGCAGTATTCTCAGAACACTCCCTTCGGGCGTGTTGTTCAGTCGCGCACTTGCGACCGCTGCGGCGGCGCCGGCAAGATTATCGACAAACCCTGTCCCACCTGCCGGGGCACCGGCCAGGTGCGCAAGACGCGCAGCATCAAGATCAACGTGCCGCCCGGAGTGGACAGCGGTTCCCGCCTCCGCCTGGCGGGCGAGGGCGAAGCCGGTTCGCGGGGCGGCCCGCCTGGTGATCTCTATGTATATATTCACGTCAAGCCGCACCGTGTTTTTAAGCGCGAAGGCGATGACTTGATTTGTGAAATACCGGTTTCATTCGCCCAGGCGGCGCTGGGTGACGAGTTAGATGTCCCGACTCTGAACGGCAAAGCCAAGTTAAAAATTCCTGAAGGCACTCAATCAGGCACTGTTTTTCGTATTAAAGGCAAAGGTATCCCCCATATCAACGGTTATGGCCAGGGAGATCAGCACGTGCGAGTTAAAGTGATTACTCCCACCAAGCTCAATGACAGGCAGAAGGAATTGTTAAAAGAATTCAACAGCATCGACAGCGAGCGCCGGCACGCTTCAGGCGATAAAAGTTTTTTTGAAAAAATGAAAGATGCTTTTATGGGGTAAAATAACAAGGGAGATAAATGCGTGGACTGGCTGGAAATTACTGTTCGCACTTTGCCCGGCACGGTTGAAGCGGTGGCCGGATTATTCGAAGAGTTGAAAAGCGGCGGCGTGGTTATTGAAGATCCTGCTGTTATCCTCAGGTATGCCGCGGAAACCCACCCTGATGAGTGGGGTATTCCCGGAACAGTGTCCGGGCACAGTTGGCCGCTGGTCAAGTCTTATTTCCCGGCGGATCAGGATTTGGACCGCAGGCTTTGTGATTTCCGCCAGGCTTTAGAGCGGCTGGCGCTAAGTCCGGCGCCGGAAGTAAGCACCCGCCGGGTCGCCGACGAAGACTGGGCCAATGCCTGGCGCGCTTACTATAAACCGGTGCGGGCGGGCCAACGGCTGGTGGTCAAACCTTGCTGGGAAGAGTGGAACCGTAAAGAAGGCGATCTGGTTATAGAAATGGAGCCAGGCATGGCATTCGGCTGCGGCACGCACAGCACTACTTTGTTATGCCTGCGTTTATTGGAGAGGCATGTCCGCAGCGGCGCCACGGTTTACGACGTGGGCACCGGTTCCGGTATTCTGGCGGTGGCCGCCGCCAAGCTGGGCGCCGGCCGGGTGACGGCCACGGATCTGGATGAAACAGCCTGCCGGGTGGCTTTGGAAAACGTTGCCAGGAATCAGGTCGCTGGAATAGTCCGTGTTGTTCAAGGCAACCTGCTGGACTTGGTGGAAGGTCAGGCCGACCTGATCGTGTCGAATATTATCGCCGATGTGATCATTAGTTTAGCCCCGTACGCTTCAAGGGCGCTGGTTCCGGGCGGCGTATTGATCGCCTCGGGAATCATCCGCGGCCGCGCTGCAGAGGTGCACGCCGCCATGGAAGCGTACGGACTGGCTGTCCGCGACCAGTTGGGTGAGGGTCATTGGGTGGCCTTTGTGGGAGAGAAATGTTAGGATGAAGCTGTCCCATTTTTTCGTGGCGCCAAATCAAATAAGAGAAGGCCGGGTTGTCTTAAGCGGAACCGATGCGGTCCACATCGCCAAGGTGCTTCGTTTAGGTGCCGGTGGTAGAATTGTTTTGTCTGACGGGAAGGGTAAATCGTATTTGGCGGTGTTGGAACAGGTCGACAAGAAAGATGTTTCCTGTACGATTGAAAAGGAGTTCGCCGCGGCGCCCCCAGACTTGCCGAAGGTTACTTTGGTGCAGGGTATCCCCAAAAGTGACAAGATGGATTTAATCATTCAGAAAGGCACCGAGTTGGGATTGAATGGATTGATTCCTCTGTTGAGCGAGCGGGTGGTGGTTAAGCTGGAAGGGGACAAACAGCTTAAACGGTGGGAGCGCTGGCGGAGAATAGCCCTTGAAGCGGCTAAACAATGCCGGCGTCCGGATATCCCGGAAATCAGCGGGCCTAAAAGCTGGGAACAGGTGCTGGGCGCCTTGCCGGCGGAAGCTGTGGCGTTGATGCCGTGGGAAGAGGAAAAAGCGGAGTCGTTGAAGGGTTTTTTGCAGTACGGCAAGCCGCCGGTGGAGATATACGTTTTTATCGGTCCGGAAGGAGGTTTTTCTGCCGGGGAGGTGGAGCGTGCACGGCTGCATGGTGTCCGCCCGGTAACTTTGGGGCCGCGGATCTTGCGCACTGAAACCGCGGGTCTGGCTGTTTTGACGATGATTCTTTACCAGTGGGGCGATCTTGGGGGATGATTAAGTGAAGGGTGAACGGGTGGCCATAACCACCTTGGGCTGTAAGGTCAACCAGTACGAGTCAGCCGTGCTGGCGGGGACTTTCCGTGATCGGGGCTACCGCCTGGTGGAATTTGAGGAAGAAGCTGATATTTACATAATCAATACTTGTACGGTAACACATCTGGGTGACCGCAAGTCCAGGCAATTGATCCGCCGCGCCGCCAGGACCAATCCCGGCGCGTTGATTGCCGTCACCGGTTGTTACGCCCAGGTTTCCCCGGAGGAGGTCCTGGCGATACCTGGTGTGGATCTGGTGGTAGGCACGAAGGACAGGACAAAATTGGTGGAACTGGTGGAAACCGCGGAGAAGGGTCTTATGCCTGTAAATGCGGTCAGCAGTTTAGAAAACGATGGTGAGTTTGAAGAGATTCCGGCGCTGCCTCTTCAGGAAAGAACCCGCGCCTACTTAAAGATTCAGGACGGCTGCAATAATTTTTGCACATATTGTATTGTTCCGTATGCCAGAGGGTCGCTGCGCAGCAGGCGCCCGGAAAGAATATTGGAAATGGCCCGCGAGCTGACAGCTGCGGGATATAAGGAAATCGTACTTACAGGTATTCACACCGGCTCTTACGGTGAGGACCTGGCGGACGGTGTCACCCTGGCCGGACTGTTGAACAGGCTGGTATTGATACCGGGTTTGTCAAGAGTGCGCCTGAGTTCGCTAGAACCAAATGATATTACCCCGGAGTTGGTGGAAATTCTGGCCGGCTCCCCTGTTTTTTGCCGGCATTTACATATTCCGCTGCAAAGCGGCGATGATCAGGTGCTGCGGAGAATGGGCAGGCGCTACACGGCCGGGGAATATACCCGCCTGGTGAATGTTTTGCGGGAGAATATTCCCGGTTTGGGTCTGACCACTGATGTGATGGCCGGATTCCCGGGAGAGACAGATGAATGTTATAACAATACTTACCGGCTATTGAAGAAAAGTTCGTTTAGCAAATTGCATGTTTTTAAATATTCGCCCCGCCCGGGTACGCCTGCGGCCGGTTTTACCGGCCAGATTGAACCGGCGGTTAAAGAAGCGCGCAGCCGCAAGCTAATCGGACTGGGCGGCCAGATGGCGGCCGGCTTTGCTGCCTCATTGCTGGGACAGGTGCTGGAAGTGCTGGTTGAGCGGCAGTATCAGGAAGAAGCCGGGTTGTATGAAGGTCTCACGGATAATTACGTGCGGGCGCTTTTTCCCGGGAGCAGGGAACTGATTGGGTCGATAGTGAAAGTAAAGGCTGAAGAAGTCCGGGGTGCCGCCATAAAAGGCAGGATTGTTTGAGCGCTAAGCAGGATTTATTTTCTTGGTGTTGAATAATAATAATGTTATATGTCTTTTTTTATGTCATTTCTCTCCAGGGAGGAGGTGGTTAAGTGCAGGATTGCATTTTTTGTAAAATTATTAACAAGGAGATACCTGCAGAAGTTGTGTATGAAGACGACTTTGTCATGGCATTTAAGGATCTTAAGCCAGAGGCGCCTGCCCACCTGTTGTTAATTCCGAAAAAGCACATTCCCACCTTCTTTGATTTAAAAGAAGAAGACGCTGAGATAATGGGCCGGATTCAGCTGGCGGCGGGACGTATTGTCCGTGAGTTGGGGCTTGCCGACCGTGGTTTTAGACTGGTCAGCAACTGCGGCCGTGACGCGGAACAGCTTGTGATGCATATCCACTATCACCTCCTGGCAGGAAGACCGCTAACATGGCCTCCCGGTTAAAACACGCCCCTAAAATCCCGTTAGGACATGCCTAAATCACTGCTTAAATCACTGGTTGACTGCCAACATGCCCTGCTGTATAATGAGAAAGTGTTTTCGCGTATAGTAAGATCTTCATATATAGATAGAGTTTATGGCTCCATGGTTATTGCGGAGGGAGGGAGAGTATAGTGGCTGAAGTAAAGGTTGGTAAAAATGAAACACTTGACAGCGCCCTCCGGCGCTTCAAACGGTCGTGCCAGAAAGCCGGTGTATTGGCCGAAGCAAGAAAACATGAACATTATGAGAAACCTAGCGTTAAAAGAAAAAAGAAATCTGAAGCGGCGAGAAAAAGGAGATTTCACTAATAAATATAAACCGATAACAAGACGCCCGGCTATTGTGCCGGGCGTTTTTGCTTCAGGAGTCAGGAGTCAGAAAAAAGGAGACAGAAAACAGGAATCAGGAAACAGGAATCAGAGTAAGAGTAATAAGAGAAAGGCTTGATGTTTTAAAATATTCTGAATGCTGACGCCTGACTCCTGAATACTTAATGTTTTTGATTGGTTTGTTTTCCATTTAATAGTAATCTATTCCCCTCTATTTGCATAAAATCTTGCAGGAGGGGATTTTTTTGGCTTGGCGTGATTTGAGAAAGAAATTAAAAAGGCAGTTCTCGGAATTCCTTGAATTACCCGGTGACGTGATGCTGGATTTGCCTAAAATTGTTCTATTCGGTAATGTTCAGCTGCAAATCGAAAATCATCATGGGATAATCGAATATACTGCGAATACTGTCCGGATAGCCACCGGTGAAGGTGAGGTGGCAATAAAAGGGGAGAATCTGATACTGCGTAATTTGCTGCCGGACGAGTTGCATATAGAAGGGAAAATCCGTTCTTTGAGTTTTGATTAACGGGGGTTAAGACCATGATGTTTTTTAAACTAATGTCATATTTCATCGGTTATGTAGTAATAATAGTCACCGGTAAGGCTCCTGAAAGATTTATTAATATGGCTGCCAGCAGGGGAATTTACCTTTGGGATATTTCCAGAACAGGGGAAAACGCTTTCTTGCTCAAGGTACGGCTGCATGCCGTGAAACCGCTGCGGCATATCGCCAGGCGCACCGGCTGCCGCTACAGCATTGAATCCAGAAAAGGACTGCCTTTTAGTATTGTCAGGATACGGCGTAGAAAAGCGCTGGCGCTGGGATTTGTTTTCTTCCTGGGAACACTTTATTTTCTTTCTTCTTTCGTGTGGTTCATAGAAGTCAGGGGCAACGAGCGGCTTACTGCCGCGGAAGTGCTTGGCGCCGCCGCCGATTCCGGCTTATCCAGAGGAAAGCCGAAGTGGAAAATAGAACCCGAGCAGGTGGAAGCCAGGATTCTCGAACGACTCCCGCTTGTGGCGTGGACAGGCGTATATATCAAGGGCACAAAAGTGACAATTGAAGTGGCTGAGCGGATTGTGCCTGAGGAGGAGGATCGGAGACCGTCCCACATCGTGGCGGCAAAAGCGGGGATGATTAAAGAAGTGCTGGTTTTAAACGGCAACCCGCTGATTAAGGAAGGAGATACGGTTGCACCGGGCCAGGTGCTTATTTCCGGTGAAATACCCCCCCTATTGGATGACTCTGCCAAGCAAGGTGAGGGCAATAAGAAAGAAGAGCCTAAAGCGATCCGGCCGGCTTATTATGTTCATGCCAGGGGTATTGTGCGAGCCAGAGTCTGGTATGAGGGTTACGGGGAGGCGCAGGTTATTGAAACAGGTTACCGGTTTACCGGAAGATCGAAAAAGCGGGTCAGTTTAAAATATAATTCGCAGGAAAAAATTTTGTTAGACAGCGAAAACATACCCTTTGAGCACTACGAGGTAGTGACATCTGTGAAAAAGCTTCCCCAATGGAGGAATCTTGACCCGCCCGTCGAACTAGTAACAGTAAAATACCTGGAGTTGGCCGCCTATTGCGATGAACGCAGCCGGGAGGACACTTGTAAAGCCGCTGAGGAGGCGGCCCTGGAAGCAGTAATGAAGCAATTGCCCCGGGATGCTATTGTTCAAGGACGGTGGCTGGAGGATGTCAGCGCCGGTCGCGATGAAAATGTCGTCCGGGTAAAGGCCGTTTTAGAAACGGTTGAGGATATCGGCAAGGAAAAACTATTTAAACCTTAAAGGAGGCCGGGTATTGACAGATAAATTTGAAGCCAGGGCAGAACTGGATGATATTGGCGCCGCGGCAGAAATATTCGGAAAGCACGATGAGCACCTGGTACAGATTGAAAGGATCTTGGGAGTTCACGTTGTGGCGCGGGGCCATGCTCTGACAATAACCGGTGAAAAGGAAAAGGTGGAGCAGGCAAGGGAGATCCTGGACCAGCTAAACAATTTTTATCAAGCGGGCAACCACATAACCGCCCAGGAAGTCGGCTACGCGATTAAGTCGGCGCAAGGCGGCTTGAAAAACGCTCTGGATAGTATAGCTAAAGATGTTACCATGATTTCCGCCCGGGGTAAGCAGATTAAACCTAAGACTATCGGTCAGCAAAAATACGTTGAAGCCATAAAAAATAACGATGTCGTTTTTGCCATCGGCCCGGCCGGGACGGGCAAAACCTATCTGGCGGTGGTGATGGCGATCAAGGCACTGCGCAATAAAAACGTCGGGCGCCTTGTTTTGACCCGTCCGGCGGTGGAAGCGGGTGAGAAACTGGGGTTTTTGCCCGGCGATCTGCAAGATAAGGTTGACCCGTATCTAAGGCCGTTTTACGATAGTCTCTACGATATTCTGGGAGTGGAGAACACCCAAAAGTATCTTGAACGTCATATAATCGAAATTGCTCCCCTGGCCTACATGCGGGGCAGGACGCTGGAGGACTCGTTTATTATCCTGGATGAAGCGCAGAACACCACTCCGGAACAGATGAAAATGTTTCTGACCCGGCTGGGCTTTGGTTCGAAGGCGGTAATTACCGGGGATATCACTCAGATTGACCTGCCGAAAGGACAGGTTTCCGGCCTGGTCAACGCTGTTAAAGTTTTGAAGGATATTGAGGGATTGGGTATCCATGCCCTCACTGGCGATGACATTGTGCGGCACCCTCTGGTTGAAGAGATTATCAGGGCATATGAAAAAGAGCAATAGGGCGGTAACCGGAAAGGGGGGTGAAATCGTGCTTCCAATCAGCGCGGTAAAAGGTAAAGTCGCGGCCGTCCTGTCCCTGTTGGCCAAGCAACGCAAGGTACGGCGGGGCAGTGCGGCGATTTTGTTTTTATTTCTGACTACTGTAATCATATCTTCTGACTTTATCAATGAAAAATCCAGCATGATCGTGGGGCAGGTATCTCCCACGACTGTAAAAGCTGAAAAAAGCATCGTCTTTGAAGACAAAAACAAGACCGCCATGGAGCGCCGCCAGGCTGCGGAAAAAGCCGGCAATGTATATACGATTGACCCTCAGGTCAGTGTCGCTGTGCAAAAAGATATTTCCGATCTGGCAAAAAAGCTGTCTGACGTGCAAAGCGATACCAGTTTGGACGTGGCCGGAAAGGTGGCCATGCTCCGTTCGATTTTTCCTTTTGTCATGCAAGACGCTGAGCTTAACGACCTGGCGCATGCCACCGCCAAGGACACTATGCAGGTTGAATCCGGAATAAATAACCTGGTGGCAGAGGCGATGAATGATGGAGACGGAATTACCCAGGACGTTCTGGAAGAAAATAAGAAATCCATAAACAATAAAATTGTCGGCATGCGCTTTTCCAAGGTTTATGAACAATTTGCCAAAGGTGCTGTTGATTACTATCTTCGTCCCAACGGTTTTATTCAGTCTGATAAAACCAGACAAAAGCAGGAGGAGGCTATGGCCTCCGTTTCCCCCGTCATGGTTTCAATTAAGGAAGGGGAAAAGATAATCGGGGAAGGGGAAATACTAACTGAGGAACACCTTGCCAAGCTGCAGGCGCTGGGTATTACCCGCCCCAAGCTGCATCTGTCTTCAGTCCTGGGTGTATTGCTGCTGGTCGTCCTGCTCACGGTGGTTGTGCTGGTTTATCTTTATCAGCAGAACAGGGAGATTTACGAGCATCCCGGGCACTTGTATCTACTGGGTATAATTGTTTTAGTTGTTCTGGGGGTTGGCAAAGCTATTATTGCCATTAACGTCAGCCGATGGCCGGAGTTCAGCGCCCAGTTCGGCTACATGGTTCCCCTGGCCACGGCGGGGATGTTGATTGCCATTCTGCTGGACTCCCGGCTGGCTGCGCTAATGGTAGCCGTGCTCAGTCTGATGCTGGGAACGATGACGGATAACCAGCTCCGTTTCGGGCTGGTGGGGATAATCGGCGGCATCACGGGAGTATACAGCGTATCGAAATTGAGCCAGCGGGGAGATCTCGTCCGGGCCGGGATTTACATCAGTGTTGCCAACGTAGTGGCTATTTTTACGGTTGGCCTGGCCAATAATATTCATTTTGGCCTTTTGATTTCGTCCTGCCTGGCTCTCGGGATAGCCAACGGCATTTTGTCGTCCGTGTTGACGAATGGGGCTCTGCCTTTTCTGGAGGGCACGTTTCGGATCACTTCGCCGGTCAGACTTTTGGAATTCTCACACCCTAACAACATATTGTTAAAAAGGTTGTTAACCGAAGCGCCGGGCACTTACCACCACAGCATTATTGTGGGGAACCTGGCGGAGGCGGCCGCCGACGCGGTGGGCGGCGACTCGCTGCTGGTCCGTGTGGGTGCTTATTACCATGATATCGGCAAGATCAAAAGGCCGTATTTTTTCATAGAAAACCAAATGGATTGTGAAAACCCGCACGATAAAATCGGCCCTTCGTTAAGCACCCTGATTCTCACCTCCCACGTAAAAGACGGTGTGGAGATGGCCAGGGAGCATAAGCTGCCTCAGGGGATTGTCGATATTATTGAGCAGCATCATGGCGACAGTATGGTTAGTTATTTTTACCACAAAGCTCTGGAAAACGACCGCACCGAAAGTGTCACCGAAGAAGAGTTCCGTTACGAGGGTCCCAAACCACAAACCAGGGAAGCCGCCATTGTGATGCTCGCAGACTCGGTAGAGGCGGCGGTTCGCTCGCTGCAGAACCGTACCCCGGCCCGCGTTGAGGGTCTGGTGAGAAAATTCGTCAAGGATAAGCTGAACGACGGCCAGCTTGACGAGTGTGACCTGACTTTTAAAGATCTGGATATCATAGCGACTTCATTTGTCCGCGTGCTGTCGGGAATCTTTCACTCCCGGGTGGAATACCCGGATCTGTCACAGGAAATTGAAAGGAGAAAAAAGCGTGTCAGTTTTCGTAAGCAACCTGCAGGAAGAGGTGGCGCTGGATAGCGAGCTAATTGATTTTTTAATCCCGGTAATAGAGGAAGTCCTGAGGGGTGAAGGATACGGTGAAGAAGCCGAGGTAAGCCTTGTATTTGTAAACGACAGCTATATACGCGACTTGAATTTACAGTACCGTGAGATAGACAGTCCCACAGATGTGCTGTCTTTTTCCATGCTTGAAGGGGAGTCTTTCCAGGAGGAGTGGGATGCTGAAGTGCTGCTGGGCGATGTGGTCATTTCCCTCCAGGCTGCCGTGCGGCAGGCGGAAGAATACGGACACGGCATCCGGCGGGAAGTTGCTTACCTGGCGATACATGGTGTGTTGCACCTGCTGGGATATGACCATTTGAAAGAAGAAGACAGACAGGCCATGCGTAAAAAAGAGGAGGAAATACTCCTGAAATTAAATGCTGCCAGATAATTTAGCCCTTTACCGGCCATGAGCGGCTCAGGGAACAATGGTTATGTGGTGATGCCGATGGATGTGCAAAATTTTTTAAAAAGTTTTACTTATGCTGCCGCGGGGTTGCGGCACGCGTTGTTTACCCAACGCAATATGCGGATACACTTTGCGGCCGCGCTGTTGGTGCTTGGGCTGGCGTTATATCTGAAAATAGAAGCCCATGATCTGCTTTTTTTGATATTCTCAATTACCCTGGTAATCATGGCCGAAATGTTTAACACCGCGGTTGAAGCGGTTGTCGACCTTTACGTGCAAACTTACCACCCTCTTGCCCGCGTTGCCAAAAATGTGGCTGCCGGCGCGGTGCTGGTTGCCGCCTTGAACTCGATCGCGGTAGCGTATTTGGTGCTCTATCCCCGCCTGGCTCAGTAACCATGAGAAGGAGTGCAATTTCATGGATTTTCCGGTTGAAAAACTGATTAAGGCCGCCAGTGCGGCGCGGGAAAGAGCATATGCTCCTTATTCGCATTTCAAGGTGGGCGCCGCCATACTGACCGTGGAAGGCCGTTATTATACCGGCTGCAATGTCGAGAACGCGTCTTACGGCTTGTCTTGCTGCGCGGAACGGGTGGCTTTGTTCAAGGCTGTTTCAAACGGTGAGCGGCATTTTGAGGCCATCGCCGTTACCGCCGGCACTGATGAATACTGCGCGCCGTGCGGCGCTTGCCGCCAGGTGCTAATGGAGTTTAACCCGGCGATGAAAGTTTTTATGGCAAACGGCAAGGGTGATTTCCGGATGCAAACCGCCGCCGAACTGTTACCCGCGGCCTTTGCGTTAACAAGCCGCGCGGCGGGATGCGCCGGACGGGATAAAGAACCTTCTGCCGGCAAGAAGACCGGCCTGAACATATTTGAGCCGGTGATCCGGCAACATGCGGCAACCGGTATGGAGGAAATTAAGTGAGTATTTTTGAGGTTCTCATGCTGGTTTGTTTCGGAGCGGCGTGGCCGGCGTCTATTTACAAGTCTTACGTATCAAGACAAACTGCCGGGAAAAGTATTCTCTTTTTATGGATTATATTCACCGGTTATTTTTTTGGCATCATCCATAAGTTAATCTTTAGCTATGATCTTGTCATTTATCTATATGTTATAAATGGTGTTATGATTATGGCGGATATAATATTATACTACCGCAATAGGAAGCTCAATAATCCTGAAGAAGTTAAAGGTGATAGTTTTGGTAGAAGAAAATGACAATTTCAGATCAGGGTTCGCGGCGCTGGTAGGCAGGACCAACGTGGGAAAATCCACTTTGTTAAACAGGCTGATCGGGCGGAAAGTAACCATTATGTCCGAAAAGGTTCAGACGACCAGGAACAGGATTCTTGGCGTGCTCACCCGCGAAGAATGCCAAGTTATTTTTTTGGACACTCCGGGTATTCACAAGCCGAAACATAAGCTGGGTGAGCACCTGGTGCAAGTCGCTCTGAATACATTAAATGAGGTTGATCTTGTTCTCTTTCTGGTAGAGGCGAACCGGCAGCCAGGTCCCGGCGACAATTACCTGATCCGGCAGTTTGCGGATTTATCGACCCCGGTGGCGCTGGTGATTAATAAAATTGACCTGGTCAAACGGAAAGAATTGCTGCCTCTGATCGAAAGATATGCCCGGCTATACAAATTTTCTGAGATTATCCCTGTGTCGGCGTTATCCGGGGAGAACACCGGACGATTGCTTGAGGTGACGACAAGCTACCTGCCGGCCGGGCCAAAGTATTACCCCGACGAGATGGTTACCGACAGGCCCGAGGAGTTTATCCTAGCCGAACTGATCAGAGAAAAGGTTTTGAGCCACACGGAACAGGAAGTGCCTCATGCGGTAGCCGTGGTAATCGAGGAGATGCAGGAGCGACCCAACAATGTCATGGCGGTCCGGGCGGTGATATACACAGAGAGAGAAACGCAGAAAGGGATCCTGATCGGCAAGGGAGGCCAGATGCTGAAAAAAATCGGCAGCCTTGCCCGCGCGGATATGGAAAAGCTGCTTGGTCTAAAAGTTTTTCTCCAAATCCGGGTAAAGACGAGGCCGGACTGGAGAAATAAAGAGGCGCAGCTTAAAAACCTGGGATACTATGAAACATAGGAATCAGGAGTCAGAAGACAAGAGACAGAAGTCAGGAGACAAGAGTCAGGAGACAAGAGACAGACGATTTCTTTCTTTAATTTATATTTTGAATACTGACTCCTGAATTTTGACTCCTAAAAGAACTCTGACTCCTGAATTCTGAATACTTGAATTTGGGGTCTTACTGATGAAACTTTACAAGATTGAGGCTGTCGTCCTGCGGGCCAGGGACTGCGGCAATGCGGACAAACTATTGATTTTATATTCCAGGGAACAGGGTAAAATAAAAGTAATGGCGCACGGCGTCTCCAAACCGGCAAGCCGCAAACGCGGCGCCACGCAGCTTTTCTCTCATTCCAGGTTTTTGGTGAGCCGGGGCCGCGAGCTTGATTCAATCAGCCAGGGCGAAGCTATCGAAATGTTTTCTTCTCTCAGGGACGACTTAGTAAAAATAGTAAGAGTCAGCTACCTGGCTGAACTGGTGGATGTCATAACTCCGGAAGGGGAGCCGAACACGCCGCTTTTTGAGCTTCTCCTTACCACTATGAAACTTTTGGATGCGGGGGATGCCGAACTGCTGACGCGGTCTTTTGAAATTAAGGCGGTGTCTTTGCTGGGTTACCGCCCTGTGCTGGAGCAGTGCGCCAACTGTCAGGGACCTGTGGCAGGGCGTCCGGCATTCAGCCCGGCGATAGGCGGAGTGCTGTGCGAAACTTGCAGGCCGGCGGACCCGGCTGCAATGTCTTTTAACAGGGGCATGCTGGAGACCCTCAAGCTGCTCTTAAGGTGGCACCCGGCTAAATTGAGCCGACTTAAAATAGAGGGTTCAGTCAGGAGCCAGATCAGGAGTTTGCTCCATGCGTATATACGGTATCATCTGGAGCGGGACTTAAAATCAGCCGCGTTTTTTGACCGGTTTCATCAGGAGCGGGCCGGTGCCAATCATGTTCATGTATAAAATTTATCGCTGTGGGAGTAAATAAAGGAAAAAGGATAAGTCTGCTTGGGTAATATAGACGTGGTACTTACCTACGGGCTTATGTTCGCCCTTAATATTGTACGAGCTCCTTCGCCCTCGGGCTCGGTCAAACTCGCTCGCTTCACTCGCTCAAACAGTTCCCTCGCTATTCCGAGGGCTCACTTTGAATAAGGCTCAAAATCGCCCTCAAGGTAAGCACCACGCTGTCATATTAAGCAGACTTAATACTAGTCTAAAAAAGGGGGATTAAAATGGGTGAGCTTGAAAAAATCGATATCTTAAGAACCAGATTGGGTGTAAGTTATAAAGAGGCCAAAGCCGCCCTGGACGCGGCGGACGGCGACGTTTTGCAGGCCCTGATAAATCTTGAGGAGAAAGAACATACTGCGGGCGGTTCCTTCCATGAGAAAGGAAGCGAGGTCCTGGGACAGATCAAAGGGCTGTTTAATAAAAATCGTGGATACCGGATTAAGGTTAAGCAAGGTGAGCGGACAGTGGTTGAAATACCGGCCTCACTGGGGGCGCTGGGGCTGTTGGGCGCCATGGCCAGCAGTGAAATAGCCATTCTGGGGGTGTTGGCTTCAGTAGCGGGGATGGCTAATAAATATTCACTGGATATAGAGCGTGCCGGGGAATCCGATGGAGTTGAGGTAAAAAGCGGCTCCGGGGGAAACGATATTTAGCGCCGGGCATTGACTTTAACACAAAAATTTGATAAATTGTAACAAAAATATGAGTGAATAAAAGAGTCAATGACGGCCGGTCTGACAGGAAGCGCGTAAAATGACTCCCGTCTCTGGTGAAATGCCTGAGGCCGGGGGTTTTACTTTTGTTAAATATTGATCGAGGAGGCATGGTATGAATTTCCAGGAGTTAATTATCACCCTGAACCAATACTGGTCCAATCAGAACTGTATTATTTTGCAACCCTACGATGTGGAAAAGGGAGCGGGCACCATGAACCCGGCGACGTTTTTGAGAGCGCTGGGGCCGGAGCCGTGGCGGGTCGCCTATGTGGAGCCTTCCCGCAGGCCGACTGACGGGCGTTACGGTGAAAACCCGAACCGGCTGCAGCATTATTACCAGTATCAGGTTATTTTGAAGCCATCCCCGGATGACGTGCAGGAATTGTATCTGGCCAGCCTCCAAGCTATCGGCATCGATCCGGAGGAGCATGATATACGCTTTGTGGAAGACAACTGGGAGTCGCCAACTCTGGGCGCGTGGGGGTTGGGCTGGGAAGTGTGGCTGGATGGGATGGAGATCACCCAGTTTACCTATTTTCAGCAGTGCGGCGGCATCGACTGCCGCCCGGTCTGCGCGGAAATTACCTATGGTCTGGAGCGGCTGGCCACGTTTATCCAGGGAGTGGACAGCGTGTTTGAGATCACCTGGGTTGACGGGATCAGTTACCGTGACGTTCATCACCAGGGAGAAGTGGAACATTCCCATTACAATTTTGAACTGGCCGACACGTCCATGTTGTTTAAGCTGTTTGATATGTATGAGCAAGAAGCTTTAAGAGTGATCGAAAAAGGTTTTGTGCTTCCTGCTTACGATCAAGTGTTGAAATGTTCGCATACATTTAATTTACTGGATGCGCGCGGCGCGATCAGCGTGACTGAACGCACCGGTTTTGTCGCCAGGGTGAGAAATCTGGCCCGCGCCTGCGCCCAGGCTTACGTGGAACAGCGGGAAGCGATGGGCTATCCGCTGCTGAAAAAGGAGGGGGCGTGAGCACATGGCTGGCAATGCGAAGGATTTTTTATTGGAGATTGGGGTCGAGGAAATGCCCGCACGGTTTTTGGATCCCGCCCTGGCCGAGTTGAAAGAACTGGCGGAGGGGGCTCTTCAGGAGCATCGTTTGGGCTTCAAAGAAGTGAAAACTTACGGTACGCCGCGGCGGCTGGCCCTGTTCGTGGAAGGGCTGGCGGAAATCCAGGAGCCGCTTGAAAAAGAGATAAAAGGACCTGCCGCGAAAGCAGCCTTTCACCCGGACGGTTCTCCGACTAAGGCTGCGGCCGGCTTTGCGAAAAGCCAGGGAGTATCCGTTTCAGACCTGGTTAATAAAACTGTCGGAAAAGTTGAATATGTGTTTGCCGTCAAGCGGGAGGCCGGGCGGCAGGCTTTGGCGGTGCTGGCCGAGGTGGCGCCCGCATTGGTTGCCGGGCTTCATTTCCCCAAGCCGATGCGCTGGGGTGAACTGGAAATCCGTTTTGCCAGGCCAATCCGGTGGATCGTTTCGCTGCTTGGTGATGAGGTGGTGGAATTTGAATTCGCCGGATGTCAATCGGGGCGGACTACCGCCGGGCACCGTTTTTTATGCCGGGAACCGATAGAACTGGAAAACGCGGCTCAATATTTTGGAAAAATGCGCAATGCTTACGTGCTGGTTGATCAACTGGAGCGGAAGGAGGACATCCGGCGCCAGGTAAGGGAACTGGCCGCGTCGGCGGGAGGAACTATAGAGGAAGACGAGGAGCTGCTCAATGAGGTAAATAACCTGGTAGAATACCCGACCGCCTTAGCCGGGGAGTTTAGTGCGGAATATTTAAAGCTGCCCAAAGAGGTGCTTGTTACCTTGATGCGGGAACACCAGCGCTATTTTCCGGTCGCCGCGGCTGACGGCAGCCTGCTGCCCAAGTTTATCGCCGTGCGGAACGGGGGAGCGAATCATTTGGATATCGTCAGGGCTGGCAACGAGAAAGTTTTACGCGCCCGCCTGGCTGACGCGGACTTTTTCTTCCGGGAGGACTTGAGATCACCGCTGGTTGAAAAAGTGCCGGCTTTGGAGAAAATTGTATTCCAGGAAAGTCTGGGCAGTGTCTATGACAAGGTCGTCCGGATCAGCGCCAACGCTGAGTACCTGGCCGGCGCGCTGGGTGTAGGTGAGCAGGATGGCAAGCGCGTCTTGCGGGCAGCCTACCTGGCCAAGGCCGATTTGGTGACAAACATGGTTTACGAGTTTCCCGAGTTGCAGGGGATTATGGGCCGGGAATACGCCGAGCGCTCCGGGGAAGAGCAGGGCGTGGCAGCTGCCGTCTTTGAGCATTACCTGCCCCGCTTCGCGGGTGACGATTTGCCCCGCTCCATACCCGGCAAAATTTTAAGCATCGCGGACAAGATAGATAATATCGTGGGGTGCTTCGCCATAGGCATTCAGCCCAGCGGGTCGCAAGATCCGTATGCTTTGCGCCGTCAGGCGCTGGGCATCAGTCATATTCTTCTGGCGGGGGGGATAGACCTTTCGCTGAAACAATTAATCGCGAGCGCCTATCAGTGCTACGAGGGTAAAGTTCAGCTTAAGCTGAGCCTGGAGAAAGTGACCGAAGAGGTAACCGAATTCTTTGGACAGCGGCTTAGAGGCATCCTGGAGGAGCGGGGTTTCGCGTACGACACGGTCGAGGCGGTTCTTGCCTCCGGTTATGATAATTTCAGCGACGTGGCGCTCAGGGTGGAGGCTTTGACGGAGCTGCGTCCCGACCCGGCTTTCAACAATTTGCTGACGGCTTTCGTCCGTGCGAACAACCTGTCCAAAAAAGCCGGGACGGATCAAGTGATCCGGTCACTTTTAGCGGATCCTGCAGAGATTGAGTTTTACAATCGCCTGTGCAGCGTGCGTGATCAGGCGGGAGAGTACCTTGCTTCCAGAGATTACCGTTCATTACTGGCGGCCATCGCCACCTTGCAGGAGCCGGTGGACAAGTTTTTTAACGCGGTGATGGTGATGGTGGATGACGAGCAAGTGCGCAAAAATCGCCTGGCTTTGCTTAAAAGTCTTGCGTCGCAAGTAAAGCAGGTGGCTGACTTAAGCAGGATAGTAGTGGAATCAAAATAATTTATAGGATAAATGCTTGCAAAGCCAAGGAGTGCGACAGGAAGGTTCTCTAATGTCGCACTCTTTTTCTTATATGGTAAGGGGCAATACCAAAATTCCTCCCCTGCTGAAATAAACAAAACGCTAGCTGAACTAAGAAACAGCTTGAGAATGAAAAAGAAACAAAATTTAGCATTAAAAGTCTAGCGTAACGTTTGACTGTACGCTATGTTGGTTATATAGTAAATATTAAAGAAAATAAAAAAATTCTGAGGTGATTCCATTGGGGAGTTATTGAAATATAAAATTGGAAAAATCGCCGAGTTGGCAGGGGTTAGTAAAAGGACAGTTGATTATTACACAAATTTGGGCCTGTTAGAGCCTGTAAGATCAGAAAGGAACTATAGGTATTATTCTGAAGAATCCTTGATTAGGCTTAAATTAATTGAAGGTTTGAAAGAGAAAAGGTTAACATTGGAGGAGATTAAGGAGCGTTTGAGTCTCCTGGATGGCAATTTGGGGGAAGCAAGGAAAGGGAACAAAGGCAGGCCAAATGATATTGATTCCATAATAGAGCAAGTCAAACAGTTTGAAAACCAACTCACCCAGCTGCAGCCTGCCGTGGTATCCAGCCTGGGGCCGGAGCAAGCTGCCGTGTTGACTAAACAAATGTTTCTGCAAAGTATTATGATAGTCAATTCTTTATTGATGTATATTAATGATTTAATGCCCTAGATAAACCTCCTTTTTTGTATAAATGCAATTTGAAAGGAATGTGCTAGATAGCATAGTATCTTACGGCAGGCCCGGCTTCGGCGGCTTTATCGGCGGCATGGTGATGGGCCTGCTGGGCGCAGCAATGCTGGCCGAATTTTAGTAATTTAAAAACTATTAGAGGTGGAGGTCTAAATGAACACCATAAAAGTATGGTTATTGATGGGTACGCTTTCTGTTCTGCTTGTGTTAATGGGCAATGCCATTTGCGGCCGCTCCGGAGCAATGCTGTTTTTCCTGATAGCAATGGGGATGAATTTCTTCGGCTACTTTTACAGCGATAAAATTGCCATAAAAATGACCCGCTCATATCCGGTTTCTGAGGCAGAGGCTCCTGATCTTTATGATATAGTAAAGAAACTATCGCAGCGGGCAGGCATTCCTATGCCAAAGCTTTATGTAACGCCATCCCACCAGCCCAACGCCTTTGCCACAGGCCGCAATCCCTCCCATGCGGCGGTAGCCGTTACGGAAGGCATCATGCATCTATTAAACCGTTCCGAGCTTGAAGGCGTGTTGGCTCATGAGCTTGCCCATATCAAAAACAGAGACGTCCTGGTAGGCACCATAGCCGCAGCCCTGGCCGGGGCCATAACCATGATGGCCAATATGCTGCAATGGGCTGCTATATTTGGCATGGGCGGAAGCAACGACGAAGACGAGGGTGGCGGTAGTATGGCAGGTGGCCTGATCATGGCCATCATCGCTCCCTTAGCAGCCACGATTATTCAGTTGGCCATCTCCCGTTCCAGGGAATACATGGCCGATGCAACCGGCGCCAGTATAGCCGGATCACCCGCCGGCCTGGCGAATGCGCTTCTAAAATTAGAGTCAGGAGCACACCGCATACCAATGCAGGTTAATCCCGCCGCTTCACACCTTTTTATCGTGAATCCGTTTTCAGGTGCTTCTCTGATGAAGCTTTTCAGCACGCACCCGCCCATTCAGGAAAGGGTAGAGAGGCTCCGGAGAATAAGTCTGTAAGTAATAAGAATAATTTATCTGTAACTACAATATAAATTAATCAGTTATTGATTAATTTATAAGGGAGTGGTTTCTTTTTTATGGACCCAGCGGACCCTAGCAGGTTAAAGAATGGTGTTTTATCTAATCTAGGTCTGTTTATCGTTAAAGGTTCGGTTGCGTTATCTTGCGGCAGTGCGGCAATATATGCTTCTACCCTGTATTCCTTAAGCAACACTTTAAATGACGTTTTTTCCCTGCTTGGACTAAAAATGGCCTCCCGTCCGGCGGATGCCGAACATCCTTTTGGATACGGCAAAGAGTTATATTTTTGGTCATTCATTGCCGCGGTGTTTATGCTGGGTTTTGCCAGTATGGGCGCTGTCGGCAGGGGTCTTAAACAAATTAAAGAACAGTATGTGATAACTTCAGACATTTTACCGGTTTTAGCCCTGGCAATAGCTTTTCTCTATGAGTGTTTTCTTCTCAAATCAGCACTTGCCCGCAGTGTGCCTAAAGAGGTTCAAGATAGTGATTACATACTGAAAAACTATATCCGTTTGTTTAAAAGAAATACCAACCCCACCAATCAGATAATGGTCCTGCAAAGCACTGCAGCAGTAATCGGAACCGGGGTGTCTCTCAGTGCAACGCTTATTGCCAGTTGGACAGGCAGCTATCTGTTTGACGGACTTGCTTCAATCTGTGTGGGACTTCTGTGCGGCAGTATGGCCTTGATACTTGCTTTCCAGTTAAAAGAGCTGATCATTGGCTGCTCAGCCTGTCCGGATACTGTACGGTTAATTAATAATCTGGCTATGCAGGTGCCCGGTGTGACAGATGTCCCTAAAATAAAAACCATGTTTATAGGATCTCATTCATTGTTGGTTAACATGGAGATCAAGGTAAAAAGCGGCCTTGATATAGAATCTATAGAGGATATTAATGACGAAATAGAAAAAATTATTAAAATTAATCTGGGTAGTGTCAGACACATTAATATTGAAACATTCGCAGACGATATGGTTCAGGATTGGAAAAGAAAAACCGATTTTTATTTTAAATCAAAAACTGTAAGTGAGGTTATGTAATTAAAGAACCTGCTTCTTTTGGAGCAGGTTCTTTCCCATGACGAAAGGCGGTGCCACTCCTTGCATTCTACGGGCTATAAAGCCTTATGGATTGCCTTATTTGCCAACCTGTCTGTTTTTTTAACAAAAGCTATTGCTGCCTGGGTCGGTAATAGTGCGGCCATGTTTTCTGAAGCTCTCCACTCGCTGTCGGACCTGGTTAACAGCATCTTCCTGCTCGTCGGCATGAAGCTGGCATCACGGCCGGCGGACATGGAGCACCCCTTCGGTTATGGTAAAGAAGTATACTTTTGGTCGTTTATTGCTTCAGTATTTATGTTTGGTGTCACCAGTATGGGTTCTATAACCAGAGGCTACCACCAGATAATTGACCCTCACCCCATTGAGGCTGTAGAACTCCTGGTCATCGCTTTATCCCTTGCTGCATTATTTGAAATGTACGCTGTCAGGGCGGCCATGAGTGCAGTTTTAAATGACGTCGGTGTACAAGCAAGAGGGTTCAAAGCCATAGCGGCTTCTTTTAAAAATATCAACAATGTGGCCAACCCGGCAGTGAAGTTTGTTTTTTATGAAGACTTTGCGGCTTTGGTTGGAGTAGTCATAGCATTGATTGCAGTAGCCATAAGCAAGGTTACAAATAACATAGTTTACGACGGTGCCGCCTCAATTATAATCGGAATCATATTGGGTGTAATGGGCGTCATGCTGGCCTATGAGAACAGGGATATGATTATCGGCAGGGCGGCTCACCCCAATATAGTAAGGAGAATCGGCGACATTGCCATGAGAGTTCCAGGCGTTACTGATGTCCAAGAGATAAAAACAATGTATATTGGAGCCCATTCCCTGCTGGTTAACATGACCATAGAGACCAAGCCCAAGCTTAGCATTGAATATGCTGATGATATAGTTGCAGAGGTGGAAAAAAGGATTGTCAAAAGACTTAATATTGTAAAGGAAATCAATATAGAAGTTGTCGCTGACGACAAAATTTCCGACTGGCAGAAAAAAAGAACAGAACTGAATGAGCTGGATAAACATTAGTTTTATTTTTTCCGCCGGGGTGTTATTTTTCTGATAAAGAAAGGTTGAACTGTTTCCTGCGGTAGTATAATATATGAGTCAGTTAGTTTATCAACATTTTATGCTCTCAAGGGGCGATTGTTTTGGAACTATCCAGGCGGCAAAATGCTATTTTAGAGATCGTTAAAAGCATGGGGCCGATAACCGGCGAGCAGATTGCTGAAAAGCTTTCTCTGACGAGGGCGACTCTGCGGCCGGATTTGGCTATCTTGACCATGTCAGGACTGCTTGAGGCGCGTCCCAGAGTCGGGTATTTTCATAGCGGCAAGTTTCCGCACCAGATTGTGGCCAAAAAGATCCACAGCATACTTGTTGCCGATATTAAGTCGGTTCCTATTGTTGTGTCGGAAAAATGCTCTGTTTATGACGCGGTGGTCACCATGTTCATTAAAGATGTCGGTACTCTCTTTGTGGTTAAAGAAGGCGGGCTGTTGGAAGGGGTTATTTCCCGCAAAGACTTGCTCAAAACAACTCTTGGCGGCCAGGATATTCAGAAACTGCCGGTTGGAGTGGTTATGACCCGGATGCCCAACGTGCTGTTCACCCACTCCGAAGAGTCAGTATGGTCGGCAGCCTGGAAGTTAATCACTCATGAAGTTGACGCTTTGCCGGTCGTGCGCAAGGTTGCTCAGCCGGACGGGAGCGACGGGTTTGAAGTAGTCGGACGTTTAAGCAAGACTAACATTACAAGGCTTTTTGTGGAATTGGGAGAAGGAAATTAAGGAGGAGTTCACTATTTCTGCCAAGAATGATCTAAAGCTTGTCATATATGCCATATCCGACTCAGTAGGTGATACCGCCGAACTGGTGGCGCGGGCCGCCGCCAGTCAATTCAATCAGGACGCAGTGGAAATCCGCCTGGTGCCCTATGTTAACGATCCCGGCGAGATACCGGAGATCGTCGAGGAGGCCGGTGCCTTCAACAGTTTGATTGCTTATACTTTGGTTCTTCCGGAGCTGCGTGATCTTCTCGTCAGGGAAGCGGCAAAACAAGGCATCCCCACATTGGATATCATGACCCCGATGATTGACGCCATATCCGCCATTGTTCATCATCCACCGAAGCTTGAACCGGGATTGATTCGTAAAACGGATGAAGAATACTACCGCAAGGTTGAAGCTATTGAATTCGCTGTTAAATGTGACGATGGAAAGGACGCGCGGGGTATCACCAGGGCCGACCTGGTGGTGATCGGGGTTTCCCGCACGTCAAAGTCACCTCTTTGCATGTACCTGGCCCAAAAGCAGATTATGGCCGCAAACTTGCCCCTGGTTCCTGAAGTATCACCGCCGGAAGAAATTTTCCGGTTGCCTTCCCACAGATTGTTCGGGTTGAGTATCCAGCCCCAGCAATTAAACGAAATACGGCGGGAGCGCTTGAAAACTCTCGGTATTACTTCCAATGCCGACTATATTAGTATGGAGCGTATTCATAGAGAGTTGGAATATGCTGAGAATATTATGAAAAAGACCGGCTGCACGGTTATAGACGTCACCAATAAAGCAGTGGAGGAAACTGCCAGCAAGGTGATGGAAATATACTTTCGCGGGGAAAGAGTAGAAGAGTACAAGTAACCAGAGAGCTATTGGCGTGATTTAATCGCCCTGGACATGATTAATACGGCGATTACTGAAAAGGCCGGTATAAACATTGAGAAGTAAGCCGGTGGAAGGAGATTTATTATCAGCCTTTCCCCGTAAATCATTTCACCGGCAACCCAGGCGATAATAATACCGCCGACATAGGTAATCCAGCTGAACCTGGACATCAGGCCAGCCAGTACCTGGCTGCCGGTCATTAGCAGCGGCATGCTGAACAGCAGGCCGAGAAGCAGCAGGAACAGGTTTCCGTGTGACGCTCCGGCCACGCCCAGGATATTATCCAAAGACATAATCATATCGGCCAGCACGATTGTCTTAATGGCTCTGAACAAGTTCCTTTGGGGTGAGACTACCGTGCAGTCGACGTCTTTTTCCACCAGGAGTTTCACGGCGATCCAGATTAACATCAGACCGCCGAACAACTGCAGCAAAGGGATCTGCACCAGACTGACGGCGGCTATACAGGTGAAAAATACCCTCAGTAAAATGGCGGCTGCCGCGCCCAGGATTACGGCCTTCTTCCTGCTGCGGATGTCCAGGTTCCTGGTAGCCATACCGATAACCACGGCATTATCCCCACTCAAAATAAGATCGATCACAATTATCTGCAGCAGTGAAATCATGAGTGTGAAGTCGCCGAATAGCTCCATGGTAATCTTACCCCCGGCCTAAAATGATCTATATACAACATAATCATATCGAATAAATTATATTCCAAAATTTTTACATTCTTGTTTAATTCCCAAATATCATGGGAATTTTATATTTATGGGAAATAATATTGATTCTAATTTGCGTGACAATTTTATTATGTATTGTTTGGAATCTTTTTTGCGTGATAGAATAATATCGCATTAAGGGATGATTACGCCAGTGAGGGAAAAATATAATGAAAGGGGAGAGGAATGGAACAATTTTTGTATCTTCGACGCATTAAATGATACAAGAAACATGGAGTAAGCCGTTTTAGTGGTCATCGCCGAAGGTGTGCGCTTCCAGGCCACTGGAAAAAAAGAAGCCCACAAGACAATTTATCGGGACAAGCAACAGATCGCCTGCCGGTCAGCCGGCATGCCGGAGTTCAAACTCCCGGCGGCAAGGAAGCAGTGCGCCGGAATCATGGAGAAGGAGATTTGTTATGTATGATAATAAGGCGGTAACTCAATGGGTTGAAGAAATGGCCAGGCTCACCAAGCCGGACAAAATTGTCTGGCTTGACGGGTCTGACGAAGAAAGAATCAGACTGACCGAAGAAGCTGTCAGCACTGGGGAGATAAAGTATCTGAATCAAGAAAAATATCCTGGTTGTTTATTTCACAGGACAGAAAAAAATGACGTTGCCAGAGTGGAACACCTTACTTTCATCTGTTCCAGAAAAAAAGAAGACGCCGGGCCGACAAACAATTGGATGGCGCCGGAAGAGGCATATGAAAAGGCGGCAAAGATATTCGACGGTTCCATGCGGGGAAGAACGATGTATGTTATTCCCTATATTATGGGCCCGCCCGGTTCGCCGTTCAGTAAGGTTGGGATCGAATTAACCGACAGTATTTATGTGGTCTTAAATATGAGAATTATGACCACGATGGGTCAAGCGGCAATAGAGCAGCTTGGTGATTCCGCCGGTTTCGTCAAAGGCCTTCACTCAAAAGCCGATCTGAATCCCGAAAGGCGTTACATTATGCACTTTCCTGAAGATAACACCATTTGGAGCGTGGGTTCCGGATACGGCGGCAACGTCCTGTTGGGAAAAAAGTGCTTTTCTCTGCGCATAGCCAGCAATATGGCGCGGCACGAAGGTTGGCTGGCCGAACATATGCTGATCCTGGGTGTGGAAAATCCCCAGGGTAAAGTGTCCTATGTCGCCGCAGCCTTTCCCAGCGCGTGCGGAAAAACCAACCTGGCGATGCTTGTCCCCCCGCCGGCTTTAAAAGGTTATAAAACCTGGACGGTAGGCGACGACATCGCGTGGATGCGGATTGGCGAAGACGGCCGTCTGTGGGCTATGAACCCAGAAACGGGTTTTTTCGGTGTTGTACCCGGGACAAGTTCAAAAACCAACCCGAACGCGCTGATCGCAGCATCGAAAAACACCATTTACACCAACGTGCTTGAAGGGCCGGATGGTACCATTTGGTGGGAAGGACTGGATCAGGACCCGCCGGCGCACGGTATTGACTGGAAAGGAGATCCCTGGACACCGGATAGTGGCACAAACGGCGCCCACCCGAACTCCCGTTTTACTGCTCCGGCCGGTCAGTGCCCTTCAATCTCACCAGAATGGCGAAATCCCAAAGGCGTACCCATTTCGGCATTGATCTTCGGCGGACGACGGGCGAAAGTTGCTCCCTTGGTTTACCAGTCCTATAACTGGCAGCACGGAGTGTTCGTGGGCGCCACCATCGCTTCGGAAACTACCGCGGCCGATACCGGAGAAGTCGGCATCGTGCGCCGGGACCCCATGGCCATGCTGCCTTTCTGCGGCTATCACATGGGCGACTACTGGCGCCACTGGCTGGAAATGGGTAAAAAGATCTCCAACCCGCCAAAGATTTTCCATGTTAACTGGTTCCGCACCAACGAGCAGGGTAAATTCCTCTGGCCTGGTTTTGGTGAAAACTTACGGGTTTTGAACTGGATCATCTCCCGCTGTGCAGGCGGAGGTGGAGCTGTCGAGACTCCCATAGGCTATATTCCGGCAGTGGATGCTCTTAACTTGGAGGGGTTGGACTTGCCTGCCGGGACAATTGAATCCCTGTTAAGTGTTAACCGAGAGGTTTGGGAAAAAGAGTTAAATGAACAGTTACCCTTTTTTAAGAAAATTGGAGATAAGCTGCCGAAGGAAATAATGGATGAACACAAAGCGGTTTTGGACAGATTAAATAAATGAGTCTAATATTACTTGGCATGTTCTTTTGCTTATTATTAAAGGAGAGGCAAGCTTGCTAAAAAGTATAATTCAGGAGGGAAAGCTGTGAGTAACAAATACGTTTATCTTTTTGAGGAAGGAAATGCGGAAATGAAAATGCTGCTTGGCGGCAAAGGCGCCAATATGGCCGAAATGACCAATATCGGGCTGCCCGTGCCGCCGGGTTTGATTGTTACAACCGAAGCATGCAGAGATTTTACCGCCCTGGGGCAGAAATTTCCCGCCGGTTTGGAAGATGAGGTAAAAGAAAAAATAAAACTGCTTGAAGACAAGTTGGGTAAAAGGTTTGGTGATGAAAACAACCCGCTTTTAGTGTCGGTTCGTTCCGGGGCTCCCGTCTCCATGCCGGGCATGATGGACACCGTGCTGAACCTGGGATTGAATGACCGCACGGTGGAAGTCCTCGCCAAAGCCACCAACAACGAACGGTTCGCCATGGATTGCTACCGCCGCTTTATCACCATGTTCGGCGACGTGGTGATGGGCGTGGAGCACCATAAGTTTGAAAGCATCCTTGAGGCGCAGAAGAAAAAATCTGATGTGCGTTTTGATCACGAGCTTACGGCGGCAGACTTGCGGGAAGTAATTGTTGATTATAAAAAACTGATTCAGCAGGAAGCCGGGCGCTCATTCCCGCAGGAGCCGGTCGAGCAGCTTTTTATGTCTGTTTTCGCGGTATTTAATTCTTGGAATAATGACCGGGCCATTGTTTACCGGAAGCTGAACAAGATCCCCGACGATTTCGGCACCGCCGTAAACATCCAGGCGATGGTTTTCGGCAATATGGGCGATGACTGCGGCACCGGCGTGGCTTTTACCCGCAATCCGTCCACCGGGGAGAAGAAGCTCTACGGTGAATACCTGATCAACGCGCAGGGTGAGGACGTGGTGGCCGGCATCCGCACTCCCCAGCCGATTGCCGCGCTGGAAAAAGATATGCCGGAAATATACCGGCAGTTTGCCGATACCTGCAAGCTGCTGGAAAAACATTACCGGAACTTGCAGGATATTGAGTTCACAGTTGAACGCGGCAAACTGTGGATTCTGCAGACCCGGAACGGCAAGCGCACTGCGCCGGCGGCAATAAAAGTCGCCGTGGATATGGTTGAAGAAGGGCTGATTACAAAGGAAGACGCGGTGTTGCGCGTGGAGGCCGGTCAACTCGACCAGTTGCTGCACCGCCGTATTGATCCGGGCGCCAAATTGGATGTGGTGACCAAGGGATTGCCGGCTTCTCCCGGCGCGGCATCAGGCGAGGTGGTTTTTGACGCGGAACTGGCCGAAGAACTGGCAAAGACGGGTAAAAAGCTGCTATTGGTGCGCACCGAGACAACTCCCGATGACATTCATGGAATCGTAGCTTCACAAGGGGTGCTGACTTCCAGGGGCGGCATGACCAGCCACGCCGCCGTGGTTGCCCGGGGGATGGGCAAGCCCTGCGTCTGCGGCTGCGAAGCAATGCGGATCGATTATGGCAATAAGCTGTTCACTATTGGTGATTTAAAAATAAAAGAGGGCGATATCGTATCGATCGACGGTTCTAACGGCAATGTTATGCTGGGTGAAGTGCCGATGATTGACCCGGAGCTTTCTCAGGAATTCCAAAAGATATTGGAATGGGCGGACGAAATTCGCACGCTTGGTGTAAGGGCGAACGCGGACACACCGGAAGACGCCGCCAAATCGCGCGAATTCGGGGCGGCCGGGATCGGTTTGTGCCGTACCGAGCACATGTTCATGGCGCAAGACCGCCTGCCGATCGTCCAGGAAATGATTCTCGCCTCCAACCTGGAAGAGCGGCAGGTTGCGCTGGCCAAGCTGCTGCCGATGCAGCAGGGCGATTTTTACGGGATCTTGAAAGCGATGGACGGTTTTCCGGTAACCATCCGCTTCCTTGACCCCCCGCTGCACGAGTTCCTGCCTAACGCTGAGGAACTGGTGGTGGAAATAACCACCCTGCGGCTGACTAACGGCGATAAACGTGAAATTGACAAGAAAGAAGAACTGCTGCGCAAAGTGCGGGCGCTCTCCGAGCAAAACCCGATGCTGGGGCACCGGGGCTGCCGTCTAGGCATCACCTTCCCGGAAGTTTACGCGATGCAGGCCAGGGCAGTGCTGCAGGCTGCCGCGCAATTGATCAAGGAAGGGTACAATCCTGTTCCGGAAATTGAAATACCCCTCGTTATCGATGTGAAAGAACTGGCTTACCTGCGGGAACTTGTTATTAATGTCGGTGAGGAAGTTATGAAAGAGACAGGAGTGAAAATTCATTACACAATCGGCACTATGATTGAGGTGCCCAGGGCGGCGCTGCTGGCCGACGAAGTGGCCGCACAGGCGGAGTTCTTCTCATTTGGCACTAATGACCTGACCCAGACCACTTTAGGGTTTTCCAGAGACGACGCGGAAGGGAAATTTATCCCCGCCTATCTGGAGAAGAAAATCTTTACCGACAGCCCGTTTGTTGTGCTTGACCGCTTTGGTGTGGGCAAACTGATGAAGATGGCGGTCGAATTAGGGCGTACCACTAAACCTGATTTGCTGATCGGTATCTGCGGCGAGCATGGTGGCGAGCCTAGTTCAATCGAGTTCTGTCATCTCGCCGGGCTGAATTTCGTGAGCTGCTCACCGTTCCGGGTGCCCATAGCCAGGCTGGCGGCGGCCCAGGCCAAGGTTAACAATATGCCCGGCGCGAAGAGGGATTTCGGCACGCTCTAATATGCCCGAAGGCCGTCGAAGACGTTAATTAAGGTCGAGCGGGTTTGCTTGTATTTGAAATGCGAAGGGAGACTTTAAATGGTCTCCCTTCGCATCAACGTGCTATTTCTTGTTCTCTTTACCATTCTCTTTGGGTTTTGGGCCGACAACAATAACTCTGTCTTCGGACGCGTAGTAGTCGCTTGAGATCTGCGTTCTGGACTTAACCTGGTTATCAACAATTGATTCGCGGTACACCCATGCTTGATATCCTGCTTTGCCGGGATTTTTTATTCTGATTTCACCTTCCGAAAGCGTATTATCCTCGTATGTGATAATATTTGGACTGATTGCATCATAGTCTGAGGTGATCCTGACCGAGTGCCCGTCTTTATTTTCGGCGCCAAAAATACGGATCGTCAATTTCCCGTATTCAACCATGCTGGAGATATAAACCGGTGTGTCCCGCTCATTGATAAATTTTAAGTCCAGGTAATCTCCGGCTATGGTGGCGTCGCGGCCAACCGGAACATAAGCTACCGGACTAGGGTGCGAATAACGCTCTATAACTGTCAAATCTGCAAGCAGCGCCGCGTTGTACAGAGTGGTGGCAACCTGGCACACCCCTCCCCCATAGTCCAGAGAAAGCTGGTTGTCAATAAATGCTGGGGCTTTTAAATACCCTGTTTCCGCCAGGCGGGGACCTAGGCGCCGGTTTAATGAGAACACGTCTCCCGGTTTTAGCAAGGTGCCGTTTACCGCAGTGCTGGCCAGGGCGATATTATGAGTCCTGTTCCAGGCGCTGTCATCGAAGTTGGTCACGTATTCGGCCAGTAACGTGTTGATTTCTTCCAGCGTGGCGGAAGTTATCCCCGGTTCCAGGACGCGGCCCGCCGCCTCAGCGGATAAACTTCCCCCGGCCAGCGCCAGACGGGCCTGTTCCATAGTTTTATCGAAATCAAGGTGGTACCCTTTTTTTTCGGTAATAATTACAATTTGATCATTCAACAGCTTGATTTCCGCGTCCTTAGGCGGCGTATCCCATGCCTTTTGGATACACCTAATCCTGTCAGCCAGTTTTTCACCGGAAAAAGTAATTCTAACCCGCATGTCAACCGGCGCAACCCTGAGACGCAGATTGGACATCAACTGGTTAAGCAGATTGCCCTTTTTGCCGTACGCAAACGCTTCCCCCGCGGTAGCCAAGTAATCATAACTACCGTCGATATCGGATAGAATAATTGAACAGCTTTTTCCTTCGTTACTGATTACAAACGTGCTGTCCAAGGGACGCGGCAATGCGCTTTCCAGTTTTGCCGCGGCTTCCGCGGGATTTAAACCGCCAACTTGCACGCCTTTGACAGCAACGCCCTGTTGGATTGATTCCGAGTACCTGTTATCCAGGATTGCAGCAGCTCCGACAACGCTCGCGCCGGATTGAAACATAATAATCAGTGACAGGAGAAAAGCTTTTTTAAAAAGCGGCATTTTTTTCTCCAGCGGTTAATCGCGGATATTCAAGGTGAGCTGAATATAGCGATCGGCAGCCTTGGCGCGTTCAATCATTTCACTGGTGATTGTATCGCCTTCCTCGGCCACAACCTCACCGTTGTCGGCAACGATTTTCATGGTTGCTTTTTTGCCGATGAGATATTTCCGCTGTTGTTCTTCAAAGTGTTCCAAAGCGTCTACCGGCTGTTTGTCACTTTTCTCAAAATTTGGCGATTCCTGCGTTGCAGCGGGAATGGCGTCACTTTCCTGTATATCCGCAACCAGCATGTTTTCTATATTTTCTTCAACCACTAGAAAATCGCGGCCAAAAGTAAGGATGGATTTTCTGGGGATTATCCCGGCTGGTTTTTCACCGCGCACAAGAGTTAACTGGCACCCCATGATTCCTGCGTTATTCTCATCGATAATAAAATCATCGATGGTGCCCACCAACCGGCCTTTTTTGCTAAGAACCTGAGTCCCGGGCAGACGAAGGTTTTTTTCAAGCAGAGCTATAACTTCGGGTGAATCCGCCACCGCTGACAGAGCAGAACGGCTGCCAATAGTCAGCCCAAACTCGCCAATGCCTTGTACCGCTTCAAAGGGCATTGTTTTCAAACCCAGATACCATGCTGCGTCTTCGACTAACAGATAGCTTACTTTTCCGAGTTCCGGGTTTAAAACCAGGTGCTTAACTATACCTATTTGTTTGCCTTCTTCGATACTTAAAACCGGTAGCCCTAATACTTGCCGACTGTTTTTCAAACTATCCCGCCTCCATAGTTAAATTTGCTAATTTTACAGACGTTTCAATGTTTGCCTTCATTTTTATTAAATTGGGTACCTTCGAATAAGGAGCGTTGGACATTTTCGCCATCCTGAGAAGTCCGACTAGCGTATCTAAATATATGATCTGCTTCTTTAGCTTTTGCTTTAAAGAAAAATCTGGAATTAAGCCTTCCTGCCCTAAAACTGATTCGATAATCATTTTAGCTTGAAAATACTGGCCCAATTCCTGGTAAACCGCGGCTATCTCCATAGCCAGAGCGATTGACAATTGCTGCCCTTGATATAAGCGGAAGGCTTTGAAAAAATAGTCCGCTGCGGCATCCATGTCGCCTCTGGCTTTAGCTTGAAAACCTGCTGATATATAATCATTAACCATGCCGTCGTTTATTGGCACGGCCGAGTCTTCTAATCCCATATCCGCGTTGTTCTCCTGATCCGGGTTTTCCTCCGGGGAGGCGGCAAGCTGCCCGTTATAATCCGGTTCATCTGTTTCATTCCCGGCACCATCCTCAGATTCAGGCGTAACATCCGGTCCGGCAGACTGGGTGTCCGGTTCGGACATAGTATCCGGTGCGGCGGGCGGGAGATCGAATTCAGGCAAAATATCCGGTGCTGCGCGCGGGAGGTCAATATCGCGCGTAATATCCACAGGAAGGTCCGGCTGCGCCGTTAAGGCAACCGGTGGGTGCGACGCATCTTCAGCAACCGGCTGGGCAAATTCAACAGGAGGATATAATTCCGGCGAATCACCGCCGGATTCGAGTTGATTGTTCCCGGCAGCGTCTCCGGGTTCAGATGCAACATCCGGGGCGGCAAGCGGGAGGTCAGATTCTGAGGCCGCACCTTTAACCGGGACGGTATTGGCTTTCAGGAAGAATCTGTTCTCAAAATAACTTAATATAGTTGCGGAAAATACGGTTAATCCTAAATAAATTCCCAATACCTTGCCTGTAGTAAGATTTGATAAGGCAGCGGGGAAAATTGCCCCCAGAGTTAAGGAAATTGCCACTGTACCATAAATGGTTCGGGTGCTAAGCAGGGGTATGCTTTTTCTTAATAAAAGAAATATTACTAATAAGACCAGGCTTGTGAGTAGTAGTATAATAAGGTATTCTTGCATATTTTCACCTCAGACCTTCTGAAATAATTATCAAATTAATTAGACAATAAATCAAGTGCTAATTTTGTTTTTAACAGTAACTTTTTTTAAAAAATATATAGATAAAATTTCCTTTGTTATTAGGGAGGAGTTTACGGGTATCGACGGCGAATTATCATTTTTATTTTATTGAACTTATTTGCGGGGTGGTTACTTTACGGCAGATGAGATTGTTTGTGGCGGTTAATTTTACTGATGAAGCAAGAAAAAAATTAGGTTTTTTGATCAGGGAACTTCGGCATCTTCCCTCTGATCTAAAGTGGGTTGATGATGCAAACCTACATCTTACTATTCAGTTTCTCGGAAACGTCCCTGAAGATCAAGTTTCTGCCCTTGTTAACGTTATGCAACATTCCGTAAACGGAATTTATCCTTTTAGACTTGATCTGGGCGGGGTGGGAGTTTTTCCGTCGGCAGAACGGCCACGGGTGTTTTGGATGGGTATATCAGGAAATACCGCGATTTTGTTCCGTTTGCAGCGTCAGGTTCAAGAAGGGCTCAGTAAGATTGGATTTATGCCGGAGAAACGCCGGTTTTCTCCTCACCTTACCTTAGCCAGGGTCCGTTCCGTCGCCGGTTTCCCGGATGTGCTGAAAAGGGCGGAAATGCTTGCGGGAAAAAACGAAATAATATGTTCGGAAAAAATTTGTTCAATAGAATTGATGTTAAGTGAGCTAAGTCCAAAAGGACCTAATTATTACGTTTTGTCCAGGATTCAACTGCCAGGGTGAAAGGCAGTGGAGTCCCCCAACTAGCCCCTAGTTTTAGCGGAAGCTAAACGAGTCATTGTCTTGAAGTATTTTGAATTCTGACTCCTGAATACTTGGGTAGAGGTGGTGTCAAATGTTGGATATCCGTTTGCGTGCCGAAGAAATTGAACGCCGGGTATTAGCGCCCCACGCTTGTTTTAGCGGTGCAACCAAGGGAAGGCTTAAACCGGAGGCGGAATGTATCGTTCGCACCGCTTTTCAACGTGACCGGGACCGCATTATCCACTCAAAAAGTTTCCGTCGCCTTAAACATAAAACACAAGTTTTTACAATACCGGAAGGAGACCATTACCGGACAAGGCTTACTCATACTCTTGAAGTTGCCCAGATTGCCCGCACAATTGCCCGGGCGCTAAGATTAAACGAGGATCTGACCGAGGCAATCGCCCTGGGACATGATTTGGGGCATACTCCTTTTGGGCATGCCGGGGAGGAAGCTTTGAACGAGGTGTTTGAACCTGGCTTTAAGCACAACGAACAGAGTCTGAGGGTCGTCGATGTGCTGGAAGGAGGAGGAGGACTAAATCTCACTTTTGAGGTGCGGGACGGTATTCTGAACCACACCGGTCCGGTCAGACCGGCAACTTTGGAAGGTCAGATTGTGAAAATCGCGGACCGCGTTGCCTACATTAATCATGACATTGATGACGCTTTACGCGGCGGGGTCTTGACCAGAGAGCAGCTTCCCGTCGAATGCCTTACTGTTTTAGGCTATGAACACCGGGAGAGGATTAATAATATGGTGCTGGACTTAATTTATACAAACTGGGACAATGCGGAGGGAATTGTTATGAGTCCCGCTTTTCAGGTGGCGACTGACCGGTTGAGAGAGTTTCTCTTTGAATATGTATATATTGGCTCAGAGGCCAAGCGGGAGGAAGCAAAAGCGCGTCACGTCGTTAAGCGCTTATTCAGGCACTTCCAAGAAAATGAAGGGTTTTTACCAGGTGAATACCTCAAACGAACGGAATCCAACGACACCAGGCGGGCAATTTGTGATTATATTGCAGGTATGACGGACAGATATGCGATCAAAGTATATCAGAAATACTTTTTGCCTGTGCCATGGGTGGAATGATTAAAGTGATAACTGTAGCAAAATATGGTAATAATATTTGGAGTTGAACTACAACATATTGAAAAAATATCACAATACAGGCAGGGAAATCTTAAGTTATCACGAATATTTTTTACAATAACAATTTTTCATGGGTCAATAAAAGCTAGTGGGAAAAGCAGTAAATTTGTTGCTTAACAACATATTACAATATGGTTTTAGAAGGTGAGCAGGGTGGGCTTAATTCCTGATGATGTAATAGAGGCAGTCCGCCTGCGATCAGATATCGTTGAGGTGGTATCCCGTCATGTACAATTAAAGAAAAAAGGGAAATATTTTACTGGTTATTGCCCTTTTCATAAGGAGCGTTCACCATCGTTTACCGTCACTCCTGATAAACAAATTTTTCACTGTTTCGGCTGCAATACGGGAGGTAATGTTTTTAAGTTTTTGATGTTAATAGAAAACGTAACCTTTGTCGAAGCGGTCAAGATGCTGGCACAGCGGGCGGGAATAAGCCTTCCGGCAAACGAAAGCCCTGCTGAACAGGAAAGGCGGCAAAAATTAGCTCAACTAAGACAAATCAACAGCTTGGCGAACGACTATTTTCGTAATGTTTTTAAAAATCACGGTGCGGCGGGCAGGGCCAGGTCGTATTTGGCCGAACGTGGACTTTCTCAAGATACGCTGGAAAATTTTCAAGTGGGATTCGCTCTTCCGGAATGGGATTCCCTGCTAAAGTTCATGGAGAAGCAAGGCTACCGCCCGCAAACAGTGGCGGAAGCCGGGCTGGCGGTAAAAAACGAAAGCGGGAGATATTATGATCGCTTTCGAGAACGCATTATATTTCCAATCTGGGACGTGACCGGCAGGGTTATCGGGTTTGGCGGTCGCGTAGTTAATAATACTGCCACTCCTAAATATCTGAATTCTCCCGAGACTGTTTTATTCAGTAAAGGACACCTCCTTTACGGTCTGCACCTGGCGAGAAGATCGATCAAGGAAAAAGGCTACGTTGTTATTATGGAAGGATATATGGATGTGGTAACCGCTCACCGTTATGGAATAACGAACGCGGTAGCTTCGCTGGGTACCAGTCTTACCAGGGAACAAGGCAGGCTGTTAATTAACTATAGCCGGAATGTAGTAATCGCTTATGATGCTGATGCGGCCGGCGTGGCTGCCACTTTGAGAGGTTTGGAGCTGTTGCAGGAAATCGGTTGTCAGGTGCGTGTAGTGAATATCCCGGAGGGGCAAGATCCCGACGATTTTTTGCGACGGCACGGGCGTCAGGGGTGGGAAGATTTAATTGAGCAAGCGTTTTCTTTAATTGAATATAAGCTGCGGCAGGCAGTCGGCAATAAACCGGTAAGGACTGTTTCCGAAAAACTGGAAGTAATGAGGCTAGTGTTTCCTGGTGTTGCAGGAATTAAAAGTGAGATTGAAAGAGAAGAGAGTTTAAAAACTATATCACGTTTTCTAAGTTCAAGTCCTGAAGCAGTTACAGCTGAATTTAAGAGATTTCAAGCAAATTCGGGAAAAAAATGGACAAATCCGGATAATATTGTTAAAACTAAGCATAATATAATAATAAACAAGGAAAATAAACTTAACTCCAGGGAAAAAGCGGAGAATGGTCTATTGCGGCTGGTTTTGGAAGACCCGTCTCTGGTGGAAATTATTTTAAAAGAACTGGGAGAGGAACCTTTTAGAAACACAAGTCATAAAAATATATTTAAACAGTTTTTAATAATATCAAGAGAGCCCTTTTACCAGCCGGCTAAAATCTTTAATTATCTTAAGGATGATGAACAGCCCTTGTTGAGTCAGTTTCTGCTTCATGATATCCCCGGCGAAAACCGGGTTCAGATAATGAAGGATTATTTGGAGTCAATTCATCGTTGCAACAGGCAAGAGCGCAGGGAAAAGTTAATAAAGGAGATTGGTGACGCGGAAAAGTCGGGCGACCATGATTTGTACGGTTATCTATGGCGTGAGTATATAATTCTAAGAGGAATTGCTGAGGCTGAGCGGATAGGTGACCATGATCGTCTTGCAAATTTGTTGCATGAATATCAGCAATTTTTAAAGACGGATACTTGGAAGCACCCTAAAGAGGGGAGTGAGAGCGCTGAGAGACGAAGTTAAGAGTGAGGGTGTTAAGGAGCTAATTGAGAGAGGCAAAAAACGTGGTGTGTTAACTTACAACGAGATTATGGACAGCCTCCAGGGAACTGATCTTACTCCTGAACAAATTGACGATATATATGAAAAATTAGCCAATATGGGCATAGAAGTTGTCCCTGAAGCAACGGAATTGGAAAAGCTTGATGGAACGGTAATTGAAGCCCAGCCCGAAGAAGAAATGGAAATAGATCTTTCCGTTCCGGAAGGCGTCGGTATAGATGATCCCGTTCGCATGTATCTGAAAGAAATTGGCCGGGTTCCGTTACTGACTTCAGAAGAAGAAGTTGATCTGGCCAAGCGCATGGAAAATGGAGACGAGGATGCGAAGCGGCGGTTGGCCGAAGCCAACTTAAGGCTGGTTGTCAGTATTGCTAAACGCTACGTGGGTAGGGGTATGTTGTTTCTGGACTTAATCCAGGAGGGCAATCTGGGTTTAATTAAAGCGGTGGAAAAGTTCGATTTCCGAAAGGGATTTAAATTCAGCACTTATGCTACCTGGTGGATTCGCCAGGCTATAACCAGGGCGATAGCTGATCAAGCCAGAACCATCAGAATACCTGTTCATATGGTGGAAACGATTAATAAATTAATAAGGGTGTCGAGACAGTTATTGCAAGAATTAGGGCGTGATCCAAGTCCGGAGGAAATCGCCAAGGAAATGAATATTTCCGAAGACAAGGTCCGGGAAATCATTAAGATTGCCCAGGAACCGGTATCCCTGGAAACGCCTATTGGGGAGGAAGAGGATTCCCACCTGGGCGATTTTATTGAAGATCACGAAGCGCGAGCTCCCGCTGAGGAAGCATCCTTTACCCTTTTGCGTGAACAACTGGACGAGGTGCTGAAAACCTTGACCGACCGCGAGCAAAGGGTGTTGCGCCTGCGGTTTGGACTTGACGACGGCCGTGCGCGTACGCTGGAGGAAGTAGGCCAGAAGTTTGGTGTAACGCGGGAACGTATCCGGCAAATCGAGGCCAAGACCTTGCGTAAACTGCGCCACCCCAGCCGCAGTAAGAAATTGAAAGATTATCTTGATTGATAAAAACCATGGAAGCCTTCACGGTGATGTTTCCCGGGGAGCGGATAATAAGTTGTGTGAACAGTTTACCCGTCTACAGCAGGCGGGCTTGATTTTTATTCATTAATTTTATCATTGGCGATATGTTGACGGGTGGCACAAAATATCGTATAATGTTAACTACCGATGTTCCTCGATAGCTCAACGGTAGAGCAACCGGCTGTTAACCGGTAGGTTGTAGGTTCGAATCCTACTCGGG
>JGI12104J13512_1000414_pt1 | contig 38946 bp, 28 predicted proteins | sample TerdegcTABiofilm_FD_13512 | JGI IMG/M metagenome (IMG submission 13512)
CCCTGTCCGAATACAATATCCCGGACAGGGTTTATGAGCAATACTGATGGCCATAGAATGTGATCAATTTGCGGTCAAATAGTGCGAGTAGCGACACGGACTGCCTGAAGCAGAATTGGCCCCGACTACTACTTTACACCATTCTCGTTGAACAATTCCTGTGCCCGCGGGCCCATCCCGCCGGCTATGATAATGTCGGCTCCTTTTTCGCCCAGTAATCTGGGGTACAAACCAGGCTCATGCGGCGGGGGAGTAAATGATTCTTTCTTGTTAATTTCTTTGGTTTCAGGGTTGACGTCAAAAAAACAAATCTTTCGCAATGCCCAAATCACTGTTTGTTTAAGTTCAATTTCTTTTCCAAATTTTCCCAAACAGTTCTCATATCTTCTGCCACGGCAGTATCCGGAAACGCCACCACCGGGAGTCCTTTGATCTGTGCTTCGGTGACAGTCCGGTCATAGCGAATCCTTCCGATAACGGCAATTCCACCCGCCCTTGCTTTCTCCTCGATATTTTCAGCCACCTCAGGGTTGAGATCATATTTGTTGACGCAGAGGAAAGCGGGAATTTTAAAATGTCCGGCCAGTTCGGCCACCCGTTCCAGGTCGTGCGCACCGGATACTGTGGGTTCCGCGACGATCAAAACGGCGTCGGCGCCGGTGATTGAAGAAATAACCGGGCAACCGATACCCGGCGGTCCGTCAACAATGATGTATGACAGATTGTCTTTTTCGGCGAGCATTCTTGCCTGGTTGCGCACCAGGGAAACCAGCTTGCCGGAATTTTCTTGCGCGATGCCGAGCCTGGCGTGGACCATCGGGCCGTAGCGGGTATCCGAAATAAACCATCGGCCGTTGACGGACGGCTTAAAATCGATGGCTTTCTCCGGGCAAAAGCAACTGCAAACACCGCACCCTTCACAGGCTATATGGTCAATAAAATAGGCCGGCTGTTTGCTCTCATCTTTGATTACGGCATTGAACCGGCAGATCTCATAGCATTTTCCACAATTACTGCATCTGCCTGGAACAATGCTGGCGCTCTTTCCACCGGTGAAATCCTCTGTTTTTTTAATCCGGGGTTCAAGCACCAGATGCAGGTCCGCCGCGTCCACGTCACAGTCCGCCACCACCGACCTTTTGGCCAGGACAACCAGGGAAGCCGCCACGCTTGTCTTGCCGGTACCTCCTTTGCCGCTGACAACTACTATTTCTTTCACCGTCTCGCCTCTTTTTCAATAGAAATCAGGAGATCTTCGAAAACTCCCCGGTAAGCGGGGGCGGCGGAAAACGCCAATTCGCCTCTGGAATAAGCCTCGGCTATCCTGCGGTCGTCCGGTATTTCCGCCAGCAGCTTGACTTCTCTTTCCCTGCAGAAATCCCTGGCCAGGCTGTTATACGGGTTGGACCTGTTCACCACTACCGCGTGCGGAATACTCAGTTCTTTAATCATGTCTAAGGCAAGGCCCAGGTCGTTCAGTCCGAAGGGGGTCGGTTCGGTGACTAGTATTACGAAATCCACTCCTTTAATCGCTGTGATTACCGGACAGGAGGTGCCCGGGGGCGCGTCAACAATTCTTAATGAATTATCCGGACCTGCCGAGCGAACCGCCTTGATCAGCGGCGTACTCATAGCCTCGCCAATATTGAGCTTGCCGTGGACAAAAGATATTTCCCCGGCCACTCCTTCTTCCACAATCCCAATTTTCCTGCCTTTTTCGGCAATTGCCGCAACGGGACAGACCAACTGACAACCTCCACACCCGTGGCACATTTTTTCGAAAGTGAGGACGTTTTTGTTAATGCACAGGATAGCGCTGTATTGGCAAATTTCCCCGCAGGAGCTGCAGGCAATACACTTCTCGGCATCAATCACCGGAACCGGCACGCTGACCGGGTAGCGTCGGCTGATACGTGGCTTCAGAAAGAGGTGCCCGTTCGGCTCTTCTACGTCACTATCCAGATAAGCCGCCTTATATCCTGCTGCTACCGCGGCACAGGCAAGATTTACAGAAACAGTAGTCTTACCCGTCCCTCCCTTGCCGCTTGCCACGGCAACAGTCAAATTTATTGTCATTTTATTTCCCCCCGAAGGGTATACCCAATGGACCGGTCCCATCAAATCCCGGCATAATACATTTCCTCCCCCATTCTGGTATTTTGTAAAGCTAACAGTAACCCCTACCCTGGCCGCCACGTCCTTGACCTTGCCTGACTCCCCGGCCACCACCCCGGCCACAGTATCCGCTGCCTTGTCCTTGTCCTTGGCCTTGTCCTTGGCCGCCGCCTTGTCCTTGGCCGGTGCCACACGGACCTAAACGCCTGCCTGTTCCCTGACCCCGGCCCTGTGGCCCTGTTCCATCTCTCCTCGGCATCTTTACATACCTCCGTTTAAATAATTTTGATTAAACTTAAATCCAGTGACCTTCCACATCCGCCTCTTCAGCTTCAGTAAGCATACCCTTTTTAAATCTTTCCACGGTATCTGCCACCGTGCCTTCAGCGCCGGCAAACACCTTAATCCCCGCAGCGCTTAATGTACGGAAAGCTTTTGGCCCACAGTGCCCCGTAATCACGGCTTCCACTCCCTGGCGGCTGACTATTTCCGCTGACTGAATACCGGCGCCCTGAGCGGCGTTCAAATTTTGATTATTGCTCACCGCACGGTAATCACCCGTAGCCGTGTCTACCACGATAAAGCAGTTGCAACGGCCAAACCTAAGATCCACCAAGCTTTTAAGGGTCTGTTCCCGGGCAGAAATTGCTATTTTCATAGATGCACACCTTCTCCCGATTAAACTTTTAGTCATTATCTGCGACCAAATTATATTATGGACTATGTTTCATAACTATTATATTCAACCTCAATTAAATATGTCAAGGATAATATGTCATTAATTTTAAGTTAATATAAAAATATTTATACAAGTAACTTCAAATATTTTTTATAAATTCTTTTAAGAAATTTCCCTCCAAATTACTCTCTTCTTTGAATGTATTCAACCATGGATTCTATCTCTTCCTTCGAATCTGGCAGGATCCGCATGACCCAGTCTATAACAGCTTTATCAAAAGCCTCCACAGCCATGCAAGAACAATGTAATTTTTGTTCGGGTAAACCGCTTAAAGCTTCAACAACATCCTGGTCATTTATATCCAGAGCCTCCATAATCGGCTTTCCTTTAACCAGTTCGCTAAAGACGCTGGAAGTAGCAATAGCCGCCGGGCAGCCATGCACTTGATATTTTATGTCTGTTAATTGATGGCCGTCGATCTTAATATATATCTTTACGTAATCGCTGCATGAAGGATTACCTGCCGTTCCGATTCCATCAGCATCATCGATTTTTCCAACATTGCTTGGATTCATAAAATGCTTCATTAATATCTTATTATCATAGATGTCTATTTCCATAATTTTGTACTCCTCCTTGCGTTATGGTCATTAGCTCATAAATATTATAGATCCCATCTGCATAAATAATCAATAATAACATCTAAAGATTTTAAATTTTTATATATAAATAATTTATATAAGACAACCCGATATTAGTGTGATTATCTTTTGATTCCATCGTATTTCTTAAAACCATATTTCTTAGTCTTATAAACTTAAAAAAATAATTTAAATGATAAACCAATAATTACTTATAATAATTGTTAGTATATTATATAAAAAACATATAATAATTTAACCACCGCTCCCACCAGCATTATTAAAAATCAAAAGCCCCGGGCGACAAACCTCAGGGCATAATCAACGTCATTAAAACGACCTCTTGAAAAACGGATTTCAAAAGGGTAATTTAACTTTCTCCCATCCAGACCGCTAAGATGGGATGAACAGAACCACAAATAATTCTTTACCGGCAGCTACAGGAGTCCCAGCCATTTCCAAAAAGGTATGGAAACATACAAAGCCGCCAGTCTGATGAGCACCGTGACAGCGTTAAATGTTAGAAACGCACGTTTGCTAAAAGTTTGCTTTTTGCTGTTTACCACTTCTGAGAAAACAAGGAAATCGGGATCCTGCTGTGGAATAAGCCACCAGCCGGCGAAAATCAGAATAATAAATCCGATGACCCACTGGCTTATGGCATTGGTCTGCGCTATGGGAAAAAGTATCGCCGTAAACAAGATAATTATCGTGTATTCGTCGGCGACTATGCCAATCAATGTAATCGAGCAGGCCAGTAAAAATATAAAAAGATAAAAATTATCAGTCATATAATGTTCTATCCACGCGAAATGATTGATCAGCCACTGGTCAAGCTCCAGGTAAGACATGGCGTCTATAATTCCCAGCATGCCGCCGAGATAAATCAGAAAAGGCCAGTTAATGCTCTTTTTAAACTCTTCGTTTGAAAGAATCCCCAGAGAAAGAAAAATATATAATACGGCCAACCCGACCCAGGGAGTGTCTATTTTATGAATGGAAGAAGTGGCGACACCGACGATAAAGAGCAGGACACCGCCAAGAGCGGCCCACTCTTTCGGGTTAAACGGGCCGAGAACTTCAAGCTGCGCCTCAATTTGGTCTCTGGATACCTCGGGTACCTCCTCACTGCGAAACATGACAAACAAAACCAGCAGGTACAGAATAATAGACACGAGAGTAAAAACTAGCGCGGCAAAAGCCCAGCTAATCCAGGTAAATTGCTCTCTCAACTGCAGCGGAAGTAAACCGTAAATCAAAAAGTTAACGGCGCTGCCCGTCAAAAAAACGCTGGAAAAATGCGTCGTCCCGGTATATAGCGCGGCAGTTAGCTGATTAGCCGCCTTGCCGGAAAGACGGTATCTTAAAGTATCGACCATGTCTGTCAACGGGGCGCTGATCATCGTCACCCGCCCGCTGTAGTCAGGAAGAAACGGGATCATGGTGAAACCGGTCAGGAACATCACCAGCACATAGGAAAACCGGGAGGGGGGGACATATTTCAACACAGTGAGAATCAACCGGTAAGCAATTCCGGAAGCAATCAAGACCGCGGTTAATCCGAACACACTCAGAGCCATGAAAAAAGTACCTGATGTAAAGCCGGCAAGCACAACTGAAGGCGGAGCGATGCCTAAAAAAATCACTACCAGGATGGCCAGTATACACGGAATTAGGAAAGAAGGAGTCAAGTTAAAAGTCCACATGATCATCACAGTGGACAGCACCATTAAAAACAGCCTGGCATTCCATTCGAATCCCACGCCGGAACTCGTGTAAAAAATCACCGCGGGCACGATAATAGCCAGTATCCACCCAATGGTAAACCCAATGCCGGCGCTCTGCTCCTGTACTTGCTTAGCCCTAGAATAATATTCCAGTTTTTTATCTGTAAAGTGATTAAATAAAGAGGAAAAAAAACCTTTTAAAAGTTGTGGTTCATTCTCTAAGAGGCTATGCAGCGATTCCCCGGGGATCTCCAGAACCACGGCGGAACAGGCTGCGATCGCATCCGTTAAATATAGTTCTTCTCCAATCGCCGCTTCCTCGCCAAACAGGCCGCTTGACACCTCTTTAACCACGCGCTTGTCCGCAATTAGTTTCAAATTGCCTTCAATAACAAGGTATATATTGGCAGCCGGCGTCTGCGTCCGGTAGAGAACTTCCCCTTCTCTCAAACTTTTTTCAACAATACCGGGGATTATACGGGCAAGATTCTGGGGGTTGCACGTCGAAAAAACCGGGGCGTTTTTCATTTGCGCGGTAATTTCTTTAACACCGAGACTCATGGATTGACCTCCGCTCACTGTTTCCGGCCAGTCCCGGCCGGCAAAGGAATCTACTCAAAATAATTATTAGTGGCCCGGGCAAAGGCTTCATATATTTTGGGCACTACTATGTTGTATTTTTGCAGGCCGGAACGGCGAATCAGCACAATGAATTGCCGTGTCTCCTGAACAGTGATATCTTTTGGCGAAATGCCTTTATCAATAATGTCGACAGCCATGCCGGCGGCAACTTCACCCTGTTCGTAGGGCGACACTCCCAGCGCCATCATATAACCGTCCTCCACATTAAATCCGTTGGTGCCGACACCGGGAACTCTACTGTTCTCCATCGTCCAGTCTATAATTTCTTCGGGCGGCACTAATTTCTTATCATCCTCTGAACGGGCAATCTTGCGGTAATTGGTCAACATCAAAAAATCGGCCCGCCCTTCGGCTTCAATGATTGCTTTTTGCCACTCGGCAAAAGTGCCGACATTGAATGAATCCACGAGCACCACCGGATCCCAATCAAATGTTTCAATAAAGTGTTCATCCTCCAGCACCGAACCGGACCTGTCTCCGATAGTGATCAGGCGGATCTTGCCTGTCTTCCCCTGTGACTCGTGTATTTGCATATAAAAATCTTTTACCGATTGCAATTGCTTTCTCTCGACTATACCGGTCACGTTGTTCGCTTGATCATACCCGTACGGCGCAATCTCCCCGTTTATGCCGGCGAAGATAATTTTCATGCGCGGGTCATTGATATAATACTTGGCCGCGTACTGCTGCGCGTCATCGTCAACTGCCAGAATAATATCCGGCTTCCACTCGTCAATTACTTTCCGCGCCGTGTTGCCAGCTTTAACTTTAAAATCTTCCTCGGGGTGATTCTTGGTATCCATATAGTGCCGCCGGACTGTATACGGCTTTTTATCAAGAATTTTGCTGATGCCTTCATCCACGTCATTAGTCCAGGAGTAATCGGTAAAATAACTTTGCAGCACAAGCACCCTCGGTTTATTAAAGCTGGCTGAAACCACGAACACGCACAGGCAGATAAAAAAGATAATAATCAGCAGTTGGTTGATGTTAATCTTTTTCATAAAGCTCCCAGCCACCTCCAATACGGTATCGAAACAGCTATTGCCGCCAGCCATGCCGGCTTTCATGCAACCTCCCGCTGCGCTTTAAACTGTCTCAGCAATACTTCAACAATCGCCGCGAATTTGTTAGCCTTCGCTAAACTATTATATTTTTATTAGTTAATTAACTGTATCGATAACTTGGTGGGTATAACCTTTATTAACATAATTTTAGCATAATTTTTATAAAGGATTAACAATTGCGGCTAAATATCATTAAATATAGTTGCATTTTCCCAAGCAAAACATTTATTCCTTTATATGTTATTACAGGCTTTACCACCCATTTAAGCAAAATAAACACTTGAGGAGACAGAAATCATTTACTTGAAATAGCTATGAAATATCTTTTAGAAAAGTAAATATAATGATGTTCATCAGCTAATTCTTGTTGTAAAATGGTAATAAATAATATCCTAAAGGTGACCAATGTGCTTGATAAAATTATTTTCGCTCTGGAAAAAATTTTTTATCCTTTTATTCAATTAGTCAGAGGCAGGTTTACATCGTCCTTAACTAACCTTAAGAGATTGCCATATACCGCAATAAGGTACATACAGGAACGCATATTTAAGCTTCTTCACAGTAAACCTCTATCCCAAAATGATTATCTTAAAATCCGGAGCTTCTATATCTCAAAAAAACTGCTGTTAATCATATTTATCGCGTTCTTCATACTTTTATATATTTTTTTAAAGTTCTCACCGCTTAGTTATTTAACTGTTACAACACTCAGCGAAGATGCGAAGGAGTTAAAAACGTTTTCCGGAAAGGTAATCCTGCTTGACAAAGACGGGGGTGTGAAGTATGAAGGTAAACTTACCGAAGGTCAGTATACCGGAAAAGGAAAACTCTACGACGGAAAAGGCAGCTTGATCTACGAAGGTCAATTTGATAAAGGCGCGATCAACGGGCAGGGAACTCTTTTCCACAGCAATGGCGCGGTCCGCTATGAAGGGGTTTTTTCTAACGGTGAATTTAAAGGCCAGGGTAAGCTTTATGATGAAAACGGAAACGTTGTATATGTTGGTGAATTTAACAGCGGCGCCTATGCGGGACAGGGTAAACTATACTACCCCGGCGGGGAAATAAAATACGAAGGCGGTTTCCAGAATGGCGAGTACAACGGCCAGGGCAAATTGTATGACGAAAACGATAAAACACTGTACCAGGGCGAATTTGCCAACGGCGCATACTCCGGACAGGGGAAATTATATTATGACAGCGGAAAAATAAAGTACGAAGGCGGATTTCAAAACGGGGAGTACAATGGTCAGGGCAAATTGTACGACGAAAAAGGCGCGCTTGTATACCAGGGTGAATTCAATAACGGCAATTACGGAGGTCAGGGCAAACTGTTCAATGAAAAGGGCGCCCTAGTTTATCAAGGTGAGTTTACTAACGGCGCTTTTTCCGGTCAGGGCAAACAATTCCACCCGGGTGGAAAAATAAAATATGAAGGTGAATTTAAAAACGGCGAATATAACGGTCAGGGCAAATTGTACGACGAAAAAGGCATCCTTTTCTATCAGGGTGAATTCAAGAACGGCGAGTACAACGGCCAGGGCAAGCTGTACGACGAAAAAGGAATTCTTTTCTACCAAGGGGAGTTCAAAGACGGCGCCTATACCGGAGAAGGCAAATTGTTTAATGAGAACAGTGAACTTGTATATCAAGGAACCTTAAAAGACGGGGTTTTTTCCGGGGATGGCAAGGAATTGTATCAAAACGGCAATGTCAAGTATAAAGGCGCTTTCAAGGACGGGATATACAACGGCAGCGGCGAGCTTTATGACGAGAATGGCGTTCTTCTATACAAGGGAAATTTTGAAAACGGCCTTTATTCCGGGGAAGGAACAGCTTACAATGCCAACGGCACTCCCAGGTACACCGGCAACTTTGCCAGGGGAATATATGATGGAAAAGGGAAAATGTTCGATGATAGCGGAAACTTGCTGTATGAAGGTGAGTTTAAAAACGGCAGTTATCAACCGGCTCAGACAGCTGAACCGGCACAGCCGCAGTAAATTAGAGCAGCGGCGCGGATTGCCAGGCTTCTGCCACCGGCTTTATTCCCTCCGCCACGTCCAGGATGGCGTCAATGAACAGATAAATCTGGTGAAGAATCAGGCCGCTTTGTTGATTGATAGTTTTGATTATTGCCTCTTCACCGGCAGATTCGTTAATGATGATGTTGTATTTGAAATAAACAACGCCGGTATCCTCGAAAAAGCCATACGCGCCCACAGGAAGCTGGGTGTTTATTTTTGCCACGATTTTAAGCAACTCAGCGGCGGCAGCGGAAAAAATATTTTCCGTTATAGTGATAAAAGTCTGTAACAAGTACACTCCTTCCGAGGCGGCTTCTTCCAAATACGGCAAAAAGCAAAGCTCCATGGTAACCGAGGACTCCCGTCCGCCCACCTTGTCGAAACGCACGAGCAGGGAATGAAAAGGGGCGTCTTCCGAGGGTTCCGCCCAACTGGTAACCAGACCTGCTTGTTCGTACAGTGTGCGGCATTTTTTTAGCATAGCAAGTGAAAAAGGATAACCCTGCGATAATTCCACGAACATGCTCCTTCCGATGTTTTTACCCGTGTAATTTCTTGGCTATTTCCTCAACAGTCGGCCTCTTAGTTTTTTTATCAATTTCCAAACCGAGATTTTCAATTAATTCCGCGCTTTCTTTGTCGTCTCCTGCAACACCTTTTTTATAAGCCTCCTCCGCGGCGCTGAACAAAACGCAGGAATACAACTGATCCACTGAATTGAAGCCCTGTTTTTGCAATAAATGATTTCTTGCCTTGTCCCTGTCCACCTTTTTGCTGCCCGATTTTTTCAGTTCTTCGACGTACACATCTGTTTTCAGGAGTTCGTCCACAAGCTCCTTCTTGCGCTTTCTCTTCTTGTACCAGTTATACACCGCCCCGATGCCGCCAATCAGGGCGGCCACACCAAGTATGACCCAGCCAACCGGATTGGTGGCGGAAGCAATCACCAGGGCGCCCCCAGCGATCAGGGCGGCGCCTTGAGCCGCTGTAACGGCGCTTTTATTACGCATTCTGGCCTGTGTGCCGGCCCCGATATCGGCGGCCTGCAGCAATTTTTCTTTTTCTTTTATCTTTCTCATTAACGCATTAACCTGGGCTTCTGTTTCCTTAATTTTTTTCTGATCCTGCTCACTAGGATTTTTAACTTTAGCTAATTCTTTTAGCTCTTTTGAATGAACATCCAGCTCATTTTTAAAATCTTCCAGTTCTTTCTTGAAACTCCCACCGAGTTTTTCCAGTACGCTTCTCCGATCTTCATGGCTGATCAACCCGATAATACCGCCAATCAAGGTATAAGCGCCGCCAATGACAGCCAAAATTCCCGCGGCCTGCATGGCTGTCGCGGTAGATGCCCCGGTATCGGTAAGTTCCTGTAGGCCGGTTACGGCAGTCGAGGTATGACGGCCTATATCCGCTAAGCCACCTATTACTTTAACCGTATGCGTTTCATTAAATTCTCCTTCGGTCAGGCCGGTGCCAAATTCCTCCTGTAATCCCGTACCGACCTGGATCCCCGATCCGATAACGCTGGCGATAGACCCAATAGGAGATCCTACGGCAAGTCCTAAGATTTTGCTCATCCCTGTTCCGCCCACTGATACTCCTGTAGCCGTATACCCGGCTATTTCCGATCCGGTGGTCGGAGCAACAGATTCTGAAGTTACAGCCCCCTTGGCAAACCTGATCACATCGGAAAAACGGTCCCAGTCCACACCCTTAAAGATTAGACCTTTTTTTATCTTTTTTTGAAAATCTTTCAGATCAGGAACCGGTAATTGATTAGCCGCCGCCTTGCTGCTTAAATCCGAGATCTCTTCTTGCTTAATAGTCGTTATATCCTTTTTATTAACAATAATATAAACGGCGATTTTTTGCTGTGCCTCCGAGAGACTGTTAAAAAATGCCCATAAACCGTCTTTTTTATCGCTAACTGCTTCTTTTTCAAGCCATTCATCAATCTTGTCGTACTGCATCTGGATCACGGCATGGCTGCGCGTTTTCAACTGGATTGGGCTTAAAGACATCCTTAACGCGGTGCCGGATTGCTGAACAACATGGGTAAGCTCATGGGCAAGCAATTTTTGTCCGCTGTTGCTGCCGGGGTTGTATTCACCCTGGCGGAAAAAAATATCCCTGCCTGTCGTAAAGGCACGGGCGCCCAGTGAACGGTTGAGAAGATCGGACCGGGTGTCGGTATGGATTTTGACATCCCTGAAGCTGGTGCCAAAAGCATTTCCCATCTTCCGCTGCAGTTGGCTTTCTATGGCCTGGCCGCCGCCGCGCGCCTGCCGGATCGCCATTTCGATACCCGGCTTTGCTACGCCCCCCGCACCCGTCTCCTGCCTCTGTACCACACCGGGCTCGGCCTGCATCTGCAGCTCTTCCTCTTCTTCCTCCTGCCTTTGCACCGTGCCGGGCTTGGGCTGCATCTGCAACTCTTCTTCTTCATCTTCCTGCCTTTGCACTATGCCGGACTCGGGCTGCATCTGCAACTCTTCCTCTTCTTCCTCCTGCCTTTGCACCGTGCCGGGCTCGGGCTGCATCTGCAACTCTTCTTCTTCATCTTCCTGCCTTTGCACTATGCCGGACTCGGGCTGCATCTGCAGCTCTTCCTCTTCTTCTTCCTGCCTTTGCACCGTGCCGGATTCGGGCTGCATCTGCAATTCTCCTGGCGGGGATTCCCGCCGGGCAGACTTACTTTCAGGCATATTTATGTATTCAACCACCTGATTAGCTGTTTCATCAGCATTCTGCTCATACTCATCCCCCGGCTTCCCTATTCTTAGCTTGGCTTGAACCCACAAACCCCTGTTTTTGCGCAGGAAATCAAGAGTGGCCTGATTGCCGATCGTGCGCTGAAGTTGAAAAATATTCTGCGCAGTAGACTGCTGTGCTCTTGTACCGAAGCTCCTCGCCTGTTGGTGCTGTTCGGAAGATTTAATAATGTCATTAGATTTTTTACTTACTTGATGATCATACATTACCTAATCACCTTTCTATTTATCCAGGTTAACTTCGGCGGGCTTCCTGTATGCCCACCAGCGCAACGTAATTTTAGGCAATTTTGTGATAGCCTGCAGTTTAATGCCGATACGGAAGGTCCCGGTATTAGGGTATACTACCGTACCGATAGATAAAGGAGGAACCTGGGATTCGAACGGGCTTTTTTGGAAAACCTCGTTTACCCCGTAAAAAATCTGCTCGCTGTACGGCCCGTTGTTCTCAGTCTCGCTGTCAACGTTTTCTTCTATGCCGACATGAATAAACACCGGACCCAAGCCGAGACCGTGTTCAATTTCATCAGAAAAATAGCCTTTGCCGAATCTCTGGTTTGTTTCCAATTCTATTTCCGCGGTTCCTGTGGTCACGTCCCCAACGATTATCTTCGCCTGCGGAACACCAACCTGAAACTGAAATTCGTTGTTTTCATGGTTGTAGTTTACAAAAACCTCCGGTTTATCACCGGGCGGCAATTCAGTCGCCGTGGCGCGCGCCGTGAATCTCATTTCCGAATGCTCTCTTTCAAGCAAGCCCAGCTGGTAAAGCACCGACGCGTTGTAAATATACTCGCCGAACGGGACATTTTCCACTTTTTCAATCATAAACGTGGAACCCACGTGCAACAGGCTTATTCTGGCCAGATATATACAGTCTTCGGTAATGCTCTCCATGTATTGATCCAGGGTAAGGTTAAAATAACTGTCCAGAATTCTCTCTTTGACCGGCCCGTCAACAATTTGCACCGTATTTACACAGCCGGTCTCTATGTCCGTTTGCTTATCCCCCACCCCAAGTTTGACAACACTGTCTTTAATCATCACCTGACCCGTTACCTCACTTTTGTCAACCGCTTTCAACAAAAATTTGGCCTCGTATTCCGTCTGCTGGCCGTGGTCAGGTTCAATAAATGAGACTTTTAGCGTACTGCCGCCGTCGACAGGATAAAAATGCTCGGAAAAGATTTCATATGAAAGTCTCAAATTAGCGGTCTGGAGAGCTTTTTCCACTTTTATGGTTACTTCCAGAACTCCCCCGGGGTTCACATAACGGGGTGTTCTTTGCCAGATGCGCACCTGACTGTCACTGTAAACCAGACTAATGTCTTCCGCCAGGTTCAGCAAACCAAAAACCGAAGGACCGGGAGCTTCTTCCCTGACGAACAACCGGTAACTTTCCTGGATCCGGTTGTATTCACTCATCTCTTCCGAATGCGTGGCAGAACTGGCTATCGAATGCACAGGTTCCTTTCCCTTTTCATCATAGGCGATACACAAATATACGTCTTTCGCGTATTCATTGTTCGAAAATCCGTCGAGCATGGAGAGCTTTTGGGTAACCGGCGTCGCCACGACTATCTCCCGGCCGGAAGAATCGAGGGCGACTCCTGTTTCCACGGAAATTGTTTTGTCATCAACCGCGACTACCTGCAGCCCGCACACAACCCCGCTGCCGGACAGCAGCCTGTTTATCAGCCGGCGCTTATCATTCATATACTTTTGTTCAGATTCAAAATCCCGGACGGTCAGCAGTTTTCCGTAAAAATAACGATTCCTTTCAAATGGATAATACCGCGCACTCTTCATTATGAAACCTCCTGTTCCTTACTGCCAATTTATGTGTAGCAAATGGCTTAAAATCGCCTTAAAGGTAATCGCCAGGCAACACTTTTATTTCAGCTCAGTGTCTAGCCCTACTCTGCTATGTACCCCCATCCTGTTGTCCAAAGCGACGTCTGTGATCAAAGTGCTATACGGGATGGATGACTCCTGGTCAAGACGCAATAATGATAGCTCGGATAAATAGGTGTTAATGCCCAGATAAGTATGCATATCCATGTAAATCCATGGTTGCAGCACAACCATTTTTGCCTCGGTGAACGCCGGCTTTTCCTGATTAATGATCTGCTGCACCACAAAACGCCGCCCTGCAGTCGGCACACATTCCTGTTTGATTAAAACGCAAAAACAATAAGGATCGGTTCCGTAAAGCTGCGCCACCAGGTCTTTTAACTCGGGCTGCTCCCGGAGGTGCTTATACTGGAAATACTCGACGATAAAGGGTTTCTCACCGGTATAGATTTCAATTATCTCCTCCATACCCTGTTTAGTGCCCCGTTTCTGGAAAAGTACCGGTGCTTTTTTGATTAATTGTTTCAATTGTTCCCCGGTCCAACTGTCATCAACAGAAATTGCCAGCCAGGTTGCCAGCCATTTCAAATATGGGCCGGAAACCGCGTCCACATCAAAATACCGGGCGACATTACTGATATTCTCCTCCATATCCGCAAAGAAAGCTTCAAAAAGCGCGAGAAAACGCTCCAGGAAATCCCTGCTCTGGTGATCCTCCTGATATATCGCGGGCAGGTATCTCAAGTAGGACGTTCTTGGATAATATAAACGAAATTTGCTTAATACCGGTGTTAATTCTTCATTCCCGACAAACTCAATTTTCAGCCAAAAATACCTGCCCCTGGCGCCGTGAACAAGCGCGTCTGCGGGGTTGACAACCGGCTCGGACCAAAACGGTTCGAGAGAACTTATTTTTTCATCCGGCGGCGTCGCGTCGTTATTGATGAATTCATCAATATCGGTCAATTTGCCGTTGATCATCAAGGTCTTGCGATCTGAAGAAAAATAAGATACTTTTAGCTGCGTGTTTTCCGGAATATCCGCGTTCAAAATCATTTTGTGCCAGGATATCTCCGTAATTGTACTGTCGAAAGAAGATGAAAAGTAGATGCCATGCGGCAACCCGGTTGCGCTCATTTCCTGAACCTTCGGTTTTAAGTCCAAAATAGTAATCGTGCCTGTTTCTTGATTCCATATGTATATACTGTTATTCTGATCAAGAAAGAATTTATCAGTCCGGCCCCTAAAGCCTGGAATCTTCTCCAAAAATTCACCGATTGAAGAAAATCTGTGGATAAACCTGTCATCCTCCGCGTTCAAGGCAATCTTCCGGCTTTCGCCAATATAAATTTGGTCGTATGAATCAACGCAAAAACCTGATGACTTGCCGGGCAGCGGAACTGAATACTGCTTCTTGAGCACATTATCTTTGGAAAACTCAAAAACCGTATTGTCTTCAGTGTTTAAAACATAGACAGAACCTTCTTTTGACACTGTAATGAAGTACTTTTTTAACAGGTCAATAATTCTGTCGCTGTGATTCAGCCTAAACTTCTCATTCTGGAAAACAAGAACCACTTTCCCGGTCATACTGATTTTTACCACACCCAGGAGTCCTTCCGCCGGCACTTCAAGGTCATCATTATTGCCGGCAACAGCCAAAGGCACTAATATATAAACATTCCGCTGTTCATCCGCGGTCATGGCCAGGGGAAATAAAGGCAAACCGTTAAAATTGTTCAAAATCCAATAAATCTGCCCGGTTGCCGCGGCAAAAGCCGCTACTTTGTTTTTCCCGAAAGGGTCGGCTGAATAAATAGTGCCTCTTAAAAATAAAATAGCGGCATTCTTCGTAAAATATCCTTGCTCCCGCCCGAAGAACAGATCCAGCTGCTCATTGAGATAATCATATAAAAACAAATTAGCCCGGCCATCCAGGAGATAAATTTGCCCGTTATTCCCTACCGTAAAATCAGTCACTTCAGCTATGGCGTCCAGCGCATCCAGGTTAATCACCCTGGACGTCGCGTATTTACTCGTTTTCCGCAGCGCGAGTCCGTTATCTGTGATCTCCAGGTTGATTTTACAACCTTTTTCCCAATCGGACTTTTTATTCAACGAAAAAAACCCGGCCTGTTCAGCCACTGCCTTCACCTCAGCTCCGCACCCGTCTGTTTATATATCCGTCCGGCTCACAATTTCAATTTTGTGCTCGCCCGAGTATGCCAGGCCAAAGGGAGGAATTTGAATATCACCGCTTTGGGTTTTACGAATACCCGTGCCTTGCGCGTCCAGCCACAAGTCTTTGATATATTCCACTCCGATAATATGGTTTATCGCCCCGTAAATGTCTCCTTTGGATACTGCGCGGCCGAACGGCCATCCCTTTGAACCGTCCGGCTGCTCCAGCGGCTGGAACAACCGGTCAAGCGCCTGCACTATTTTTTGCGAATCAATCTTTGTATTAGGCGCGGTGACAACTGCTGCGTGCACCGTGACTTCAATATATTGCGGCGGTACAACATGCACTTCAGTCGTGATCAGCCTGTGCTTGTCCAGATGCCGCCGCACTGTTTCCAAAAAACCTTTGCTGGGAACAGGTTTTTTGGACTCACCGTAGGGCACCACGACAACGGTTACCTGCGCAGGCGCCTTGTTTTGCGGATAATCCTTCAACCCCATTTCAAACAGGGGAATGGCTTTCACTTTTGCTACCCGGAGGCCGGGTGTGTTTTTGGCAATCTCTTCAAAATCCTGGCACGAGACGGCACGAAACTGTCTTTTTAACTGCCTGCGCACTCTTCGTTTGGCATCTTCCAAACTTTCCTTTCCGGTCCCGCCGGCAGCGTGATAATAGTTTGTCACGGTAATTGCCCGCAGTTCATCGGCTTGCCCCACGATCATATCTATCTCGTTTTCCTTGACATTGCCTCTTTTTCCGCCGCCCGTCCGGCAGGAAACAAGGCAAATGTTAGCTTGAGCGGCGCGTGGCGGAATCATCCCTCTTTCATTATCGCCGAATGATAATTCACCTGTCTCACTGTTCAAGGCAAAATGAAAGTCGCCCGGCTTGGAGGCGTCAAAATCATCCACCACTTCCCAGTCCCGCCAGATGAACTCATCAGACCCCGCCTTTTTCTCGCCAACCTGCAGCTTAAAACCGGATGGGATAATCCCCGGAACAGATGTATCGAAAATCTGGTGCGGCAGTCCGCTGCTTATGCCGGCAAACCGCTTGCCCGCAAAGGAAGGCAAATGGGCAATCAGTCTGATATTGTCCCGCCCCCTTGGCGGAATAGCCCCGTATAATCCATCGCCGAATTTAATGAGCACTTTCTTTTCAGTCATATTCCGTTCCAGCATATAACCTGAATCTTTGCTGTTTAGAATAGATAAATCTCCGGCAGCTTTCCAATACCGCCAGCCGTCCTCCTCATCCCGGACCTGTACCGCACAGTCCCCGTACAACGGCAGATTACCGCCGGCTTCAAAAATCATACCCGGCTGTCCGCTGCTGGAAAATGAAACAACTTCGCTCAAGGTTTCACCCTGGACGGCGGATACCGTGTTCATCAAGATTCTGTCCAAACGAGGAGGCAGTTCATATCCTTCTTCTTCAACTGTACAGCATATCCAGAAGCGGCTTTTGTCGTTCGCCGGATGGATCTTCACCGTTTTCATGGACGTGGGAACTTGAAACAGAATTCTTCCCCCACGCGACAGGTGAGCGGTTTCATCCCTGAGAACCAGCAGGGGAAGCCAGCCCGGCGCCGTATCCGGATCCGCTGATGCACTCCCATAGTATTTCCATGATACTCTCGCCGGAGGGACAAAATCCTTATCGTCATCCTCAGCAGCCCCTCTTGGGACCGGGTAGTCCTCGTATAATTTGATTGTTAAGGAAAGGCTCCGGCCGAGAGGCAATTCCCGGTCAAATCCGACATAAAACCGGCTGCCTTTTTTTGCTTCCCGTCCGAAAGCATAATACGAAACACCTTTGTTGCTGTCGGACGAGGTGCTGTCGACTGAATCCGCATCCGAAAACACAATGATTTTTTCAATCCGGGCCGCAACCAGCAATAAAGGCTCGGCGGTTTCAAAGGGTTGACCGGACGCCGACAGTTTAGTGCCCTTTGGAAGATACAATTCCCTGCTGACGCCCGCAAAAGTTACATCGGCTTTCGCCGGAGCGGCGTCATTTGGCCTGGCTCCCATAAGTTTCAAGAACTTCAGCTCATTTTTTACGGTAATCCGGTTCAGATAATACTGCTGCATTTCCGCCAGCCAGGCAAAAAGCTCAATAAAAGTAACCCCGGGATCATGGTAATTCTCATCGGTCCACTGTGGTGACAGCTTGGGAATCGCTTTTTTCGATTCATCGACTATCTCTTTGAAATCTCTGTCGTCTAACTCGGGTAAGGGTAACATTTAACCCTCCTGTGTATATATAATTAAGAGCATTCAGGAGTCAGAATATAGAATACTATAAAACAACCAACTCTTAACCACTTTCTTATTCTAATTCCTTGACTCGTTAACTTCTCCTCCTGTTTTCTGACTCCTGTACTTACAGCACTTTCACATCCACGCTGTGGCTTCCGTTGGTGACCATACCGTGGAGCAAATTAGCGAGATTGTTCGAATCCATTTCCGTTCTTAAATTATCTTCAATTTTATAAACCGTCATGGAGACTTTTTCAACATGATTAACATTGCTGATGGACTTCAGCAACGCGTAAAAAATAGAAATATGCGGGCTTTGTCCAATTTCCCACCCGTTTCCGGTATTACCGCCCGTTAATGGATCCAAATACTCGTTAAGCCTGTCCACCGCCTCTTTTTCCACCGGCGCGACATTTTCCACTTCTTTGACAACAAGCACCGCGTAAACAGATATCTCCAGGAAGGCCGGTTTAATTACCTGAATTTTACCTGGAAATGACAAGGTGCCGGATGTCCGGTCCATGACATACCTTTCCACTTGCTGCCTTAATTCCGGGAAGACAGCCAAACCGGCGTTTCCTCCTTTGGGCAGAATCACAATCGCAACACAACCGGTTTCTTTCTTCATTTGCAGGTTGATATTCGGCAAACACTTAACTCTCGCAATATTTTGGGAAGCCTGCCTGACCAGCCACTCAAAATCCTCAGCTGTCACCGCCCGGTTGCGGTGCTTCAAAATTTGCGGACCGCGTCTTAAAGCATTCGCCACCGTCTCCATATCGCACCCGCCGCCGGCAGGCTCCGGGTTGAACACTTCGTCAACAAAAGCAATCGAATTTTGAAGGTTTTTAATCTCGAACGGCCCCACGTTCCCTTTTGTGCCGCCCCCAATGCTATACTTCACCTTGATATTTTTCACATCTGACAAGGGTGGTATTTTACCGTTCTTACCGTCTCCGAAATAAATCTTTCCTAAAGAGCGGTCAATGACATAATGCCGGTCCTCCGGCCCGGAATCAAGAAAATCATCGACAGGATGCCATTTGATCCAGAACTCGTTTGTCCTTCCCTCGCCATCCTTAATTTCGCTCACGGAAAACAGTTCATTATCAACAAAAAGCTTCTTCTCCGCCTCCGTCAGATACCTGGCCTCGTTTACCCAAACCTCCCCGGAAATCACCGGCAAGGCCGCCAGTTGGCATACTTTGTTGATTTCACCGGCTAACTCAGGCGCTTCATTCTTTATGCTTACCTGCTGCGTCACTCTCGTCGAGTTCATATAGATTCCTTTAACAATAGGAGCGGCCGGTTTTTGTTCCAGTTCGAACTTACCGTCACGATTCACGGCGCGGATCCAAAATAATTCCTGGCCAAAAACACTGCTTCTGACAAAATCAGACGGCCCTGCGAAAACAACAGTACCGCTCCTGGTGAATCCTCTTGTTTCGTCCACTGTCTTCAATACCGCCCACTCTGCAGTCTCTGCAGCGCTGCCGTTGCTTCTCAGATACTCCCACTCAATAAAAGGCAAATCCTCACCAGCGTATTTTTGATCTTTTATAGAAAAAAACATACTAACCGGCCCTTTCAGAGGTGGTAAAGCAAACCCCAGGTAAAAAGACGGATGCCTGCAAGCCAGGCTTTGAAAAGGGAAAAATATATTTCCGGCATTTATCGCCTCTTCCGTCATGTCCCGGTATTCCACATTGTTGTACGTCAGACAATGCTCGATTGGGTGCTTCTTGTTATTCACAAATTCATATTTTAAAACAATACCTTCGATCCACGGCGAGCGGTAAACCGAATTGGCCGCGTAATTATTTTGAATGCTTGTTATACGCGCCCTGATCCAATAATTATATTGCTCGTTGACAAAAGTTTCTTCCAGGTCGGCCGGACACTTGAAAACGATACTCTGTTCCTGATCCGACTGCCGGTAAAAAATTTCCTCGTGTTTTTTATCAAATGAAAGCCTTACCCAGCCATTGCCGTTCCAATACTCCCAGGCTACCGCCGTTACAGCCACTTCCGCCGTCTTGAGGGGTACTTCCATTTCCTCTTGTTTCATCACCAATTTCCAATCGGTTGGCTCAGCTGCACTGTCTGTCAGACTGTTGGCAACATGTTTTAAATTAAACCGGAGACTAACATCAGCGCCCTTTTTGGAAAACACCTCCTGACTGGACAGGTAAAAGGCGTCATATTGGACAAAATACTGACCGAATGGATAAAACCCGGTCAGATCCTGCTGGACGTCGTTATAAAATACCATATCCGGTTCAATGCCCTTACGGTTTTCAACGTCGTAAAAAGCCACCCCGGCACCCACGCCGTCTATTTCAATGTCACAAATGCCTGCCACTTTTCCTGCTTTGGCCCTGCACCTAATCCACCTGCTGGAGCTCCCTCCCACAGATGCCTGCTTAATTTGCAGCCGTTTAGTTTTCTTTAAAATTACCTTATTCCCGTCGGCCGACACTTCATCAAAAGCCTGCCAGCCGTTTTCCCCGATGTATGCCCAATCCGTGTATTCTAAATCAACTAATTTGGCGCAAATCGAAGGTTCCTTAAATCTCTTCAGCGAGTTTCTGAACTCCAGTTCCACCACGGCAGTGTCTTTGATATTGAACAAATCGCCGTGCCCCAAATACAAACTGTGTTCCTGCAGGTTAAGCGCGTGCGGAAAATCCAATAAAGCAAACGGCGGCTTATCCTTTTTCCCCGGATCACCCAGGCATTCATCCGGTATTTTACAAATATAATCCAGCTTGGAACTCACATTGTACGCCGCGACAGGGTAGGCGGGTGTCGCCAGGATGCTGCCGTCGGTTTCAAACACAACAGGTTCATCCCCCTCCGGAACATCCGCGGAAACCTGCGTTCCCGCGGGAATCAGCACCGGTTTTTCCGCCCCCTCACTCAGCTTGAAGGTAACGTAAGCGCGCGCGGGCTTGGCCGGGAGAACGGGGAAATTAAACATATTTACAAACGCCATAAAATTCTTCGCGGCTACCTGGTTAAAACGCTTGATATTTTCCTGGAACATCCCGGCGAATATCAAAAAAAGCGCCGTGCCCGGATCGGGATCTTCCGGCGAAAACCTCCATTCCGGCGTGTAATATGGATATAATTTAGTCATTTGTTTAATTAACGCGTCTAGATCTCTTTGATCGATTACCGGCGGCTGCATAATGCTCCCCTTAGCCTTAGGATTATTTGGTGCCCTCATATATATAAAACGGGTAAACAAGGTTAAAAAGGTTATTCGTTGTACGCACTACATACTGAATATTGATGAGCAGTTTCCCCGGGTTCTCCCGGTCAAAATCCGCATTTACTTCCACATCATCAACTCGCGGCTCCCAAAGCATAATCGCGTCTTTAACGTCGGACTCAAGCAGTCTTAATGAAGTAACGTCCGTCAGGCCGAAAATATATTTATGAATGTCACAGCCAAAGCCCGGACGCATTACCCGCTCACCTTTAGCCGTTGATAAAATAATACGAATTGCTTCAGAGATGTCTTCCTCATACTCCGACATCATGATCCGGCCGGTTACCGGATCTACCTGAACGGGAAATTTCCAACCTTTTCCCAAAAAACCTTTGGACATAGACCTAACCTACTTTATTATAATAGTCAGAATTCAGTTGATTTTCACCATTGAGCCCTGGATGTTCATTATGCCGCTGGACTTAATATTCATCATGCCGCCGGCTTCAATATCCAACATTTGCGCCTTGATTTTAAGCTGCGCGGCACTCTCTATCTTAATGCCGCTGGCATCAATCGCTATGGAATTAGAACCGGCTTTTATTGTTATTTTCATATCACTTTTAACGCTTATCTCATTGCTTGCCCCGTCAATAGTAATTTGATTGTTGCCGCTTTTTATCTGAATCTTGCCGTTTCCCGCATCATCCATCAGGATAATTTGCCCTTTTTGGGTTTTAACCTCTATTTTTTCTTTGCCGGACTCATCGCCGAAAATCAACTCGTGCCCGCTGCGGGATTTGAACTTGCGAATATTATTCTTCCCGTCGGCATTGTCTTCCGGAGGTTTTTCCTTTGAGTTCCACAGCATGCCGATTACATAAGGCTGCCGGACGTCAGCCTCATGAAAGGCCACCAGCACTTCGTCTCCCACTTCGGGCAGGAAAAAGCTTCCCCTGTTGCTGCCGGCCATCAACGTCGCCACTCTTGCCCAGCCGGTTTCGTTCTCGCACTCCCTGATTGGCAGTTTCAGCTTCACCCTGCCCAGTTTTTCCGGGTCCTTGTTATTGGTCACAACACCGACTAATACTCCAGATAATTTCCGGTTCATCGGTTTGTTCACGCTAGAGAGCGAGTCGTATAAGCTCAAAATGCATTCCCTCCGATAGTAAAAGCCGTGAAGTAGCCTGAATCGTCAACGGTATGAGTCGCGGACTTGAGGTAATAAACCTGGTTCAGCTTGCTTCCGGCGCCCGCCACTTTAATATACTTGCCCGCCCTAATTTCTGGAAGGCCGATGGACTCCCCGCTGCCGGAAACAAGCTGCATCGCCCGCTCATTCAGTACGGCGGTAGCTTTTTCATCAGCGTCGGCCTTTGAGGTTACGTTTGTATAGATATAATCCTTGGCGTTTGGACATATTTCGCTCAAAATAGCGGGGCCTGTTTTGGCACCATTTCCCAGTTTGTTAACGCTGCCTGACACGCCGGCGATTTCTTCTTTCTTTTTTTCATCGTAACCCCTCACATCAACTTTCGCTATCTGGTCCACAATGTCAATCTCAACCGATAAATTGTGCAGGTTCTTACCCAACTCCAGCGTGATAACCGGCGTTTTATCCTGGTGCGGTTTCCGGAAGTACGCTGTTTTCCCGGCCACGAAAAATTCATAATTATTTTCCCGGGCCATCCACGACAGGAACTGGTAGTCCGTGGCGCGGCTCTGCTCGACAATATCGTAAACCACACTGGTGGTGTCCACACTGGTTTTCAACGCATATTCGCCGGCGATAGCGCTGACCACTTCACTGTGCTTTTTATTCATCCAGGAGCGTGACTTAACTCCCCTCATCATTTTAAATGTGGCATCCATGCCGCCGACAGTTATTGTCGGATTGCCGTCCGGCGGAAAATCAATCTTAACGGAAGTGATTAAACCGATAAAAACTGTCTCCAGCTTGTCCGCGTAGCCCATGGTGATTTCAATATTTTTCCCCGCGCAAAAATATTGATCGAGCCAGTCAAAATCCCTGTTCACGGCATTATAAGCGTTGATTACCGTAAACGAAAAAGAATCAGCCTTTTCAACACTTGTATCCACTTTAACACTGTTGATTCCGACACCCTGGCCAACCAGATCCTCGCCCTCGACCTTGACTTTGAAATAAGGCGCGTAGAAATCCCGGTATTTTCCGGCCAGCTCGTCAAAACCGTAGCTGTTGTTGTTTAAACTCACATCACCCATTTAGTCTACTCCAAAGGCGGCACTATCAGATTCATGCCCGGCTCTAAAATCCGCGGGTTGTCAATGCCATTGGCCCTGGCAATTTCTCTCCAGAAACGCGGGTCCTCATATTCCTCACCGGCAATCATCCAAAGATGCTCTCCTTGTTTCAACGTTCTTTGCTTTGTCCGGTCTGACGACTGCCGGGGTGTTTCCTTGAATTGCTCCACTATACTCTGACATTTATTAAACGTAACATTTAATTTCGCTCTAACAGGAGTACCCGAGTCCAAAAACATGGTAAACTTCTGGGTAACGCTTACCACTACCCCCCGAAAGGACATCGGACCCCAAACAAATTTGCACATCGGCGGAGCATGAAGATCTTTATCCACATTCAGTAAATTTGTTATCTGTGAAGAATAATTACGCACATCAATTCCCTTTTCGTACGTGTCAAAAAATAACTCCATAGTCAATTTCGCGCCGTCGCCACTGACAAATTTGCCAATCGGCACGGAAAGCCCGGGAATTTTATGCCATTTAAAACTATTAGCCATCTGGATGGTATACTCGTTCGGGTTGAACAAAACTTCAATTGTCTGTTGTCTTTTGCTTCTTTCTACGATAACCTTCGCTTTTTCAAGCGCCACTTTTTACCTCATTCCCTCCATAGTTTTCAGCTAAAATCCTCTTCTCTGCCGTTCAAGTTTTATCTTTCTTTCAATTTCCATGTATACTTTATCAACAATTTTATCGATATTTATCTCCGGCCCTTGCGATGCCGGCATATCTATTTTTTCTAAATGCACTTCCGCCTGCGCGGACGATTTCGGCACGTCATCCTGCCCTGAATCCGCGGGTGCCGCTTGCTGCTTTAAATATTCCATGCGGGGTGCCGGAATAAATAACGCGGATGCGCCCCTTAACGGCAATCTTAGCTCCTCCGATGCGGTTTTTAGCTCCAGGCGGCGCAGCTTTATCCTCTCCGTCATTAATTCGTATCGTCTTGACGTCTCAGCTATTACAGTAGAACCTCGCTGAACGAACTTATCCATATTACCGGTTTGCTCAGTGTTACCGCCTGTTATCGTCCGCCGGCGGCCATTATTGGGCAACCGGACAAGTTGGCGGCTGCTCCCCTGGGTTTGGGATATTCTCACCGCTTCCTCTATTAATGAACGGCCTGGCGGCGCCTCTCTGTCAACCGGCGGCACAACCACCGCTTGAGCAGATCCATTATATTTGTTTATGCTGTTTTGCACACGACGCAGTGCTGCCCGCAACAGCTTGCTGATATAGCTTGACCGCGACTCAGATAATCCTTCCGCCGCTGGACGCCGGCGCTTGGCGCGGCTAATTGCGTCTGCCCCGGTTCCCGCCGGTGCCGCCGCCCCGGACTGACTACCGGGATACGCTGGCAGTATCCGCACCGGTTTTGCCGCCGGTACTGGCAATCTTTGCCGCCGGCCGGCATATTGGTTTAACTGTCGCGACATCCGTTTGTACCGCGCTTCGGCCGGCGCTTGCTGAATCCATGCATAATTATGCACTTCACCGGGCATGTCTGCCTGGAACAGGGCGCTTGCTCTCATGCTCAAACTCGCATACCGGCGGCTTATTCCCCGGGCAACGAATACTTTGCCCGGTTCTTTGGCGCCTCTGCCGTAACCGGAACGCTGCGGAAAGAATTTCTCCGTAATTTTTCTGCCATCACCGTATATGAATCGCTCCAGGATTTCCTTTTGAGCACTGGCCTCTGTTCCCCGCGGCGTTTCCACGCTGTCCGCCGGGCGCCGCCGCTTGGCAAGCTCCTGCGCATGTAATTTCCTTACAGGTCCTTGACCCTTGTCCGCCCGCGCCGGCACGGTTTTCTTACCTGTCAATGTCTGCCGGCTGCTCGCTGCCCTCAGCCGGCTGGCTTGCTCTCTCCGCGCTGGTTTCCCGGCAGTTGTCCAGCCGCTGTATCCGGCGCCCTGTCCGGATCCGGCAGGCTTATCCCCTGCTGTTCCATATTTGCCGGCACTGCTTTGCTTGAACCATAGTGCCAGCGGCACTATCCCGCCGATAGGGTTCGTCTTTGTTTGAAACGCTCCAGCCGGCGAACGCCGCTGCTTGCGGGTTAACGCGGTTATCGCCGCCGCCGGCAGTATAGGCAGTATAACTGCTGCTGTCAGCCAACGGTTCTGCCCTTTCTTAAACAGCCCCGTAGCTGCTGTCCGGCCGCTACCTTCGCCGTCTCGCCCGGATTCGGCAGAGATGTCGCCCGCTGTCATGGATTTGCCGGCCCTGTTTTTAACATACTGCTTTGCCGCCTGCGACATCCCGCTCAGATGGCCTGCCGGCGACTCAAACTTCCTTCCCGGCAGCCACCGGTGATAGCCACGGGCAAAGAACGTCCGGAACACCGGCATGTTTGCTCTCTGTCCCGGCTTTGCCGCCGGAACCTGTCCCTGATTATTTTCCACCATTGCCGGAAAGGTTTTTTTCTTTGACAATATTCGCCGGATGCTTGCTTTTGTGAATTGGCCTGTAATCTCTCGCTTTACGGGTTCTCCGGCTGCTGTCCGGCTGTTTTTTCCGGTGTCATGCCTGTAGCCGGCGGACTTGCCGCCCGCCGGGCTGTATTTGTTGCTGCGATTGATTTGAACATATTGCAGGGCCGTTTGCCCTATCCTGCTGCTCGAACCTACTTGCGCCTGAAACGCCCCTCCCGGTTTACGCCGGTGTTTACGGGCAAATATGGATACCGTTGCCGCCGGGGACAGGTCTGCCTCTCTCAACCAGTTGGCTTGCTCTCTCTCAAACAGCCTTACGGCTGTTGCCTGGACGCCGGTTTCGCCGGGTCGTCTGGCCCCAGCAGGCTTATTCCCCGCTGTTCCATATTCGCCGGCACTGCTTTGCATATACTGTTGGGCCGCCTGTTGGGCCGCCCGCAGCATTTCGCTTAGGTAGCTTGTCCGTAAATCAAGTGTTATTTCCGGCGGCTGCCGGCGGTGGCTGCGGGTCCGGAGCACTGGGATATTTGCTTTCCCTACCCCCGCCTGCTCTGTTCCGGGTCTGCCAACCGGCATAATCTGTCCCGGCTTAGCCGCCGGGACCTGAAGCTTTTGCGGCAGACGTTGGATGATGAACTGCACTTCTAGCGGCGTGGCCCAAACTTGCGCCCCGGTCTTTACTCTGCCGGGCATACCTGCACCTGCCTGTCCTGACAGGTAGTCTACATCCGCACGCCGGTAGGCTATCCCCATGGCACCGGACGTTTTATCCGGTTCTTTGGCATTTTTGCCGGAGACGGAACGCTCTGAAAAAAATCTTTCCGCAGCTTTTATCATTTTGCTGCGTATGAATTGTTCCAAGGTTTTCGTTTGCGTATGGCGCTCCGCTCCCGGCGGCATCGCTGCCCTGTTCGCCGGGCGCCGCCGGTAGATGTGCTCTTGGATATCTGATTTCCTTACAGGTTCTATGTGCTTGTCAGCCTGTTCGGGAATAGTTTTCTTCTTTGCTAATGCTTGCCGGATGCTTGTCGTGGCAAGTTGTCTGGTTTTTTCTCCCTTTACCGGTTCTTTGGCTGCTGTCCGGCTGCCGGTTCCCCTGGCTTGCCCCGGCTCCGCCGGGCTGTAAACTGTTTCGCTTGCTGTGCCGTACTTGTTGACGCTGCTTTGAATATACCGCTGCAACACCTGCGCCGTCACGCCGGCATATCCTGCCGGAATCTGAAACGCTCCTGCCGGTTTACGCCGCTGCTTACGAATTAATCCAGCTGCCGTTACTGTTGGCGATATGTCTGCCACTGTCAGCCGGCCGGTTTGTTCTCTCTCAGACAGTTCTCCGGCTGTTGCCCGGGTGTTGGTTGTGTCGCCTGTTGTTCTATATGTGCCGGCATTGCTTTGAATGTACTGCTGTACCGCCTGCGCTCTTCTGAAGATAGCGTCTGCCGGTGTCTGAAACGCTCTTTCCAGTGTATGCAGTTGTCTGCGGATAATGATGGCTGCCGCTGTTCCTACCGGCACGACCATCATGGCCTGCCTGCCGGGAGGTGTGGCCTGGAGCGCCGGAACGCTCGCTTTCTCCTGCACCGCTTCGTCTGCGCCGCGTCTGGCCGCCGTCAGGCTCCGCCCCGGTTTTGCCTTTGGGACCTGCAACTTCTGCTGTAGACGCAACAACGCAGACTGAGCTTCCAGCAGCGCCGCCTGAACCCATGCCCCTTGCCTCGCTCTGCCGGGCATACCGGCTTGGCCTGGAGCATTTGGTCTCCCGCCCAAACCAGCATCCCGACGACGTGGTATTCCCCCGGCGCCGGACCTCTCGCCCAATCCTCTTTTTCCTTTGTTGACTGCCGGGCGCTGTGGAATGAATCTTCCCGCAACGATTATATTATTGCTGTGTATGAATTGCTCCGGAGTCCTCTTTTTGACTTGTCCGTCCCTACCCGGCGGCACTTCTGCGCTGCTTGCCGGACGCCGCAGGCAGAAATATTTATGTATATTTGATTCCCTTACAGGCTCCGCGTTTTTTCCCGCCTGTTCCGGAATGGTTTTCCCCTTTGATGATTTTTGCCGGACATTTATTGTTGTTAATTGGCCGATCCGTACTCTCTTTACCGGCCTACGGGCTGCCGCCCGTCCTTTGGTTCCGCCGTCTCGTCCGGACCCGACGGGCTTGCTTTCTGTTATAACGTAATTATCAGTATTGCTTTGAATGTGCCACGGCGCTGCCGGCCCACCGGTATGGAACACCTGTGTTTCAGATATTCTTGCCGGCGAACCCGGGTCTTGCCTGCGGGCGATTGACACTTGCCGCGTTTTACTGCCGTCAGTTTTGTTGATCAAGAAAACGCCGGTTTCCACATTAGCAGATTGTCTAAATGAATTATCCGGGTAAACTGAGTGCAAATTTACAGGCAGGTAAACGGCCGGTCCCTGCTCCCGGAACCCGGCAAAAAGCAACCGGACATTTACCGTAAAACTACGCGATAAACTGCCGTAACCGGCTTTTCGCTGAAAAATTCTCCTGTGGACCAAGGAACCCCCGGCCAGAAAATTATTCCGTAACAGACCATATTTATTTAATATTCTCTCAACGAAATCCTGGTGAGACAATATCCTTTTCTTCCACCGGGGCGCTGTTTTCTTTGACAAGCTCATTCAGTTTCCCCTTCAAAAAGCTAACTGCTAATCCGGAGGGTTTATTTCGAAACTATACCCTCCAAGCGATTATACACTATCTCCAGAACTTCGACAGCAACCTCAGCCCTGGACGCCTTCAGCTCAGGTCCGATCCATTTCACCGGGTAGGAATCAAAAAAGTTCCATCTCCAGATTTCCTCACCAGCCTGATCAAGCAATACCACCGCGCCATCCTTACGCTCGACCGTACCTCCGACAACATCCTTGTACCAGTTCCAAAGCTCGTCCGAATTGGTTACTCCTCTTTTTAACACCAGGCTTGGATATTTTGTTATCTTAGGGAAGCGGTGCACATGATTGTTGACACCGCCTTCACGATATTCTTCCGTCTCCGTCTCCGACCGGAGTCCTGAAACTTCCGTAAATCCGCCCACGAATAAGCCGTCAATCTCCACCCAAAAACGGAAGCTGCCATTCGGATCTACCAAAATTGTCAAGGTCGTTGTCACCTCGGATTAAACACGTCAAACTCATTTTCCGGCTCTTCATTGAGCTTGCGGTTAATGTTAGAAATCTCCTCACACCATTTTTTGCGCTCGCGATGTTCCATCAGCATGATTTGATCTTGCGGCCAGTGGAAGTAATAGGCTATAAAAGCAACTTCCTCATAAATCCGCTCAACCGGATAGCCTGTTATTCTCCCTCCGGCTCCCCCGAAAAATTTATTTCCGCCTCAAACTCATGCTGGCATTTCGGGCATACTGTCTTAAAGCGCGCGCTTTCGGACTCGTTGACGCGCTGGTAAAAGTCTTGCAGGTAAGCAAAATCCGCGGTAAAGAGTTTTTCAATCACTTTTGTGTCTATCGCTTTCAAATCACCGAGTTTCGTGATCACCCTGGCCAGCAGAATAATAGTCAGGTAACCTGGATTTGACTGCACCCTGGAATCACGCATCGGCAAGATTTCATCTGCGGCTGTGGCTAGACGCATTACTCCCCTTTTATGCAAATCACCATGCTCGTCCACATAACCCTTAGGCAACTCAAATTCATATTCTGTTTGAAATGCCATTTGTCCTATTCTCCTTTTTAAATTTCCGGTTGTGCCCAGCTGCTTTGCTGCCGGGATTAAAACAAGAGGCAAGAAAAAGGAAAGTTATTAAGCTCCATTCTCCAACCTCTTGTTTCAAACAACAACTACACTGTTCTGGTCAGCCCCTCATGGGCAAGCTCAAGACTTTCGATCGCCACTTCGTTGCCTTTGGCGTTGAAGTTCGGCGCGGTATATTTTGTCGGCCAAGCTTCGATAATCTGCCATGTCGCGACATCCGTGCCCGCTTCATCTATAGCGATGATCGTGACCGACTTGCGCTCTATAGTGCCGTTGACCGCGTTTTCAATCCATTTATACATATCCACCGAATCGGTGACACCCCACTTCAGGGTGATATTGCCATACTTAGTCAATCCGGGCAATTTGCGGGGCGTTGTATTTTCATTGCCCTCACGGTATTCAATTATATCGACAGAAGTGCTGAAACCCGACACTTCACTGAAACCTGCCTGCTGAATACCCTCAATCTCCACTCTATAACGAAAACCTCTGTAAGGGTCTTTGCGTTCGCCAGGCATATCTCTTCCCCCTTTGCTTATTTATAGTGACGGCATTTAGTTAGTCAGTTTTATTACTGTTCACTCGTTTTTTGCGTAATTCTGAAGATCACGAATTCAGCGGGCTTGACAGGCGCCACGCCAATGACGCAGATCAGGCGTCCGTTGTCGATGTCGTCCTGGGTCATGGTGGAACGGTCAACCTTGATAAAGAAAGCCTCGGCCGGACTGCTGCCCATCAGCGCGCCGTCTCTCCACACCCTGGTTAAAAACGCGTCTATGGTCCGGTTAACCCTGGCCCACAGTTTTTCATCATTCGGCTCAAAAACGACCCAGTTGGTGCCGCGCTTGATCGATTCCTCCAGGAAAATAAACAGTCTTCTTACGTTAATGTATTTCCACAGAGTATTTGAACTGCATGTCCTGGCTCCCCAAACGCGAATGCCCTGACCGGTAAAGTACCGGATCAAGTTCACTCCCTTGGGGTTTAAAATGTCCTGTTCACCTTTGTTGTACTGGCAGTCCAGCCCGACACAGGAACGGACAACCTCGTTCGCAGGCGCTTTGTGCACGCCGCGCGTTTGGTCTGTTCTGGAATAAATCCCGATTACCGAGCCGGACGGCGGAATGTAAATATTCCGCTTGTCAAGCGGATCGAAAACCTGCAACCATGGATTATACATGGCGGCGTATGTAGTATCGAAGATATTGCGGTGCACCTGCACATCCGCCACCTTGACCTTCTCCCTGGGAATATCCAGAACGGCAAACCGGCTGGCCGTGTTTTCGCAGTGAGCGACTAGCGCCAATTGCACATCCGGTGTCGTCACTCCCGGTATGGCCATAATACTGACTTCATCATTGTCGATGAAAGCCTGGATCCCGGTGCGCTTTCCCGGCCCTCTGTCCTGACCCATAAAGTCCGCCGCGGAAATACCGGCAACCGCGCCGTCACTGCCGCCGGCCAGTGCCATTACATAATCTGCTGCTTCTTCTTTTTTCCCTGCTATTGTCTCATATGGCGGGGTGGGGTCGCTGTCATCGTCCTCGCCCTTGATTAGTTTCGGGTTCAAATTATGTTCAACGGCAATCAAATTAGAGCGGGACAAAACTTTTTCCACATAGTTGGCCGCGGCTGCGTTAAGCGACACATTTTCAAACGTTTCCGCTTCACCTTCATAGAAGACATTGAGAGTAAACTCGCAGGTGGTGAGCATTTTAACGGGAATGAGGTCCTTGTCGACAACACTGTCGTCACCCCGCAAATGATTTGACAGGGTGATCACATTGTCCTGGGAGGCGACTACCTCGTTGTATTGTTTGCTCTCACCGTCACTAAAGGCGACAATATCGCCGGGATTAAAACCGGCGTTGTTCTTCACACGGTATTGTTTGGCTTCAGCGGCGTCACCGATAATTTCCAATATCTGTGTCTTAGCTTTGCTGGACGGCGAAACTGAAACCTTGATCTTATCGCCCCACGTGCCAGGGTTTTTCGCGTAAATATCCAGCACCACCGAATCTTTATTATCCCCCGCGAAATTAGCCGCCGGTTTCGCATCGGCCGGCGCTACCCTCATTACGTAACAACGGGCTCCTCCGTTGATAAAGAAGTGTTCCACCGCATAAGCGAGGAAACGGTATTCGCCAAACGCGTTTTCCGACAAATACCCCCCGAATTTTCTTTGAAAGTCAGCAAAACTGGTAACCAGTTCCGGCAGTCCTTCCACACTACCTCTCTCCGCCAGACCGATAAACCCCGCGGTACTGGTGCTGACGCCCTCAAGCGGTCTGCCACCGCTCTCAAACTCTTCCACGTAAACTCCTGGAGACAAATATTCTGGCATGTTTACCCGGTTTCTAGTAAATTAATATACAAACATTGCCTTCATGACCTGAGTTTGTATAAATAGAAACCAGCTCCCCCCTTTCTGTATTTATTTTAGATTTGAATAATACCTAAATAATTCACTTCACCTTCTGTCATCTTCAACTCTTTTATTTTAATTTTATTTTCGCAGCTGAATTCGACTTTAACGTCAAAAATTTTCTCCTTTGCACCCCGGAAGTAAGCGACAACTTCCCCCCGCTGATCCGCCCTGGTTTCCACCACAGGCAGCAGCAGCACCCCGCGTTTATGCTCGTACCGGAGAGGCCCGGCCACTTGATAACTATGTGTTCCTTTTGAAACTCCGGTGATCACGCAGTATTCAGAACACACCTCCTCTTGCTCTTTTATCAAAAATATATCTCCAACTGCTATTTTGCCTGCCACATTTGTTAAATTAATTTCATGAAGCCCTTTTTTCACACCGCCCTGCGCCACTTTAGCCCCGGCGCAGCTTGCCGACATGACCGTTGCTCTCACATTCGCGCCCGGAGCCGGATTGCCGCCGGAGTCACGCAGAGCGGCGCGGAGCAAGGTCGTCCCCGCGGGGAACGGATAAGCGGAGTTTGGCTTTAGAGATATATATACGATCGGCTCCGCCGGATCAATTTCTTCAAGCTTGACAATCGCTGTTTCGTTAAGATATATATCTGATTGCACCACTACATGATAAGTTCCGACAGGCAAACCGGTAAAAACGAAATACCCGTCCGCCTTTCTTACCGGCCTCCCCGGATGTTCGCGCAAAAAGACATGGATATTGCCGCCGGACTTGGGCGAGGCGGTGTAATCATCCACCGGGCAGACAACCAAAGAAACCTTCGTACTAAATTTGACCTTGCGTCTGTATTCCATCTTTACCGTCTCTATCCGTCGATATTAACTTCCACCTCCATCACTCGCTTGGTTTTCTTAAAGCGCGTAGAGTCGAGATCTACCGGTCCGACCTTGTAACTGACCGATAGTTTGAAAGGAACGTCCGTAAAACGGTTCCATATCTCTGTGATTTGCTCCACAGATAAATTATTCCGGACAATTTTAATCTCTTCACTTGCTTCAAATAACGTTCCTTGCAATGTTGAGTCCCTCAAAATGCCGTGGTCGTAAAAAACCTGCACGGCCCTGCCCAGAATCCGGTGCTCGTCCAGCGACCGCGAATGCAAATCGGCTGTTGAATAAGCGGTCATCATGTAATACAAATTCAACGACAACGGGGGGTATTGCCAAATGCCGGGTCCGACGCTGCGCATCTCCGGGTAAGAATACTCACCGATTTCCTCAAGGCAGTATAAAAACAGGGTCAGACGAAAATCACCCTTATCCGCCGGAGAACACAAACCAATCATTTCCGCTTTCGGGATTGGCTCGGGCGTCATTTGGTCTCTCAATAATTTAACTAATGTATTCCCCACATCCGCAATTACGGTATAACCTCCGATAATTATCAACTCCGCATCAACATACTTATGTTTGTTACTTAGTTACTAATAATGATTACCTCATATGTGAAGTTTTGACTTGGAAAAATTATATCACAAGATGCAGATTTTAATAAGCAAAATGTTTTGATTTAGTGCAGCAAAATAACATTCATTTAAGACTTATTCCAATAAATTACTCAAATATAATAATATTGTTATATTCACCTAAATCCTCTTTAAGTAATAATTTTCCTATTTTATTTAACTCATACTTTGCCGCCGCCACAATATGCTTCATACCGATGGGTTCAGCAGCATCAGCAGCGAGAAAAGCGGAGGAAACAGCGATATTTTTGATATTGCCGCCGGCTATTTCAAACTTGCTGGCGATAAATTCAAAATCAATATCGTCACCAAGCGGAGCTTCAACAGGGAAAATTGACCTCCATATTTTCTCCCTGCACTGCTTATCCGGAAACGGAAACTCAATGATAAAGTTGAACCTTCTCATAAACGCTTCATCGATATTCTGGATAAAATTAGTCGCTAAAATACTGACACCCTCGTATTCCTCAATTTTTTGCAGCAAATAAGCCGTTTCAATATTCGCGTACCGGTCATGCGAGTCTTTTACCTCCGAACGTTTTCCAAACAAGGCATCGGTTTCGTCAAAGAACAAAATCGCATTGCTCAATTGCGCTTCCTGAAAGATCAGCTGGAGGTTTTTTTCCGTTTCCCCGATATATTTGCTGACCACCTGGGATAGGTCAATTTTATAAAGCTCCAAATATAATTCTTTCGCCATGACTTGCGCCGACATGGTTTTCCCCGTTCCCGGAGGGCCGGAAAACAGCACGCACAGCCCTTTGCCATAAGATAATTTCTTTTCAAATCCCCATTCGCCGTACACGATGTGACGATATTTGATCTGGTTGCACGCGTTCTGCAGCTGTTTTTTTTGTTCAGGCGGCAAAACTATGTCATCCCAACCATACCTGGGTTGGATCCGGCTCGCTTTTTCCCCCAGGTTATGGCGTACCTGCGCGTAACAAGCTTTGTAAAGCTCTTCATTCTCTATCCTCTCGCCCTCTCTGCAATGCCAGGCAGCCATGTTTTTCGCCGTCAGCAACGCGTCCCGGATCTGACCGGGCGTAAAGCTAAATTTGCCGGCCACAGCGCCCCAGTCGATTTCTTTACTCAGGTTATGACCCCTACCGAAATACTCCCAAAATCTTTTCCGTTCGAAATCCTTCGGGATTTTAAATTCAATATCAATAAAATAGTATTCCCTGCTGAACTCAACCGGCTTTTTGAAAGAGTCGGCCAGTAAAAAAATCATTCCGGAAAACACCTTTAACAGCTCAAATAATTCTTTAATATTCCTGCGGGATTGCTCGTTCTCAAATAAGCACTGGAAATTGTCAAAACAAAGAACCGCCTGGTGCAAAATAGCCTCGCGCATTACTTTTGCGATCATTCTCTCCAAAGGCTGCTCCTGCGCCCCGGCCATCCGGAGATCGACAATCATCAAAGGACGGTTTAAATATTGGCAATAATGTTTTACCTGAAGTTTTTTCCCGGCTCCCAAAGGTCCGTGCAAATAAAAAATGCAGTGCTTAGACCAGGTGAACTCGCGAATTTTCGCCTGTACTTCCTGTCCCGAAAGAAGTGGTGTCAATTCATCCACGGGAAGAAATATCTCCGTGAAAGAACGAATGCTGTCATCTATTTGCTCAGATTCTAAAAGGAATCTCATCATGCGCTCTTCCAGCTTTAGCGTTTTTGCCAGCAGGGAACTCCCGGTATCGGCACTTTTTTCTTCATTGAAAAGATAATTAAAAAGATTATTCCCCGGGGTAAAAGACATCCTTGCAGCCAGCCGTTCTTCCGGCGTCGCGCAAAGCAATTTCATGCTCAAATCCACAGTGGGGCTTTTGCAGGTCACATCATCATTTAAAAACGCGTACAGCTTTTCATATTTGCGATCCAGTTCAACCGCCAGGCAAATTACCACGCACCGTTCTTCGAAAGGCGTTAATTTAAAGACATCTGACAGGTACGGCAGTGTCAGAAAGATGCCTTTCTCATTGCTCAAGCCAAGTCTTTTTTGAATATTTGACTCCAACTGGGCTAACTGCTCCGTCAACTTTTTTACTACCGCGTGCTCATGAGCCGGCTGTTCAACACCATCTAAAAGATGGTATACTTCAGCTTCCGACAACACCAGGCCCTTCAATTGCTCATACGGGTCTGCCGGCTGTTGTTTCTGCTGTTTTGCCAGAAGCACCCGGATTTTTAAATCCAGCCATTTCAACTCGTCGGAAATATGCTCCCAACAGCCGGCATACTCGCGGATAATATTCAATTCATTGAGGCTTGCCGCTACTTTAGACATATAATCATAACCGTTCTTAAATTTGAGGTATTTGAGTGAACTTGTTTTACGTAAAGCTGATATTTTGTCAAGTTAAACAGGATATCTACCAATCATGTCGAAGAATTATTTCATATTCATACATATTCATACAATCCGGGGGTAAACTTTAGTGGACAACGCTCAACTCAAGTCGGCCGCATATCGGAAATTAAACGATTACCAATTGCGCGCCAATCAAATCAACAAAACTAAAGCCATTGCCATATCATCGGCAATCGTGTTATTGCTCGTCTTTACCTATCTCTACATCCACCGGCCTACTTTCAGCGCGACGCATCAACTCACCGGAGAGAACGCAGACAGGGCGTTTATCCTGGAAACAAAGACTCCCAAAGGCAGCTTAGTGACAATGGATATGAAGAAAGCGTCCTCTGTGAACATATCAAAAGGCAGTTCCGTTACAATGGACAGAGTTGAAACGAAAACGGCCAACGAAAACGGTCAGGCATCGTTTAAAATTCTACCCGGCGAACTGAAAAGCGGGACTAATGAAATACAATTTACGGTTAAATCCCCCGGTAGCATAAAAAGAAAATTTCATTACACTATAGAAAAAAACAAATTACCCATTACTTTAGAAGTTAGTATAACTGATGACATTGTAAATAGTGACAGCATTAAACGGGTTGCCGTGGTTACCGATCCTTTAAATACAATTTCCGTCAACCATATGTTCAATAAAGCCAACTCAAAGACCGGCCAGGAGAATTTTGAAATAAGGAATTACGATCTGATCAATTTGGCCTCCATAAGTCCCGAATATTTAACGGATACAATTGAAACGCCGATTCAGGTCAGCGTTACAGACGTCGACGGACAGGAAAGAACAGAGTCATATTTAGTTGAGGTTTCCACATTCACCAACCTGACAGTCAATCAGCCGGAAGAAACCGATGCCGAAAGCATAAAATTGAGCGGCAAGGCTTCCCCGGGCGCCGATATTTTTATCGCCGGCCAAAATACAGTCAGCAATGAAAGCGGTGACTTTGAGATTTCGGTACCATTGCCCAAAATCGGTATGAATCTGTTTGAATTGACCGCCAGCCGCCCCGTTGAAAAAAAATCAACCAGATTTATCGCGGTTAGCCGTCTAGCGCCCAAGGTCGAATTAACAGTCAAAACAAACGCTGTTAATGAGCATAGCCTGACAATCGAGGGAACCACCACACCCGGGGCCGCTGTTTCAATCAATGGTCAGCCTGTTGTTGTGGAGGATAATCAATTCACCTGGTTATACAATTTTCCCTGGGACACCTCGCAAACATATACATTTAATATCAAAGCCCAAAAGCCGGGTTACCGAAATAATGAGGAACAGGTGGTCATCCCCCAAATGCCGGTGTTCAGAAAACCATCACCTTAATGAATCGGGAAACAAAACTCAAGCAGGCAAAGTGCCGTTCCAGCCTTCCGGCGCTCCCTTTTTGTAGTACTCGTCGCATAAAAAGAAGTAAATTTTAGCCGCTTCGTCCCGGAAGTTTTCTCTAACCACTTCGACGAACCTGCTGCGCGCGTCATAAAAGCGCCCGTCCCGGTAAAGCATAATGCCTTCTTCAAATATATCTTTGGTTTCATGCTTCAGCTTCTTTATATCTTCCGGATCTCCCTGATAAAGGTCAAATATTTTTACCGGTTCTTCCTTGACGTTTACCTGCACCAATCCCAGCAGCCGGTACTGGTACTGTTCCCTTACGCCCGCCTCACCGAGCATATTCTCGGTAATCAATATCGACGCGCCGAACTTTTCAGTTATTCTTTCAATAGTCGCCGCAAGGTCGACATTATCAGAAATGACTGTTCCTTCCAGCCTTTTTTCTTCCCCGATGATGCCCAGCATCAGCGGACCGCGGTGAATGCCCGTACCCGTGTCAATGGAAAGATAACCTTCTTTCAGACGTTGTTCATTATACCTTTCCAGTTCTTTTCTCATATCGACGGCGGCTCGCAGCGCTTCGCCCGCAGTACCCGGAAACAAGGCGATGATGCCGTTGCCCGTGTAATCATCCACAAACCCGCCATTGTTCCTGACAATCGGACCGACTCTCTTCAAGTACGCGTTAATCAAATCAAAGCTTTCCTCCGGTCTCAACGTCTTTGAGAGCAGGCTGAATGAACGGACGCTTGAAAATAAAACACTCATTTCCTCCTTCACCTGGTCCCCTAGTTGAACATCGACTATGCTTTGCTTTCCTAAAAAATGTACAAACTGCTGCGGCACAAACCGCAAATAGGACTCGTTTAAAATGGTAATATCCGCGATATATTTCCTGATATATTCCGACATTTTGTTGAACCCGCCGCAGAGCTCTCCCACCTCATCCCTGGATTTCACCGAGACAGTGGCGTCCCAGTTTCCGCTTGCCATTTCATTGACACCATTCCGCAAAATTTGGATTGAGGAAAGCAAATAATAGGTCATTAACATAAATAACACGATAATAACAATTGCCGCGGCGGCAATGCTCTTGCCGGCAGTCAGGAATAATTTTCTTTTTAGTTCGTTAAAACTGTTCAGGTCCATGCCGGTTTCAAATGCCCCGATAACCTTGCCTTCCGGGTTCATCAAAGGCCCGACCGCATACATCCATTCGCCTTCCGCATCGCTTTCATGACCGGTGATAAACTGCCCGTCCCTGATCACCTTGTAGTAGTCATTATTTTGAATATTGAAAGGATAAAACGGACTCATATTGTCATCATCAGTAATACACCAATACAGTTTTTCTTCTTCCAACTTATAAACCACATAATAAAAGCCTTCTTCATTTTCAGATGAATTATCATCGTATATTAAATTAATCTTTTCTTTTATCTCTTTATAGTCACTATTTAAAAAATGCCCGGGGGTGGTGATTTTGGACAAACGCTCGCTATCAATCATCTGGATGCCGATATGCGCCAGCAGTTTTAATTTGCTGTAAATTTCGGCTTCATATTTCTGGGAGTAACTTGCATGAGCTAATTGCGATGTTTGAGAAGCCAGAGCGTACAAGGGTTGAAAGGAACAAAAAAAAAGATTTTACCCCAAAATAAAACGGGGAATAAGGGTTTGAAG
>JGI12104J13512_1000417_pt1 | contig 38858 bp, 29 predicted proteins | sample TerdegcTABiofilm_FD_13512 | JGI IMG/M metagenome (IMG submission 13512)
ACCCAACTCCTTGATCAGTTTTTGGTATTGTGCTTTCATTGATACTGCCTCCTGTTTGGTTGGGATTTGGTTTGATCAACAGGAGGCTAATGGTTTTTGGGACCTGACACAAATTAAAGACACTATGTGCTTGTCAAAGGAAAATATATGGAATGGTTATTATTCACGTACTGGCTTCCATTGGAGCCATCCCGTAAAAGGGTTTTCGTCTGGCGTCAGCTAAAAAGGCTTGGTGCTGTTTCCCTGGAAGGGGGCGGCTGGATTTTACCTAAGAAAGAGCCGTTAGCTGCTGTAATAGCGGAGCTTATGCGTACTGTGCAGGAAATGGGTGGTACGGCAAATCTATTCACCGTAACTCACTTTAATGAGACACAAGAAGAGCGAACCGTAGCCAAGTTTCAGCAGGAAAGGGAGCAGGAATACGCCGAGATTATTAGCGAATGTCGTAAAACTTTACGTCACATTGAAAGGGAAACACAGGAAGAGCAGTTTAACCTGGGGGAAGTGGAAGAAATCGAAGGCGACTTAGGCAAGATAAATCACTGGTTTTCACATGTAAAAGAACGTGACTTCTGGGAGTCTGATGCCCGGAAAGAGGTTCAGAAACTGATAAATGAAGTCGAAACGAATCTGTCTGCTTTTACCCAAAAAACTTATAACAAACTTCAAGGTGCCGAGAGCGACGAGTCATAAATGAAGATAAAACCAACGCCTTTTCTGCTCCTTTGTATTATGGGCGGGTTGGCCATTTTCAGTTCGACGATGGCTAAAAATCCCGCCTTGCCGTTGTTTATTCGCTCGATGGGCGTACCGGTCTCCACGGTCGGCTTCATTGCAGCCGCATCAACGGTGGTTGGAATCATCGTTAGCCTTCCTGCTGGCATTCTATCTGACATTATAGGACGACGCAGGGTGATACTGATGGCGGCTATAGTGTTTGCCACGGCACCTTTCCTATACCTGGTGATTACATCACCGTGGCAGTTGGTCTTAGTACGTATCTACCATGGGTTGGCCACAGCTATCCTGGGCCCGGTGGCGATGGCGGCAGTAGCCGATACCTTCGAAAAAGGACGGGGTGAGCGTATGGGCTGGTATTCTTCCGCCACGATGGTAGGCCGCTTTCTGGCACCCTTTGTGGGTGGAATTCTAATATTTGGCGAGGACTTCCGATGGGTCTATCTGGCAGACGGTTTTGCCGGAGTACTGGCTCTAGTAGCCGCCATCAGGCTACCACTTGTCACTACAACCTCTAGCTCCGTCTGGGAAGCCTTTAAGCAACAGCGCGGCAAATACGGCCAGGAAATTGCTTTCATTCTCCGCCATCCCGGCATCCTGGCTACCAGCGGCATTGAGGCGGTGCAATACTTCGCCTTTGGCTGCCTAGAGACATTTGTGCCTATCTATCTCAATGAAAAGCTCGGGTTCCCGGCCTGGAAGATTGGGCTCCTATTTACTGCTCAGATACTCGCAGCTACATTCACCAAACCCGTGATGGGGCGACTATCCGACCGCTACGGCCGGGTACCCATGATTGTCTCCGGGCTGGTTCTGGGTGGTATTTCCACTGGCACTATACTGTTCTCATCCAACTACCTGGTTATCCTGGTACTTATAGCTCTGTTTGGGCTGGGTTTAGCAACCGTGACGGCTTCTACGTCGGCCTTGGTTGCCGATTTGTCCCGCTCACAGGGTCGCGGGAGCGCCCTGGGTATTCTTTCCAGCATCATGGATATTGGTCATTCAAGCGGTCCGATGATTGCCGGAGTTCTGATTAGCACATACTCGTACCAGATGGCTTTTGGTATAGTAGGTGCAGGCCTTGTGGTGGCAAGCCTCGTTTTTGGGTTTACTATGCGGCGAGTCGTTCATCGTAATGAGATTGGCACACAAGGCTGATATTGAACCGGTTGAAAGCAGACCACGCTCAACCGGATAAGCTCAAGGTAATTCAATTACCAGAACCTGAAGCTAAAAGGTAACGTCAGGGTAGGAAAAAGGACATTATCCATATCTAAACTGTGGTAATCTAATTACCTTGTTGGTGGAACATAGGGAATTTGAACTTGGGCCACAAAATTCCCCTGAGCATAATATCTGTTTCGGCCTGTGGCATCAACTAAAAATCCATCGTTATAAGGCCAGACATTGGGATCTCTGGCATATTTAATGGCGCCACCTTGCTGGTGAGAGTATACGACGGCTGTTGTATAATACCCGCTGCCGCTGTAATAGTAGGAAAAGCCCAGATTCCTGACAATACCTACGTACACAGGGAATAAGATATTATTATCTGCGGGCCACCAAAACTGAAAAACATTGTAATCGCTCGCAAACTTGTCCAGGGCAAGAGCCGGGGTGCTGAAAAGTAGGACGCTGGAAATTGCAACCAAGAAAAAAAGCAGTCTGTTCAACCAGCTCTTAAATCTCATTTTTACTCACCTCCGTCCAAGTGGAAAATCAAATTCGTTTTTCTTTTAGCAAAAAAAATCTTCTGTCAATAGTTTGAATTAGATAGGTATTCTGTCACACCTCCCGGGTAATCCTCTTCGCAAAAAGCGGTGTTAGATAAATGAAAATAAAGCAAAAAGGCCCTGGCAGCGACCTACTCTCCCGTGGGGTTTCCCCCAGAGTACCATCGGCGTTAGAGGGCTTAACTTCCGTGTTCGGAATGGGAACGGGTGTTTCCCCTCCACTATGGCCACCAGAGCCAATTCATTCGTTGAACTCTCAAAACTGCATAGGGTAAGTCAATCTATGGACAAGACCAAAACTTAGTAGGTCAAGCCGCTCGGCCTATTAGTACTGGTCAGCTCAACCCATTGCTGAGCTTACACCTCCAGCCTATCAACCTGGTAGTCTACCAGGGGCCTTACCACCATGACGGTGAGGGAAACCTGATCTTGGAGAGGACTTCGCGCTTAGATGCTTTCAGCGCTTATTCCACCAGGCATAGCTACCCGGCTTCTGCCACTGGCGTGACAACCGGTACACTAGAGGCCTGTCTATCCCGGTCTTCTCATACTAGGGACAGCACTCCTCAAGTTTCCTTGCGCCCGCGACGGATTAGGACCGAACTGTCTCACGACGTTCTGAACCCAGCTCGCGTGCCGTTTTAATGGGCGAACAGCCCAACCCTTGGGACCTTCTCCAGCCCCAGGATACGACGAGCCGACATCGAGGTGCCAAACCCTCCCGTCGATGTGGACTCTTGGGAAGGATCAGCCTGTTATCCCCGGGGTAGCTTTTATCCGTTAAGCCCGGACCCTTCCATACGGGATCCGAGGATCACTAAGCCCGGCTTTCGCCTCTGCTCGACTTGTGGGTCTCGCAGTCAGGCTCCCTTATGCCTTTGCACTCAACAGCTGATTGCCAACCAGCCTGAGGGAACCTTTGGGCGCCTCCGTTACTTTTTGGGAGGCGACCGCCCCAGTCAAACTGCCCGCCTGACACTGTCCCCCTGCCGGATCACGGCTCGAGGTTAGAATCCCAGCATACCAAGGGTGGTATCTCAAGGTCGGCTCCACCGAAACTGGCGTCCCGGTTTCTCAGCCTCCCACCTATCCTGCACAAGGTGTGCCAAAATCCAATGTCAGGGTACAGTAAAGCTCCACGGGGTCTTTCCGTCCTGTCGCGGGTAGCCCGCATCTTCACGGGCACTGCAATTTCGCCGGATCCCTGGTCGAGACAGCGCTCAAGTCGTTACGCCATTCATGCGGGTCGGAACTTACCCGACAAGGAATTTCGCTCATCTTCCTCCTGTTCTTTCAAACAGGGATGGACTATATCTTTATCCAGTGGATTGGAGCTCTTGGAGAATGGCTTCCGCTTGGGGTTTTTCTCCAGTGTTCATTTCCCTGACCAGTTGGGCGATTTGAATCAGACCCTCCTTGGTCAGGTGCTTCCCCTCTTTCATCCACCTGATCACTCTGGAAAAATGCTGAAAGTCGACATTTTTCTTGGTCTTCAGGGGATGCTTTTCGAAAAAGTCAACCACTTTTTCGAGGGAATCCAGCTTTCGAATTCTCAGCTCAAAACGGTCTTCGTTGTTCTGGCGGACAACGCCAGCCTGAAAAAAACGCTTCAAAGCATAAAGGACTTGGATATCCCTTTTGTGCTGCACAATTCGAAACTCTGGCAAAACCTGGTAACCAGCGGACATTTCAGGGTGTCTGTTGATTCCCACATAAAAACACCCTTCGCCATCCGTAAAGCCCACAACCCAATCAGAAGTAAGATCCATTGCAACCTCCTTAAAGAAGTGCAAGGCTGGATATCCGGCGTATAGTCTCTGAGGATCTCCTTTCGGATTTCCTGCGGATTGCCCAATCCCAGGCATTTTTACTCAGAAATTCTCTGAGTAGCACTGGGCTCTAAGGGTGTTCCCGCATACAGCCGGATATAAACTCGCCCGTTACCGGGCGAGAAGGCAACGTCAGTCACCTTAGGACCGTTATAGTTACGGCCGCCGTTCACAGGGGCTTAGATTCAGAGCTTCGCCTTGCGGCTAACCCCTCCTCTTAACCTTCCTGCACTGGGCAGGCGTCGGCCCCTATACATCGCCTTACGGCTTAGCAGAGACCTGTGTTTTTGATAAACAGTCGCTTGAGCCTGTTCGCTGCGGCCCCTCCCTCCCGTGAAAGTGAATTTCTTGGGTTGGAGAGGCACCCCTTCTCCCTAAGTTACGGGGCTAGATTGCCGAGTTCCTTAACCAGGGTTCTTCCGCGCGCCTTGGCAGAAAACTGCCCGCCTACCTGTGTCGGATTGCGGTACGGACACATATCCTCCAATGCTAGGGGCTTTTCCAGGCGGCTAGTTGGACGGAGTTCGCCACAGCCGAAACTGCAGCTCCCATTCACCTCTCAGGCTTAACGGCTCTCGGATTTACCTAAGAGCCACCCTACGGGCTTAGACCGGTACAACCATTAACCGGCTCCGTTTACCTCTCCGCGTCCCCCCATCGCTTTTTACGGGGGATATGTGGCATCGGAATATTAACCGATTTATCCATCACCTACGCCTTTCGGCCTCGGCTTAGGCCCGGCTTACCCTGGGCGGACGAACCTTCCCCAGGAAACCTTAGGCTTGCGGCGGCAAGGATTCTCACCTTGCTTTTCGCTACTTATGCCGGCATTCTCACTTCCATCCAGTCCAGTAGTCCTTTCGGTCTACCTTCACCCCAGATGGAACGCTCCCCTACCGCGTCGAACCGAAGTTCGACACCTGCAGCTTCGGTATCAGGCTTGAGTCCCGAACATTGTCGGCGCAAGAGCGCTTGACCAGTGAGCTGTTACGCACTCTTTAAATGATGGCTGCTTCTGAGCCAACATCCTGGCTGTCTAAGCGCCCTCACCTCCTTAATAGACACTTAGCCTGAATTTAGGGACCTTAGCTGGCAATCTGGGTTGTTTCCCTTTTGACGACGAAGCTTAGCCCCCGCCGTCTCACTTCCAGGGTACTCGGGTCCCTTAAAAAATGCTTGCGCATTTTTTAAGGGTACCTAAGGCAAGGCGGCATTCGGAGTTTGATTGGGTTTGGTAGCCTGGTGTGACCCCTAGCCCATTCAGTGCTCTACCACCGCCCGCTAGTAACCTGAAGCTGCACCTAAATGCATTTCGGGGAGAACCAGCTATCTCCGGGTTCGATTGGAATTTCTCCGCTACCCACAGCTCATCCTAGGAGTTTTAACCCCCCACAGGTTCGGGCCTCCACGGAAGGTTAGTTCCGTTTCACCCTGGCCATGGGTAGATCACCCGGTTTCGGGTCTATGGTACGCGACTTGTCCCGAAGGACGGCGCCCTATTCGGACTCGCTTTCGCTACGGCTCCGGATGTTACTCCTTAACCTACGCCACGCACCATAACTCGCCGGCTCATTCTTCAATAGGCATGCGGTCAGACTGTGAAGCCCGCCGAAGCAAACTTCACATAGTCCTTCCACCGCTTGTAGGCATACGGTTTCAGGTTCTATTTCACTCCCCTCCCGGGGTTCTTTTCACCTTTCCCTCGCGGTACTTTGTTCGCTATCGGTCGCCAGAGGTATTTAGCCTTAGGAGATGGTTCTCCCGGATTCCTGCGGGTTATCTCCCGCAGTACTCAAGAATGCTGATGGAGAGATAGGAGACCTTTTGCCTACAGGACTTTCACCTTCTGTGGTTGGCCTTTCCAGGACCATTCGACTAAGCCCCTATTTTGTAACTCTCCCCCTGCGCTGCAGCGCAGAGACACAGCACCTTACAACCCCAGCTGAGCAACGCCTGCAGGCTTTAACACTCAACTGGTTTGGGCTATTCCCCTTTCGCTCGCCACTACTTAGGGAATCGCATTTTGCTTTCTTTTCCTCAGGGTACTGAGATGTTTCAGTTCCCCCACTTACCCTCCTGCACCTATGGATTCAGCACAGGATGACGCGGTAAACCGCGCCGGGTTTCCCCATTCGGGATCCTCCGGGTCAACGCTCGCTTGCAGCTCTCCGGAGAATATCGCAGCTTGCTACGCCCTTCATCGGCCTCTTGGCGCCAAGGCATCCACCGTACGCCCTTCTTTTGCTTGACCTACCAAGCAATAATTGCAGCTTTTTTACCCTATGCAGTTTTCAAAGTTCAACGACCTGGATTCCCCAGATCAGACTAAAAAAGAAAGGAAATTTATCCTTTCTTTTTTAGTCACGAGGGCTGTACCCTCAAAACTAAACAGTGTAGGCGTGAGGAGCCGGACGTCTCCCACTTAAGGGAAACCCCGTCCTTTCCAGCGGACACCGTACCGCTGCTCCTTAGAAAGGAGGTGATCCAGCCGCACGTTCCCGTACGGCTACCTTGTTACGACTTAACCCCCCTCACCGAGCACACCTTCGGCACCTTCCTCCCTTACGGGTTGGGTGAGGTGACTTCGGGTGCACTAGACTCGGGTGGTTTGACGGGCGGTGTGTACAAGCCCCGAGAACGTATTCACCGCAGTATAGCTGACCTGCGGTTACTAGCAACTCCGTCTTCATGCAGGCGAGTTGCAGCCTGCAATCTGAACTGAGGCCTGATTTTTGGGATTAGCTCCACCTCGCGGTCTTGCAACCCTTTGTTCAGGCCATTGTAGCGTGTGTGTAGCCCGGGACATAAGGGCCATGAGGACTTGACGTCATCCCCACCTTCCTCCAGCTTATCGCCGGCGGTCTCCCTAGAGTGCACGCAGCCTTTCGGCAACGTTAGCAACTAAGGACGAGGGTTGCGCTCGTTGCGGGACTTAACCCAACATCTCACGACACGAGCTGACGACAGCCATGCAGCACCTGTGCACGTGTCCTTGAATAAAATTCAAGGAAGGCACCATCTCTGGTGCGGTCACGTGCATGTCAAGCCCCGGTAAGGTTCTTCGTGTAGCGTCGAATTAAACCACACGCTCCGCTGCTTGTGCGGGGCCCCGTCAATTCCTTTGAGTTTCAGTCTTGCGGCCGTACTCCCCAGGTGGGGTACTTAACGCGTTAGCTACGGCACAGAAAAGATTGAACCTTTCCTACACCTAGTACCCAACGTTTAGGGCCAGGACTACCGGGGTATCTAATCCCGTTTGCTCCCCTGGCTTTCGCGCATCAGCGTCAGGGACAGACCAGGAAGCCGCCTTCGCCACTGGTGTTCCTCCCGATATCTACGCATTTTACCGCTACACCGGGAATTCCACTTCCCTCTTCTGTCCTCACATCCCCTCAGTATTGAATGACTCCTCCCAGTTGAGCCGGGAGATTTCACATTCAACTTAAGGGGTCGCCTACACGCCCTTTACACCCAGTAATTCCGGACAACGCTCGCCCCCTACGTATTACCGCGGCTGCTGGCACGTAGTTAGCCGGGGCTTATTCCAGGGATACCGTCAAAGATCATCAGGTATTTCCCGACGATCCCTTCGTCTCCCTGAAAAGGGCTTTACAATCCAAAGACCTTCATCGCCCACGCGGCGTCGCTGGGTCAGGCTTTCGCCCATTGCCCAATATTCCCTACTGCTGCCTCCCGTAGGAGTCTGGGCCGTGTCTCAGTCCCAGTGTGGCTGACCGTCCTCTCAGACCAGCTACCCATCATAGCCTTGGTAGGCCATTACCCTACCAACTAGCTAATAGGACGCAGGCTCATTCCGAAGTGGTAGCAGGCTTGCGCCTTACGCCACCTTTCCTCTTCCCCTCCGTCGAGAGAAAGAGCGTATCCAGTATTAGCACCCCTTTCGAGGTGTTATCCCGGTCTTCGGAGTAGATTACCTACGCGTTACTCACCCGTGCGCCGCTAAACCAGAACTCCGGTTGCCCTTCGTTCTGGCCCGCTCGACTTGCATGTATTAGGCACGCCGCCAGCGTTCGTCCTGAGCCAGGATCAAACTCTCCATGAAAAATAACTCCTCAACGGAGTTAAGTTCTGGAATTGACAGGTCCAAGTGAGTCTTGTACCTGCATGTGCCTACACTGTTTAGTTTTCAAGGTACAACCAGGAAGCTTTCTTCCTGAGTTTGACCTCCAAAGAGAAAAAAATATACTTAACAGCCCTTATCTCTGGCGTTAATTTTCTGCCTCTTCGGTTGTCAAACTTAAAAGGCAAGATTGATTATATAGAGGAGCACCTCCCCTGTCAATAGAGAGCCGTCAAATTTTTCCAGATTTTTTAGAGAACTTAAAGCGCCGGGAAAGGTAAATTTCTAAAAGATAGAGGACAGCAGCGAGCACCAGAAGCCATTCCCTTAAAGAAAATTCCCGGAGGACAAAGGGTAGGTCTGCCAAAATCTCAGAGGAAACTTCCTCCCTGGTTTTTCCCCCAGTCAGGGCGCAAACGCTATCTAGGACTGAGCTATTCAAACGAATCTCCTGCACTTCTGGATCAGGGACCCAAAAAGCCTGGATAAATTTTTTCTCCCCTTGAAAGGCATTCAAAATATATGCTCCTCTGCCCCAAAGCGCTATCTCCTCCCGAAACTGGTTTTCCCCTGATTTTCTTACTTGAAAGTGCGCCACCTTTCCCTCGGGACCCTCCAGAGTAAGTATCAGGGGCTCATCTTGATCGGAATAAGCCCGAAATTCAAGGGAGCTTCCCCTTGGTTCCGCAAAAAAGGGCAGATCTTTTTGGGGAGCAGCTAGCCAGTTCAGGAGAGCGAACCAGAAGTCGGAGAATCCCGTCCAGCCTGAGAGCTCACGAGTATACGGTCCCTGAAAGTCGCTCGTCCAGCAAACAACCCTTCCCTGGCCCTGGTTCCAGAAAGCCAGTAGAGGCTCCCCTCCTGAAAATTGGTATATGGAATAAGCTTTCTCCTTTAGTCTGGTTTTGAGGTAACCGTCCAGCGGGGGCAAGTTTTCCGGAGGAAGAGGAACAGGAGCCGGATTGTATTCCGATTGGAACCTTCCCTCTTCTACCTTCTTTCCGCTCTTTTCCGCGCTAGGAGGAAAAATCACGTTGGGAATCCCCTCACCACCTGTAACCTGAGCAAATTTTCCCTCTCCCAGCTGGGCAATCCTTTTCATGAAATCAGTGTCCGCGTCAGCACCCACGGCAATTGCCGTAGTGTAAACGCCGCCCTCTCTGCCCTGTCTGATTAAATTCTCGAAATCCCCCTCGCTGGATTTGCCGTCCGAAATCAAAATCACGTGCTTCAGGCTGGCCTCTGTGCTCTCCAGGGAGCGGTAAGCCTCCTGGAGAGCTAAATATGCGTTGGTACCTCCGCCAGGCCCCCTCAGGGAAATCTTTTCCTTGATCTGGGTAAAATTCCTACCTGCACCCAAAGGAAGCGCCCACTGGGGTTGATCCGCGAAAAAGATCACCCCTACCTGATCAAATTCCCTGAGCGGTGCTGAGGCGTGGATAGCCACCTCCTCAGCTAAATCGAGTTTCTGGACTCCCTGAGAGATCTTCCACATGGAGGAAGAATTATCTATTACAAAAATCAGGGCCATCTCGGGAATTTCCTTTTCCAGCTGGGGAGCGGAAAGCACAGGGAGCAGTTCCTCAAGTGCACTGCGGAAATAATTCCCTAAAGTGAAGGAGTGCCCTCCCCCGATTGCCAGAAGCCCTCCGCCGGAAAAGCGGACGAAACTGGAGAGAGCATTAATTTGCGCATCGTTCAGTTCCCCGGCATCCACATCCAGTAGAACCACGGCATCATAAAGGGAAAGGATATGAGGCTCTTCCGGAAATTCTTGGGGGTCGATGAGCTCGAAGGGAAAGCCCTGCTTCTCCAAGAATTGGGAAAAAGTATCCCGGGAAGGCTGGCTGGAAACGAGGAGGATCCCTTTCCGCTCCTTGACCTCCATAAAGAGCTCATAGTGGTTGTTCTCCAGAAATATATCCCCGCGGGCAAGGTCCCCTTCCACCTTGTGAATTCCCCCCTCTCTGAAGGACAAATAATAGGTGAAAAAATTGTCTCCCGCCTCCAATTCCTTCGCTTCATGTAGGATCTCTAACCCATCGAGTTTCAGGGAAAATTCTTCCTCTCCCTTTTCTGCAGTATGAATTTTAACCTTGAGGAGAAAGGCCTGATCCATGAAAGCAAATTTAGGCCCATACAGAGTGATTGCCGAATCCTTCCAGGGGGGAGTTACGGGAATGGTATCCACCTTTATGCCCTGCCTCAGGCAAGCATTGATCCCCTCTTCCAGGCCTCCCTCGGTATCCATTCCATCACTTAAAAGGACAATCTTTCCCTGGCCCTGGGGGATCATAGCTGCTGCTTCGCTTAAAGCCTTTCCCAGGTCGGTTCCATGCTCATCGCCGAAAAAGTACATGGTGCTTTCCACACCCTTTTTTGAGGGAAATTGGGAAGGGTCAACTGCCAGTCCGGTGGAGCGGGAGCGATCAAGAAGATAGACCACCTTTCCCCCGGCCTTCTCTAAGTAAACAATAGGGAAAGCAAGGGCCAGGATGAGGAAAGCGAAGACCACGGCCCTCAAAATGGATAAAATTTCAAAACCCTTTTTCTTTAAGCAGAAAAAGGGGATGAACAAAAGGAGAAGAAGCGCCCAGGGATGGAGAAGGTCAAACATACTTCCTCCTCAGGATTTCCTCAATCAAGATCAAAGCAAGGGGAATGAAGAGCATAAAGGGCATAAGGTCCCGGGGTGCATTTGAGCCTGTGGTTGCCCCCATCCTTTCGATTTCCGTGTGTCTCAAGAGGTTGGACTCCTCCTCGGAAAGGTAGGCGCAACTGTAAAAACGGAAGCCTTGGGCCCCTTCTTTGAGGTACAGTCCGGGAGGGGAACCCAGGACCTCCTCTCCTTTGAGGACAGGCTCCAGGAGCTCATCGCTTCTGGTTTCCTCAAAAGATTGGAAGCCGGCCTTTTCCCCTGAGAGATAATTAATGACGTTTAAGAGAAAAACGGGAAAGGAAGGCTCCAGGGGGAAGTTGCTCAGGCTGAGGCTGGGAGCAAAGAGAACAGCCCTGTGGTCTGAAATTACGCCCTCGAATAAAAAGGGTGTTTTTCCCCAGAAGGCTATGGGGATCATAGCGCCGGGTTGAAGTACCGGAACCTCGTAAAATTGAACCGTGGAGAAGTCTAGGAACTCCACAAGGGAACTCGGTACCTCAATAGGAAACCCCTCCTTTTCCAGTCCTGACCAGGTAAAGAGCTTGTTCCCCTGGGGAGGATGGATAATCAAGAGGGGGGAATCGGGGAGGACGTCAGGCAAAAAGTCCTCAAAAATTGCCAGATCGGATGAAATCTGGGGGCTATAATCCTCGGGTTTCACTGAGACCACGGTCATCCCCAGTGCCTGAAGCGCGCTTTTTATAAACGGGGTGGAAGAGACGAGAAGCACCCTCAAGCTCTGGGGTCTGATCAGGTAAAGGGCGTTATCCCATTCCAGGGGATCCGCTTCCTCTATTTCCACTTTTATGTAGGGTTTGGTGCCCGTGACGGTTAGCGCTACTTCCTGGGTGCTCATGTTCTCAATCCAGAACGAGGAAGGATTTTCCACCCTCTTCCCATCTATTTTTAAATGCACTTCCCTCTCTTTATTTCCGAAATTCTTGATCTCCAGCCAGAGCCTTTCGCCCTGGAGATTCGCCGAGACGATCGCCAGATTTTCCACAGCCTCCCCTACTCCTATCTGGTGGAGGACCAGGTGGGGAAAGCGGTTGGGAAGAACGGAGAAGGCCAGATCGGAGAAAAGGTATACTTCCACCACTTTAGGGGCCGCCCATTTCTCCAAGAGGTCGAGGAGTTGCATGATATTCGTTCCGGAGTAAGAAGGCGTAATTTTATCCAGAGCGCTTTCTAAAAGGTGAGTATTAGAGGTGAAATTCTGAATGATTTTAGGGTTCAAACTCAGCTCCCAGAAAGATACCTGATTCCCTGAGGAGAGAAGCTCCTCGATTTTTTTCCGGGCGAGGCTCACCGCCACAACAAACCTGTTGGGAGCAACGTCCGTGGCCATCATGGAAAGGGAAGTGTCCAGAACCACAGCGCAGTACTTTCCGGCCCAGGGGGGCATTACTCCTTGAGGAGCGGAAGCTGAGAGGGAAAGAAATAAGAGGAAGAAAGCTTCCAGAATCAAAATCAAGTTCTTCAGGAATTGCCACCTGGAAATGCGGGATAGAGTCTCTCTCCTTGCGCGCAGGAAAAGAAAAACCTGGGAGAAAACCCGCTTCTCGCGCCTGGGACGACGGAGCACGATATATAAAAGGAGGAGCAGACTTAAGAGTGAAATCAAAAATAGAGGCTTTGAAAAAATCATTATTTTAAAATCCCTGCCAGAGGCAAACGCTTCAGAACCAGCTCTTCAATGGGGGAAGAGGTGAGGACAAAAAGGTACGGGATCTGGTGGGCCAGGCAAAAAACGCGCAGGGTGTTCCTCCAGTTTTCTACCGTTTTTTTAAGAATTTGAAGGGCAACCTCGTCCAGGGTGACTTCCACTCTCGTTCCCCACTCCTTATCCTCCAGTTCAAAATCACCCCTTATCTGGGGTTGAATTTCCTCGGGAGCGAGGATGTGGAGAAATACTAACTGGTGACCGCGGGCCAGAAGCCTCCTAATTCCTCCCTCAATACCGGTGGGCTCTAAGGCGTCTGTAAGAAGGAAGACTAAGGAGGGTCTGGGGTTGAGCTCCGCATAGCGCTTGAGCTCCTCCCCAAGATGACACTTTCCCAGAGGCTTTATTTTTGAGAGGAACTGGAAAAACTGAGGAATTTGCTGGCGTCCCCTCCTTTCCGGGTAAAAGTAGCCTTCGGGGATACTCTGAAATTTAACCCAGTTATATCCTGAAGAGGCCACATAGCCTAAAGCTGCTATCAGTTTTAAAGCGTATTGCAGCTTGTGAGGGTCGCCCCAGTCCATGGAATCGGAGCAATCCACGAGAAAATGGAGCACAATTCCCTCCTCGTCCCGATAGACTTTCACGAAGGGCCTATCCAGACGAGCGTAGGAATTCCAGTCTATCAGGCGATAGTCATCTCCCCAGGTGTAGGTGCGGAAGTCCGAAAATTCCACCGAGGCTCCGCCTTTACGCACCAGGTGCTCTCCCGCTCCTTTTCCTGCAATTCCTGGCCTGGGCTTGAAACGGAGCGTTGTCAGTCTCTGGAGAAATGGGTCGGAGAAACCGGGAAATTTCTCCATCTTAACCCCTATTGAACTATTCTTTTCAGGACGTCCTCGATTAAGAGATCCGGGGAGATTCCCTCCGCCTGAGCTTCAAAATTGAGAATTAACCTGTGCCTCAAAGCTGGGAGGCAAACGGCCTGCACGTCCTCCAGGGAAACATTAAAACGGCCTTTCTCCAGCGCTCGGACCTTTGCAGCAAGGATAAGCGCCTGAGCACCCCTGGGGCTTGATCCGTAGCGCACGAATCTCCGCACCATCTCCCCGGATTTGGGGTTCTGGGGCCTGGTGCTCTCCACGATGTTGATCACGTATTCGTAAACTGTCCGGGATACAGGCACCTCTCGAGCTAAGGAGGTCATTTCCCATAGTTCAGAACCGTCAATTACCTTCCTTAAATCCGGCTGATAGACGCTGGTAGTCCGGGAGAGCACTTCCACCATCTCGAAATCCTGAGGATAACCGATCAGGATCTTGAAGAAAAAGCGATCCAGTTGGGCTTCGGGCAAAGGATACGTGCCTTCCATCTCGATGGGGTTCTGGGTGGCAAAAACGTAGAAGGGTTGAGGGAGCTGGTAGGTTTTCCGAGCAATGGTCACCTGCCCTTCCTGCATGGCTTCAAGGAGGGCTGATTGGGTTTTGGGGGTTGCCCGGTTGATTTCGTCTGCCAGAATGACGTTCGAAAAAATGGGGCCTTCCTGGAACCGGAAGCTCCTCCGTCCCGACTCCTCCTCGAGCACCATGGTCCCCGTGATGTCGGCGGGCATCAGGTCTGGAGTGAACTGAATGCGGGAAAAACCTAAGTCGAGAACCTGGGCCAGGCTGCGCACCATTAAGGTCTTGCCCAACCCCGGCAAACCCTCAATCAGCGCATGGCCCCTGGCAATCAGGCAAATCATGAGGCCCATGAGCACGTCCTCCTGGCCCACAAGGATTTTTCCCACTTCCTCTTTGATCAAGCGAAAATTTTCCTGAAATTTTTCCGGTGTCATCTGAGACCCTCCAGAATTTGATAGTACCTTTTGGCGAGTTCCTCGTAGTCAGGAGGAAAAGCCTGGCGCAGGAAAACTTCGGAAGCGCTTTTCTCATACAGGAAAAGGACTTCCCTGTATTCGTAAAAAGCTCCCTCCTGAGATTCTCCGGGGGTAAAGATCTGGTACTTTCCTTCGCTTCCCTGAGGCAAAACCAAAGGCTCCCCTTTCCCCTCCATGGGAAGGGGGGGAAGGTAAATCAGGCCCTGAGGTAGGTTGCCCTGCTCGTTGGGAGGGGATTTGATATACCCGCTCTGATCCTCCTCCTTGCTGATTGAGAGCCCTCCCTGTGTGCCAATCCCTTGACCCGGTTCAAGTTGCCCCTGGGCTCCGCTGGCTTTTGCCTGCAGTTCCACCCGAGCTCGTTCATCCTTAAGCTGGGAAAGGAGGTTATCAAGGCTTGCATAGGCTGATTCCTCTCTGGATTGGATTTCCAGGAGCTTCTTTCCCACCTCTTCTAGGTCATTCCCATCCTCCATTAAAGAATTCGCCAGTTCCTCTAAAGTGGCACTCAAAGGTCCCTGGGGGGAATTTTTAAGCTTCTCCGCTATCCTTTCTGCCTGCGCTTTCCTTTCCTGGGAAGTGAGCCCCTCAAGCCGAAGCAGATTTGAAAGGGAGTTGTTTTTAATGCTCCAGGTGAGAAAAGAGAGCTCCTCGGATGCTTCGAGTGCTTGCAGGGTCTCTTTGTCCTTTTCCATCGCCTCCTCGAGGAGCTTCTTTGCCTCTTCTAAATTTACGCTCGCTTCCTTGAAGTTCAGGGCCTCAAGTTGCTTTTTCGCTTTTAAAACCTCTAAATAAGCCTGGTCCTTCTCCGGTCCTGCAAGGAATGAGAGCTCACGTAAAATGGCGCTTGCCTGAGAGATCAGTTCCTGGTACGGGGCGCCGGAAAACTCGATTTTGGGCAGAAATGGTGCCACGGAGAAAACGATAAGCGCGCTAAGGAAAAGGACAAAAACTTTCCCCGAGGTCCTCCCGGGAAGGGCTTCCCTGGGTTTCATAGCTTGAAGCCGCTCGCAAGTGTCCTTTAAAAGCAGGCTTTCGAGGAGAGAACCGGGTCCATTTCTTTCTATCACTTCAAAGGAGGTGACGAGCCTCTCTTCCATTTTAAGGTTCTGATCCACCCGAGCCAGAACCTTAAGAGGATCAGGGCGCTTTAAATAATATATAGGGGCAAGCGCAAACCAAAAAAGAGGGACCAGGTAAAAGTACAGGGTTAACCCCTCAAAGAAAAGGCGTGAAATCAAAAAGATGAGGGAAGCGGAAAGGAAGCTCAGGGCAAAAGCCCATTTCAGTCCCAGGAGCGCTGCATCCCGGGCGCTCAGAGAGAGGACCTCACATAGAAATTTTTTGAGAGTTTCTTTTTCCACCGTTTTCCCTCAGTGATTAGATAAAGGGAAAACGGGGAAAGTTCAAGTCAGGCGAAGCCTGATGAACCTTTTCTTCCCCACCCTTAAGATAGCGCCGTCCTCGAGTGTAGATATAATAGGCCTTTCACTGTAGGGAAGGGGCACGTTGTCCAGGTAAATTCCTCCCTGCTTCAAGAGTCTCCGTGCCTCGGATTTTGTAGGCACCAGCCCTACATCCACAAGGAAAGTAAGGAGGTCCAAGGGCAGGGAGACGTTCTTTTCCGGCATCTCTTCGGGCATTCCTCCCCGGCTGAATACTTTTTCGAACTCCTGACGCGCCTTCTTTGCCTTCCCAGGGGAATGGAGCCAGGAGACAATTCTGGTAGCTAAATCCAGTTTGACGTCCCTGGGATTCAAGGAACCGGAAGCCATTCTCTCCTCGATGGATTTGACTTCTTGGGGGGTAGCAAGATTGAGGTAGAGGAAGTAGTGGGACATAACGTTATCGGGGATGGACATTACTCTGCCGAACATCTCCTGAGGGGGATCGGTGATGGGAATATCGTTTCCCAGGCTCTTGGACATCTTCTGGACTCCATCTGTTCCCTCGAGGATGGGCATGGTCAGGCAGACCTGGGGCTCCTGTCCCATTTCCCTCATCAAGTCCCTGCCCACGAGGAAATTGAAGAGCTGGTCCTGCCCTCCCATTTCCACGTCGCAGTTCAAGGCCACGGAATCGTAGGCCACCATCAGGGCGTAGAGGAACTCGTGCAGATATATGGGGATTCCGTTCTGGTAGCGGTTCTGGAAATCCTCTCTCTCCAGCATCTGGGCCACGGTGAACTTCCCGGCAATCTTTACCAGATCCTTCAGGGAGAGAGGTTCCAGCCAGTGGCTGTTGTAGACCACCCGCATCTTTTCGGGATCGAGGACCTTGGTCACCTGCTCGTGATAGGTGCGGGCGTTCTCCTCCACTTCCTCCCTGGAAAGGGGAGGGCGAACCTGGGAGCGCCCGGTAGGATCCCCGATTCTGGCTGTGAAGTCCCCGATCACAAAAACCACCTCGTGCCCCAGATCCTGGAATTGGCGCATCTTCAAGAGGCAGACCACGTGGCCCAGGTGGATGTCCGGGCGCGAGGGATCAGCTCCGTACTTGATCACCAGAGGCTTACCGGTCTGAACAGACCTCTCCAGCTTGAGGAGCAGGTCCTCCGGGGTTACCAGATCAACTACGTTGCTTTTAATGATTTCCAGCTGTTCTCTTGCGCTTAGCACTCTCATACCCTTTTTAGATACCCTTGAAAAATGGCAAACACCTTTTAAGGGTGGCTTTGAACTCTGATAATAAAGGGAATGGGCGGATTTGTAAACAGTCCGCCCATTATTTCTATCCCGCAGGGAGAAAAAACCGTTCAGCGCAAAGAGCGGGGATTTCCTCCCAGTTGCCTCCTCAAAAGCACCGGTCCCAGCCTGTCGAAAAGCCAGCCGAAGGAGAACTCCAGAACAGGGATCACCCTCAGCCAACGGGGAACGTAGAGCATCCTGCGGGGGCGCAGGATGAGCTCGCGCACCTTTAAGGCCACGAAATCCGGAGAAAGGGGCCTGAATTTCCCTGGAAGGTAAGTTCCCTCCTGGGCATAGGCGTTCTCGAAGAATTCCGTATCCACGGCCTTGAGCTTCAGGGTGGAAACGCACACCTTTGAACCCCTGAGCTCCCGATAAAGGGAGGTGGAAAAAGAGGAAAGGAAGGACTTGGTGGCAGAATAAAGGGCGATGCCCTGGCTGGGGATGTCCGAGGCGATGGAACCGATGTTGATGATCCTCCCCCACTTTCTGGCTTTGAGCGAGGGCAGGAAGAGATGGGAAAGGTGAAGGGGAGCCAGAGCGTTCAAATTCACGACCTTCACCGCCTGCTCCCAGGGAATCTCCTCCAGGAAGCCATAAGCGGCGCAGCCAGCGTTGTTGATCAAAATGTCAATTCCTCCCCTGGCCATGACCTCACTAAAGAGACGGGCCCTCTCCTCCTCCCTGGTCAGATCGCAGGGAAAGCATTCTGCTTTTCCTGCCAGCCTTTCTATCTCCTCCCTCAGTTCGTTCAACTCCTTTCCCCACCTGGAAACGAGGAAGAGCTTCACCCCTTCCTTTGCCAGGTTCAGGGAAATGGCCCTCCCGATCCCCCGGGATGCTCCTGTGACCAAAGCCACTTTTCCCCTGAGCGGTGAATGGGCTTGCCTGTAGGGAACTGACCTCTTAAGGAGGAAAGAGCGCACGAGGGGACGAAAGGCCTTGACCAGGATCTGGCGCCAGCCAACTACCCTGAGCATGTCCTGGATGTAGTCCTGGAAAGTCCTGGTCTGGAAGGAGAGAATCCTCTGGGATTCCTCAGTGTCCAGCCAGTCCGTGGAGAAGTCCCGGTTGATGAAGGCCTCCTCGGGCAGCATGCCAATTCCCAGGGCATTCAGCACCCCTTCCACGATCTCCCTGTAGTAAAGCTGGCAGCCCTTCCCTCCCCCAATGTGCAGGGTTTTCCCCCAGATCTCCTCCGAGGCTATTCCCCGAGCGATGGCCAATCCCACGTCCCTGGTGTGCACGAACTCCATCCTGTTCCAGAGAGGAACGTCGAACATCCCGGGATCGAGGATCAGGGAAATGGGCAAAGCTGCAGCCAACCTGTAGATGGCCCAGGTTAAGCCCGATTTCTTGACCATCTCTTCGCAGGCCAGCTTGTGCCGGGCATAGTGCTCCACGGGATTGGGGATGTCGCTCACCTTTCTGGGAGGAGGGAGGGAACTGGTCTGCCCGTAAACGTGCAGGGAGGAGACGAAGAGAATTTTGGGAGGGACGGGCTGGGCCCTCATGGCCTGAAGCAACTTGGAAGTCCCCCCGACGTTCACCTCTTCAGCCAGCTTGGGCTTGGCCTCGCAGTCAATGCCTGTGCGCGAGATCTTGGGAATGATGAAGGCCAGGTGCACCACCACTTCCTGCCCCTCCACAGCCTTGAGCAGGTCCTCCTTTTTCCTGATGTCTCCCCAGACCACCTTGATTTTTCCTTTGAACCTTCTGGCCGTCTTTAAATTGGCTTTCGAGGGAAGGTCGAAGCAGGTCACCTCGTGGCCAGCCTTCAAGAGCTCCTCAAGCGCGCTTAATCCGATGTTGCCAAAAGCTCCTGTGACTAAAACTTTCAATTTTTCTTCCTCCAATCTCTAAAATTAAGCCTGAGCGCGCTTTAATTCCCTCATTAAGAGATCAATCATCCGCTTCAAGGTGCCTTTCCAGTCCCACTTCTTGGGATCTAATGCGGCCTGGAGAAAAACTCCCACGGCCAGGGAAACGAAAGTCCGGGAATACAATTCCAGATCAGCCTCGGAGAGCTGAAATTCCCCTCTTTCCAGCCCCTTCCTCAAAATTCCTATGAAAAAATTCTTGTAGCGATCAAAATAGGAGACCGCGCCCTGCCAGATTTTCTCCTCCTGTCTGGCTTTACTCCAGAACTCGAAGAGGATGCCGTAATTGCCCTCTACCTGCTCGATCATGGAACCGGCCAGATCGGTCATCCTGTGCACCGCCTCTTCCACGCTTGAGGCGCTGGATTCGATCTTCTTCAGCTCCTCGTCCAATCGGGAAAGCCAGCGGTCGAGCAGCTCCAGAAAGAGAGCTTCCTTGGAGGAGAAGTGGTAGTAAAATCCTCCCTTGCTCACCTCGGCCTTCTCGCAGATGTCCTCAACGGAAACGGAATCGTAGCCCCGGAGGGCAAACAGGCTTTCCGCCTCTTTCAGGAGGGCGATCCTGGTCTCTTCAGCTTTCTGAGACTTCAAATTTTGGGGTGTCATTTTTGCTCATTTCCTCTCGATTCTTTCCTGGTTTTTCCAGTCTCTGCGCACCCGATCGAACTTCACCAGCGCTTGATAAATTTTTAATTCTTCCTTTTTCCTTTTCCCTCGTAAAAACCGACCAGTCGGTATAATAAATGAAGAAACAAAGCCTGTCAACAAAAGAGCTTTTCCCCTCTAAATCGCTCCCATTACCCCTTCTCTGGTTTTTCTCAGCTTAAGTTGAAAAAATTATTTTATCTACCCGGCTTCGCCGCGCCTTAATGTGCCTTAATCAATTTCTGCGCTGAAGCTTCGAGCTTTTCTCTGACTTCCCCTTGAGAATGCATTCGCATTTTCCAAGGGACCCGCTTATAGCCTTAAAAATGGATAGCGAATCTGCACTCTTCTTCCCCGGAGATAGCGGAGCAAATGAGGTCCACCATTACCGGCTTTCCCAGAACGCTTTCCCAGAAATTTTTCACGAACCCCCTGGAGCAGTTGCAATAAGTGATTGAAATATTCTCCCCTTTGGGCAAATCGTTCACTAAGCTGCAGTAGCACTTCATCGGGCGAGTGTACAGTCTGGGAGCATTGATTTCAAAACCCTCAGGGCGTTCAGCGTGATCCACTTGCTCGGTTTCCCCTTCTCCTCGATGTCCACCTGGAAGCGGCTATTAAAGGTGTTCTCGAGCTTCCATCTCCCCTGCTCGTCCTTTTTGGAAATCAGGATCTCCAATGCTTCATTCATCCGCTCGTCCCTGATGCCCAGTTTTGTCAGGATCCCCAGGATCTCCAGGATGTCGGTCTGGTACATCAGAGGAAATCCCAGTTTGCGCCACCCTGGTTTGGAGACCCGCTTCAAATTGTGGCTTTCTTTGAAGATATGGTGAATCAAGAAAAATCCCACTCCCTTTTCGATCGTCTCTGTGACCACCTTTGTCCTTTTCTCGGGCGGAATTTCAGAAAGAGCTTTCAGCGCCTTAATTGCACCCATGAAGCAAGTGTGCCTTCCGAAGCAGACCTCAAACCTCTCGTAGGGCCAGCCCCTGGGAGGTTCCTCTATCCCATCGTCAAACCTCTGGTATTGGACGATATAGCCTATCCCCTTCTGAACCCTGGGGTCCTCCAAATAGCCAAACTTGATCAAGCTCCAGACCATATTTCCCGTTAAGCAGGGTATGGTGTAGCTGTGAAGCCCTCCGCCCTGTTTAGGGCTCTCCCTGATGGAGAAGCCCCCGCTCTGGCGGTCCTGGGATTTTTTCAGGATGAACTCACATCCCCCTTTAATCCTCTCGTCTTTTCCATCCACTCCCAGCTCTGCCAGGATTATCAGCTGCCAGACCGTTCCTTTGTATTTGGAGGTGTAGAACATTTGAGGTTTATCCCAGTATCCTCCCTCATTCTGTTTTGAGAGGATTTCTGGGACTGCCCCCTTTTCCATGATCTCCCTTTTGGCCTCCATCACTTCAGGGTCGCTTTCGGGCCTGTCCAAAATATCCCTGAGCGTGAAGTATCTTACTGAGGGATTGCCTCTTTCCAGAAGCCACTCTTTGGGATTGCCTTCCAGTAGGGATAACCAGTTGCCCATCCTACCTGAACCCTCTTTCCTTGAGCCAGCTTTCTTTTCCGATCTCCTTCATCTTCAGCATGCTTTCCTTCGCTTCTATGTGGTGTTTCAGGCCCTTCACCCATTCCTCAATCTTGTTGCAGGGGAACTCCGGGCACTCCCCGCAATAATCCAGTCCTTTCACATCCAAACAGCATTCCAGCAATTAGCAATCCGGTGACCAGTGATTTTCGTTTCTTTCGGACCGGCAGCCGTCGCACCTTATCAGGGGAAGGTCCACTCCCTTCTCCTTCCAGTAAGCCAGCTCCTCTTCCGTCCTTCTGTGGACTGAGCACTTGCTGCAGTCTATTCCGCAAGGCGCTATCCACCAAAATTGTTCCTGCATCTTAATCTCCTTTTTTAAGCTATTAAAGCTCATCCGGCTTTCTAGCTTTTAAGCAGATGCTCTGCCCTTCTTGCGAGAGCCTTTCCTGAAGTTTTCTCCGACATTGGGGATTTCGCCCCAGCCTTCCCGGAGAAAATATAGCATTTTGGGGGCCCCAGAAAAAGGCTTCGCCTTTTTCTGGGGTGCCTAATTCAAGGGGGCACAAAGTTTTGGAATCCTCTCAAGCTTGTTCAGGCTCTTTTAAGCTTTCTCCCTGTGGGGAGAGGTCGCTGAACAGTTTTCAGGGATTTTAAAGAGAGCGGCTTGAGAAATCGGCTTTGAATGGAGAAAAGGATCTACTTCAAATAAACTATGGTGACTCCCTGGCCACCCTCGGTGGCCTCTCCCATGCGGAAGCGGAGCACGGAAGGATGATTGCGCAGGTAATTGTGAATAGCCTGACGTAAAGCTCCCGTTCCCCGTCCATGAAGGATATAAACAAAAGGGAAATTAGCCATCACAGCGTCGTCCAGGTACTTATCCAGAACCTGAAGGGCATCCTCTACCCTGGCTCCGTGGAGATCGATCTTCCAGGAGATATCCTTCTTGAAAGAAATAGAAGGTCTTTCCGGAACCTCCCTCTCCTTTAAGACCTCCTGGGCCTCTTTGGCCTCCAGGCGTTCAATCTCCCTTTCCTCCACGCTGGCGCGCATTGAGCCCACCTGGACTCTAGCCTTCTTTTTTTCTTCATCGATTTCCACGATCACACCCTGAGCCTTAAAGCGAGGAATCCAGACCAAATCACCTATGCGTAAATCCTTGAGGGAAACGGGAAGGCCGCGCTTTTCCGTAATCTGAATGCGTTCATCAACCTGGGATTTGACCTCCTCCACCTCCTTCCTGATGGCTTCAGTGCGGACGGAGACCTTAGGCTCTTGCCTGAGTTTTTCCAGAAGCTCCTCCATCTGCGATTTGGTCTCATTAATCACCTTTTGAGCTTCCTCATAAGCGCTGCGCAGGATTTGCTTTTTCTTTTTCTTGAGCTCCTCGCTCTGCTTCTGGTACTCCTCGCGCAATTTCCAGGCTTCTTCTTTGAGCTTCTCCGCCTGAGCCTTATCGGATTCCAGTTTCTGCCTCTCCTCTTCCAGCTTGGAAATTAACTGGTCTAGCTTCTCCCTCTCTAAGGTCATGTGGTTCTGGGCATCAGAGAGCACTTCCGGGAGAAGCCCCAGCTTTTTAGCGATCTGGAAAGCGTGACTCGATCCGGGAATGCCCAGGCGCATCTTGTAAGTGGGAGCGAGAGTGTTCAGGTCGAATTCCATGGAGGCGTTCCGGGCATCGCGGTGCAGGTAGGCAAAGGCCACAAGTTCGGTGTGATGGGTGGAAGCAATGGTAGGGATACGATTTTCGTGCAAGAATTCCAAAATTGCTGCCCCCAGAGCCGCCCCTTCCCGGGGATCCGTGCCCGAGCCCAGTTCGTCCAAAAGCACTAAAGAACGGGGATCCGCATCCTTCAAAATCCTCACAATTTGCGCCATGTGAGCGCTAAATGTAGACAGGGACTGCTGGATAGACTGTTCATCCCCGATATCGGCAAAGACGTTGCGGAAAATGCCAATCGAGGACGTTGCGGAGGCCGGAATATGCAACCCCGCCTGAGCCATAAGCACAAGCAGGCCTGCGGTTTTCAGGCTCACGGTTTTTCCTCCCGTGTTCGGGCCAGTGATCACCAGGGTGTGAAAACTTCGTCCGATCTGAATGTCTATAGGTACTACTTCGCCTTTAAGTAGAGGATGTCTGGCGTTCACCAGGTCGAGGTAGGCCCCGTCCTCCACTTTAGGCATATTAGCTTTCATCAGATCGGAAAGGCGCGCCTTGGCAAAGATGAAATCCAGGCGCCCTAAAGCCTGAAGGGAGCGTAAGAGTTCCCCGGCCTGCTCCCCGATCTTTTTCGAGAGGGTCATGAGAATGCGCTCTTCCTCATCCCTGATCTTCATCTGCGCTTCCCTGAGCTCGTTATTGATGTTTACGGTGTCCAGGGGTTCGAGGAAGACAGTCTGGCCGGATGCCGAGCGGTCATGCACCACTCCAGGAAGCTGGGCCTTGAATTCTGCTTTTACGGGGACCACGAAACGGTCGTCCCTGATGGTGATAATTGGCTCCTGGAGATATCTTTTAACTGTGGGTGATTCAATCAGGCCCTGGAGTTTCTCTTTCAGGCGGTTTTCGATCAGCCGGGCCTGCTTTCTCAGGCGCAGGAGGTCGTAAGAGGCGGAATCCAGGATCTCCCCGGAGGGAGAAATCGATTTCTCAATTTCCTTTTCTAAGGCCGGCAAAAGGTGGAACTCCTTGACCAGCGAAGTAATGATGGGAAAGGATTTCGATTCCAGAACTTTGCTTTTGATCTGTCTCAGCGCGCCCAAGAATTCCTTTATCTGGTAGAGTTCCTCTGGCGTGAGCACTCCTCCGATTTTAGCCCTGCTCAGAATGGGCCTGATATCCAGACTGGTACCCCAGGGAATTTCTCCGTAACGGCCGAGCCACTCCACGCCCTCGGAAGTCTCCTCCTGAGTCCTTCTGATTTCATCTAGGTCATTGAACGGCGTAATTTTCTCCGCTATTTCCCTGCCGTAAACTGTCTGGGTTTGCTCCACCAGTTTTTCTACTATGGCGAAGAAATCCAGGACTCTCAGCGCATGGGCATCCATTTCCTCACCTTGAGAGGTATTCACTTCCCACTTCAAAGAAGCGCCAGGGCTTTTCCTTCCATTCTCCGGCATAGTGCACCCCGATCCTGGTGCCCTGGCCAATTTTTTCCGGGGATCTCCCCTCCTCAATCCAGAGGTCGCTTGTACAGAGGTCCCATCCGTTCATCTCCCTGGTGATCCCCAGGGCCAAAGTCAGCTTTCCCGGTCCATTAGCGATTTCCCTCCGGGACTTGACCTTCCTGCGCTCGAGCATGAGCTCAATCCCCTCGAAAGGCTCAAGGGCTCTTATCAGAACCGCCGCTGGATAATTTTCCCTTTCCGTCACCACATTAAAACAATAATACATTCCGTAGATGAGATAAATATAGGCATGTCCTGGGGGACCAAACATAGGGGCTGTTCTTTTGGTGAGGCCCCTGGATGCGTGGGAGGCGCGATCGTCCGGACCCACGTAGGCTTCGGTCTCCACAATGAAACCTGAAAGATAACTCTCCCCTACCCTATGTACCAAAAGCTTGCCAATTAAACTTCTGGCAACTTCCAGGGTATCTTGAAGGTAAAAAGATCGAGGAAGAGGGGCTCTTCCGCTCAACCTTTTCTCAGCTCGGCTTTCAGCTTCAAGGCCAATTCCTCCTCTACATTCTGGAGGAACTGGTTCACCTCTGCTTCAAGCAGGGTCCTCTGAGGATGACGGAAAATCAAGGTAAAAGCCAGGCTCTTTTTTCCCGAAGGGATGTTAGACCCTTGATATAAATCGAAGAATTCCATCCTTTCCAGGTATTCCCCGCTCGCCTGACGGATAACCTCCTCAAGCTGGGAGTAAGGAATCTCTTCATCTACAATTACGGCAATGTCTCTGCGCACCTGAGGGAAGCGAGGGTATGGCTTGAAACTGGGAGCCTCAGGCTTCCTCAGAAAGGCCTCAAAGAGAATTTCTGCTACAAGCACCCTCTCCTTCAAATCCCAGAATTGCGCCGCCTGAGGGGCAAGTTCCCCAAGAATGCCCACTTTTTCCCCGTCTAAATGGATAGCAGCCTGGCGTCCGGGATGCAGCAAGGGGCAGGAATCAGGCACGAACTCCAGGGGAAATTCCTTGAAGGCGTTCTCGATCAGCCCTTTCAGGGAGAAAAAATCCAGGGTTTCCTCTTCTCCTCTCCATGATCTGCGCTTTCTTGAGGAAAGGACGACCCCAAGTACCCTGGGCTCCTCAGGGAGCTCCTTTTCCCCTCTTTTAAGGTAAACTTTACCCAGCTCGAAGAATCCCAAAGCCTCCTTCCCCACTCTCTCGTTTAAAGCATAGATCGAAATTAAAGAGGGAAGAACGCTTTTCCGCAGGACTGATCTATCCTGAGAAATGGGGTTGAGAATTTTCACTTCCTCCCTCCCTGAAAAGAGGAAGGAGTACTCGTTTAAATGTGGGGAAACCAGAGGAGCGGTGATCGTTTCCTGAAGCCCGAAATGCAGGAAATGAGGACGCGATTCCTTCCAGCGGATTCTCCAGAGGGGCTCCTGGCCTTTCCTCGGTTCACCCCTGGGGAGGGTACTGGGGATATTCTGGTATCCGTTCAGGCGGGCGATGTCCTCGATCAGATCGGCATCCTCTTTCACATCGTTCCTGAAGGGAGGGACTTCCACCTCTAAATCTTCCCCATTCTCTTTCACTTCAAAATGAAGCCTCTTCAAATCGGAGATAATCTTTTCCCGGGAATAATTCGCCGCAAGGTAAAAATTCACACGCTTGGGGGTAATTTTTACGGTATTCGTGCGAGATTCTGTCCCTTTCCGAATAGTTCCCTTGAGGATTTTCCCTGAGGAGAGATACGAGATGAGCTGAGTAGCAAGCCGGGAACCAAGCTCTACCTGTTCCATGTTTGTCCCGCGCTCGAACCTTAAAGAGGCTTCAGTGCGCAGGCCCAACTTTCTCGCCGTCCTCCTTATGGAAAAGGGAGCAAAGTATGCCGATTCCAGAACCACCCTGGTCGTGGTCTCCTTAACCTCGCTGTTCTCTCCGCCCATCACCCCGGCAATGCCAATTCCCTTTTCCGGGTCGGCAATCAGGAGCATCTCCCTTTCCAGGGCTCTCTCCTTCCCATCCAGGGTGATAATAGTCTCCCCGGGGTTGGCTCTCCGCACCACAATCTTCCCCTGAGCCACGTCATCGTAGTCGAAAGCGTGTAGGGGCTGCCCGGTCTGAAGCATGATGTAGTTCGTAGCGTCCACCACGTTGTTGATCGGCCGAACCCCAGATTTCCACAGGCGGCTCTTCAGCCAAAGAGGGGATTCCTTGATGGAAATTCCAAAAATAAGGGTGGCCAGATAAAAGTAGCAGAGGTCGGGGTCTGAAATCTCCAGATCTAAATAAGAGGAGGATTCCTCTGGAGAAAATTCTCCGGGAAACTCCCCCAAATGGAGAGGCTGGTCAGTGAAAACCGAGATCTCCCGGGCCAGTCCGTAAACCGAGAACCAGTCAGGGCGGTTGGGAGTGACTTTGATATCCAGAAGGTGATCCGGAAGGTTCAAAAGTTCAGCCAGATCGGCACCGATCGGGGTATCAGGTGGAAGGATGGAAATCCCACCTTCCCCTTCAGGCAGGAGCTCGAGGTCCAAATCCAGTTCTTCTCTGGAACAGAGCATGCCCTGGGAGGAAACTCCCTGGAACTCCCGGATCTGGATTTCACGATCCTTTAACCTGGAGCCCGGCAAAGCCACAGGAACGATGGCCCCCGGAAAGACGTTTTTGGCCCCGCACACTATGGAAAGCTCCTGAGGATCACCCACATTAACCCGGGCTATGTGCAAATGGGAGTCGCCGGGATGAGGTTCCCAGGATATAACCTGGCCAGTTTTCACGCCCTGGAAATTGGCCCGGACCTCGTTCATCTCTTCCACCTCCAGACCAGCTTTCAAGAGGAGATCAGCGAGTTCTACAGGAGTTGGAAGGTCACTTAAAAACTCTTTAAGCCAGGAATACGGGACTATCATCCAAACTGCTCCAGGAAACGGAGGTCATTCTCCATAAAAAGCCGGATCTCCGGGATGTTGTACTTCAGCATGGCGATCCTTTCAACTCCCAGGCCGAAGGCGAAACCGGAATAGACCTGAGGGTCCAGACCAACGTTGCGCAAAACCTGGGGATGAACCTGGCCACAGCCCAAAACCTCCAGCCATTTTCCGCCCGCTGCATTATGTCCCTTCTCGTCGTCCCATAAAATTAGAAGCTCGGCTGAAGGCTCGGTAAAGGGGAAGTAGCTGGGAACGAACATCGTTTTGCGTCCAGGGCCAAAAATCAGGGAGACGAAAAGCTCAAGTATCCCTTTGAGGTCCGCGAAAGTTGTGTCCTTATCCACCACCAACCCCTCAATCTGCACAAAAACATCCATGTGGGTGGCATCCACAGCCTCGTGCCTGTAAACCAGACCGGGCATGATCGCCTTAATTGGCGGCCTCTGCTCCTCCATGCACCTGATCTGATCGGGTGAGGTGTGTGTCCTGAGGAGCATCTTGTCGGTGATGTAAAAGGTATCCCACATATCTCGTGCCGGATGGTCAGGGGGGATATTCAGGGCGCCGAAATTGTAATATTCCCACTCCACTTCTGGCCCCTCGTAGATGTCAAATCCTAAAGAAAGAAAGGCATCCTCTATTTCCTCCCATACTTGAAATAGAGGATGCCTTCTTCCCAGGGGGGGTCTGATGCCAGGAAGGGTGACGTCCACCCTTCCCTTTTCCAACTTCTCACGGATCATCGCTTCTTCCAGCTCGCGCTCGCGGGCAAGGAAAAAAGATTCCAGCTCGACTTTCAGAGAATTCAATTGAGCACCCAGGATTTTTCTCTGCTCAAGAGGGAGCTCCCCCAGCGATCTCAGGTATTGAGTTAATTGTCCTTTTCTTCCTAAAACGCTGGCCTTAAGCTGGTTCAATTCCTCCAGGCTGGATACCAAACTGATTTTTTCCTGGAGTTCCTGACGCAGAAGATCCGGGTTAATCAAGTTATCCCTGCTTATTTAGTTCCGATTTAGCAATCTCTACCAGGTGGCTGAAAGCTTGGGGATCGTTCACTGCGATGTCAGCAAGCACTTTTCTGTCAATCACCACTCCTGCCTGCTTCAGGCCGTAGATGAACCGGTTGTAGGCCAGTCCCTCTTGCCTACAAGCAGCGTTGATTCTCTGAATCCAGAGCGTGCGGAAATCACGCTTCTTTAATCTCCTGCCCACATAAGCGTGTTGCAAGGCTTTCATCACCGCTTCCCGGGCGATGCGATAGCGAACATGGGTGGAACCCCAGTAGCCCTCCGCCATCTTCAAAACTTTTTTTCTGCGCTGCCTTGTTGCAGGCCCGCCCTTAACGCGACTCAATTTTAATCACCTTCCCTATTTGCCGGTTATTTCGGCAGTAGTCCTTTTATTCTCCGGTAATCCGATGGGGAAATTTCAGTCAAAGTGGTAAGGCGACGCTTACGCGCGCTGGACTTCTTGGATAAAAGGTGTCCGTGGCCGATATGGCCCCGGAGTATTTTTCCAGTCGCGGTGACCTTAAACCTCTTGACTGCTGTTTTGCAAGTTTTCGACTTTATCTTTGCCACTTTGCTCTCCCTTCGCCCGCTTGGGCGACAAAACCATAATTATTCTTCGACCTTCGAGGGTTGGCTTTCTCTCGACTGTGGAAATCGAGCTCAGTCTCTCGGCCAGTTTGTTCAGGATCTCGAAGCCTTTATTTAAATAAAGCTGCTCCCTTCCCCTGAACTCCACAATCAGCCTGGCCTTATCACCATGCTCCAAAAATCGAATTAAATGATTCACCTTAACCTGGAGGTCATGCTCTGCGATGTGGGCACGAGTGATCTTAATTTCCTTAACATCCCCGCTCTGTTTCTTACGGGAATCCTTGGCTTTTTTGGCCTGCTCGTATTTGAATTTACCGTAGTTCATCAGCCGGCATACCGGGGGATGAGAAGCTGAGGAAACCTCCACCAGATCAAGCTGCATCTCCTGTGCTTTCCTTAAAGCCTCGTTGAGGGATAAAATCCCCAACTGAGTGCCATCGGGGCCAATCAGGCGCACTTCTCGTGCCCTGATCTTTTCGTTCACGCGAAAGTCCTTACTGATGGGACTTCACCCCCAGGGAAATATTCTCTTTTTCCAAATTTTCTCTCCTTTCTCGCTCCTTTCTAAAATAATGAAAAAGGCTCCCACAATGGAGCCGCCAGTACAAGACTGATTTCATTTTTTGACCTTGTTGGCGGCGCCACAAGGTGAGGGGCCAGGCCCCTTCTTTATTCGCATAAGGAGGATAGCACAGCTATAGGGCTTAGTCAAGCGGTTCAATAGTTTTCTTCTGGATTTCCTCCACCATTTTCTCTATAAGTTGGGAAAGAGGCATAGCCCCCAGGTCTCCTTTCTTCCTGCGCCTCACCGATACGGATCGGGATTCCACTTCCCTATCTCCTACGATAAGAATGAAGGGGATCTTCTGGGTTTCTGCATCCCGGATTTTGGCGTTCATCTTCTCTGAACGCGAGTCCACCTCCGCGCGGATACCCTGAGCTCTCAGGAGGTCACGCACTTCCTGACTATACTCCTGGTGTCGGGAAGCGATGGGGATGACCACGGCCTGTTGAGGGGCAAGCCAGAGCGGAAAATCCCCAGCATAATGCTCAATTAAAGCGCCAATGAAGCGCTCCAGGGAGCCCAGGATAGCCCTGTGGATCATCACCGGCTGGTGTTCCTTGCCATCCTCCCCCATGTAAGTCAGGTTAAATTTCTCCGGGAAGTTGAAGTCCACCTGAACAGTGGGGCCCTGCCACGTTCTTCCTAAAGCGTCTTTAAGCTTGGTATCGATCTTGGGCCCGTAAAAGACGCCCTCCCCGGGATCCACCTTATAAGGAATGCCCTTCCTTTCCAGGGCTTCCTTTAAAGCAGCGGTGGCCCGATCCCAATTTTCCTGGCTGCCGATGAATTTCTCCGGCTGGGTGGAGAGGCGCACGTCAAACTCCTTGAACCCGAAGGTCTCCAACATGAAGATCACGAGGTCCAGCACCCCAACAAGTTCACCCAGAAGCTGGTCGGGGCGGCAGAAGATGTGTGCGTCGTCCTGGGTAAACCCACGTACTCTGAGCAGTCCGTGGAGAACGCCAGAGCGCTCGTAGCGATAGACGGTACCCATCTCGAAGAAACGCAGGGGGAGGTCCTTATAAGAGCGGGTCTTGCTGCGATAAATGAGCACGTGATAAGGACAGTTCATGGGCTTGAGCACGAACTCCTGCTCATCGATGGTAAAGAAATACATGTTCTCCCGATAGAACTCCGTGTGTCCGGAAACTCGGTAGAGGTCGGACTTAGCAATGTGAGGGGAGGTTACCAGATTATACCCTCGCCTGAGGTGCTCCTGAACGTCAAAGTCCTCGATGATCCGGCGCAGAATGGCACCCTTGGGATGCCAGATCACCAGTCCTGCTCCGGAAATGTCCTCGATGGAGAAGATCTCCAGCTCCTTCCCTAAACGCCTGTGGTCCCTTCTCTGGGCTTCCTCGAGCAGATGCAGGTATTGCTCCAGGCCTTCCTTTGTGGGAAATGCGGTTCCATAAATCCTTTGAAGCATGGGCCGCTTTTCGTCCCCCCTCCAGTAAGCTCCCGCCACGCTCAAAAGTTTGAAATGCTTTAAATATCCGGTGGAAGGAGCATGAGGACCCCGGCAGAGGTCCACGAATTTCCCCACTCGATAGAGGGAGACGGTCTCCTCCGGAAGTTCCTGAAGGAGCTCCACTTTGAAATCCTCGTTCAGACGCTGGAAGAGTTCCAGGGCCTCTTCCCTTTTTATCTCTTCCCTCTGGAAAGGCTGATCCCGGGAGGCGATCTCTTTCATCTTCTCCTCGATGGCAATAAGATCCTCCTGGGTCAAGGGCCGGGGGAGGTCAAAATCGTAGTAGAAACCCTCTGCGGTCGCCGGGCCAATTCCCAGTTTGGCCTCAGGAAAAATCTCCTTCACAGCCTGAGCCATAAGATGGGAAGTACTGTGACGCAGTATTTCTAATCCTTCCTCAGTTGATGTCTTAATAAAGGTAACATCCTTTCCGCCCGTGAGGGCGGAAAGATCCATTAAACGGCCATCAACCTTGAGGGCGATGGCATCCTGAGGAATTGAGCCTTCAGGCTCAGGCTTGAACCGATTCATTTTCATCCCCTTCTTTATTTATAATTTTCTGCATTTTAAGCGCATAGAAGTGATAAAGTAAAGAGACCCCAAAGTACCCCAGGATAATGGAAAATGGCAAAAGGTAGGGGCGCGAAGGAAGAAAGGGCAAGGCCCTCTTCACGAGAAAATACTGCGCAGTAAGAAGCTCTAAGATCAAGGAAAACAGAAAGTAAAGAAGGCCACGCCAGTATTTTCTCTGGAAAAATCCGTGCGCGGTGAGGGCCAGAAAGCCCGCAATAAGAATGTAGGCCTGAATCATCCAGAAGCGGTCCAGGATGAAAAATCCTGTAAAGATTGCTGAGGGGGAATTAAAGAGGTAAAGCCCAAAGCTTTGCCCTAGGCCGAATAGGAAGCCTAAAAGGAGCGCTCCCTGAAATACCCTTCTGGGATGGGTTTCCCTTTTTACAACATAGGCCAGGAAAAAGACAATCAGGCACAAGAAGAAGTAAGCAGGATTCCACCTTCTCAAAATGAGAACGGGTGGAGAAAGTAACCCTCCCAGAAAAGAAAGCGATACCGCTACTAAAAAAAGCCCCTTCTTAAATCCTATAGAAACGCGATTAGCGCAGGTCATCCTGCGCTAATCATAAATAAGTTTTGGGGCAAATCTCAAGGATTTAGCTTTTCCTTTTTGCCAGAGCCTCCTTGAGCACTTCATCCATATGATTCACAAGCACGAATTTCATGCTCTTCTTGACGATGGGTGGAAGCTTTTCCAGCTCCTTTTTATTGGCTTCAGGAAGGATCATGGTTTTTATCCCCGCCCTGTGGGCTGCAAGGACTTTCTCCCTAACTCCACCTATGGGAAGTACTCTTCCCCTGAGCGTGATCTCCCCGGTCATGGCCACATCGCGCCGTACTGGCTTTCCGGAAAGAGCGGAGACCAGAGCTGCTGCCATGGCGATTCCCGCAGAGGGGCCTTCCTTGGGAATGGCTCCTGCAGGAACGTGGATGTGGATGTCCATCTGGCGATAGAAGCTCTCATCGATGGAGAGCTCCTTGGCCCGGGAACGAACATAAGTGATTGCCGCTCTGGCAGCTTCTTTCATCACGTCCCCTAACTGACCTGTCAGGAGGAGCTCCCCTTTGCCCTTGACCAGGGCAACCTCGATGGGCATGATGTCCCCACCGTACTCACTCACCCCTACCCCTGTGGCCACTCCTACTTCATCCTGCTTTTCTGCAGATTCGTAGTGGTAGCGAGGGATATCCAGATACTGGGGAACAGTTTTCGCAGTAACGGTAACGCCAGAGAAATCTTTATTCTCCACTTTAGTCCGAGCTATCTTGCGGCAGATATTGGAAATCTCGCGCTCTAAGTTGCGCACTCCGGCTTCCCTGGTGTACTCCCGAACGATCCTTAAAATAGCACCTTCATTGATTTTAAGATCCTCGGGCGAGAGCCCATTGGCCTCAAGCTGTTTGGGGATTAAGAAACGCTCGGCGATCTTTACTTTTTCCAGCTCCGTATACCCGGGCAAGCCGATGACCTCCATCCTGTCCAGAAGGGCTGGAGGGACGGTGTGCAGCACGTTGGCCGTAGTGATGAAGAGCACCTTGGAGAGATCGAAGGGGACTTCGATGTAGTGGTCAGAGAAGGAGTGGTTCTGCTCAGGATCAAGAGCCTCAAGCAGGGCAGCTGAAGGGTCTCCCCTGAAGTCGGTACCCAATTTGTCGATCTCATCAAGGAGGAAGACCGGGTTCTTGGAACCAGCGTTCTTCATTCCCTGAATGATTCTCCCGGGAAGAGCGCCCACGTATGTGCGGCGGTGGCCCCGGATTTCCGCTTCATCCCGCACTCCGCCTAAGGACATGCGCACGAACTTTCTGCCCATGGCCCGAGCAATGGACTTTGCCAGAGAGGTCTTTCCCACTCCAGGAGGCCCCACGAAGCAAAGGATAGGACTTTTCACCTTCTTGGAAAGGTGGCGCACAGCGAGGAACTCCAGAATGCGTTCCTTAGGCTCTTTTAAGCCGTAGTGGTCTGCCTCCAGGATTTCCTCAGCTTCCTTTAAGTCCAGCTTGTCAGGGGTCTCGATACTCCAGGGAAGGTCCAGGAGCCAATCGAGATAGGTGCGCACAACCGTGGATTCTGCCACCATCGGAGGCATCTTCTCCAGCCGGGAAAGCTCTTCCTCCACCTTTTCCCGAACCTGTGGAGGAGGGTTGACCTTTTCCATCTTGGTGCGGTAGGCCTCGATCTCGGCCAACTTCTCGTCCTTTTCCCCTAACTCCTGCTGAATGGCCTTCATTTGCTCTCTGAGGAAGTACTCTTTCTGGCTTTTCTCTACTGAAGTCTTGACCCTGTCCTCGAGCTTTTTGGCCAGCTCCAGGACTTCAAGCTCCTTGGAGAGGACTTCTCCCAGTTTCTCCAGACGCGGGTAGACGTCAGTGATTTCCAGGATTTCCTGTTTTTCCTTGATGGAAAGGACCATATTAGCCGCAATAAGGTCAGCGAGCTGGTTGGGGTCATCCACGTTCATGATCGCTACCGTGGCCTCGCTGGAAACTCGCTTGGAAAGACGGGCGTAGTTCTCAAATTGCTCGACGACCATCCTCATCAAGGCTTCCAGGTTTTTCGAGGGCTGCACAACCTCAGGAAGATAATGAAACTTGACCCGGTAGGAGGGGCTGGTCTGGGTAAATTCGTCGATCTTTACCCGGCAAACTCCCTCTACTACCACGGAGAAGGTGCCATCGGGCATCTTCAGGAGCCTGAGGATTTCCGCGCCCACTCCTATTTGGAAGACATCATTAGGACCCGGGTCCTCGATGGATTCCTCTTTCTGGGTAACTAATATAATTAATCTGTCCTTCTGGACAGCTTCTTCCAGCGATTTGGTGGATTTCTCCCTACCAACGGTCAAGGGGATAATCATATGGGGGAAAACTACTACGTTGCGCAGCGGCAGAAGCGGCGCTTCGGTCAGGTTTTCCCAAATTGAAAGAGCGTTTTCTCGCGCCATAGTTTCACCTCCATTTTCTTTTGCTATATTTTAGCACTCTTTGGTCAAGAGTGCTAACGAAGGAGGGCTTCCTTCTTTTCCTCTTTCCTGGCCGATTTTTCCAAAATCGACCCCCCGCCATTCAAAATTACTTCTTCGGTGATCAAACACCTGGTTATACCTTTCATGGATGGTACCTCAAACATTAAATCGAGCATTAAACTTTCCAGAACAGATCTCAATCCGCGCGCCCCTATCCCTAAGCCCAGGGCCTTTCTGGCAATGGTTCTAAGTGCTCCCTCAGTAAAGATCAGTTCTATTCCATCTAATGCCATGAGCTTCTGGTATTGCCTGATAATGGCGTTCCCGGGCTCGACGAGAATTCGCACCATGTCATCCTCAGAAAGGGGTTCGAATTCCACAATCAGGGGGAACCGCCCCACCAGCTCGGGAATCATCCCGAACTTTAAAAGGTCCTCGGGCATAGCCCCCTTTCCTGCTACTTCTGCTTTGCTTTCTTTTGCGACGAAACCGATGGATCCTTTTTCCTTTTTCTTTATTATTTTATCAAGCCCCTCGAAGGAACCGCCAGCGATGAAAAGGACATTGGTAGTGTCTATTTGAATGAAATCCTGGTAGGGATGCTTCCTTCCTCCTTGAGGGGGGACATTCATTACTGCTCCCTCTAACATTTTGAGCAGGGCCTGCTGCACTCCCTCTCCGGAGACGTCCCTGGTGATCGAGGGGTTCTCCGATTTGCGCCCAATTTTATCTATCTCATCGATGTACACGATCCCTTTTTCCGCTCTCTTGACATCGAAATCGGCGGCCTGCAGCAACCTTAAGAGGACATTTTCCACATCCTCACCCACGTAGCCTGCTTCCGTAAGGGAAGTAGCGTCGGCAAGGGCAAATGGGACTTTGAGGAATTTAGCCAGAGTCTGAACTAAAAGGGTCTTCCCTACTCCGGTAGGACCTATAAACAGAAGGTTGCTCTTTTGAATCTCCACATCCTGAGAAGAGGGAGAGGAGATCCTCTTGTAATGGTTATAGACGGCTACAGAGAGAGCCTTCTTGGCCTTTTCCTGCCCGATCACGTAGTCGTCTAATGCTTTTTTGATCTCCATCGGCGTGGGAAACCGGGAAAGCTCAAGGGAAAAACTCTCCGCGCGGTTCATAGCGTTGTGGAACAGGGTAACACACTCCTCGCAAATAAAGGCGTTATAACCAGCAAACAATTTGCCGGTTCCCGTAGCGGGTCTGCCGCAGAAGGAACAGTATCGCTCTTTCCCCGCGGGAGAAGAGAAGGGTCTTAAGTCGGACATTTAATTCTCTGTTTACTCTCTTTTATAGAATACGTAATCGATTAACCCATACTCCTTGGCTTCTTCCGCGGACATGTAAAAATTGCGCTCCGTATCCTTCTCGATTTTCTCCAGAGGCTGTCCGGTGTGCTTGGCCAGGATCTTGTTCAAGATATTCTTGGTTTCCAGGATCTCCCGGGCCTCGATCTCGATGTCCTTGGCAGCCCCTGAAATCCCCTGCCCGGTCAAGAGAGGCTGATGGATCAGGATACGGGCATGGGGAAGCGCCATCCTCTTTCCTTTTGTTCCCGCAGCCAGAATCAGAGCGGCAATGCTTGCTCCCAGGCCAAGACAAATGGTGTTAATCGGGGATTTCAGGTATTGCATGGTGTCGTAAATGGCCAAACCAGAGGAAACCAGGCCACCAGGGCTGTTGACGTAAAGGTAGATGTCCTTGGCGGGGTCTTCTGCTTCCAGGAAGAGAAGCTGGGCGATGATGGAGTTCGCCAGATCATCCATTACCGGCCCTCCCAGGAAGATAATGCGGTCCTTAAGCAAGCGAGAGTAGATGTCATAGGCTCGCTCGCCCCGGGGCGTTTGTTCAATAACGTAAGGGATAACCACTCTTTACCTCCCTTCCTCTTTCTCCTTCTGGGAAAGAATCGTAGATAGCTGCCAGTCGTGGAAGAGTTCGTCCAGGGCTTTTCTTCTTCTCAAGCTGGCGTAGATACTTTCCGGATCAGCGTCCTCGCGGTTCCGCAAGGCCTCCCGGAGCTCGGACTCCTCAACCTGGATGTCCCTCTCATCAGCCACCTGCCAGAGCACGATTTGCTCCTTGAGGGTCTGAACAGCCTGTTTTCTGGCCACCGTTTCCCTCCACTCTTCCTCGGTAAGACCGATCCTGCCCAAGAAGTCATCCAGCATTCGTCCGGTGCTCTTTAAGTAGTCCTTGAAGGATTCTACGTAATTGGCCAGCGCTTTCTCCTGGGCGTGGCTTGAGAATTCCAGAGGAATAAGTTCTATGTACTTCCTGAGGAACTCCTCCTTGAGTTGCTTCTGGTACTCATTTTCCATGTAATTTTTCAGATCAGTCCGGACTTTTTCCTTGAGCTCCGCCAGGCTTGAGACTTGAAAGTTCTGTGCGAACTCGTCATTTTCTGGGGGAAGCTCTTTTTGTTTTACCTCGACTACCTGAACCTCTATATCAGCCTTTTCACCCTTGAGGTCCACGGAAATGGTTTTCGTCTCCCCAGCCTGAGCCCCTTGCAAGTTTTGGTCAAACTCGGGCAGAAAGGACTCCTTGCCCAATTCCAGCATCTCGGTAGCCCAGGGCTCATCGCCCAAGCGCCATCTAACCACTACCACATCACCAACCCCCGCCGGCCCATCCTTGGAGTTCAGGGTGGCATAGCTTTCCCGGAGGCGGAAAATGGTCTTTTCCACATCAGCATCGGTGATCACAGGAGGAGGAAGATCAAGTTTCACCTGTTCCACGGGAGGAAGCTCGAATTCTGGCCAGGGATCTACGGTCATGCGGAAGATGAAGGGCATGCCCTCCTCGAATTGCTCCACTTTTATTTGGGGGGAGAAAAGGGGAGTGATGTTCTCCTTTTCATAAACTTCCTCGATCGATTCCTCAAGGAGCGCGGAGAGGGCCTCCTCCTTGATCTTTTCTTTGCCTAAAAAGGCCTTTACTACGTTGGTCGGAGCCCTTCCCTTGCGGAAACCAGGAATAATGGCATCCTGACCTAAACGCGAAGTCGCCATGTTCATGGCATTATCGACCTTCTCCGCAGGCACTGTCACCCTGAATTCAACCTGGTTTTCCAGGTCTTTTCTCTCAGTCTGCAATTTATTTTCTCCTTCCTTAAGGCTAAGTTCCTTAAAAATTATTTGGTGCGAAGGGCGGGACTCGAACCCGCATGGATTGAACCACTGGATCCTAAGTCCAGCGCGTCTGCCAATTCCGCCACCTTCGCATTCTATTCTGATTATAGGGCTTTGAAGGCGGCTTTTCTACCCTAAGAAGCTGGATTTCAAGCCAAATTCAAATGCGTTGAAAGGCAAAGCAAGGGGCGATGATCAAGAAGCACATACCGCTCCAAAGGGTGACGGAACCATTAAAAAAATTCTGGTGGGTCGTACAGGACTCGAACCTGTAACCGCCTGATTAAGAGTCAGATGCTCTACCAATTGAGCTAACGACCCACTCTACAAGCCAGTTTGCGGTTCTTCCGCTGGTTTTTGAAGCCAACGGATGTTCAAAATAGTCTCCCGAAGGAGCCACCCAGATTATATAAACTTTTGTCAAAAGATGGTAGTAGAATTTATTAAAAATCAGGCATTTTTCTTGAAGTTTCCAATATGGGGGTAAGGAGGTAAGGAAGATGAAAAGGAGCTCTTTTAGCCAAACGAGAAACACCCTATATAAGACGGCCAGGATTTTGGGGGATATCCAGGCAATATCGGGAGGAAAAGCGGGAAAACGGATTATCAGGCGCCTGGCAGGGAGGGTAACGGGAAGAATTCTGGGTAAGATCTTCAGGTAGGGGAACGCTAAAAAAAATCAGGTAATCACATGAAACCAGGCCTCTTTCCCTACAGGGGACAATTTTAGCCTTTTAACCATAAAAAGACCCTTTTAGCATATTCCAGGGGGAAAAAGAATTCATTAATTGGAAGACGAAACCCACACCGAAAACCTGATCCCGGGGGATTTCTTTCTCCGGGGGAGGATCAGGGTCTCTAAGGTAGCATAAAGGTGGGAAGAGAGAGCTTCTTTGGCGATACTCGCCGCCAGCTCCTTAGGGACGTAGCCTAAAAGACCGGAGTGCTCTTTCCCCTTTTCATCCCGCCAGTGGCCGATGACCTCCACTGCGTTCTGGTCGTAGGGATTCAGAGGGTCGCGCTTCAGCTCCAAGGAGCGCTCTTTTCCGTAAGCGAAGTGAAAGGCGTTGTCCCGGGCGCTGTGGAAGGAGATCCCCGCTACCTCCACTCCCTGGGCGAAGAGCTTGGCCCCTTCAGGATGAGGCTGTCTT
>JGI12104J13512_1000418_pt1 | contig 38809 bp, 28 predicted proteins | sample TerdegcTABiofilm_FD_13512 | JGI IMG/M metagenome (IMG submission 13512)
CCTCAAAGAGTTAGAATTTCGGTATAATCATCGGAGTGAAGATTTATATACACTCATTTTAACCTCCATCCTCTTGGTGGATTGAAATATATAATCACCTTGTTTTATAATTACATTTTCTATTTCTGAAATTATTTTAAGGGAAAAGACTATGACCAATGAAGAAGTAAAAAAATTAGCCGACCAATATCTTATCAATACTTATGGTTCGCGCAATCTTACCTTAGTGCGTGGTGAAGGAACCCATGTATGGGATGCAGACGGTAAAGAGTATATTGATTTGTTTTCCGGAATTGCAGTTTGTAATTTAGGACATTGCCATCCTGCGGTTACACAGACCATTACAGAACAGGCTCATACATTGTTGCATGTATCTAATTTATACAACATAGAACCTCAAGTTTTATTAGCGAAAAAACTGAGTGAATGCTGTTTTGCTAAAAAATGGTTCTTTTGTAATGGTGGAGCAGAAGCCAACGAAGCAGGGATAAAAATTGTACGGCGTTATTGGACTATTAAGGGAATGTATAAACCTCATATTATTACTGCGGAACAGTCTTTTCATGGTCGAACTTTAGCCACCATTACAGCAACGGGACAGCCAAAATATCATAAAGGATTTGAACCCATGATGCCGGGATTCAGTTATGTCCCTTATAATGAACCTTCCGCATTGGAAAAGGCTATCACGGAAGAAACTGGTGCTGTATTATTAGAACCTATTCAAGGTGAAGGGGGTATTCGCCTCCCTTCTCCCAGCTACCTAAAAGAAGTCCGTGAGATTTGTAATCAATATAATATTTTGCTGATTTTTGATGAGGTCCAGACGGGATTAGGTAGAACAGGATATTTGTTTGCCCATCAGGGATATGGCGTAGAACCCGATATTATTACTTTAGCCAAAGGACTGGCAAATGGAGTGCCTATTGGTGCAATGGGTTGCACAGAAGAGGTTGCACAAGGATTTAATCCTGGCTCTCACGCATGCACTTTTGGAGGTAATCCATTAAGCACAGCAACAGCCCTAACAGTTATGAATGAACTAACCAAACCCGGATTTCTGGATAAAGTTCAAAAATTAGGGGATTACTTTATTAACGGACTTCAAGAACTCGCAAAATCACATAGTAAAATTAAAGAAGTTCGTGGACGAGGAATGATGATCGGTATAGAATTTGACGAACCTGTATCCCCTCTGATAAATCAATTATTATCACAGGGAATAATATGTGGTTCTGCGGGACCCAATGTTTTAAGGTTCTTGCCCCCATTAATTATTGAAAAAGACGAATTGACATTAGCGTTAGAAACATTACAAAAAGCATTAGGAGTTCTGGGATGGTAAAAGATTTTCTTTCCTTTCTTGATTTTTCTACAGAAGAAATTCACAAGATATTAAACCTTGCCCATGAATTAAAGACCTTGCAGAAGAAGGGTCTTCCCCATCGCTGGTTACGGGGCAAAACACAAGCCATGATTTTTGAAAAACCCAGTTTACGCACGAAACTTACTTTTCAGATTGGTATGTTTCATTTAGGTGGTGAAACTATTGTAATGGATATGCGATTGGGAGAACGAGAGTCCGTTCCAGATGTTGCCAAAAACTTGGAGCGTTGGGTTGATTTAATTGTAGCGAGGACTTTTAGCCATAACGACTTGATCTGTCTTGCTCAAAATGCCCATATCCCTGTAATCAATGCTTTAAGTGATTTATTACATCCCTGTCAAATTATGGCAGACATAATGACCTTACAGGAGCATTTTAAGGAAAATATAAAAGATTTATTGGTTGTATTTGTAGGTGATGGGAATAATGTATTTCATTCGTGGGCAGAATCTTTAATTCATTTTCCGATACAATTACGGCTGGTATGTCCGGAAGGTTACTCGGGCGATACTCATCTTTTAAGTAAAATAAAAGAAAAAGTAGGTAATAGATTAATTATTACACATGATGTTCATGACGGTGTCAAAAATGCCGATGTTATTTACACAGATGTTTGGGCAAGTATGGGGCAGGAAAGAGAACAAGAAAAACGCTCTAAAATTTTTGCACCCTATCAAGTTAATGAGAAACTCATGTCCCTTGCAAAACCGGGGGCAAAGTTTATGCATTGTCTTCCCGCCCATAGAGGAATGGAGGTCACTTCGGAGGTTATTGATAGCCCTCAATCTTTAGTCTACGACCAAGCAGAAAATCGTTTGCATGTCCAAAAAGCAATCATGGTTACATTATTAGGATATAATCCCCATTAATATAATAATAAGGAGTTGATAACATGGAAAAACAACCTAAACGAATTGTCCTTGCATATTCAGGAGGTCTGGATACTTCGGTTATTTTAAGATGGCTCATTGAGACATTTAATGCAGAAGTAATTGCATATATTGCGGATATTGGACAGGGTGAAGAATTAGAGTTAGCACGAAAGAAAGCATTGGCTACCGGGGCAGTTGATGCAGTAGTTAAAGATTTAAAGCGTGAATTTGTTCGGGATTTTGTTTTCAAAGCGATGCGAGCAAACGCCATTTATGAGGGGTGTTATTTATTAGGCACAAGTATTGCCCGTCCCATTATCGCCAAAGGTCAGGTCGAGGTATATCGGGAAAAGAAAGCCGATGCTGTTGCACATGGTGCCACAGGAAAAGGGAACGACCAGGTTCGTTTCGAATTGACCTGCATGGCATTTGAACCTTCCATTCAGATAATTGCTCCGTGGAGGGACCCGCGATGGACATTAAACAGCAGAGAAAAAATGATTGCTTACGCAGAAAAGCATGGTATTCCTGTTCCTGTATCCAAAAGCAAACCTTATTCTTCAGACCGTAATTTACTCCATATTTCTTTTGAAGGTGGAATTTTGGAAGACCCATGGATGGAACCGCCTGAAGATATGTTTGTATTAACCACAGACCCAACAAAGGCACCTGATAGTCCGGAATATGTCGAAATTGATTTTGTTCAAGGTTATCCCAAAGCGGTAAATGGGAAGGAAATGGAGCCTGAAGATTTATTGGCTTATTTAAATGAACTTGGCGGAAAACATGGAATAGGGCGTGTAGATATGGTTGAAAATCGGTTTGTAGGAATGAAATCAAGAGGCGTTTATGAAACACCGGGTGGGACACTTTTATATTCAGCACATCGTGCTGTCGAGTCTATAACTATGGACCGCGAAGTCATGCTCCTGCGTGACCAATTATCTCCCAAGATAGCCCAACTAATTTATAATGGTTTCTGGTTCTCTCCTGAAATGGAAGCATTAAATAAATTCGTAGACGAAAGCCAAAAAAATGTTACAGGTACCGCACGGCTTAAATTATACAAAGGCTCATGTATCGTTGTAGGAAGAAAAGCAGAGAAAACTTTGTATGACCCTCAAATTAGTACATTTGAAGAAGATGCCGGTGCATATAATCAAGCCGATGCAACAGGATTTATTCGCCTTAATGCACTACGATTACGGGTTCGGAATAAAGCCGGTTTCTTTGAAGAAAAATAATTTTCAGTAAAGGGGATTTGTTATGCTGAACGATGAGGTAAAAGAGTTTATCAAATCGGAAAAGATTATAGCGGTTATTCGCGCAGACTTAAAACAAGAACTTTTTTTTAAGGCAGTTCATGCTTTATTTGAAGGAGGAATTCGCTGTATCGAGATTACAATGACTACGCCGGGAGCATTAACAATTATTGAAAGTTTAAAAAAGGAGTGGAAAGGAAAGGAAATACTTATAGGCACTGGAACTGTCCTTGATACAACAACCTGCCGTTTAGCCATTCTTGCAGGAACTGATTTTATTGTTACTCCGACATTATTACCCGAAGTAATTAGCACAGCAAAAAATTACGGAGTTGTAAGTATGTGTGGAGGATTTACACCTACGGAACTATTCCGGGCATGGCAAAGCGGTGCTGATTTTGTTAAACTTTTCCCTGCAAGTGTAGGTGGTCCTGAATACATCAAGGCAGTTTTAGGTCCTCTTCCCCATTTGCCAATTGTCCCTACAGGGGGAATTCATCATGAAAACGCCCGAAAATTTTTAGAGGCGGGAGCAGTAGCGTTAGGGGTTGGTGGAAATCTGGCAAATAAGAATCTACTCGCAAGTGAAAATTATAAACTTATAACTGAAACAGCACAATTATACAAATCTGCCATTTCGTAAATTATATAATTTGTCAAAAATTGCTTCTTTTTTTCTTCCATTTGTAGTAATATAATAAGAGTAAGGGTAAGGTATTCATAAAAAAGTGTTTGTTATAATTATGTTATAAATTAGAATTTGTAAATAGCCCATGAAAAACAAATTATATTTATTCCTTTTAATTCCGGTCATTCTTTTTCATATCCTCTACATTTTGATTGTCACTATTTATGATTATCGGATATTTCAGGATGAGGCAGAGAATTTATTAGTAAAAAGAGCAGAAACTTTATCTGATTTAACATTATCACATCTGATAGACAGGGATTTTACATCCCTAAAAGAAATTTTTAGAACTTGCAAAAGAAATGATTTAACGGGTGGGTTGTTTATCTCATCAAAAGATGAAATTATAACGAAAGAACTTTCTGAATTTGTATTAGACCCAATAAAAGTTAGTAGTTTGCCTCGAGAAGGCTTTTATTATGGGAATGATAAAATCTGGTATTCAAAACCGTTAAGAACTAATTCTCAAAATTTTGGAACTCTTTACTTATATATTTCAACATATTCTCTATATTCTGTTTTATGGAATAAAATTCTTCTAACTACAATACTTTCTTTGTTGTCATTAACAGGTATTTTTATACTCTTGCGGATGGTTTTATCCCTCCTGATAGGACCTATAGAACAAATAATAAAAAACCTTGGCACAGTATTAACAACACGAAATTTCTCTATCAGGAATAATTTACGCCCGGAGAGTGAAATTGGGCAGTTAGGTTTACATATTGACATACTTCTTGACGAAATTGATAGAAAATTAACGGAGTTAAGTTCTGTTCAGAATAGCCTCCAAAACCAGGTATTAATTCAACAAATGGATCTTGAGAAGGAAATTTTAAAGCGAAAAGAGGCTGAGGATTTCTTGCATAAGGAAGAACTTCGTTATGAAGAATTGGTGCAAAATGTAAATAGCATTATCCTTCGCATGGCTCCCGATGGAACGATTATTTTTATCAACCGTTTTGCAGAACAATTTTTTATGTATGAACCTGGGGAATTGATTGGGAAAAATGTTGTGGGGACTATTGTTCCCTTTACAGATTCCAATCAAAGAAATTTATTGGAAATGATTTTAGATATTGGTAAAAATCCCGATAAATATATCAATAATGAAAATGAAAACATAAAAAAGAACGGGGAACGGGTATGGATTTCATGGTCGAACAAAGCATTATATGACGAAGAAGGCAATATAACAGAAATATTATGTGTTGGAAATGACCTGACGGAACATCGTCGTATGGAACAGGAGATAACCAAAGCAAAAGAGATATTGGAACAAAAAAATAAAGAACTTTTAGAGGCAATTGAGCAATCCAACCGATTGGCTATGAAAGCAGAAATAGCCAGTAAATACAAATCCTTCTTCCTTGCAAATATGAGCCATGAAATTCGAACACCTTTGAATGGAATTATCGGTACGCTGCATTTACTCAAGGAAACTATTAAAGAAGAGACAAATCTCCAATTTATTAATATGGCTTTATCCAATGCAGAGGCTTTGCTATCATTACTAAACGATTTATTGGATTTATCAAAGATAGAAGCAGGAAATGTTACTGTCCAAAACAAGATATTCTATCCCCGACAGGTTGTTGAAGATGTTATCCAGATGTTCTGGCAACGGGCTCATGATAAAAATCTGGAATTGGGTTGCCTTCTTTCGCGAGATATCCCATTACAGGTCATTGGAGATCCCGATAAAATAAAACAAGTACTGATTAATCTTGTCGGAAACGCTATTAAGTTTACGGAAAAAGGGGAAATTTGTATTGAGGTGCAGGTAGTGAAACAAAATAGGGACAATGCCATACTTCGTTTTGAGGTAACAGATACAGGTATCGGGATTTCGGATACCGAATTAGACCGAATTTTTGAGGCATTTCGTCAGGCGAATCGCCCTGATGAAAAGAAGTATGAAGGGACAGGATTAGGCTTAACTATAAGTAAACAGTTAGTAGAACTCATGAAAGGGAAAATTGGTGTAGAGAAAAGAACGGATGGGAAAACGGTATTCTGGTTTGAAATTAAATTTTCATTATTAAATGATAATGGGGAATTTGTTCCGATCCAAAAGGTATTGTATTTAATTACAAATAATAAAGGTTTGATTAAAACTATAGAAGAATATATTCTATCATGGGGTATTCGACTTGTCGTATTTAGGTCTTCAGAAGAATTTGTAAGTGATTTTAAGAGGGAAGAAGATAAAAAGGAAATTACTGTTCTGCTTGATATAAAGACTTATTATGATAACCCCGATATTTTATCCATGATTTCACAATATAATCTTCCTGTAATTTTGCTCTATCCCGAAAATGTATCGCCGTCAAAGGAAATAGATATAAAATTTCAAATCCCTTACCCAACAGATAAAAATGAATTTGCCTATATCCTTACTGTAATTGCAAACGAATTTCAAGATATAAAAGAAGAAATGCCGACTAATATCCATCCTGCTGATATTCGAATTTTAGTGGCAGAAGATAACCTCATAAACCAAACCGTGATAAAGGAATTTTTGATCCGAAGAGGGTATCAAGTAGAAATTGTTCAATCCGGTAGTGAAGTTTTAGAAAAAATTCAAAAAGGGCGGTATCATTTAATCCTTATGGATGTAGAAATGCCCGATATGGATGGTATCCAGACAACAAAAAAAATACGGGAGATGGAGCAAAAAAATGGTGGACATATTCCTATTATTGCTCTGACGGCTTATGCCTTTGAAGAAAAGAAGAATTATTGCTTAGAGATTGGGATGGACGATTACCTAACAAAACCGATACATCCTGAAAAACTTATAAAAACAGTTACAAAAATACTTGCTCAAAGTGATGTGGATATTTCTTCTTCTGCTGATTCAAATTCTTCTATCCAAAATCCTTCTATATTTGATGAAACAGCGGTGTTGAATCGCGTTGATAATGACCGCACCTTACTTCTGTCTTTGATAAGAGTATTTTTAGAGAATATTCCCACATATTTACATCAAGCCCGTATACAACTTGAAAATAAAGACTTTGAAGGTTTCCATAAAACGATACATACTATTAAAGGTTCTGCAAGTAATTTAGGAGCAGTCAGAGTTGTCCCAATTGCAAAGAAGATAGAGGAGGCAACTGCGAACACACCAAATATAGATATTGCTTTTATTGAGAGCCAATTTGAAGAACTAATTGTGGCGTTGGAAGAATTTATTGAATTTTTAGAAGAGCAATATCCCGATATAGACCCTGCTATTTAAGTATACTTCCTCGTCGTGAACTTAATCGTATTCCCTGTAACATCATTTGAAGTTCTTCAGGGTTATCCGACATATCAATTGCCATATCTACTGTAATAAGAGATTCCCTAACTAACTGGAAAAGGCTATCATTAAAGGTTTGCATTCCTTCTTCTTTCCCTTGCTGAAGAACCGTATCCATTTGAGTCATACGATTCTCTTTTATTAATTTTCGGACAATAGGTGTATTAAATAAAATCTCACATGCAGGAACCCGTCCGTGTCCATCAGCACGAGGAATTAATCGCATGCACATAATTGCTTTGAGATTTAATGATAACTGAGAACGCACCTGGTCATGTTGATTGGTGGGGAAAAAGTCAATAATTCGGTCCATAGTTTGCATCACATTTGTCGTATGCAAAGTACTAAAGACAAGGTGACCTGTTTCGGCAGCACTTACTGCTGCCATGAAAGTCTCGTGATCCCGCATTTCTCCAATCACAATTACATCCGGGTCTTGCCTCATAACAGTTCGCAAAGCGGAATTAAAATCATGGGTATCAATAGAAATCTCCCGTTGATTGATGACTGCTTTTTTATCTACATGAATAAATTCTATCGGGTCTTCAATGGTAATAATATGACATGGACGCGTCTGATTAATATACTCTACAATCGCTGCAAGAGTAGTTGACTTCCCGCTACCTGTAGTCCCTGCAATTAGAATTAAACCTCTCTGTAATTCAGCAAATCGAACGATCTGCGGTGGAAGGTGCAATTCTTCAAAAGTCTGTACGCGCGTTTTGATTTTTCGCATTACACAGGAAACAGTTCCCCGCTGGCGAAAAATACTTACACGGAATCGGCCTACCCCTTTTTCGTAAAAAGCAAAATCCAAATCTCCGCGTTGAGAAAAAATACGCATCTGTTCATCGTTGAGCATAATATTCAAAATTTGGGACATAGTTTCTGGATATATAGGTTCTTCCCCAATAGGCGATAACTCTCCGTTTACCCTGAAATAAGGGGGACTTCCCGTTTTTAGATGTATATCCGAAGCATCTTTTTGTATAGCGCGTTGTAAGAGTTTTATAAACTCATTTCGAATAGGTGATGTGCTCATAAAAATCCTTTGCTATTTATCTGTGTTTTTTTCAAAAAATTGACGAAGCCATGGAGGTTTCGGATCCAAAGTTGGTTTTTCATCTTTTTTAGGTGTCGTTTCCTTTGCCTTTTTTAACTCTTCTTTAGAAAACAGTTCTCCACCATTTTCTGGTTTTATTTCTTCCTTAGGAATTATTTTTTCTTCCTCTTTTCTCTCTTTTACTTGTAGTATATCTTCTTTTTTAGTAGGAGAAATTATAGAAGAAACCTGTTGTTCTTTTGTAATATTAGTAATTGCTGACGGAATAAATTCCGTTGATTTCTGTTCTTCGGGAAAACCCGCGGCAATAACTGTAACACAAATATCTTCTCTTTCTCCTTCACTTACCATGGCACCAAAAATTACATTGGCTTCGGGACCTAACATTTCTCTTAACTTATCACCAGCACGAACAACTTCTCCTATTTTCATATCGGAACCACCATGGATATTTAATATAGCACCTTTTGCTCCAACAACACTTTTTGTATCTAATAAATTACATTCAATAGCACGAACTACCGCTTCCTCCGCTCTCTTCTCTCCACGGGCGAAGCCAATACCCAGATGTGCTTTACCGCTATTTTGCAGGATTGTGCGAACATCTGCAAAATCAATATTTATAAGTTGTGGAATCTTGATGAGGTCGGTTATTGCTCGTATCCCGTTATGTAAAACCTCATCTACTTTTAAAAATGCCTCTTTCACTGTCAAATCTTTTAAAGTTACTACACGGTCATTCGGGATAGTAATTAAAGCATCAACATGTTCCTTTAACTTTTGTATTCCTTCATACGCATTGCGTTTTCTGATAGGACCTTCAAACTCGAATGGTAAAGTAACAACCGCCACTGTAAGGGCACCTAATTCCTTTGCAATTTCAGCCACGATGGGCGCTGCACCTGTTCCTGTTCCTCCACCCATTCCCGAAGTCAAGAAAACCATTTGAGCCCCTTGCAGGACTTCTCGGATAGATTCTCGGTCTTCTTCGGCTGCACAAGCACCCCGCTCTGGAATAGAACCCGCTCCCAATCCTCCTGTAAGACCTAAACCTATCTGTCTTTTGATAGGAGCCGTAGATTTGGATAATGCTTGAGCATCCGTATTAATGACAATAAAATCTACTTCTTCCATTTTTTGTTCTATCATTCGTTCGATTGCATTTCCTCCTCCACCTCCTACACCACAAACTTTAATAACGATTTTCTTTCCGGGAAATTCCTCCTTCCCTGACATCACTCCAGAAAAACCAACAACAGAACCCGGGCTACTCCCCTTCGCGATGTTTTTATTATCGGGTTCTTTTCCAAAGTCATCTGAATCGAGTAGTGTAAAACGCTGTGTCATAAACTTATCCTCCAAGGGTGCGTCCCATGTGTATATTTTAATTGTTTCGTTATTTTAAATTCTCCTATTTATAAATAATATCATCATTAAATCGCATATCTATATATTCATTGCATTGAACTCGGGTTATATCCACTTTATTTAAGGCTATAGAAAAATTCTGAACTTGCCGTTTTAAGTTCTCCCTTTTCCATCTTGTTTCGCAAGGAATTTCATCAAAATATACCTTCAAATTTTCATTAGAATCAATTACAATTTCAGATATCTTAATATTTTTATTTTTAGGTACCTGGTTATACTCATACCAGAACTCTAACGCAGACCAAAGCCCTTCATCGTTTATGTAAGCACCGGGTTCAAAAACATTCCGTCGAGATACACCTGTTATTAAAGGTTCTTTTGCTTCTGTAATATTTGATATTCTTTTTAATATCTTGCCAGTATGTGAAATAAGAAACATCTGGTCATCAACAAAAAGGGTAGCGTAAGGTGGCAATTCCTGAATATTAATTATAATCCTATTCCCTTCATAATCTTTTTCTACGGAACAATCTTCAATAAAGGGGATTTGCTGTAATTTGCGTTTGATTTCTTCGGTTTTTAAACGAACCATTCCACTTCCTAAAAACACATCTACATTTTTTCTGACCTCTGTCTCGGAAAATATTTTTAACCCATTAATCTGAATTTCTTTTATTTTATATCTCGGGTCATCCATAAGTATCCAAATAAAATACACAAACATCACGAATATAATCAGTGCGGATATTCCCTTGCCGATTTTAAATAACCTACTTACAATAGTGGCTATTTTTTTTGTAAAAGTATTTTTCTTTTTGTAACGACTACCTGCAACAGGAGAAGTTATTAAATGAACCTTAGCCATTTATACTACCTCCTGTATTTTTTTAAGAAGCGGTCCTGCAATTTTATTTATATTTCCAGCACCCAGGATAAGCACTACATCCCCTGATTTTAAATGTTTCACTAAAAAATCGGGAACTTCATACATATCACGGACAAGGAACACATGATTGGCTCCATGTTCTTTAGCCGAATCTACAATTAAATCAGATGATACGCCATTAATAGGGGTTTCACGAGAAGCGTAAATATCCGTTATAACTGCCATATCGGCTTTTGATAAAACTTTTGCAAAATCTTCTGCAAAGAATTTCGTGCGACTATACAAATGCGGTTGAAAAACGACAATCCGTCGTTGTGGGTTTATCCATTGAAGAGCCTCCATTGTGCTGGCTATCTCCGTGGGATGATGCGCATAATCTTCAACAACAGCAATGCCTTTTTCTTCACCACAAAGTTGGAGCCTTCTTTTTACACCCATAAATTGCTGGAGCCCATCCGAAATTAGTCCAAAACGCAATCCCAAACAAATACCCACAGCACATGCACCCAAAGCATTGCGAACATTATGAATACCTAATGTATGGATGGTCAGTTCCCCCAATCTTCCCTTAACACCTAATCGTTCATCCTGACTTATTACGGTAAACCGTGTTTTAATTCCAGCAAGAAAATCGCGAATGGAATCTTTTTTTCCGGGGACTTCTATCTTAACATCTATTCCTCTCAGGGAACAATGCTCTTCCAATCCATAAGTTATACAAACACTTTCAATCTCAGGAATAATAGATTTTATATTCGGGTCATCACCACAAAGAATCGAATAGCCATAGAAAGGGACATCATTGCAAAAATCTATAAAGGCTTTCTTTATACGGTCTAATGTCCCATAATATTCAAGATGCTCTGCATCAATACTCGTAACTACGGCTATAGTGGGATGTAATCGTAAAAAAGAGCCGTCATGCTCATCTGCCTCTGCCACCAGATAATTCCCCGTTCCCCAACGAGCATTGGTCCCACTGCGGTGTAATATTCCACCCACAATACTGGTAGCCCCGATGTCGGCATATTCTAAAAATGAGGCTATCATAGATGTTGTTGTAGTTTTACCATGCGTTCCACCTACCGCTATAGCATTTGGTTTAAGACGAATCAGATCAGCAAGCAAATCACTACGATGAATTACAGGAATTCCTAATTGTTTGGCTGTGATTATTTCTACATTATCATCCGAAACCGCGGCAGAACGAACCACTATACCCACATTATTTATATGCTCGGGGGCATGTCCCTCGTAAAATTTTAATCCACAACTTATTAACCGATCCACAATTTCGGAAGATTTTAAATCGGAACCAGAAACTTCATAGCCGAGATTGAGCAGAATTTCAGCAAGACCGCTCATCCCGATACCACCGACACCGATAAAATGTACTTTTCGTTTAACGCCGTTCATCTTTGAATATCCTGAAATACTATATATAGAATACTATATATAGTATAAAAAAACAAGTTTTTTAGTCAATATTTATTTTAGATTTATACACAAAAAAATTAAAAAATCCTTATTAGGAAAAATTTATGTGTTTATTTGTATAAAGAAGAACCCATTTTCCATCCTTATAAATTATGTGAACAACTATAGGACATAGGTAATAGATTTATATTTTACTTCCCAACTGTAAAGATAGAGCATACCGTGCATCTACTTCGTTGTAAGGTCTTTATGGTAAAAAAGAATTAACCACAGAGGACACAAAGGAAATTTTACACAAAGCACACAGAGAAAGTGGGGGCAAAAAATGTTTTGCCTTATTTGCAAACTTTGTTTAAAATCTTTGTGTTCTTTGTGGTTGAAAGACTTATCCACTTAAAAATTCCGAAAGCGGGGACGCTTCAGCTACATAAGGACAATGGTTTTTTATATGTAGAGACGAAAATTTTTCGTCTCTACAATATAATTCCTTTTTAAAGGATGTGAAATTAAATAATGAGGCAGGAATGCTTAATCTATTTTATTACGAATTTTTTAACAAATTTTCATCATCCATTTTTATTTTATTTATGTCTATTTGTGTAATTCGTGGTCATATTTTTTTCATTAAATCAAATCCAGTCTACAAAAAGGAAGGGTAGCGTATTTTAAGTTGTAAGGTATTCTCTTTTCTCCCTTTCTTCATTCATATTTTTAGTCGAGGTATTATGAAGACTTAAAAAGCCCTGTATATCTATGTAATGTAGTTGTTCAGGTTAATTCATACACATTTGAAATTTTTGATTAAAGGTAAATGGGAAATTTATGCATCCTGTGCTATTGTATACTCCGGTATTACCCGTTCTTCAGGATATGCCTCCAGACCCATTTCACTCTTATCAAGACCTAAGTATTCTTCGTTTACGTCAACCCGCAAGCCTATTACCGCACGAATAATCAACCATGCAACAGTAGCAACGCACAATACAAAAGCACCAACGGATATAATTCCTACAAACTGGACAAGTAAGGATTTGTAACCTCCTCCGTAAAATAATCCCTTCTCCACATCAAACAGTCCAACTGCCAAAGTCCCCCAGATACCATTAACTAAATGGACAGAAACAGCACCTACAGGGTCATCTATTTTGATTCGGTCGAAGAATAAAACACTTTCTACAACAAGGAATCCTGCCACTCCGCCGATTATAAAACTACCGAAAACACTTACTCCATCACAAGGTGCTGTGATAGCGACCAGTCCTGCAAGTGAGCCGTTTATTATCATGGTTAAATCGGGCTTTCCTAATCGCCACCATGCATATAAACATGAAATTACAATTCCTGTACTGGCTGCCATTGCGGTTGTTAACGCGACATGTGCAATTTTGATTGGGTCTGCGGACATTGTGCTTCCGGGGTTAAATCCGAACCAACCTAACCATAGAATTAAGGCACCTAAAGTCGCTAAGGCTAAATTATGTCCGGGGATGGGCGAGATTTCTCCCTTCTTTCCATATTTTCCTAAACGGGGACCAAGTAGCCATGCCCCTACTAATGCGGACCATCCGCCAATGGAATGCACCACTGTTGAACCTGCAAAGTCCTTAAAACCAACTCCTAAAAAGGAACTTAACCAACCACCGCCCCATATCCAGTGTCCTGCGATGGGATAAATAATTGTTGAGATAACGACAGAAAAAAGTAGAAATGCAGAGAAGCGGATTCTTTCAGCAACGGCACCAGAAACAATTGTTGCAGCGGTTCCACAAAAGACAACCTGAAAGAAAAATTTGGCTTCTAATGGAACTCCCGTCCAGTTTAATGAACTATATACTCCTTGATAAAGGTCTCCCATCAAAGGACTATTATCGGGACCCGATAAGAGAAAACCTGTTAAGCCTATAAATGGATTTCCATCTCCAAACATAAGTGCAAAGCCGACTGCCCAAAAACATACGAGAGTTATTCCGAAAACAACGAAATTTTTCGTCAATATATTAACTGCATTTTTTGCCCTGCAAAATCCTGCTTCTACACATGCAAATCCTGCATTCATCCAGAATACAAGGAATGCAGTGATAAGCACCCAGAGTGTATCTAAAATTACGGTTTGTGTAATGACATTTGCTTCTCCTCCGTCATCGGCATAGGTTAAACAAGGTGAAACAAGCAGTAAAAAGATGAACAATAAACCTGCTAAATACTTTTTTCTTCTTTCCATTAGACAAACTCCTTAATTACAATATTTTTTAATTAGTAAATAAAATACGAACAGGTTAAATATGTAATAACAAGTTTCATGCCGAAAGTATAAAATATTTATATCTTATTGATTATTAATGACTTATAATTTTTAGTATTTAATTCAAATCAAATTAAAATATTGAATATTACATTTATGTATTATTTTTATAAAAAAATATAACTTTTCTGTGGGTTATGTGTTTTTTCTTAAATGATTATTTTTTGGGGTGGTTATGGAATCAATTAATTTATTTATTCAGAGAACTCAAAAGGGGAAAAGAAGAAAATAAGTATGAATTAATCAATAGAAGTTTCTTCTAAAAGTTTTCGTGCGGATTCGATTTGGGCGTGGGCACCGACAAGGACGAGGACATCATTCGCCTGTAATACAAAATCACCTGGAGGACTTGGAGTAGGAACACCTGCCCGAACGATGGCAATAATGGAACAACCTGTCTTTTTCCTTAAATCTATTTCTGCAAGTGTTTTTCCTACTGCGAAACTTTTTTCTCCTAAATAGTATGTTTGTGTGGTAGTTCGTTCAAGGATTTTTATCATCTCTTCAATACCTGCCCGTGAACTGGCTTTTCCTCTCAACATAGCGTATCCATCTACACGAATAGCAATTGTTTCTGCTTCTACAATATTATCTGGGACACCGCATCGTTTTAGTATATGTGCTATTACTTCAATTGAAGTCTCAAAATCTTCGGGAATGACTTGTTTAGCACCTAATTTTTTTAAGGGTTCAATTTCTTTAACAATGCGTGTTTTTACGAGTATATATAGGTGGGGGTATTTCGAAGCGATTTGTCCCACGATTTTTCGGCAAGCCATCGGGTCGTTTAAGGCAACGACGACTGCCTGTGCTGTATCTAAATCTGCCTGGTTCAAGATAGTTCTCTGTATCGCATCGCCTATGATTAGTTTTGCGGGGGACATTTCTTTCGCCCTTTGGGCTAATTCTTTATTCATTTCAATCACTACGAAGGGTATTCCTGTTGATTTCAGGACTTTTGCCAGATTTTCTCCTGTTAAACCAAAACCGATAATAACTACATGGGGACCGATATGTTTTTCTTCTGTTATATCCTCTTTATCTAATGAAAGCCATTGTGTCAAAAATCGGTTTAAGGGTTCTATGTAAAGGAAAAAGAAACTGCCAAGGACCATGGTAATCGTGGTAATAGCGGTAACTCCATCCAAAATATCTGGGGAAATATATTCGCCTTTAGAAAATTCACGGCAAACAATAAAACCGAGTTCGCTCAAAGGTAAGAGTTGCATAGATACAAGGATTGAGAAACGGGTAGAAAGTCCTGCAATTTTCAATGCAGTTATGTTTAATATAAGACGAAGAAACAATATTCCCAAAATAATTGTTGAAAACATTAAGAAATGAGAAATGACCCATTCTAACGGGAATATCATCCCGAGGGAAATAAAAAAGAGGGCATATATTACATCTTGAAAAGGCTGAACTTCTGCTACTAATTGATGTCGTTCATCAGATTGTCCTACTAAGAGTCCAGCAACACAAGCACCTAATCCTGCAGACCAACCTAAATAATATGCCACTAATGCACCTAAAATGGCACAAAACAATGCAAAAAGCGTAAGCAAATCCTGTCCCCCTTGAAATGCTATAAAAGAGACCAAACGAGGAATAAGATTTCTTTTTGGAATAATACTAAGGAGAATTAAAACGCCTATACATAATCCCAATAGTTTCCACACTAGTTCCTTGTTAGATAATGTGTCTCTTGAAAAAAATGAAATTATGACAAGAAAAATAAGAGCTGCAATGTCATGAAAAATTGTAATTGTTGTTGTTAGTAAGCCATAAGTAGTTTCTAATGCTCCCTGATCTTGTAAACATCGAATAATAACTGCTGTGCTACTCTGAAATAACACAAAACTTAAAATAATAATTTCTAATCCCGTTCCTATTTCGGAAAATAAATATATAATTATTCCAAAAACAACAAATGTAATAAGGATTTGTAAACTACCTGCTTTGAGGAGAGTGCCTGCGGACTTCAAGATTAAGGAATGGCTTAATTCCAATCCGATGATAAATAGCAAAAGCACAGCGCCCCAGTCAATGAAATACGGAACCCATATTTTTGAAAACAATCCCAATCCCGAGGGACCTAAAACAACGCCTGCGAGGATAAATCCGATAATGGAAGGGAACCGAATGGCGCGGAATAAGATGGCTATAAATAATGCGGTCCCAAAAAGAATACTTAAATATATAAGAATAGATACATCCATAACTTTAACTTATAACAATTGGTTTTTTAAAAACAAATCAGGGAGAGAAAATTTCTCCCTGATACATTTTCTTGTTTTATTCTGGTAATAAGCAAATCTATATTTTCGCTCCTGCTTTTACCTGTGTAGCCTTTTTGGCAGTTCCTGTTTTGGCTTGTCCTGCTAATCGTAACTGTCTCTGTTCGCTCTTTTCTTGCCAGATAAGCACGATAGGTGATGCTATGAAGATGGAAGAATAAGTTCCTACGATAATTCCTACCAACAGAGCTAATGCAAAGTCATGGATAGCGATACCACCAAAGATGAATAATACAACCACGGTAAACAATGTTGTCAATGCTGTTAAAATGGTTCGACTTAATGTTTCATTAATAGATATATTGAGGATATCCATATATTTATATCCTTTACCACGATACAATTTCATGTTTTCACGAACGCGATCGAATACTACGATGGTATCGTTTAATGAATAACCAATAATAGTTAAAATTGCGGCGATAACGCCCATATCAATTTGACGACGCAGGACAGCGAAGGTTCCTAATGTAATCAATACATCGTGGATTAAAGCAACCACTGCGGCAACACCAAATTTTAGTTCGAATCGGAACCAGAGGTATACAATAATAAACACGAAGGACCAGAAAATACATTTGAGAGCATCGGTTCGCAATTGTGCCCCGACGGCGGGTCCTACGGTTTGCTGGTCTTCTATTACCACATCTTCAGGTTTTCCAGTCTTTGTCAGGGAAGCTAATGCCTTCTGAATAGTTTGACCAATATCTCCTCCTCCTGTTCCACTGGTTGCAGATGCTGTCATAGCAACTGTATTTCCACTTACCGTATTTTCTCCTGACGATGCAGTAGAAGGTGTTGGTGGCACATTTCCAGCAGATTTTATATCTGTTTCTGCAATACGAACCAAGAAGCGATTTCCAGCGGAGACATCTTCTTCGCTTGTTAATTGCACGATAGCTTTACCGAATCCACTTTTTGCTAATGTTTCACGAACGGCTCCAGGTTGAATCGGTTGATCACTGTTAATTTGCACATTGATATTCGTGCCTTGAACAAAATCTACACCTAAATTTTCTTTGCCTCTCCATGCGAAGATAGCCATACCTATTACAATTAAAACTGCACTGAATGTGAAAGCATAGTATCGAAGTTGTAAGAATGGGATTTTGGGTTTCATTGGGATAAAACTTAACATATTCAATGATTTGATGAAACGGCGGTTTACTAAGAAGTCGAATAAAGCACGGCAAACGACTAACGCGGCGAAAACACTGGCACAAACACCAACACTTAATGTTATAGCAAATCCTTCAATGGGTCCTGTGCCAAATTGTAAAAGAACTGCTGCGGCTATGAGTGTTGTAATATTTGCGTCAAGAATGGTTACTGCGGACCGAACAAAACCATTACTCACGGCGGTAGCTAAGGCGTGGCCTAATTTCAGTTCTTCACGAATGCGTTCATAGATAAGCACATTAGCATCTACTGCCATACCGATTGTTAGAATAAGACCTGCTACACCTGGTAAGGTAAGTGTCATTTCAAAATATGCCATTAAGGCGAGAATTATCAGGAAGTTTACCACCAGTCCTATAAGAGCAACCAGTCCTGCCCACATATAGTAAACAGCCATAAAACCACTGACAATAATCAATGATATAACTGCGGATGTTACACTCTTGTGTACTGCATCCGCACCTAAACTGGCACCTACAATACGAGTAAATTCTTCTTTTACGGGGACGAACATGGAGCCGGAATTTAATGCAATTGCTAAATCGGTTGCTTCGGGTTGTTCAAAGTTGCCTGTGATTTCACCTCTTGTGGTGATACGGTCACGGATAACGGGTGCAGAACAAACCATTCCATCGAGGACAATTGCCATGGCTTTATTTATGTTCTTTTCAGTTGCTTCACCGAAAAGGGCTCCTGCGGCATTATTGAATTCAAACAAAATTTTCCAGTTGGGGGGATTGTTTTGGTCGGGAATCGCCACTGCAGAACGGAGACCATCACCAGAAGCAATCGGTTTTCTATCTATATAATACAGTTTATAGACTTGGTCTTCATACGGTTTCGGTGGTTGACTGAATGCTAACATTTTGTCTTCTGGAATGATTCCCTCTTTTTCACAGGATTCAATTAAACGGCGGACTCGGTCGTAATTTTCTACTCGAACTGTAAAGTGGTCACCTTTTAATTTAGGTCGCTGAATAAAGGCATTAAATTCATCGGGGTATTTATCTTTTATTTTCTGGAATACCTGGATAATATCTGTCATTTCAGCAACGATATGGAAATTCAGTTGAGCGGTTTTTTTCACCAGATTTTTTGCTCTTTCGACATTTTTTTCACCGGGCAATTGAATTTGAATTTGATTATTGCCCAGTGCCTGAATAACAGGCTCTTTGGCTTCAAATTCATTTACCCTTCGCCGTATTTGTTGAAGGACAATTTCCTGCACTTCTTTTTCAATATCCGCATCCGAATAACGGCGGTCTTTGTATTCTTGGAGGCGTTCTGGTGGTAAATCGTTGATGTCAAAGCGCAATACCATGTGGACACCACCTTGTAAGTCCAATCCCAGATTTATAACACGGTCACGGTCGAACTCTGCCCATCTGCGTATGGTCTTAAACATTTCTTCTGTATAACTGTGTTTCTTCTTTGCCCATTCATCATCTTCTTGTCTCCACCTTTCCAGACGGGCTTGACGAGCCTCATCAGACAGGGTAAGCCAACCTATAGTCGGGTATACCTGAACCATTGACCAGATAATAACAATCCAGATAATTAATGCACGATACGGAATATTCATGGACCTAATTTTGCTCCTTTTATTGTTTATTGTTATAGAATGTTTTTACTTATTATATGTTAAAAAAAATTATTTCTTTTTATCGCCATTCGCCTTTGAAACAATTTGGGCTACTGCACCACGAATAAAATCAATTTCTACTTTATCATCTACACGAAGGGTTACCTTCTCCTCAGATAAATCTACAACCGTTCCATACATTCCACCTGTAGTTACAACCTTATCTCCTTTCGCCAATGAATTTAACATTTCGCGCCGTTCCTTTTCTCGCTTTTGTTGGGGACGAATCATCAAAAAATACATAATCGCAATAAATGCTAAAATCATCGGAAGCATACTTCCCCATGGACTGGGAGGACTTGCTGTCGTTTGTTCTCCCGCACTTTGTGCAGTGGAGACTACCTCCGAAGGAACTGCTTCTTCGGTCTGTGCAAAAAGAAATCGCCACATAAAAACACCTTTCTTAGTTTTTTCGGTAAAGGACAAGAATAAGTAGTACAATTTATAAATCTACTTACACCTCAACCTCTAATTACCTATATTATACTTGGAAAAGAAGTCGTTATAAAAATCGAGGTATCGGTTTTCCCGAATAGCCTGACGAACTTTTTCAAATAATTTTAACATAAAATAGACATTATGCAATGTATTCAAACGGAACGCCAAAATTTCTTTTGCTCTATAAAGATGGCTTAAATAAGCGCGTGTATAGCGTTTACATACAGGACAGTCGCATTCCTCGTCAATCGGAGTGAAGTCACGAACAAACCGTGCATTGCGTATGTTCAATTTTCCATGCGAAGTAAAAAGGCAACCGTTGCGTGCATTTCTCGTCGGCATAACACAGTCAAACATATCCACACCACAACGAACAGCCCATAATACATCTTCCGGTGCACCTACTCCCATCAAATATCTTGGTTTCTTCTCGGGTAATAAATTTGCAGAAATTTCTGTGATGGTATGTCTTTCTTCATCTGTTTCACCTACACTAACACCACCAATCGCAAAGCCGGGAAAATCAATCTCACATAATTCCTCTGCACATTTCCTTCGCAAATCTCCATAAACACTGCCCTGTAAAATTCCGAATAATTGGGAATAAGAGCCCTCCTTTTGCTCCTTCCAGTAATCAAAACCCTTTCTCTCCCATACGATTGTTCTGCGCATGGATTTTTCCGCGTCTTTATGAGATATAGGATAAGGGGTGCACTCATCGAAACTCATAATAATATCGGCTCCGATATCCATCTGAAACTGTATCATCTTTTCGGGTGTGATATGATGTCGAGATCCATCAATATGACTCTGGAAAATAACACCTTCATTAGTAACTTTATTCAGGTGGGCTAAACTAAATAATTGAAATCCGCCTGAGTCAGTTAAAATGGGCTTTTCCCAACTCATAAAAGGATGTATTCCACCCGCAACAGATAAAGTTTCCAGTCCCGGACGCAAATACAGATGATACGCATTGCAAAGAATAATGGTTGTTCCTATATCTTCCAATTCTTCCTGCGTTAATGCCTTTACAGATGCCTGCGTTCCCACAGGCATAAACACAGGAACTTCCACTACCCCATGTTCCAAATTTATTTTTCCTGTTCTTGCATTACAATTTTTATCTTTATGTTCTATCTGAAAAAACATTTTTTAACCTGGTTTAATATGTATCAACAAATATTCATAAAATTTTTAAAAATTTAAAAATATTTCTTTTTTATTTCCTCTCTTTGCCTGTCCAAAGGTATAATAGTGTAATAAAATAAAGGATAAAAAATCAATACGACGAATTGTTACTTTTTTTCCTTTTCTTCATTTTTGTAAAATATTAACTGAAATATTTTTTAAGGAGATAATTATTATGAGTTCAATCCTCGATGCACTGAAAAAACTCGAGGAAGAAAAACAGCGACAGATAAAACTACTCGAAAAAGAAGAAGAGGAACAGGAACTTTCAGAACCTATATCCATTTCTGCTATCGCAAAACCAGAAAAACCTGTTCCACTTCAAGATACAGTGACTCCTGTTATATCACAGAAATTCCTTTTAGTCGGGGGGATTGTGTTTGTTATTGTAATAAGTATTATCTCAATATCTGCATCCTTATGGGTGGTAAAAACACAAATTGCAAAAAACACAATCCCATCTACTTCTTCAGAAGCAATTTCATTACAGCAGAAGACAACAGAAGCAGCCACTTCACCAAATCAACCCGAGAAAGAGATACCACCACAGGAAATAGCATCGGAAAATAAAGAAATGCCATCCGCTCCTGCTACCCCTGATAATACAGTAGATAAAACAAAAGAGAAACCCGTTGTATCCGAACCCCCCCCATCTCCTAATATTACAAAACCATCAGATAAATTAGAAACAGCAAAAACACCTCCACCGGAAAAGGTGCCTGAAGTATCTATCCCTGTGGAACAGTCTGCAATCACGACGGAACCTCCTGTTCAGGTTGCTAAAAACATAACCCATGAAACACAGGCTCCTGTTGTAGAAGAAGTTAAAAAAGAAACTCCACCTCCTAATCTTTCGGAAGTTAAAGAAGATGCTTCTGTAGAAACAACAAAGGAAACTCCCCCATCAGAGATTTCCCCTCCTGTTGAAAATGTCTCCTCAAAAAACGAAATCACAACTCCAACCGATTCACAGGAGCCATCCGTTTCTCAACCCACACCGTCAGCGAAAATAACAACACCTCCCCCTGTAATCACAAAAGATTTGGAACCACCTCCTTCGTTAAAACCCGAACAATTTCAACAAGCATTATCATTACCCAAACCGAAAACGGAAGAAACCGTAGACATGACAAGGTTACCTGTATTGAGAACATCAGACAGAGCTCGTTTAGGTCTGGACGATATGAAACTCAATGTCCTACGCGAAGCAGGTCCTAAAAATCCACATGGATTAGCCATTATTAATCTTACAAAAGTATATGTGGGTGAAATGATTCCCGGCACATCTGTTCGATTGCTGGATGTAAAGACACATGGAATTGCAATTGAAGTAGTTGGCACAGGTGAACGGTATTATGTGCCTCGTTAATATGAACACAAAATTTAATTGATAAAGGAGTAAAAATATGCTAAAAAAAATGTTATTAATGATTGTTATATCTTCCATTTTTGTGTCATGTGGTCCCTCCCAAAAAGCACCGACCACGGAACCCGGGAAAAAAGCCATTGAAATAGCGGTTATACCAAAATCATTTTCACATCAGTTCTGGTTAACTGTTAAAGCGGGAGCAGAACAAGCAGGAAAAGAGTTGGGAGTAAAAATTGTATGGCAGGGAACAGCCAAAGAAACAGAAATTGAGCAACAAATTAATATTGTTCAGGATATGATTAATCGCGGTGTATCTGCAATTGTTCTTGCTGCCAGTGATGCTAATGCACTCATCGGGATAGTAGAAACAGCCGTTAATAAAGGTATTCCTGTAATAACTATAGATTCGGGTGTTAATTCGGATAAGCCGATGTCTTTCGTGGCAACGGATAATGTAGCGGGTGCCAAAATCGCTGCAGAAACTCTTGCGAAACTTATTGGAGAAGAAGGGGAAGTCGGTTTAATTCCTTTCGTTGCGGGAGCCGCTACTTCTGAAATGCGGGAACGCGGATTTAAAGAAGGCATATCGGCATATCCTAATATTAAATTAGTTTCTACTTTATACAGTGATAGTAATGTAGCAAAGGCTATGGATGTTACTAACGATATGTTGACCTCTTTCCCAAATATAAAAGGAATCTTCGCTGCCAATGAATCCAGTGCGGTAGGTTGTGCTCAAGCCATTCGAAGCAAGGGTAAGGCAGGTCAGATAAAAATTGTGGCATTTGATGCTGCAGAAGAAGAAATTCAAGCACTGAAAGAAGGCGTTATACAGGCACTTATTGTGCAAAATCCATTCAAGATGGGTTATCTCGGTGTAAAAAGTGCCTATGATGCAATACAAGGAAAGCCTGTCGAGAAAAGAATTGATACGGGTGTTACTATTGTTACTCCTGAAAATTTGAATGACCCTGAAATCCAAAAAATCCTGAACCCCAGTTAATATATCCTTGTATTTATAAATATCGCTAAAACAGATGCATAATATTTCTATAACAATTGTATGCGAAAACACAGCGGGTAAAACAGGACTATTAGGAGAACATGGGTTAGCCTTTTTTATTCAGCATAAGAAACATACTCTATTGTTTGACACAGGCGCCGGATATACAATTATTCACAACAGCAAAAAATTAAATATACCTTTATCATCTGTTGAGTATCTTATTCTTAGTCACGGACATTATGACCATACTGGGGGAATGAAAAAACTTTTTAAGCTTGCCCGTATTCAAAAGGTATTTGCCCATCCAGATGCTTTCCGTAAAAGATATGTTAAAGATGCAGATGGAAAAATTCGTGAAATCGGTTATAGAGGTCCTTCCCAAAAAATACTGAATGATATAACCCAATTTGTCCCCACTACAACACCCACAAAAATAACAGAATATATTTCTGTCTCTGGCACAATACCCCGAACAATTCCTTTTGAAAATTCGGAAACACACTTCTACCTTGACCCTCAATGCACTCAATTAGATACTTTCCCAGATGATCAATGCTTGTTTATTGAAGGTAAAAAATATGGGATTGTTCTTCTGGGATGTACACATGCTGGAATAATAAATACCCTTACTTATCTGCGGAATAATCTAATAAAATCAGCAAAGGATCTTATTGTTATTGGTGGATTACATCTGCATAGTGCTACAGAAGAACATTTGCAAATGACAGCCAACTCTTTATTATCTCTAAACATCAATACCCTATATGCATGCCACTGCTCCGGTTTCAACTCGCTTACTTATTTTAATAAGCATTTACCTTTCCCCTGTCTGCCGGCACCTGCTGGGACCGTTTTCAATTTTGAGTAATCACAATTAACTATTCCCTATACATAGGCATTCAAATAAAATTACTCTTTCCAAAGGCAGTAATATCTACTACCGCATTTCCTGACCACCGGTGACATTGATTGCCTGACCGGTCATATAGTTCGATTCATCACTGGCTAAAAAGACAACCACATTGCATACATCTTCATATCGGCAGGGTCGTTTCATGGGAACCTGGTCAATATACTTCTTACGCACTTCCTCTTCGGTAATTCCTTGATTTTTTGCATATTGTTTAAAAAGGCTTTCCGTCCATAATGGAGAGTCCAATAGATTCCCGGGACAAATTGCATTGACACGAATTCCATGCTCCGCAAATTCTAAAGCAAGGCTTTGCGTAACTCCGATACCTCCAAATTTTGCCGCCGCATAAGCCGAATTTTTAAAACTACCTTTCTTACCCGATTTGGAGTTAATTTGTATTACAGTGCCATATTTATTGGGCAACATAACGCGTATCGCTTCACGGGCACAGATAAAATATCCAACCAGGTCAATATCAATAACCTTTCGCCAGGCGGAAATATCAAAACTAATAGAATCACCTGATATAAGAATACCTGCATTACAGACCATCAGGTCTAGTCCTCCGAGAAGTTCAACTGCTTTGTCCACGGCATTTCTGACCATCTCGGCATCGGTAATATCCACTTTTTCTGCGAAGATTTTACGACCTGTTTGTTCTGCAATTCGTTTTGCAGTTTCCGTCATTTTTTCAATGTTTATATCCCAACCTACGGCATCCGCACCTTCTTTAGCAAGCCGTTGTAATATGGCTTCACCCAAACCTTGAGCCGAACCTGTAACAATGGCTTTTCTTCCTTTTAATCGTTCCATGGCAAATACCTTTCTAATAATTTTTCTTCTGCTTGTTGTGTCCATGTTCCATCTTTTGAAAGATATTGACCCACTTCGGGTAATATTTCCGGTATTTTTTCTAAAGATATTAATGGTAAATCAAGTATTTGCGGATAAATAACTATTTTGCCGGGAAACTGTGCTTCTTTGACCGCTTTCAATCCTTCGTGAGCGGAGAAAAGTCCACCAATCGCGGCAACGCTTCGGTTTGTATCCCGAGAACCATTTTCTATAGATTGCAATACATGGCTTAAATCCGAAATTCTACTTCCACTGCAACCGATAATTTTCACTCCCTCACATATCTTTTTTAATGAGACATTCGCAACGGTCCCTATTCCTAATCCTGCAAAAAGATTTACAAACCCGCAAGGAGCAGAAAAATCAACTGCCTGTGTTACCAATGCAGGTACCGGTGCTAATAATACAACATCGGTATAACCGTTCGGGGTTAATGATTCAAGATGTTTGTTTAATGAGGATGCATCTGGAAAATCTTTGGTGCAAACAGTAATCAACTCAACAGGTCTTTTCTTTAATAATTCTGCCGACCTCACTCGTAAATGTTCCAGTCTACCCGAATCTAAATCAGTAACTACTACTTTCATGGGTCCATCTGTTTTCTCCAATGCACGCTGGACATGCATCTGTCCCATGGGTCCACCGGCTCCGATAAACAAAGCAATTCCACCGGGTAGCAAATCAGACCTTACATTCTTTTCTTTTATTTCTTTTAAGGTTTTTCCGCCTCCAATAATTCGTTTATATTCATAATGAACAGAACCCACATCAACTGATATGTATGCATCGGGCATTTCATCTACGGAATCTAACACATACATTGTTCCATAAGGTGCTAAATATTTTAACCATGCTTCAATCTCTTTTCCATCGGATACTTGTATAATAATATCTTTTGATGTTTCCCCTTCTGTAGGGAACTGATTTGGAGATAGAACTTTAGCATTTGGAAAATCTTTCAATATTTGAGGGTCAGGACTTGTTGTAATATACCATGGGTTATCGGCTTCCGGATAGATACGGTCTTCTAAACGATAGGACATTTCCACACATGCCCAAGGTTCGGCTAATGCTGAAGCACTATATCCCGTTGTAGGTCTTACGGGTAATAAATAACAACCATCATCACCTGCTAAGGCTTTTTCATCTAAATAGGTATATTGTTGCATACCACCGGGGATTAAATAACCAAAGGCATAACCAATTCCTTTGTAATATATATCTGCCTGGACAATAAAACGGTCACCTTTTTTGAACCTGTCTTCCCATTGAGAACCTGCTTTTACAACTGTTACAGCACATTCATGTCCCAACACAATCGGTTCTTCTGCTAAATTCCTACCACGAAGACGCGGATGATTACCTCCTAAATTAACAATTTTAATATCCGATAAGCATATTCCTAATGCATCAATCCGCAATAGGATTTCATTATCATGCGGTTCACGAAGAGGTAATAAAACAGGCTTGCCATCTTTACCAATATTTTCCAATCCAGAACCAAATACCTGCCATGCGTAATATTGTTCTGGAATAGGATGTTCTACATTACGAAATTTTTGTAATTTATCACTCATAACAAACTCCTTTAATATATTGTTCAAAGTAATTTTTGACGGTAATGTTCATCCGGTCGTGTATCAATTCGGCGAACTGCGGCATCACTCAAAAATTTAGGTCCACCACAAACCGCAGAGCCGACAACAATCTTGGCACATTTCTCAGCCATACATGTTATTGCCTGAACCTTACTGGGTGATGGTCCCATAGCAATAAGCCCATGATTTTCCATAAAGATAGCTTTGGGTAAAAATCCTTCACTCGCTATAAATTCCTTTACTTTATCACGAACAACACGGGCTAAGGTAAGTCCCGGGTCAACATACGGAACAAACACGGATTTCCTACCTAACACAACAATATGGTCGGGACAGGTTCGCCCTTGAATATATTCTTCCGCTTTCTGGGAACATAAAATAGAATTAACAAAAATAGGATGTGTATGTCCGATAAACATATATTGGGGATATTGATATAAAACTGCATGTAATATCGTTTCTACCGATGGCATCCTTTTATCATGCACATCGGTTTTCGCTGACTGTAAAGTTTGTATTACATCTTCATCCGTTGCGGAAGGGTTATCAAGCAGAGATAACACAGGTTCCATACGGACACAAAGGAAATCTGTATTTTGAATTGTCTGCAATGTTGTGCCCGATGCTTTTATATAAAAGTGTGCATCGTCAATCCTTGCAGAAGTATTCCCTTCCCCTAATATCGCAAGGTGATGTTCAGGCTGACCTAAAAAACGGCTCATGCTTGTTAATTGTTCTAATATTTGTTTTGACATAAAGCATACCCTTTAAAAAGTTTTGGCTCATATTATATAGAATTTTCAATTAGAATTTGAAATGTGTTTGCGAAATTGAAATTTGTTTATATACCTTACAGAAAACAATACCATTATTTTTAACTATCCCCCTTGTTTTAAGAGATGGTGTTTTGTTTCTTATAGAGAAGTTTGTTCTGCGTTACAAAGCAATTAAAATAGAAATAATATTAATAAACAATATGTTTTTTGAATATCCATATATTTATAATCTATTACATGTAAACGATTTCACAAAAAAAGTATTAATTATGAAATAAAGTTTTAAAATTTTACTTGACAAACACATTTAAAGTATGCTAATTTTATAAAAGAAAATTGAATATCAATATTCAACAAGGGCTGATATGTGTGAGAACGGTATTTCACACTTATTATTTGTTATGTTTATTTAACATTAAAACCCTTTAACAGAAGGAGTGGATTATGCAAAGGCTCAAATTAGTAATCGGTTTCCATTTATGTCTGTGGCTCCTCGTCGTAGGAGCGTGGGCGGATGCCCCAGCAAACTTCACATGGTCTAGTGCTCCAGGTGGTCCTTTTACCGCTTCAAGTGTAGACTTCGAAGCATGGATGACCAAACTAGCTCTGTTTCAGTTTGGAGGTGACTATGTATTTGACTTCTTAGACCCAACGGATGCGGACAACAATGATAATGATGTTTTAGATATTAATGAGTTCGCTTTGCTAACAGCAATATGCAATAACACATCCCATCCATTACATGACACTATTCACGAAGCATTCAAAACGAATTGGAGTAGTTTTGCTTCTCATCAGGGAGGATTAGTTAACTCACTTGCTCCTGCATTAGCGATTATGGGTGGGGCGTATGCCACATTAGGTGATGGCGATTATGGTAGAACGCCTGCTGCATGGTTTTCTGGCTCGTGGGGTTCAGTCGCGGAAATTCTATATGAATTATCGACTTACGGTTCTTCATGGAATGCAGGTCAACCTGCGGAACCGCCTTATGTTCGTCGCCAGGCATACATGTCTGCATGTGGTGATTTTGATGGTGATGGAGTAAAGAATATTAATGAGTGGTATGGACAGGGTGAAAATGTGGCAAATTATGTAAATGCAGCGATGGACCCTGGTATCACAACAAGTGGAGAGGACCCAAGTAGTGTTTGTGAAACAGGACTGCGTTGGGGTAAGACCTATTTCTATAATCCTGCTAATCAGCATGTATACTGGTTACAGCCGTATACTCTGCCGTGGGAAATTGCTGAACAGGTTGCTACAGAACATAGCCTTGTAAATAATGCAAGCGAAACTATACCCATTCCGGGACATCTGGTCACTATAGATGATTCTGCAGAAAATGCCTGGATTATGAGTACCGTATACCCACAAATAAACAGCAATATGTGGATAGGTGCAACGGATAAGTTTACAGAAGGGCAATGGGTCTGGGTTGCTACAGGCGAACAGTTCTGGCAAGGTACGGCATCTGGAAACCCCGTAGGCGGTAAGTATGTCAATTGGAATAGTGGAGAACCTAACGATTCCAGCGGCGAAGATTATGGGGAAATTACCAGCAGCGGTGGATGGAACGATAATAAAGCCAGCGCCACGCGTCGTGGTTTAGTTGAATTCCCGAATGCCTATCCAGATAGTGATTCTAATGGTATTCCCGATTATTGGGAGCAGTTCTCCGGTGGTGGCGGTGAAGGAGAAGGAACACCAGAAGGAACACCCGAGGGAACTCCGGAGGGAACACCCGAAGGAACACCCGAAGGTGAAGAACCCTGTGAATTTGAAGGAAGAATTAATAACCCAACTACAGGACAGGGTCCGTTATTGGCACAAACATTGGCAGATGCAAGTTCACAACTACGGAATCTGCTCACTGCCTTAGGTATGTTAAGTTGGTTTAACTGGGATATTGAATATTTAGAGCAAGTCATAGCCATGATTCGTCCCTATCCTGGAGACGGATTGAAAGATTCATGGAGTATGGCTTTGCTTGAATATTGTATCTGCCATCCCAATTTCCGTCCAGATTTAAATATTCCAACAGATTTTGATTTTAACAAAAACTTATTCACAGACGATTGCACATGGTTAGCTATGAATGTTGACCCAATTTTTGCGGCACTTCCGCCGATGGTGGGCGATGTAATGGCGGGTCTATTAGGTTCCAGTGTAGAGATGCGAACCACATGGAACGCTATATTCCTGGCATTAACCGGTGGTGCGGTCGGATTACCCAGTGTAAATAACTATCGTATTTATGGTATGGCGAAAGCGAACGATGGCGCTATAGCTGCAAATGGTGATTTAGATGGCGATGGCAAGACGAACTTGCAAGAAGCGAACGAGGTAATTGCAGTGGGTGGAGGTATGGAGTTATTTGTGCTTGCAGCCACAGATAAAACCAATATGTGGCCCGGTAATCCGGAGATTCCTGTTGGCTCTATTGCAATTCTTGGTGCAATCACAGGTGTGATTGTTGCCGGAAGTTCATTGATCTTAGTCCGTCGGCAACGGAAATCATAATAAAACACAAACTCTGGTATATATAGGCACCCGGTATGGTACCGGGTGCCAATAGGTGTTATAAAATTAACCTTCATTAGAGGAGAAGGGTATATGAAACAGAAAGGATTTACACTCATTGAACTTCTTGTCGTTATTGCCATTATTGGTATCCTTGCGGCAATTTTATTGCCGGCTCTTGCTCGTGCCCGTGAGGCAGCTCGTCGTTCCTCCTGCCAAAATAATCTAAAACAGATAGGTTTGTCCATGAAAATGTATGCTAACGAAGCAAAGGGAGAACGGTTCCCTACAGTAAGTATTGCAGGTGGAGATAATTGTGATGATATTGGTATTGATTTTATGTGGTGGGGACCACAATTATATCCCGAGTATCTGTCTGATTTGAATGTAAATGTTTGTCCTTCTGATTCGGACGGCAAACGGGCATTTACCGATGGTAGATGGCATTGTGGGGGAAATCCCGATAATCCTATTTGCCCTTGCCGTGTTGATGCTTTGTCTTATATTTACATCTGTTGGACATTACGGGAACAAGACTATATGATGCCCGGAATGGACCCCAATGACCCAAATATCTCTTCATTTCAGTTACCAGTTACTTATGTTAACCCGTTTTTTGTACAATTGCTTATGGATTTAGTAGCGGCAGTAGATGCTGCTCCAGATGTAAGCACAGCCATGGGGCTTGTGGACAAAGACTTAACTTATAATACGGCAGACTCACAGGGTAAAATAACCATGTATCGTCTTCGTGAAGGAATCGAACGATTCCTGATTACGGACATTAACAATCCTGCGGCAAGCACACAGGCTCAAAGTGAAATTGCTTTCTTTTTCGATGGTATCGAAACGACGCCTTCAGATTTCAATCATATCCCCGGCGGTGCCAATGTTCTTTATATGGATGGACATGCAGAGTTTGTTCGTTTCCCAACTGAACATCCGGCAAACAAAGTGTTCGCCGCAATCATTGGAAATGTATAATTTGTAGAAAAAACTTAATAAATATTATTTAGAGAGACTGCTTCCTCAAAAGAGGTAGTCTCTCTTTTATTATGTAATGGTATTGTGTTAAAATATATTTGTGAGAATTTACAATAAAGGCAAGTGATTTATGAAATGTGAACAAAGAGAGAAAGTGGAAGATCTTCTTTCAGAGCAGGCTATCGAGATTATAAAAAATCTTGAAATAGGTGCGTATGTTGTTTCTCCTGAACGAGAAATTCTCTTTTGGAATGATAAAGCGTATGAAATAACGGGTTATACTTCAGGTGAGGTAATTGGGTCTTTTTGTCAGGATAATCTATTGCGACATGTAGATGAGCTCGCAACGGAGTTATGTATTCATGGATGTCCACTATTAGAAACGATTAAAGATGGTACAATTCGCAAAGCAAGGGTATATTTGAGACATAAGGCAGGCTATCGAATGCCTGTAAAGGTGGAAACTTTACCTATTAAGGTGAATAACGAGACTAAGGGTGCGATTGAATTTTTTCAGGAGGATACCGAAGAACTCAATCTATCGGAAGAACTTCGGAGAACCCGCGAGAAAGCATTGATTTGTCCTTTGACAGAGATTGGAAATCGCAGGTATACAGAACAGGTGCTTGAAGACCGTCTGGAAGAAATGAAACGAATGAATAGTAGTTTGGGGCTGTTTTTCATAGATATTGATGATTTTAAGCACATTAATGATACTTATGGTCATCCTATTGGGGATATTGTATTAAAAATGGTTGCTCGAACCCTTGTGAGTATTATGCGTCCGTATGATTTTGTAGGGCGATGGGGTGGAGAGGAGATCGTTGCGATTGTCCCGCATGTGAAACAGGAAGAATTATTTGAATTGGGAGAACGGTTACGGAAGTTAATTTCTGCCAGTAGTATAAAAACAACGCAGGGAAGATTGGGGGTTACAGTTTCTATTGGTTCAACAATTTCTTTTAAAGAGGATACCTTTGATTCCATTATTGACCGTGCAGATAAAATGATGTATGAGAGCAAACGCAATGGTAAAAATAGGGTTACTGTTTATTCCTGATAGTTTTTTATCCGTGAGTTTCTATGCGATGATTTTGCTTTGCATATTGAATATTATCAAAGTATCTCTGTGGATTGATAGATCTTCCGTTTTGTAAGATTTCCAGATGTAAATGATTGCCGGTAGCCCTTCCTGTTGAACCTACACTTGCAATTTGTGTCGTAATATCAACCTGCTCTCCTCTTTTGACTAAGTTCTTTTCATTGTGAGCATATAGGCTACTTGTGCCATCCTCATGTTTTATCCGCACATAATTCCCATAACTATTACTAAAACCTGTTTCTTCTACAATGCCCGCTTTAATAGGATATATAGGTGATCCTTGAGGGGCGGCTATATCTATACCCCTATGAAAAGTTCTTTTCCCTGTAAATGGGTCATTCCGCCATCCATACGGAGAGGAAACCCGTTTTTGTGAGGGAACAATATTTAAAAATGGATTGGGCGAGTTTATATATGTGTTTTTCAGTTTCTGATTAAAATTTTTCAAAACTTTTGTTTGAGAATTCGTTACATTTTTTAAGGAAGAAAGGGAATTTGTATTGTTTGTAAAATTAGTATAAACTTCTGAATTTTTGGGATATGATAAAAGAAAAGAAGAGTGATTGCTGGTATTTAGAAAATCTGAAAAATTGTTAGAAGAAATTTCTGTCTCTATATTATCCAGTAATAAATTCAAAAAGGAGGTATTTTGAATCGTCTGCAATAAAGACAAACTGGATAAAGAAGAAAATGTCTTTGGATTTTTTCCTGTTATATTATTTTTTGTGGAATAAGAAATCGCATGGATACGATGCATATCATTTTATCCTAAAAGTTGATTCTTTATAAGCAAAACATATTCCAAGTATGTGTTTTATTTAAGTCCCTGATATACCATAATTGAAATAATTTTATACTTTTTATTCATCGGGAATTTTTTACATAGAAAGGAAATTTTTTCCAGATATACAAGATTGCTGCACGAAAAAGAGGTTTTTACGCTATTAGGTTTTCTTTACATTTCGTCCGAAGAAATGAGACAAGATGCACAAAGAGGATTTTTAGAAAAATCGCCTCGTATAAAATCCTGACGAATTTTTATAGCCCGGGGTGAATTCCAAACTTCATAAATAGAACTTTCCGCCACATTTCCCAAAACCATCTTTTTGAAATAATCCGTGCAACACAAAACCATATCCCCATTAAACAAGATATAGGCTTGTTTAAATAATCGTGTGCAATGTTTAAATTGGACTGCTTTACCGGGATTTAATTTTCGGAAAGTGAAATTATTTCCTCCTCGATTTTCTAATGCAGTATATTTTGAATTAACACCAAGACTTTTCCAGTAATTTACTGCTTTATCCACATCAATAAGATTTGTTTTAACCATAGTTATTGTAATTTTTAATTTGGGACAATATTCATTCCGTTTTTGAATAAGATACTCAATATTTCTTTTTGTTTCTTCAAATTTTAAACTTCCTCGCATTGTCTCTTCATAAGGTTCTTTTTCGATGCCCTGCATAGAAATAAATATATGTAGAAAAGGATTATCTCTGACCAAGTCATCTACCACATCCGTAGATAATTTGCTACCATTTGTTGTAATAATAATTCGTGATTTGGGAATTGTTTGTTTAATATATCGTGATCGTTCTAAAATTTTAGGGTCCAAAAAGGGTTCATTCATTAAGTAAGGACTGATACGCCGCGTGTTTTTGTGTTGTGCTATTTCATGAACAATTTTTTTAAATAGTTCATCGGACATTGTTCCCTTAGGAACATGTTCTACACTTAAAGTATAGGGGCAAAAAATACAAGCGCCATTACAACCGGTTCGTGTTTGAATTTGCACGGTTAGTGGGAAATCAGGGACTTTGCGAAAAAACATTGTTTTTAATTTATCTGCCCACCAGTGTTCATCTGTGCCCTTTATATAAAAATTTTTCTTCCATTTTTTTATAAAATTTGTCATCTGTATTTCCTAATATTTTCAATATATATACCATAATATAACAATTATAAAAAAAATGTAATGGTTAATTTTTTTTTACCACAAAGAACACAACGACTTTACACAAAGTCCACAAAGTAGAGTTTGTTTCATTTTCTTATAAACTTCCTCTGTGTGTTTTGTGTAGTATTTTCTTTGTGTCCTCTGTGGTTAATTTTTTACACCTCAAAAAGTACAGAAACTTTAACAAAGTTCATAAAGCGGAGAGAATCCAAAGCCAGGAGGTTTTAGATAGGTTTTCCATACCATTAAGGGATACTTCCTCCTACATAATAAGATACATTAACTAAAGAAAAAATATAAATCTGTTACCTATGTTCTATAGTTCTTCACATTAGATATATTTTATGAAAAATTTTATTTGTTATTTAAAATACATATAATTATCATTTAGTTTTACTGCGCCGAATAGTTGGGATAAAACAAAAAAATTATAAAATAAACTAAATTCAAAAAATAAATATTAAAAATAACCCAAGATATAAGTATTTGTAATTTAGTTTTTAAAAATAAATACTTGATATTTTTCATAATAAGTATTATTATATATTTATAGTAAACTAAACATGGGTTTACTTATATATGTGTTTATCATTATTAACTTTTTAACAGGAGTAATAAAGATATGTTAAAAAAAGGTTTTACTCTCATCGAACTGCTGGTTGTGATAGCGATAATTGGTATTCTTGCTGCTATCCTCTTGCCAGCACTTGCTCGTGCGCGTGAAGCAGCACGGCGGTCTTCATGTCAGAACAATCTTAAGCAATTAGGATTGGTGTTCAAGATGTATTCCAATGAATCGAAAGGAGAAAGATACCCTACGATTCAGATATGGCAAGGTGATCCTGCGATGCCAGACGATTGCAATCGTCGATCTTCTGTTGAGGCTTTCTTTAATGCACGAACAGTGTATCCCGAATATCTGACGGATACGAATGTTATGATATGTCCATCAGATTCAACCGCGAGAACTCATGTAACTGTTGATGGATGGTGGAATCGCAATGGTGACCCGAATTTAGATGAAAAGAATCCTTGCCGTTTTAGTGCGGAATCATACAATTATTACGGTTGGGCAATTATGGATGCCGATATGGTTTTACCCGGACAGGATGTTAATGACCCTGCAATTAACGAGACAAACGCAATGAACTATTTTAATCCAGACTTCTTAACCGCTATTCTAACGATATTAAATAATGGTTATGCCAACTGGGCAAATAATGGAGATGCCAGTTTATTGGATTCCGATGCAAAACAAGGAGCCGTTACCGTATATCGGCTTCGCGAAGGGATTGAGCGGTTTCTGATAACGGATATCAACAATCCTGCTGCTTCGAGTAAAGCCCAGAGTGAGGTATGGATATTGTCCGATGATGTTAATTCACAGCCTGAATTTATGAACCATGTTCCCGGTGGCGGGAATGTTTTGTATATGGATGGTCATGTGGAGTTTATACGCTATCCTGGAAAAAACCCTGTTTCTCGTTTATGGGCTTGCTTCTTAGATAGTCAAACCAGTGGTGATTAAAAACTCCTTTCCTTTTTAAGACAAAAAGAGCAGGAATTTGTGATAAATTCCTGCTCTTTCTATATAATTTTTACTAATATGCTTGTCCGGCAATAACACGGTATTTACAGGGTTTCCCGGTTATCATGCAGGGACCTTCTTCTTCGGGTGCCTCAAAGGGGATACAACGAATGGTTGATTTGGTTTCTTCTTTTAATCGCTGTTCTACTTCAGGGTTGGTATGGTCAAGGAAAACACGGAAAAAGCCACCCTTTTCAATTCGTTCTTTATATTCATCATAAGAGTCAACTGTGAATGTATTTGCTTCTGTTCTTTCTTTGGCTTTCTTGAAAAGGTTATTTTGTATATCTACAAGAGTATTTTGCACCTGCTCCTTCAGGTTATCAATACCTAAGGTTATTTTTTCTGCAGTATCTCTTCTTACGAGGACTACTTGCTGGTTTTGTATATCGCGTGGTCCTATCTCAATGCGTAGAGGCACACCCTTCAGTTCCCATTCATTGAATTTATAACCGGGTTTGTATTGGTCGCGATCATCAATTTTATAGAACAGTGGGTCCCAATCACGGGTGATGTTTCGAGCAAATTCGGAGACTTTTTGTTGTTCTTCATCACTTCGCCATATAGGAACGATTACTACGGGTAGTGGAGCCAACTTGGGAGGAATAACAAGGCCCTGGTCATCTGAATGGGTCATTATCATTCCACCTATAAGTCGTGTTGAAACACCCCAACTTGTGGCATATACATATTTTAATTCTTTGTCTTTATCCTGAAATTTTACATCAAAGGCTTTTGCAAAATTTTGACCTAAGTTATGGGATGTCCCTGCTTGTAAAGATTTTCCATCCTGCATGAGTGCTTCAATGCAATAAGTATGGACAGCACCTGCAAATTTTTCGGATTCAGTTTTTCTACCGACGATAACAGGCATAGCGAGGTAATCTTCTGCGAATCGTTGATAGACACGAATCATCCGAAGGGTTTCTTCTTCCGCTTCTTCATAGGAGGCATGTGCGGTATGTCCTTCCTGCCATAGAAACTCTGTGGTGCGAAGGAAAAGCCGTGTTCGCATTTCCCAACGGCAGACATTTGCCCACTGATTAATAAGCAATGGCAAATCGCGGTAAGAACTTATCCAATCTTTGTAAGTAGCCCAGATAATTGTTTCTGAGGTCGGTCGTATTACTAAGGGTTCCTCTAAAGGCTTTCCCCCACCATGTGTTACTACTGCACATTCTGGTGCAAAACCTTCTACATGTTCCGCCTCTTTTTTCAAAAAACTTTCTGGGATAAGCAGGGGAAAATAGGCATTAACATGTCCTGTTTCTTTAAACATACGGTCAAGGTTCTTTTGGATATTTTCCCAGATACCATAACCGTTAGGGCGGATGACCATGCAACCTTTTACAGGACTATAATCAGCCAATTCCGCTTTTAATACGATATCAATATACCATTGAGAATAATCTTCGGAGCGTTTTGTTATTCCTTTGCTCATTCTTGTTCTATCCTTCCTTTCATCGGTTTTCTGATTAAGTTTATTGAGTTGTCTTCCGCGGGTAGGCTTTATTCATTCGTTGGATAAGTTCCAGAGCATTTTTATGGTAGGTGGGTCCTACTTCAGGACCTCCGGAATTAACTTCACCGTATTGACTTTTGCCATAAACAAATGGAGGTTCTGTATCCCATTGCGATTTGGGAAGCATATAACCGATTTCATCGTTGGCTAATCCAATAATAAACGCCATCTTTGCTTCCTTTTCCATTTCCATCCGTAAGGGCGGATTTTCAACAGGAGCGGTTAAGTTGAAATCATTGCCTGGCAGTGCTTCAATATTACCCTGAACAATTTCGGGGTATAATTCACCGGGAACAGTGGTAATCATAACATCACCAATACGCACGACATTGACTTCACTTTTTGATTTACCCCCCCAATAATATCCTTCATGAATAAGTCCTAACATAATGGCGTATTTAAAATGTCCTTGCATAGGGGCAAGATAAGTTTTAGCAGAGACTGCTAACAAAGGTTTTTCATTCTTCCAAACATTTGGTCCACGAAGTGCATTTATAGCAACAAGGGCTACATTATACCCTAAGGCTACCCCTTTTTCTAATGAGGATTCTTTATAAGTTACTGTACCGGAGCGGTCGGGAACTTCAACACCCAGTTGTGTCATCAGACCACCAACCATTCCTTGAAAATATAGGCACATGCCACCAAAACCGGGAGCACCGTTTGGATCGGGAACGCCATTTTCCAATCCTTCACGAAGTGTGTGACAGAAATCTGAGGATAGATAGTTGTTTTCGCTACCTGATGATTCAGGATGATTGCCCCAGGATACAAAGGTTGCAATCGTTTCATCGGTATTGGGTTTTGTAAAACGGAATAAATACATATAAGGGTCCATTACTTCGGGTTTTCGGGAATCACGGACAAACCCTTCAGGTCCTACTTTTACTTGTGTGCAATACATATCGGCGGGTTGTAAATTACGAACTGCCTCTTCAATGGCTTCTTTTGCCATCTTCTGAATAAATTTCATGTGTCTATCGTCGTAACCAAAACCCGGAATATCCAGCCCTTTAATTCGTTTCCAGAAAGTCCAGATTTTCATGGTATCCACTACTTCATGGCAGTGAGTAGATGAGAAGAGAACATGGTCTACCTTTAAATTTGGGTCTATACTTTTGCGTATGGTTATAAAATCATTATGGTAAATGCCGATAGCGTCGAAACTTGCCATAACCAGGGTAACGCCATTATTGCGAAAGGCAATAGCACGAACCCATTGGGGATCATGGATTCCTTTAGCAGGACGATTGGTTCCGAAACCGGCAATCCATATACCATCAAATTTACCATT
>JGI12104J13512_1000420_pt1 | contig 38788 bp, 31 predicted proteins | sample TerdegcTABiofilm_FD_13512 | JGI IMG/M metagenome (IMG submission 13512)
TGTTTAGGAATACAAAGTCAGAAACAAATGTTTAGGGATACAAAGTCAGAAACAAAGTCCATTTTGTCAAGACGCCTGATTCAGCTCAAAGTATTCCTCGATTAGCCAGTCGCCGATCTCCTTTAGGTATCTGCGCTTGCGTTCATCTTCGGCAATTAGTTGAAAAACCTCGAAGAGATCTTCATCCATTGATAGTCTGGTTATCTGCTTGCAGCATTTAAACCTATCGCAGCCAGGATCATTCTCCATCCTGCTCTTTGCTTTTTCCAAGGATCAGAGCCACAGCAAAGGGGCCTTTAATTCTCCTGAGACCTCCAGCATGGATGGGGTGGTCGCCGCAGATTATGAACAATGTCTGCTCTTCTGCTGCGCATAAGATCTTTCCCACGCATCGGTCGATGATCTGCGCGGCTTCTTTGATCTCCTTTGGTCCTCTGCCCAAGTGAACGCTCTTGTCGATTCCTATGAAGTATGCTACCAGAAGCCTGGGCCTCTGGGCAATGGCTTGTAGCGTCATGCGACATACTTCATAATCGAAGTCCTCCGGACTTATACTGTCCGGGATTCCTCCTGTGATCTCAATTAAGCCTTGATAGACATCTGCCCCGTTCTGCTCCATGATCACAGCCGTCTTGAGGCCGCTGGCGCTGGCGATCTCAGGTATGCTGATCGTGCTTGATTCCTTTGCTCCTGCCTTGTCGAGGATACCATGATGCTCGGGCAGAAGACCGCTCAGGATTGTAGCAATGGCTGGGGTAGTGTGGTTGGATACAGTCTCAGCTCTCAGGAGAAGGCCATCTCTTGCCAATGCTGGAATGCTTTCGAGCTGCGGCTCAAGCCACTGATAAAGGTCGTATCCCAGGCTATCGATGATGATAAGCACGACGTTTCTGCATCCCCACTTTTCTACCACATCGATAGAGTGGCCATCGGTCTTGGAAAGATCGATGCCCAAAACACTGGCAATGGTTGGGGCCACATCAAGAAGACTAAAGAGCCTCCCGGCCATAACGCTTTCCATCATAGGTCGTGGCAAATGATGTCGTCCTGATCTTAATCTCCTTTGGTCGATCTGCTCCGTATGAGATCTGCCCCGTTATGAGATCTTATTCGAAACAAGATCCAGGATCTCGGACCCTTCGCGGGCCAGCCTAAAAGGCCAAATTGTTCTTACTGCTCTTGCGGCTCTTCGCCAAAATTGTGTGGTAAAGATTGGGCGTATATAGTCTCCTCTGTGTCTCTATGCTTGGATTAGTGCATCACTTGCGAGCAAGCAAGGATATCGGGCGACAGCGAGGGAATATTTAAGTATTAGTTGTCTGGTAAACTGGTCACAAACGTTGGTCGTATCGCCCCGATACTAAATAAATATAAGGAGGAGGAAATGAGATGGCGTTCTATACGTTGGGCCTCACTTTTGATCTTGTGATACTCCTAACAGTTATTGTACTCGCTGTTTGGATATATGGTATATATTTCAACTTTAAGAAATGGGGCCTCGGATCCACAGGTTACCACGACCAGTTGCGAAATAGCTTCTGGCTCTTCATCGCCACCTGGATTCATGAGGCATTTAAGGAAGGCGTATGGGTATTTCTCAGAACGGCTGTGCTTGATGTTCTTCTCTTGCGAAGAACTCTGGCCAGAAGCCCGGTACGTTGGGTCATGCACATGTGCATGTTCTATGGCTTCCTGACGCTTGCAGCACTTTCTGGCCTCGGACTCATGATCGATATCGTCGAGCACTTCAACTTGCTTGGGCTCGCTGAGCAGGCTGAGATTGCCAAGGAGGCGATGTCTCTGCCCTTTGATATCTTCGGGTACCTGCTTCTCATCGGCTCGACCATCGCTGTGTCCAGAAGGATCCTGCTCAAGTTCGTGAGGGATAACACTACTGCATACGACGCTTTTTTGATTGGCGCAGTATTTCTGATTACCATCACTGGATTTTATGCAGAGTGGATGCGCGGGAATGCGCTGCTGGTTGGCAATGCCTTTGAATATCCCATTTATGCGCCTCATTTCGCTCTGATTCACACAGTGCTGGCTTTGGGACTCTTTGCCTTCGTTCTGCCTTGGACCAAATACATCCATGTGATAGCTACGCCCATGACCCTTCTGGCCAACAGAGGAGGAGAATAAGATGGCCGACAATAAGGAATCCAAGCCTTTGATGACAGGCTACATGATATCTACACAGCTCCTGGAGATCGATGGCTGCAACCGCTGTCAGGAGTGCATGAAGTGGTGTCCGACCTTCGCTGTAAGGCCTGACCGACCCGGCATCACGCCCATGTACAAGAATGCCAAGTGGAGAGAGCTGCAGGCCAAGAGCCATAGCCTCAGGGCCAAGATCTTCGGGCCAAAGCCCCTTAATGAGGACGAGATGAANGCCTTCACCGAGGACGTGTACTACTGCACCACCTGCGGTGTCTGCGGGACTGTTTGCGAGGCGGGAATAAAGACAGTAGAACTCTGGGAGGCCATGAGGCCCAACCTTGTGGCTCGCGGAAACGGCCCTTACGGGAAGCAATCGTTCTTCCCCAAGCTCGTCAAAGCAGATCGGAACCCCTACCAGGCCAAACAAGAGGACAGGCTGTGCTGGGTTCCAAAGGACGCCAAGGTCGAGGAGTCGGGCGAGATAGTATACTTCGCAGGCTGCACCGCGGCATACAGACAGCAAGCCCTGGGAGTCGCCACTGTTAGGATTTTAAATAAGCTGAATGTGGACTTCGCGATGCTGGGCAAAGATGAGTGGTGCTGTGCTTCTGCTATGGTTAGAACCGGCCAGAGGGAGGTAATGGCAGAGCACGCAGTGCATAATGTAGATGCTCTCAAGGACATCGGTGCAAAGAATGTGCTATTTGCCTGTGCAGGTTGTCTTAGAAATGCTGCCATTGATTGGCCCCAATGGTATGAAGGCTACATTCCTTATGAGACTATGCCGCTCTCGGTATTCCTTAGGGATAAAATAAGGAAGGGTGAGGTAGAGTATAAGATTCCTCTGAACTACACTGTTACATATCATGATCCATGCCACAACGGCAGACATTTGATGCATCTCAAAGGAAAGGATTGGGCCTTCGAAGCATCCCGTGAATGCATCGAATCCATACCCGGAGTAAAGTTCAAAGATATGGTGAGAAATAGAGCTTTACAGAGATGTTGTGGCGCGGGTGGAGGAGTCAAAGCCGGCATTCCCGACCTGGCCCTGGACATGGCCAAAGCCAGAGTAAAGGATGGCGAGGAAGTCCAGGCAGACATCATCGCATCCACATGCCCATTCTGCAGAAGGAACATAATGGATGGCAGGAATGATGCCAAGTCCAGCATTAAAGTACTGGATGTGGTGGAACTCATGGCCGCATCCATGGGCCTTGACATGACCATCCCCGAGAATCCTTACACCAAATTCCAGGAGCAGGATGTCCTGGTTTGCGGGCCTGAGGTCTGCAAGGTAGAGACCATAGAGCGCAAGGAGCCAGGCAAGGATATTGTGGGCGAGGCTCACTAAAGCAAAAAAGGATGTCATTGGGCATCCTTTCAACATCTTTTTTCTAAAAAATGGATCAGTGCGATGTAGCAGTCATCGGTGCCGGGCCCGCGGGCTCCATGGCAGCCAAGTATGCCGCAACATCCGGCTCAAAGGTCTTTTTACTGGAGGAGCATTCCAGCGTTGGCTGGCCTATAGAATGCGCAGGTCTATTGGGCTTGGAGGCCATGCAGGAGTCCGAGCTGACAGGAGGTGCATTCATATTGCAAGGCTTGCGCGGGGCTGCGGTCTTCTCGCCTGGTGGATTTCGTCTTGACTTCAAGGCAAAGAATTGCAAAGCATTGGTCGTGGATAGGAGGCTATTTGACAGGGCCCTGGCCAGAGATGCCTTGCAAAAGGGCGCCGAGCTGAGGCTGCGCTCAGCAGTCAGAAAGATCAGGAAGGAGCAAGGCGGCCTCGTCCTGACGCTCGCAGATGGTGAGGAGATCCGGACGCATGTGGTGATTTCTGCAGAGGGCGTACGGGCCCGCCTGGCGCGACTGGCAGGCATTAAGCCTCCTTCGAAGGTCCTGTCTGGGGCGCAGGTCGAGGTTCCATTTGCACTCGAGGATCGCGAGGGAGTGGAGGTGCATCTGGGCGAGTCTCCCGGGCTCTTTGCATGGGTAATTCCCTCCGGTGAGCAGGCTGCCAGAATTGGGCTTTGTGCCTGTGACAGAGGATACGATCGTCTGAAAGCTTTTTTAAAAAAAGATGTGATAAAAAAAAGGATCCTTGGCTCGCCAGTCGGTCTCTTCGTGGGCGGCCTGCCTCTTGGGCCCCCAGCGGTTGCTTCAGCCGACAGATTCCTGGCAGTGGGCGATGCTGCGGGCCAGGTAAAGCCCACCTCTGGAGGGGGAATCTATCCTGGGCTTGTGGCAGCCAAGATCGCGGGCAGAGTGGCCGCTGCAGCAGCGCTGGACGATGACTGCTCTATGAAGCGCCTCGGTGAGTACGACCGACTGTGGAGGGCTGCTCTTGGCCGGGAGCTGGATGTGGGGCTGAGGGCGAACAGGATGCTGAACAAGATGAGCCCAGAAGATCTCGACGAAGTGGTATGCTGCCTAGCAGGAAAGCCCAGCCTCTTGAGGATCATTGAGGCGCATGGGGATATCGACAGGCCAAGCCGCCTCATGGCCATGATGCTTGTGCACCTGGACTGGGATGCAATACGGCTGGCCAGATTGCTGCGCTTCGCGCTTGGGTGAAGTCTCCCGCGACTTCAGCAGTGTAGGCGGTCACCATCGCTGAACGCCGGCGCGGAAATGCTATCGTCCATCGTAAACTTTGCTTCGTGGCCCTACCATCAAAATGAGCATACTATCTTCGTTGGTACAAATGATATAATGATCACCTATGCGCAACTTTATAAGAATGCCAATTTTCTTGAGTTGATCTTGAGCAGAGCATGCACGTATGATCGCTCTATGCATGCGAGTACAAAAAAAACTTCAACCAAATTTTTGATCATACCCGACCAGAAGGTCGGAGAATTCGTGACCTTCCGCCCTCCCATTGCATTCAATCCCGCAGATGCAGCTTATCGGCAGACTTTTGAGATAATTAAATATTTATTAATACGTTTATTACGATTGTGGAGATCTGTCGATTAGCACGGAAAAATGGTGATGTAAAATGGTCCAGCAATCAATTTAAACCAATACTATCACCAATAGTTTTTGTAGTTAGCAAAAGATTTTTGTAAAAGATCTTGGCTAACATTGAGCAGGAGGAACGGTACGTATGCGAACAATATTTAAGATCTCGTTAATGCTCTGTTTGATTTTAATGCTGAGCACTTCCGCGCTGGGTTATGCATTTGGAAGCAAAGTTGCCCATAATAACTACGATTGGGGGTATCCACTAGTATTTCTAACAGCAAACCCCAATGATATTGGATACGTGGACTCAGGTGCGAATGGTTATGATGTGGGAGACACGATCTATCTGCGAAAATTTGCAAACAGCGATGCAAGGGTTCGACTGTCCTGGGGCAATGGCAATCCAGGTGCGGCACCAGGCACGAAAGTGGAGATGGGAGATCAAGACTACAATCAGCCCCTGATTGCCTTTAATGCTCCTGACTTTGTATTCAATGATATATCCGGTGTGATAGGCACCTACGACCGTTTCGATAGAGTGTATTTTACGACAGATAGTGGTTTTGGGTTGCTATTGACTGGCGATGATCGACTGAGTGTCCCATCAGCAGGAACAAAAATTAGAAACTTCAATCCCGAAAATGGAAGACCATGGACTGCCTTCCCATTTGTCTCAATTCAGTATGTCGAAATTGATGGAAATGCAGGATACAACGTCTGCAGTGATTTCCTATACCTTCACATAGGCGGCAGCCACATTGTTTCGACGGGCGACATTCGCCTGACTCCGACACCCTGATGCAGGTACTTCTTATTAGTCCTTCTTTTTTTCGATCACTTAAAATATCTTGGCATTCAATTTCGTCGTCATGCTTCTGCTGGGCGTGGATGAGGCAGGAAAAGGCCCAGTTGTGGGATCGATGTTCATCGCAGGTCTGGTCATCGAGGAGGATAGGCTCTTTGACCTCGCTGCTATGGGCGTAAAGGACTCCAAGCGTCTCCGCCCAAAGGCCCGCGAGGTGCTGGCCAGAAAGATCTCGAGCATCTCTGCCGACCAGTACATCCTGGAAGTTTCGCCGCGTGTCATCGATGAGCTTCGGTTGGCGATGACCATGAACGAGATCATGGTAAGGAGCTTCTCTCAGGTGGTGCAGAGGCTGCATGCCGACAGGGCTGTTCTCGACGCCGCAGATGTGGATGCTGCCAGGTTCGCAGGGCGGGTGAGAGACGCCAGCAAAACCGGCATGGAGCTGATCGCCGAGCATAAGGCAGACGAGCGCCACCTGGTAGTCTCAGCCGCATCCATCCTTGCCAAGGTGAGGCGAGATGCATCTTTGCGGGAACTGGAAGAGGAGCTGGGATGCAAGATCGGAAGCGGTTACCCCACCGATAAGGATACACTCGACTTTTTGAGCTGCTGGGTTAGAGAAAATCGGGAGCTTCCACCATGTGCCAGGCATAGCTGGACCACAGCACAACGTATAAAAGCTAGTTTTATATAGACCGCCTGAAACTAAGAGTGCTTTAGAGTTGGGATACTCATGGATATAGAGGATACGTTGCTCATGATTCCAGGGCCTGTCAAGGTCGCACCGCGCGTTTTGCGCTCCATGTCCAAGCCTATGATCAGCCACAGAAGCAGCGAGTTCGGAGCCATCTACAGCGATTGCATCGGACTTCTCAAGCAGTTTTTCGAGACGCAGAACGATGTAGTTATAATGACCGGCAGCGGCACGGTGGGTATGGACGCAGCCGTGGGCAGCATCATCGGTCGGAAGGACACCATCGTGACCGTATCCAACGGAAAATTCGGCGAGAGGTTCACTGAGATCGGAGAGAGGTACGGCAAGGTCCTTCCAGTGAAGTTCGAGTGGGGCACTCCCTTCGATCTGGAAAAGGTTGAAGCTGCACTTGAACAGGGAGCTAAAGCTGTGGCAATGGTCCATAATGAGACCTCCGTCGGCCTCACCAACCCTGCAAAAGAGGTTGGCAAGCTGGCCCAAAAGCATGACGCGATCTTCATAGTGGACGGCATATCTTCAATAGGCGGGAATGAATTCCTGACAGATGATTGGAACATCGATATCGCCATCACCGGCTCTCAGAAGGCGCTGGCGGTGCCTCCTGGCCTGGCAGTGGTCTCAGTATCGCCAAAGGCAGAAGAGAGGTTTGAGGCAAAGAGCGCCAGCTATTATGCAGATCTGAAGGCTCATCTGAAGAGCGCGAGGAAGAGTCCTGTGCAGACGCCTTACACTCCAGCGGTTCCTCTGTTCTTCGCTCTACAAGAAGCGCTGCATATGGCGTCAGAGGAGGGCTTCGCCTCTCGCAGGGCCAGAACTGCCCGTCAGGCTGAAGCAGTTCGGTCTGCGGCCAGAGCGCTGGACATCGAGCTCTTCCCCCAGGTGAACGAGCATTCTCATTACTCCAATACGGTCACTGCCATGAAGATGCCTGCTGGGGTCACAGATGACAAGCTGCGTGGCGGCATGAAGAAGCAGGGCGTGGTTGTGTCCGGCGGCCAGGAGCAGCTCAAGGGCAAGATCTTTCGCATCGGCACCATGGGCGCCTGCTCATCAGGCGATATTTTGAGGACGATCCAGACCCTTGAGCTGGTGTTGGCAAAGGAAGGGCAATTGCGATCACGTGGCGCGGGCGTTGAGGCCGCGAGCAGGGTGCTGGGAGTTTGATCTGTCATACACCTTTAATCTATAAAATTTTTTCTGAGTCATTTAATTCTATATCGCCATCCAAAAGTCTTATAAGCATGATTTTGCTTTTGAGTAACTTGGAAAAAGAATGCAAAAGGGTTGAGTGAGTTGAGATGGGCTGCCTACGATCTATGATCATTTTTTCTATACTACTCCTGTGGCTTGTCAATCCTGTCAATTCTTATGAGATATCTGTATTCACAAATCAAGCAGGCACTTTGATTGAGCCTTTTGATGTGGGCAAGACAATAGTATACGATGTTCAGATCTCTGGTGCAAGTAAATCGATGCTGTACACCATTGAGCTTACTGTCGGGCCGGGACCTGATCAATCTGTCTCAAAAACCATCAAAAAGGATATAAACGCAAACGGCGAATCGGTCACCGTTCAATTTCCTGTGAATTTTCAGAGCTCTGAATTCTTGAGCGGTGAATTTGGAAAATGGCTGAGCGACCAAAACCGGACGGAAACATGGGATAAAGCGTGGTACAGGGTTGCAGTCACTTCTCTCAATCCCTTCGAGGAACCTATACAAGCCGAGGATCATACCGGCAAGCCGTCTCTTGTAAAAGTCTTCGAGGAGTTTTGGGACCAGAAGGTTACTCCAAGAAAGGGATCAAATGAGGATAGTTATCAGTACGAGGTTTCAGTTCTATCCACGGTCCAGGATAACATAACTTTGGAGGTTGGTCCGTCACGCAGTGGTCCCTGGACTTTGGTGGGCACACGAGCATATACGACGCCTGGAATCCGGCAGACCCTCAAGTGGTCCAACGTAAGCCTGGGCTTCGATTTTGACTCTGCTGCTTACAGGATTTGTGGCAGAAAACAGATGATATTCGATGGGCCCTCATGGCCTGTGGATGTCGAGTATAAAAATAGCAGTGTATCTCCGGATAGGGGCTTGTCAGATACGCCCTTCAACTACAGCATAGATGTTAAAGCAGCGAAGGCCATCGATGTGGGGCTGAATGTCTGGGATGTGAGCAACAAACGATATATTTCTGCAGGAAGGCAAAGCTACGGTAACGTCGGTCAGTGGGAGACTATGGTCTGGAAAGAGGTCAATCCCTCATCGTCTGCAGAATCAAGCGGCATGTCCAACTATTACTTCAGCTTTTACTATCAAGGCTCTGATAATCCTTTCTCCACCACTTATGAAAAAACCGGTAAGTATTCTTCAGGCCCAGCACTGGTTGCGGTGAACTTGAAAAACTGGACGGTGAGCCCTGCAAATGGCTCAGTCTTCACCTGTTACAACTATTCTGTCCAGGTAGAAACAAGGCTGCCAAGTTGTGATATCGAACTGCAGACAGCACAGCCAAACGGCTGGGTCTGGACAAATCGAGGAACTGCGACATACAGTGGAGACAATGACACACTCGTTTGGAAAAATGTAAGCTTAGATCCTGTGAGCGATGAGTTGGGCAATGCAAGCTATAGGTTCTTGCTTGGAGACACTGTTCTGGGAAAATACGTCGGTCCGAAGATCGATGTGGCTTTTCGGGATCTGCTGTACAGCCGCATCGGCAATACTGATCGTTTTGATTATAAGGTGAAGGTAAAATCATCGAGACCTGGCCTGAAAATCGAGCTGATCTACACGGATGATGGATTGATCTGGAATAGATCTCATCAGATCCAAGCGTATGGATCTAATTGCTCAGAATGGCAAGAGCTGATATGGAAGAACCAACCCTGGCACAAGACCATAAAATTCGATGTGGTGAGCAATTAAATGGGCCAAGCACTTCGGTTTGCTGCACTCCTGATGCTTCTGTTGCTATTGAACCAGCCTGTCGCATGCCAGATGCTGGACATTCCCCCACCTACGCCATCGCAGGGAGGTGGCGGGGGTGGTGGGAGCAGGCAGACCGATTTGGACAGGATCTTAAAGGCTTTGCAGGAAGGAAAGGAGCAAAAGCCTCAGAAGTTCGAGCAGTTGAAGAAACTGCTCTACATTGAGCCGTTTACCACTAAGGAATACAGCGATAAGTTAGGGCTGGGCCTGGATTTCAAGGGCAACACGACGCTCAATAGAACTCAGGATTTTGTAGTACGAGCATATGTTGTAAACTCCAATCCAATAGAGATACGCAGAGCGATTTACCTGCGCCTGGAGGCCCTCTTGCCAGGCGAGAATGCCTTCTCACAGGTGAATTCCATACCACAGATCATTCAGATAAATGAATACCAGGAATCGAATGATGGATTAAACTTCACATACAGAGCCTTTCCTGAGCTGACATCATTCCGGGATCTAAAAAGGGTCGGCACTGTAGTTCTTAGGTTGAAGGCGACCGACGGACAATACACCTGGACCTCTAAGAATCTCACGCTTAATGTAACAAATAGCCCTCCTGTGCTATCTGATCTGTCCATCGAGGCTCCGAACCCCACGAGGTATAATGATCCCATCACATATGTTGCCAACGTCACTGATGCAAACGGCGATGCTGTTAATGTCACCTTGCATATACTGGATGAGAAGGGAAGCGAACGATCGAATGCAACCCAAATGGTCACCTCCGGCCAGAGAGTACAATTCATGGCCAGCCAGTACGGGTTTTTTAATAAGGATGATGCAGGCAAGAATTTCACATATTACTATTCCTTTGGAGACGGCATAAACGTCTCCGTAACCGGCATTCAAAAGGGGCCTCAGTTAAAGAAGAGCACTGCCATATGGGTGGGGAGGCCAAAGGTTACACCTGAAGATCAAAACCAATATTGGTGGCAGAGTTACAACTTCAGCCTGGAGATGAAGAACCAAGAGCCTGAGGATGCACAGGTGCAAGTATCTCTCTATTTGGACACAAAGGCCCACCCATGGAGGGCAATTGCGAGCCAGAACGTGGTTTTATCGGGCAATCCAAAGGCAGTTTACTTCCTCGTCAAGCCCTTTGATGTTCTCGATGCCAACCAGAGCTTCCGCTATAAATTCGAGTATTCAGAATATGACCAGAACCAGAGGGATCATATAGAGCAGGATGCACAAGCTCCGCTTAGTGCTAAACTGGTCAGATACGACACCATATCCGCTTTGAGCTTGGGCAATGTGGCTGCCATTTTGCTGCTGGCATTTGTGCTCGGCCTTCTTCTGGAGAGGAGGTTTTACAGATGAACCTGCTCGGGCATGATATATTTGAGGCTTACATGCTCATATGCCTGGTAGCTATTTTGCTTTTAGGTGGAACCCTACACGTGATGTATCTGAAAATGATTGAGTCCATGGTATTGCGCACTGAAGAGAGCGATTTCAACCTCGGAGATCTCATGAGGTCTATGCACATCTCTCAGGGGTCGAATTTCAACATCATGATGATCCTCTCCTGGAGCCTATTGTTCGTGGCACTGGCTTTTCTTTATTTGCTGACTCCCAGTATCTTTCCGGAGTGGAACTACTTCAAGATCCCACGCGTGGCCTCATTGGATTGGGGGTTTGCCATCTTTGGCGTAGCAGCACTGATCCCAGGAGCTCTGATCTCCATATTTGTTCCAAAGGTCTACAGTTATTATCTGATACACAAACGTCTCAAAGCAATTGCAGCTGCAACTCCCGTCCTGCTTCTCGGGTCTATCATCTGTTCCATGCATCTTGGAATCATCTACCCAACCAGCAATCCGTTCTTCTGGAATCTGGGATACATGATGCTAGCGGCGGCAGCGGTCCTCATGATCTTGCCAATATCAATTGGTTTTCTGGAGGCTTGGCGGCAATGAGACCTTGTATCGTTGGAATCGGTGGTGCAGGTGGAAATATACTGAGGCAGTTTTTACAGAGCCAGGATATCAATCTAATGGGCCTTCAATTTGGAAGGCATCTGGCCTACGGGGGAGTCAAAGGACTGTGGCTGGAATCTGCCACCCAAGACACACAACGCCAGAGCTACTACGGAAGTCTGGTACAGGGACAGTACCCCCCCTTTTTGATCTGTCATGGAAATGTGAGCGAAGGCTCTGACACCCGCAGATATTTGAGTGATACCTACGGGCTCGACCTCAAAGCGCCAGGCTTCGACCGCAGGGCAGAGTATCTGAAAGGGATCTTCGAGGTATTCGAATTCGACCCCAAGCTGAAGGAGGTCTGCCTGGAGGAGTTCAAGAGCAACGATAATCCCCTTTCCGGGTATATGTGGCAGGTAGGCATAAGGCCTCATACGATTATTTCCACAAGCTCCGCAAGATCCAAGCTGTGCGATAGCATTCTCTTCATAGCCTCTTTAGGTGGTGGAACTGGCACTGGGTTTATAAACCCGATCACGAGCTATGTCCGATCTGAGGAGCCCATATTTCCAATCTTCGTACTGGGAATTCTGACTGAGAAGGGAACAGATAAGAGAAAGGCCACAGAAGGCCAGAGAGATCTGGGCGCTGTCATTGCAATGTATGACCTGCTCACAAAGGCCTCGGGCGAAGGAATAGATGCTCTGATCCTGGTAGACAATCAGACCCTGGTGCAGAGGTTTGGGGGCAATTACACCGGCATGGATGTCTGCATCTACAACTCTCTCAAGCCGCTCCTCGATCTCAGGAATTATCCAGGGGACCTGCTCCAGGACGACTCACAAGGCATCAGGAGGGTCATCTGGGAAGTGAATGGGGAGAACAATGGATCGAATGGGATCTCCAGGAGGCGTGAGGGAGCTGGCAGTGAAGGTCTGCTTCCGCCCATTCTTGTGCCGTGCTACTGCATTCAAGCAGCACATGAGGGAGATGAGCTGGAGCTGGTGGAGGGAGCCCTTGGCAAGGGGAGCCTTTTGCCTGCGGGCAAAGACGGACGGTTGTTCCCATGCGATCCTACAAAGGCCGATCGAGTCCTGGTTTTCACCCGCGGTTTTTTCCGCACCAAGGATATAAAGGAGGCCGTACAGGAGAGGACGGGCCTGTCGGAGAACAAGATAATGGTCTACCGCAAATTGGGTGGTGGAAAGGCGGAGGATATGCTCATCCTGCTTCGCAACCCCTATGGAGGCACTATCGGAGAGCATAAGCGTCCAGGCACTTTGGAGTGGAGGCTTCACGATATAATCACAGAGTCGATAAACTATATCGAGAATAACGAGATGAACATCTTGGGCTTCCAGAGCTACAAGGAGATAACGAAGGAGATGCTCAGGAAGTACTTCTATGGAAAAGATGGACTGCTAGATGAGCTGTACGACTGCCTGGAACGGCTCAGGGAGGGCGAGGCGCCAGTGTTCACGAGGCCTCTTAGGATCTTTGGGAATGGAATGAATGCTCTTGGAAATTGTCAGGAAGAGCAGCAGATGGCTGCTTCAGATAGAGCCAGCCTGAGGAAGATGGTGAAGGAGGAGCTAAGGGCGATTTTCAATGACCAGGACTGCAGGAGGAGAATAAGAGAGATCCTTCAATCTTAATCCACTTATGTTACGCCCTTGCACAGCTCGCCGCTTTTCAGGTCCTCCAGGAAGAAGTCCTGCCGGGTGCGCCTTCCCAGGGCCAGATCAAGCTTGCGTTTTGCATAGAATGGCGCCAGCCGCTTCAGCTCATTTGCAAACCACCTAGGGTAAATCCTCTTTACTTTGTTGTAGCGCAGCCACTCGAAATCATAATATCTTGCATTCATCTCCCAGGTGATGTACTGAACCTCCTCGTCGCTGAGATGCTTCGTCCTCAAGTTGGCATGCAGGCCATCGTACTTGGTGAAATCATTCCTCGTGATCAGCCCCATCTCCTCAAGCTCGGCGCGCATCTGAGTCTTGGGGTATGGTGTGTTGATATAAAAAATCGGAAAATCAACTTTCAGCCGCCGAGCTAGATGGAAATTCTCCCATATGTCTTCTGCATCATCATCCGGATTTCCACCGATGAGACCAGTGGAGACGATGATATCATTATCATGCAAATATCGTACAGCTCTCTCAGCATCATCGGACATGCGGCCCTTGCCGAGGAACTGAAGATTGCGCTTGTTCACGCTCTCGACTCCCAGGAAGACTCCATCGAATCCGGCCTCACCCATCTTGTCAACCAGCCGCTTACTGGATGCTATGCCAGAGGCCGAAGCCTGGGTCTTGTAGCGCAAATGCGTCAGACCAGCATCTATGATGGCCTGGCAGAGCTGCTCTAGCCGCCTCACGTCCAGGGTGATGTTGTCGTCTGGGAAGAAGATGGAACCTGCGCCGTGCTCCTCAGCGTCCTGGATATCGGCGATAACGCGCTGGATGGGAAACTTGCGGAAGTTGCGGCCGTACATCAGGTTGATGCTGCAAAACTTGCACCCTTGAGTGCAGCCCCGGCTGGTCTCAACGGAGTCGATGGGAACATCAAAGCTGTAGAAGCCCTTGGTGATGAGTCGCGCGTCCCTGTCGGGCATCTCGATCTCCTCGACCCTGAGAAGCGGTCGCGGCCTATTGTGCACCATCGTCTCGCCCACATGGTATGAGACGCCCAAGACGCCCTTTGGCTCTACTCCGGCAAGCAGGGACTGTACCAGCTCCCTGAAGGAGGCCTCGCCCTCTCCTCGCACGATGTAGTCGATGAGCCTTGCGTCCTCGCTTTGGCCGATCTCCTCACATGCAAGTGTTGGATGGTATCCGCCAAAGACCGTCTTTGCACCGGACTCCTTTGCGATGCTGGCCAGCCTCAGCGCTTCCTGATACTGGAAGCTCATGGCAGTGAAGCCCACAAGGTCATAGCTGTTGACGGCCTTGCGCACGTATTCGCGGTAGTTCTTCATGCCGTGGATGTCGGCGACGTGAATTGTGCAAAGGTCTTTCACGTGTGCTGCCAGTGATGCCAGCCCGAGGTTAGGCAGACGGGCTATGCGGTCGAAGTCCTGTTGGACCACTGGAGATGACAAGAGTAGGATCTTCATTTAAGCTTCCAGCAGCCTTCTCTGGCTGAAGTCGAACCTGTTGGCCTTGCTTATGTATGATGCCACTTCCTTCACTCCAGCCCAACCTGCATAGCGAAAGGCTCCTCTCCACACCCGTGCAGATGTGCGCAGGGGCATGGTCCAGGGATAAACCTTCTTAAACGACCAATCCAGAATGCCCGGAATCTCATCCGGTTTTATGCTTGGATGATTCCAAACAAGGTTCTTGCCGTCATAATGATGCCAGTCCCTGTCCCAGATGCCGTACTTCTCCTCGATCTCATTCCAGAGAGGCGTCTGTGGCAGTGGTGTTAATACGCAGATCTGAGTGATGTCAAGCTTCAATGCAGCCAGTTTGGGGATGTCGATTTTAAGCGATTCCCTGGTATCGTCTTCAAAGCCGATCATGTAATAGCCTACTGTTCCAAGGCCGTGCTTTTGCAGCAGGCGCACCGTCTCAAGGATGTCCTCAGTGCCCTCTTTCTTCTTTATGTCGTCCAATCGTTCCTGGTGCAGGTTCTCGATGCCTATCGCTGCCCCTCCGAAGCCCGATACACGCTTTCCGTTTCTCTTTCTCTTCTCCGCCCATTCGTCGATCATTCTTCGCAGATAATCGGCTCTGGCCATGCAGCCCCAGACCATGCCATACTCGTCCAGCAGCTCCACAACGGCATCCGCATGACGGCGGTTGCAACCGAAGTTCTCATCCTCTATCAGGACAACGTTGATGCCATGCTCTTTGTAGTAGGCAAGCAGTCGCTCGATGCTCTTGAGGGGAATTGTGTTGGGCTTATTGCAGAACACTGGGGTCTGGCAGAATTTGCAGCCAACTGGGCAGCCGCGCGTGGTGAACATGATGCCGTAAACGTTCAGCTTTATGCCAAAAGGCGAGTTTAGATACTCGATGAGAGGCGGATGTATGATCTCCTTGATTTGTCGGCCGAAATACGACGCGACCTGCTGCTCAGCATAACCCACGAAGACCTTGTCGAACTTCTCCTGGATCTCTGGAGTCAAGGCGCCATAGTTTCCGGCCCAGATCTCGCCAACGGGTGCCTTGCGCGCCTCCTTGACCATCTCCAGGGCCTCATGGGTCTCGTTGAGATAGAACGACAGACCCACCACATCCCAGCCCTCTTCTAGCTTCTTGCAGTACTCTTCCCAGGTAGGAAACTCCAAGATCTCCAGCTCGGGGATATTCTGCTTGAGAAAGCGCAGGCCAAAGGACTGAATGCGTGGCCAGTAGAATCTGAACCATGATCTGGTATTGGCTCCAATGTAGTCATAGGGCTCGGAGGCCTTTTTGTAAATGGTTGCGAACAGAACTCTGGGGGCCATTAGTCGCTCTGTTTCGCCGCATGAAGATTAATCTTACGATTAATTGCAGGTCGCCTATTTCAGCATTCGCGCATCAGGCTCATGCATAACCATCTGTGCCGGAAGGGTTATATCTCTCCTCTCTATTCCTCTCTCCTCTGTCTTTCTCCATCTTATCCATCTCTTTTTGAACTATACGAATTACCTCGGAGACGCCTGCATATCGCCCGGCAAACCAGCCGCATGCAAAGGCGTCAGCATTATCTGGCGTGACCTCCGACTCTTCTATCAGCTTTTTTAGCCACTCATCTGGACTCTTGGACTTTGAAAAGGAGGCTCTTACCCTCCTGGCAATCTCTTCTGCGCGTTCTTTGGACATGCCCAGGAGATCATAAAGGGTGACGTCAGACATGGGAGGCCTGCTCATGGTGCTTTCTGATCTTGCTGTACTCTGGCCAGAAGGTTTCGATAGGCCTCTTCTGCCAGGCTGCTCACATCCAGGCCCAGCTCCCTCGCCACAAGAAGGACCACGGCATCCAGCTCTACCAATTTCTGTAGTGAATCTTGTCTCTCATTGGCAAGGGCGATCACTTCCTTTCTGCTCATACCCGTCTGGGAGGTGATGAGCCGAATTCCGCGATCCAAAATGCCCTCATCCGTGGTTGGTTTGAACCCTACTGGCACATCCACAGCCTCGGCATCGAAGGTGGCAAAGACCATATCGCCGTCCATCTTCACCAGACCTTCTGATTCCGCATCTCTTAGCAAAGCGCGCACCTTCTCGGGCGGGCCCCATTTCATGTCCAGGTACAATGCAAAGATGAAGTCGCTGATCTTAAGGCTCTTCTTGCCGCGCTTCTTGAAGGGCGTGGCCACTAGAAAGGCTTTTTCTCGATCCAAGGATACACCCGATATTCTGTTTTGAGACATAACAGATATAAACTAGCCTGCCCCAAGAGCAACCAAATTTATTTATCACTTGGGGACGTGGTTTATAATAACTGTGAAAAAATCCGGCACATGCCATCGTGTGGTGTTAGATGAGGCAAATATATCCGATAGTCATTCTGATTCTGCTGATCAGCTTGGGCGCTGCCCAGCTGGCGCCAGATAAGGAGAAGTTCGATGTTGTGCTCCACCCAGGGGAGGTGGAGGAGAGGACGCTAAAGTTGACCAATGTGGGCGATGCGCCCATTTTCAAAATCACAGGCACTCAAGTGAGCGGAAGTGCTAAGGACTTTATAATCTTGAGCATGCCTGAACAAAAACCGCTAAAGCCTCAGGATGATGCTGAGATAAAGGTCTACTTCGCAGTCCCACAGGAGACAAAGCCAGGGTCCTATACTGGATTCATGTATCTGCTGGACAACACGCCTCCCACCATGCCAGTGAGAATTGAGTTCAATCTGAACATCGTGGGTCAGGAGAGCTACGGCCTCAGCATGACCATCGACGATGCCAAGTCCGCGTCGCTCGCCGCCAAAGCCGAAGACATCGCACAGTTCGAGCTGGCTGTAAAAAACCTAGGGTTGTTCAGAGATGTAGCACATGTCGACTCCTCCCCGTTGCCTGATGGCTGGAGCGTGACACTGCTCGACGGTGAAGAGGAGGTCTCCTTGCCATACGATGTATCTTTGGACTCCGGCACAACCCATTTTATGAAGTTACAGATACAAACAACTGAACCGGGAAAGAGGGGTGAGCTGCAGATAACTGCGACATCTTTGGGCAACCGCTCCCGAAACGACACAGTCAATGCCAGCGTTGAGTTTGGCATGGCCGTCAGGGGCTACCGCGTCGATATCGAGGTTCCAGATAGGATCGTAGCCAATAAGACCTACAAAGGCTCATTTAGCGTCATACTCGATGTCAAGGAGAAGGTGCTGGTCGGAATTGCAACGCCGTCGGAGCTAATGGTCATTCCTCAGGCCCAGGTAGTGGAGGTCAATCCGGAAAAGCCTGGCGTTGCCAACTTCACTATGCTGGCATCTCAAACTGGGGATTATCCGATTATTTTCAGGCTCATCGATTCCAATGGCATTCCCATGCCCCAGGAGATGACCTCCGTCAAAGTGGTGCAGCCCGAGGGTGTGGCGGTCCTGACGGGGGAAGATCTCCAGTACAGCACAGTGGCGTCCTTGTGCGCGCCAGCTAATAGATCGGTGGCCATCATCACAGTTCCGCCAGGCAAGCTCAGCGATAAGGATCGTGAATGGCTGCAGGACTTTGCCAGAGTTGTGATCTTTGGCAACCACACCATAGTCTCTATGGATGCCGAAAAAGTCCTTGATGGCGTCGAGATCAAGCGCATTCAGGGAGATGGCCTGTTTGAAGAATGCTGGCAACTCACAGCTGAGATGTGGCAGGATGGAATCTCCGAGGTCGTATTATCGAGTCCCAAACCAGTGGATATATTCAGGGCTTACCAGGTGGCCAAGAACGGTAGCCTGCCTTTGATAATATGCGAGGGTAATGTGACAGAAGCTGCTAGATCCGCAATCAAAGTCATGACCAAACGCAATGTTACTCTCTCCAAGGCTTTGATAGTGGGAGACATTTTAGAGGCGAATGCCAGAGCGCTGCAAGATGCTGGCGTCTTGATGGAGGAGGTGAGAGCTTGAAACTGCTCAGAGCAGTATTGATCATGGCGGTTTTGTCCAGTGCAATGCTTCTTGCAGCCGCTGATCTGGAACGAGGTGTGAAAGGTGATGTAGAGGATCTGATCCTGGTAGGCGCTTACGACTGGCATGCATCAGTTGCAGCCACGCCACTTGCCATTTGGTCTGATGACAACAAGACCATCACGAAAACGCTGTTGATCCTGCCAAAGAACGTAAACGCCGGCGATAGAAATGGCTGGGTCGAAGAGAGCGATCTGGATAAATATGGAGCCTCAGCCATACTGGGCACCTTCAAAGCAGCCAACGTCACAGCCATCACGATTCACGGTGAAGGAGATCAGGTCAAGGCACTGGTGGAGGCAGCTCATAAGAACGGGATGAGTGCATATGTTACGGCATCTCTGGAGCTTCCTTTGATCTCAGAGCCCCAGACGAATGAGATTGAGGCTGTGCCAGAGGCAAAGGCTGCTCTCCTTGCAGAGGCCGGCCTTAAAGGCGCAGCTCCAGATGAGTCACGAATAGATCCGAGCTGGTTGCAGGTTGCCAATCCCGAGACTGGAGGCAATGCGAGTTACTTTTGTCCTGCCAATCCAGAGGTGCGGGATCATCTCTACAACAAGATCGAGGCTTTGATTGACGACTACAAAGTCGATGGAGTGGTGCTTTACAAATTCGGATTCCAGGATGAGAATTACTGCTTTTGCGACGTCTGCAAAGAGAAGTTCTACAAGGACACAGGCATTGACATCACCAAGGTCAAAGCCAACAGCTACAACCTTGACAGGTGGAACAGGTGGAAGCAGGAACAGATCTTGCAGATCGTGGACGAATCCAAAAACATAACATCCGATTTGGGTCCTGTGAAGCTGGGCGTTGCTGTAGACAATCCCTTTGATCGCAATCAGGGATACAATTACGCAGAAATGGCCAAGAAGGTCGACTTCGCCATTATCGCACCTCTTTCGGCCCAGGATGCACAACTTGCAGCAGGCATGAGCAATAAGCCGACCTATGTCAGGCTGAGCGATGATTATGTGGGCTACGTCCTCTCCACTCAAAATGTGGATGGTGCCGTAAGGTACATCGAGGACCTCACCAGGGCTAAAATCAAAGGAGTGGCCTTTGAATACGATGTAGTTTATACGCCCCTGTGGTCGGAGCTGGAGCCGCCGTCATCTGCGGCTAGCTGGCTGATTCAGCAACTGGGCGGAAGGTCGCTTGCAATTGGCAATGTATCCTGGAAGAGCGACACAAAGCTGGAAGCCAACAACAGTTATGATATGGCGGAGAAGCTCAGCCACTACTGGAAGAGCTCGCCTGGAACAGTGATAGTTGGCGAGAACTACAGCTCAGCTTTGCAGGCAGCCCCAATTGCATCCTATCTCAACTGGCCATTGCTCTTTGTGAATGACGAACTCCCCGAGGAGACAGCGGCGGCACTGAGGCGCCTCAGTGCGAAGGAGGTTGTGATAGTAGGTCCAGTCTCGGAGAAGGTGAGACAGAACCTGACGGAGATGAATATCACCATTCTGAATGGCAACAGCGAGCTCCTGATCAAGGAGATGAAGGATAGGGGCCAAAGTCCTGATATGGTGGTCATGACCAACTCGCATGACCTGTCACTGCTCCCCCCCTCGCCAGATCCTGTGGTCGAACGTGCCTATGTTGAGGATCTTCAAGTTAGAACTGAGGCCAGCCCTGGCCAAATTCCGGCAGAGGAGCTTGGTGAGATAGTCAGGCTCAATGTAACTCTTACAAACACAGGCTCAAAGGACCTGACAAGCGTACGCTTGATGGACATATTCCCAATGGGAAGGCTCATCAAATGGCCCAGAGCAAGTAAGGGTGAAGTGAATGTGACTGATCCGTATACGGGATTGCCGACGGACGCCAACAGCGCATTCCTCAATGGATCATTGCTGCGCTGGAATCTGGTCAGGCTCAAGCCGGAAGAGTCTGCCACTTTGAACCTTGAGGTCGAGTTCTTGTATCCTATGGACTCTGGCTGGAAGCAGCGCCTGGATACCGGCGCGACCGCCGCATATGAGGGATTCTCCTATAACCACACGCTCGAGAATACTGATGACTGGCCAGTCGTCAATCTGACCTATCCCACATGGATCTACTCTGGCAGAGCAAACATATCATGGAACCTCGACAAAGATGCCAGTTACACAGCCCTCAACCTTTACAGCCCTGATGGAAGGGAAGGCGGCGTTAAGATCACAGATATTGCGCCGGACAAGCTTTACAATCTGAGAGTGCAGCTCCTGACACCAGGGGTCTGGAAGTTCAATATAGAGGCTGGAGATGGATATACCCACAGAACTGAGAATTACAGCATCGATGTGCGATCGAACACCGATCCTGTGAACATAACTGCCTTCAGCCATACCAAAGTGCCAAGATTGTCGATGGTCGCGTCTCAAGCAGCTTCAGCTCGCAGGGCCCTGCTGCTGGATGTGGCAAAGGACCCGCAACAGATAGATCCCTTAAACGAGGAAGCATCACTAAACCAGAAGGTCGATGATCTGGAGCTCTCGCCCAAATACCTGATGGTGGTGGGCGATCCAGGGTCAATGCCGTTCATCTCCACTGGCCTTGTTCAGAAATTGACAAGCGTCATGGAGTATGAGATCTACAGGGACTATCAACTGCCCGAGGAATTCGACAATTACAGCAATGTTGCTGTAGGTAGGATCGTGGGGCTCTCAGTTTATGATGCATCTCAGCTCCTAGCCCGCACCCTAGCATACGACCGTCTAAGTGGTTCCTGGAAGAACAACGGCCTTGTCATATCTTCGCCGCCCCTCTCATATCCCCAGGCTCCGATTGCCGCAAGCATCAGAGACTACCTACAAGAAGCAGGGCTTGCTGTCAAAGATCTGCGATACGAAGAGGCCACATATCAGCAGGCTGTCTCGCAGATGAACAACGGTCAAAATATAGTGCATTTCGATCATCATGGAAATGAAGAATCATGGTCGCTGTCTGAGTGGTCGAGCATGGACCCGACTTTGACTGGAGCGCACGTAAAGGAGCTTGTCCTGTCGCCTCAGACCACTACATCATCGGCCTGCGTTACAGTGAACCTCAAGGGCTATTACCTCAACGTCAGCGGGACCAGGATGTACATACCCAAGAATATAGAGGACTCCATAGCCCTGGCATTCGTTCGGGCTGGCGCTGTAAATTATATTGGAGAGTCTGCCTTATCCTGGATCTTCGTGTCTGATGACTTCTTCAAGCAGTTCTACCAGTCTCTTGTTTTTGAGAACGCCACAGTGGGCCAAGCCCAGCTTGACGCAGACAACCTTTTCAAGCTTAAGTTCAGGGGGGCAGAGAATCTAAAGGACATATCCAAATACGACGAAGAACTTCCTAACTGGGAAGAGACTGTGCAGCAGATGCTCAATCAAACTGCATACATGAACGTGATCATAGGGGATCCCAGCTTCCGGCCCAACCTTCCCAAATCACCAGCTCTCCCTTACACCACAAAGGTCACGGCTGCCAATGGCACAGCAAAGAACAAGACCACACTTATGGCATCTGTGACGCCAAAGAATGAGAGTGCGACAGACTGGATCTACTGGATAGAGACCGACAGCTCCTCCGGAGAGCTGAATCTCAATGCTCCACCCGCTATCATAGGCGAGGTGTCGCTGCCCAAAGATGCAGACAAGGTCGTCGTAAAAGAGATGGGCCTTGCTGTTTGGCATGATGAGATGATCGTCGGCGACCAAAAAAAGGTGATGTGGCCAATCGTTCGGCCGCGGCTCGGTGAGACTAGGAGCTTCCAGATCGAATATAGTCTCGTCCCAGGCGAGGTTCAGGTGATTTATGTGACGGCAGGCTGGAATGCCATCTCAGTCTACCTGAATCCAATGGACCCTTCGGCAAGCAAGTACCTGAAAAATAAGCCTTACAGGGGCATATTCTCCAGTGCAGCGAGCGGATGGGCCTTCAGCACAAAGGATGCGGGCATGGTCAATGTCACGAAGTTCAAGCCCGGCGAAGGGTATCTAATTGACAGCGCTGGGAACTTCACCATGATGATCTCTGGCAAGCCGGTTGATCTGCCCTATCGCCTGGATCTGCATTCAGGATGGAATATGATCGGCCTGCCTGTGAACAGGACAGTGGATATGAATAACATTACAGTAAATGCCGAGCATAAGAGATACACTTATCCTGAAGCAGTACAGAAGGGCCTGGTCTCTGCCTTTATCTGGAAGTATGAGGATGAGGGCTGGACGCACCTGGGAGAGAACGAGACCCTTGAGCCTGGAAAGGCCTATTTGATCGAGGCCACGAGGGATGCCAAACTGGAGTTCCGCTAAAATTATTGTCCTCTGTGGTGAAACGCGATGCTCTGCCTCAACCACAGAGGAGACGATTTATGCCCGGACCTTGCTCCCTATGCGGGCTTTGTCTCGCCTACCTCTGATAGACGGCGTCCTGCATAAAGAATTGCGGCAAACCCCAAGCTCATGGAGATCAAAGAGACCAGCCCGCCCACGAATGGCAGCAGGAACATGATATTAAGTATCACGAAGCCTATAACAAAGAGGACCAAGTTGCCGTATTTGAGCTTCAGGTGCTCGCCTATCCATTTTCCTAGGCTGTAGGAGACAAAGGTTCCTGTGAGCATAAGCGCTGAGGCGAACAGAAGCGCACCCATCAAGGCAATGGGTATGCCCACGACGGTTATGGCCACCAGCAGCATGGCTATGAATGTGGCGATCATCAGAACGAAGCCAACAGCGGTCTTCAGAACGGGAGAGCTCCTGATCTCTCGATCTACAGCCATGAAGATGCCTGGCAGATATCTGACCAGAATCAGTCCCAGGATGAAGTAGCCCAGAATTGTGAGAAGGCCAAAGATGCTAATCATCTCTTCGGACTTTTCTCTCTCTTCCCTGTTATCCTCTACCTTGTAGAAGTTCACTTTTCCAGCAGAGCCTGTGTCGTTGAACTGCCTGGAGCTCACGGTCAGTGTGCCGTTGACCTGTCCAGCATTGAAAACGCTTCCTCCAGCGATCAGAGCATCGCGACCGATTGTCTTGCCTGGAAGGATATTCACCTGGCCGCCAGCAGCCACCAGATTGGTGCCTATTTTGCCGCCCAGGTAGATGTTCCCGCCAGCAACCACAAGTTTTCCGCCCACATCTGAGTTGATGTAAACCTGGCCTCCGGCTGCGAAGACATCCCCCTTCACAGGCGCATTGATGTTGAGCGTACCTCCTGCGGCCACGACTGAATCCACAGGCGCATTGATGTTTACAATGCTGCCTGCCGCGAAGACATCGTCCTCTACAGGAACATCTATGGAGACTGTCTCTCCAGAGAAGGTCCGCAATGCTTGGCCGCTGCAAGAGAGCAAGAGAAGAGCCAGCAAAATAAAAATAATTGAGTACAATTTCATCTCATTCACCGACAGCATCTGGGGTCTTCTAAAATAAATAACCTATGTAGGTCTGCTCATCCGTTTAGCTCCTCATTCAGCCGAAATGCCTTGAGAGGAGAGCGCTTATGAACTCGCGACCTCAAAGAGATCGCAGATCTACCTTGATAAGAACTCCTGAGCTCCTCGCGCCTGCCGGCTCGCCCGAGGCACTGCGCGCCGCCATTGCCGCCGGAGCGGATGCTGTCTATCTCAGCGGCAAGAGATTCGGAGCAAGAAAGTTTGCGACCAACTTCGATGAGCCCGAATTGCAGCAGGCCATAGACTACGCCCACCTGCGGGGCGTGAAGGTCTATGTGACCGTCAACACTCTGATCAGGGACGACGAGCTTGCAGAGATCGGTGAGTTCATTTTGCGGATCTACGAGATGGGTGCTGATGCAGTGCTCGTCCAGGATTTGGGAGTCGCAGCTCTTGCGCGCCAAATTGTGCCTGATCTGAATTTACACGCCTCCACGCAGATGACCATTCATAGCCGAGAGGGGGCTGCATGGGCTGCCCGCAATGGGTTCAAGCGGGTGGTGCTGGCAAGAGAGGTCTCCCTAAAAGAGATCGAGAAGATGAAAGACATCAGGATAGGCCTGGAGGTATTTGTGCATGGCGCATTGTGCTATTCTTATTCCGGACAGTGCCTTCTGTCTTCGGCCATAGGAGGGCGCAGTGGTAATCGTGGGATGTGCGCGCAGCCCTGCCGCAAACCATACGTTCTGCTCAAGGGTGAGAGAGATGAGTATGGCCGCCCAAAGAACCTGGTGGCTGTGCCAATCAAAGAGAAGTTCCTCATATCCACCCGCGACCTCTCCACTTATAGGAATCTGGACAGGATCGTGCGCTCTCCTGTGCAGTCGCTGAAGATCGAAGGAAGGATGAAGTCTCCAGAGTACGTGGCCATCGTGACCAGCATCTATAGAAAGGCGCTTGATGCCATCTCTCGCGGATCATGGTCGCCTTCTAGGGATGATGAACTGGACCTTGCGCTGGCCTTCAACCGCGACTTCACTGAAGGATATCTGCTGGGCGCAAAAGATGTCATGGGCAGGCAGATGTCTGACAACCAAGGGGTTTTCATCGGGAGCGTTGCAGCCTTTGATGTGCTGAGAGGCGAGGCTGCTGTGCGCCTTTCAGGGACTGTGGTTCCAGAGCAGGGCGACGGACTTGTCTTCCACTGGCCCGGCCAGGAGATGGGGCTTGTGGTGCAAAGGCCTAATTACAAAGAGGGTCTGCTAAGGCTGAGGACCCCCGAGAGGGTCAGGCCGGGGGCCAAAGTATACCTCACTGGCAGCGCCGCCCTCAGTCGCAAGGCCCAAAAGATCATATCCTGCGCCAAGACCAAGGTCCCCATCGACCTTTACATCAGCTGGGAAGACGGAGTGCCTTTGGTCGATGCACGGCCGAAGAGCGATGCTGGTGACATTCATCTCCGGGTTCGAGCCGGATTCAAAATGCAGAACGCTGTAAAATGTCCAACCACAGCACAACAGATCGAGGCCCAATTGCGAAGGACCGGAAGGACTCCTTTTGTGATCAGAGATGTGGAGATGGACTATCCTGGCGGGCTCTTCGCACCACTGGGGGCCATCAATCAGCTCAGACGCGAAATACTTGCAAGCGTAGAACAAGCCATTCTCGAGGCTCGCCGTCCAGACAAGGAGAAGATCGCAAGGGCACAAAGATGTCTGGATGGTTTGAGATTGGCAAAGACGAGCGCTCCGCTTGAGGGCCGTGCTCCAATTCTATCAGTTTATGCCGACAGTATTGAGACAGTGCGAGGAGCGATCCAGGGTGGATGCAGGCATATTTATTTTGAGCCACGCCTTGGGGTACAGAAAGGTCGAGCAAAGAGAATGCAAGAGCTGCTGCGAGGGGCCAAGGCCATTTGCAGAGATGCAGAGCTGATCTGGAAGTGGCCCAAGATTACCAGAGAGGACTTTCTTGAGTTCGTCCGGCCACTGATCTCAGAGATTGCCTGCGATGGGATAATGGTTGAGAGCATCGGCGCAGCTGAGGCGGTCATGGCAGCCAGTCCCAACGCCCGCATTTATGGTGCCTCGGGCCTGAATGTGTGCAATCACCTGACTGTGCAGGCGCTCACACCGACCTTCCAGCTTCTAACGCTCTCTCCTGAGCTGTCCAAAGGTCAACTGGCGAGGATGATTGCCCTGTCGCGCCAAAGCAAAAGTGTGCCCGCTCTTGAGCTGGTGGTGCAGGGCAACCTGGAGGTCATTGTGAGCGAGGACTGCATACCATATCTGGATAAAGATACTGGAGCTCTGACGTTCTGGGGCTTGCAGGACTTCAGGCGCATCTTTCCCTTGAGATTGGACGACGAAAAAAGGACGCATGTCTTCAACGCTGCAGAGACCTGCCTTCTGGACTGGATGCCAGAGCTCTTTGAGATAGGCCTTGACAGAGTGGCAGTGGACGCCCGTGGCCGGACTGAGAGGTACGCACAGGATATGGCTCAAATTTATCTAAAAGCCATCGAGATGACGGAAAAATCCCTGTCCGAAGGGCTTTGCACATTGAAAGATAGCATCAGGCCCATGGCCCTGGGAGGCATAACCTCGGGGCACTTCTTGAAAGGTTTGAGAGAAGATCTCTCTTAAAAAAGATGCGATCAGGCCAGACGCCCTGCCCACCCTCTATCTCTTCTCGTACCTCAGCTCCAGCCCGCTCTCCATCCAGTCGAACACTGGCACGCTCTTTCGCCTTTTGCCAGATGCCCGCAGTGCCTGCACCACTAGAGGCACTGTGATGGTGGCGTCGGAGAAGACCTGCACCTTGCTCGCCTCTTTCTTCACCTTTCCCCAGGAGACTGCCTCCTCGAAGGTGCAGCCTGAGAGGCCACCCCAGTGCGGCGCATCTGTGGTGTATTGAAGGGCATAGCTGTGGCCCCCTGAGTAGTCGCCTATGAGCTCTGCTATCACCTCGGTTTGCTGAATGAAGTTCTTGGGGACTCCACCGCCGATGTAGATCACGCCGGTCTTGGAGGACTTCTCCACGATCCTTGTGATCTCATCCACATCCTTAATCTGGTCTACCATGACCCTGCAGCCTTCGCGCAGGGCTATGACCATGCCGATCCCCCATGAGCTATCTCCCAAGGCTGGCACGAAGATGGGAACGCCTGACCTGTGAGCTGCTCCCAAGATGGTCGTCTCTGGCAGGCCCCTGCCAACCATGTCCATCAGCTCGCGTGAGGAGTAGCGCCGAGCAGGATCGAGGCCCTTCACGAAATTGGATATATGGTTATCGGCTTTGTGCAGCTCTATCTCAGAGACGAAGACATCATAAATCCTGTCGATCTTACATTCATTGAGGTAGGCATCATCTGCGCATGCGCTACCTCGATAATGTACGATCCCCAGGCCTTCGCACAGGTCGTGAAACAAATTTGCTCCTGTGCTCACAAGACAGTCAACTTTTCTCTCTCGCAAGAGGTAAGCGATGAACTCACCAAGGCCTGCCGGTACCATCGCACCGGCCAGTCCGAGGAATATTGTCACATCCTCATCCAGCATGCGCTCCCAGACACGCAGGGATGTCCCGAGCTGGCCTCCCTGGAAACCCATCTTGCCCATGTCTTTTACGAGACCTGCCACGTCTCTGTCAACCATGGGGATTGTTGTCCTTATCTTCTCGCCATCACAGATAAAGTCATGACCGTGATCCATGCAATCCACTCCAAGCAATTCTCAGAACAGCCTGGTGACGTTTAAAGATTATCCATTCTCATGAGCCCTGCATGAAGCTTATATACCAAAAAGCTCTCTAAAGCAAAGTTCGATACGATCATGTGGAAAGCTGAGGATTCTTTGGAGCTCTACGGAATAGAGAACTGGGGCAATGGCTATTTTTTAGTCAATGATAAAGGCAACATCATAATACTTCCGAACAAAGACCGAACCCAGTCCGTGGATGTGATGGACCTGATCGAGGAGATCGAAAAATCCAAAGATCTGGAGTTTCCAGTCCTCCTGCGCTTCCCACAGATCTTGGAGGACAGAATCAATGAGATCACCGGAGCTTTTTTAGGTGCGATAGATGATTTCTCCTACAAAGGCACCTATCAACCCATCTTTCCCATGAAGGTCAACCAGAGAAAAGAGGTGATCGAGTACATCATCAAGTATGGCGCCAAGTACAGAATCGGACTTGAGGTAGGGACCAAAGCCGAACTCCTGGCAGCACTCTCCCTTGGCCTTCCCAGGGAAGCATTGCTCATCTGCAACGGCTATAAGGATGAAGATTATTTGCGTCTGGCCCTAAGCATTCATAATGTTAATAATATAGTGATTGTCGTCGACCTTTTTGAGGAGATCTTCGATATCCTGAAGTATGCTGGGCAGATGGGCATTACGCCGAGAGTTGGAATGAGGGTAAAGCTCTTTGCCCGCGGCTCGGGGCGCTGGGTGGAGTCTGGCGGCGAGTCTGCTAAGTTTGGCTTATCAACCAGCGAGGCGCTGGAGCTGATGAGGATACTGCGAGAGAACGGGCTCATTGACAGCCTGAAGATGATTCATTTCCATATCGGCTCGCAAATCACAGATATTCGGACAATCAAGAACGCCATGAACGAGGCTGCGCGCATATACGCCAAAGCTCGCAAGATGGCTAACATTGAGTACTTGAATGTTGGAGGCGGCCTTTCAGTGGATTACAACGGCTCCAACACAGCTACGCCATCCAGTGCCAACTATACATTGCAAGAGTACGCCAATGACGTAGTTTATACTGTGCAAAAGATCTGTGAGGATGAGGAGGTGCCCTGCCCGACCATAGTCTCAGAAAGCGGCAGGGCAATCGCAGCCTACCACAGCATGCTCATCTTCAAGATCATCGGGAAGAAAAATGCAAAGGACTCGCTGCTGCGCACCCCGAATGATGAGGACCCGATACAGATTGAAGATCTATGCAGCGCCTTCAAGGAGATCAACATCGACAACTACAAAGAACACTATCATGATGCTCTACAGTACAGGGATGAGCTTTACGACTCATTCAACCTGGGCAACATTGGCCTCGAGGAGAGAGCGAAGGGCGAGACGCTTTTCTGGATGGTCTGCAAGAAGGCTGCCTTCCTCGCCAAGCAGGCTGGCGACGAGTCCGATGAGTTTCAGGAGCTGAAGAAGCTGGTGAGCCAGAAGTACATCGGCAACTTCTCGCTCTTTCAGTCAGTGCCCGACATGTGGGGTGTGGAGCAGATCTTTCCCACAATTCCCTTACATCGCTTAAACGAGATGCCTTGCGAGCGTGGGAGGATCGTGGACATCACCTGCGACTCGGACGGGGAGATCAAGCGCTATGCAGGCGACAGCGAGGGCCTGGAGTACCTGGATATGCACACTCTGATGGAGAATGAGGACTACTACCTGGGCATCTTCCTTCTGGGGGCATATCAAGACACTCTGGGGGATTTTCACAACTTACTGGGCTGCGCCCATGAGGTGCACGTCATGGTAGAAGCTGGCGACTGGTACATCTGCCAGAAGGTGGAGGGCGACACCTGTCGCAAGCTCCTGGACTTCTTCAACTATGAGACCAAGGATTACATCTGGGAGATCATGGACCGTTGTGTGGCGGAGAAGGAGTGCGTTCGCAAGAAGGAGCTGGAGCAGATCGAGGCGCAACTCAACAGGACACTGAAAGGATACACCTATTTCATCAACAAACCCAATGGGCATCAGAAGGGAAAAGAGGACGAAGCTCGTGTGATGACGAGCCTTTGAATCATTAATTTTAAATACTTTTCTCGCGCAATTATATTGTCTAAAATTTTTTGGCCGAGCAGGTTATGTTTGGGGGATAGTATGGCCGAAGGACATGTTGTGGAAAAAATGGATCTGTTCCAGTTAGGTGTGTATGCGATCGAGGCTGCATTGGTGGCGGCGATAATATATGGATTGGTCGTTTTACCATCGATGTTAAAACCCTTGAGCTGACCTTCAGCATTCTGGCTTTGCAATCCTACCGCATAGTTCTACCGCAAACTACAAATAATCATAATGGTTATATATGCAGTTTGCCGCGTCATTGGGCTGCGAACGCGAGGGCAAGCTTCACGGCTGAGCCTTAAGGGCTAAGGAGTTCGATGTCTTCGAAGCTCCTCTGGGCCCTGTGAGGGTGCTGTTTCTAAGCAGCATTCGTGAGCACAGAAAGAGGCTGATGACCCAAATAAGAGGTCGTAGATATGCGCGCTGTAAAATGCGCAGCATGCTTTGATCTCAGCCTTCTGTTCTGGAGTCCTCGATATGGCAGCAGGACGCGGCACAATGCCAAAGGCATTATGATTTATTATGATTTGGCGAGCTCAGGCATCACTAAGGTGATTGGCTTCTTTATGCTTTTTTTTGTTGCCTTAGCCCCCCAGCATCCTTTCAATTCGCTCCAATGCTTCTCTTATCCGGTCCTGGGATGTGGCATAAGAGAGCCGGACGTAGTCTACGCCCCCTGGCCCGAATGCAGATCCTGGTGTGGCTGCAATGAGGGCTTCTTTTAGGAGCCTCTCGGTGAAGGCATCCCCACCACCTAGCTGCGCCACATCCGGGAAGACATAAAATGCACCGCCAGGCATGTTACATGGTATCCCCAATCTCCTCAGACCTGAGACCAGTAGGTCTCGGCGAGACCTGAACTCCGCGACCATGGCCGCTACATCATCCTGAGGGCCGCGCAGAGCTGCCACTCCGGCGCGCTGCACGAAGGTCGTTGCCTGAGATACCGAATGCGACAGAAGCCTTGTGACCCACTTCATAGTCTCCCTTGGCCCAGTGAGGTATCCCAGACGCCAGCCGGTCATGGCGTAGGCCTTGGAAAAGCCGTTAATGGTCACCGTCCTGTCCTCCATCCCAGGCAGAGAACCTATGCTGATGTGCTCGTGATCGTAAATTATCTTCTCGTATATCTCATCGGATATTACGAAAAGATCATGATCGCAGGCTAAATCGCGAATCTCCTCAAGAACCTTGCGATCGAACACGGCACCCGTGGGATTGGAGGGCGAGTTGACGAGAACGAACTTTGTCTTTGAATTTATGCTCTCTGCGAGGTCGACCGGCATGAACTGTTTGTCCACCTTTCCCCATACCACGCTGCCACCGGCAAAGGCCACACATGGTTCATAACTGACCCAGGAAGGCCCAAGAAAAGCGCATTTATCTCCTTCCTGCATGAGCGCCTGAATGGCAGCGAAGACTGCCATCTTTGCTCCAGGAGTTATTACGACATCATCTGCGGTTACCTCCAGCAAATTCTCGTCGCAGAGCTTCTCTGCTACTGCCTGTCGCAACTCAGGTATGCCAGCAGTTGGCGCGTAATGCGTCTCACCCATCTTGATGGAGTTGCATCCTGCCTCTACGATGTGCTTCGGGGTATTGAAATCTGGTTCTCCCACGCCCATGTCGATGATGTCCAGCCCGCTGGCTGCGAGCTTCTTGGCCATGGCGGAGATCTTCAAGGTCGTTGACTCATGGATCGAAGCCATCCGTGCCGATACCATGCGCTAGTCGCCTCCCAGCCTCTGTAGCAGCTTGACTGCAGCCTCGACGGCCCTCTTGGCATACTCCACGCGCTTGTGTGCATCCGGCCGGGACATCCTGGGTCCTGTGATTCCCAGAGTTACTGGCTTGTTGAACTCTATTGATAGATCCATCAGCTTGCGGGCGGCGTGCTGAGCCACAACCTCATCGTGGGCAGTCTCTCCCTGAATGACGCATCCTATGGTCACCACCGCATCGATATCCTCGCGACGTAGCAGCTTCTTTACAGCAAGTGGCATGTCGTAAACACCAGGAACGTAAACGACACAGACCACCTCAGCGTCCAGGAAACGGGCATGCTCTTTGCCCAGCAGCTCCATTTGATAAGTGATATCTCTATTGAACTCCGAAACAACGAAACCAAGTTTAGCCATAAGCTCCAAACCCCGCAAAGTAGCCACACTCCTTCTCTCCTTCAGTAATAAACCCATCGATAAGTTCTGGGATTTACGATCAAAACGCAATCTTCACATTGCACCTGACTACAGGTCTTGGGCCTTCAGCCTCCTGGACATCTTTACCGGATGTTCGGGGCAGGAAGGAAGGAAGGCATTATCCAGTCAAGTGACGCCCTGAGCTCATCCTAAATACACGACCCTGGAATTCATACAAACATTTTTTAGTTAGTACTTGATACATAATAATAGAGGAGTCTCCGAATGAGTATAAATTCAATGACAAGTGCCGAAATAAGGCGCAAAAAAGACGTATCTTGGAGTGAAGTTCCAGAAGAGAGCATTGTAAGTTTCAACAGACTTTATTCGCTTGATGCGAGTTTGGCTAACGAAGTTAAAATCATAGGACCAACTGTAAAAGCAGAGAAAGACATCCAAGATAATACTATCACCAACGGACTTAACGCCCTTACCGGTTATATCCCAACTGAAACACTCACTCTGTATGTGGCTGCCATTTCCGCGTCCTCTGCACTGACACAAATATCTTCGTATATCAACGATAAATCACTATTTTGGTTTTTTGCAATATTTACACCGATAGTAATCTATTTAGTTTATCATGGAAAATCAAAGAAGGCCGGCTTGTCTTTACCAAAAACTGATCTTCCACTATGGAAAATGTCAGCCGGATTTGTTGCTTTTTTAGTATGGGCATTAGCCATACCTAATAATCCATATATTCATGGGGAAGTGGCAGGGATTGCAGCAGGTTTCTTAGCACTATTCTGCTCAACGGTGCTTACATTACTAGAACCATTATTCGGACAGGAATAACATCCATTGATCATCGGTTAAGGCTTGATTTAAATACTCTCCCTGTTCCATTGGTGTCATCTCATTATACATCTATTGGAATGACTCTGTTAATAACATATAAATAATATAGATCTCTTTCTAACCTCGAATGGGTCGATGAAGGTGTTTAAAAGCACCTCATTCGATGAAGAGAATCTGATCGAAAGGGAGCTATGTGAGCTGTCTCCAGCCGAATGGCTGAGAGACAAGGCAAAAGAGACTGTTTTGATCAAGCGTGAGCGCAAGATCGATCCAGTGGTCATCTTCTGGGTCTTAGCTATTGGATACGGAACTTTTTTCCAGCGAACCCTTGCTGGTCTGAAGCGCAATTATGAGAGAGCTTCGAAACAGATTTTGAGCGATAGCAGTTGGTATTATCGGTTCAGGATCGCCATTCTCACATTGATTATCAGCAGGAGAATCTATACAATCATACGTCGACGCAATCCCGAGGCGAAGATTGTAAGGTTTACTCAGCTCAGGTGGAGCAACTTCTTCTCGGAGAATGCCAGTCAGATACTGAATGCCGTTCTGTCTTATCTCGAAGTGAGCATATCCCTACTGACTTCATTTGAAATTTTACTAAGTGAGGCACTCGACCCACATGTGAACAGAAGGCGATTTGCTGAGGAATGGTGGGCTTAACCGAAAGACGCATGGATCAGTCCCACAAGCGTGATCAAATCTGAAACGCAAAATGGAAAAGTCTTAAGTAGATCTGAGGAGAATTCATTGCCATTTGCCATTGACAGTTCGCGACCCATATATCCTAACCCAGGGAAAATTGGTGCTTTTAAAAGGAGAGTCTCGCAATGATAGATGCAGACTTTAAAATCGTGACTCCGCTCTTCATGGGCGGAGCTGACCCAAAGGAACCTGCGCTGCGGGCGCCTGGAATTAAAGGCGCACTTCGATTCTGGTGGCGGGCGGCAGCATTAGGCAGGCACGATGGGAATCTTGAAGCGATAAAGGAGGAGGAGGGCAAGATCTTCGGCAGCACAAAGCATGGGCAGTCGAGGGTGATCATGGAGGTATCTCAAAAAGACCTGGGGCCAGTTGAAGATCAATTTTTCAAAGGGTACCAGAATTTGATGTATCTTGGATACGGTCCAATTGAAAAAGGGAAACTTACACGGAATTATCTCAAGCCCCCAATAAACGCTAAGCTTCACATCAATATTCGACCAGGAGGCAATAATGAGCTGCCAGATTCAGAGGTTGCAGATCAGCTCTCCTCCGCCCTCATAGCCATGGGGCTCTTTGGAGGGCTTGGTTCGAGGTCGAGGAGAGGTTTTGGTTCATTCAACCTTTTGGATTTGAAGAGCAATGGAGTGAGCATCTTTGGGCAACCGGCCAGCTTGGACGACTTGAAAAAGCTCATAACCGATCTTTTATCTGGGATCGATCGCTCTAGGAATCTCCCCAAATACACTGCATTTAGCTCTGAGACATCTGTCTATGTTTATCAAAATAGATCCACCAATCCGCTGAAGGATTTAGATGAAATAGGCAAAAGGATTTTAGATGAAATAGGCAAAAGGATGCGACAATATCGCATAGGTACTCCCGGACATCCAAGCAAGTTCTCTTCAGATACAGATCTGGCAAAAAAAGCCCTTTCTAAGAGAGTTGATAGCCATCCAGACAGAGTTTTTTTCGGTCTTCCCCATAACTATCACTTCCTTAAGCCCGAGGCGACCTTGGAAGTTAAGGGTAGATCAAAAGATACAAACTATGAAAGAAGAGCAAGCCCTCTATTTATTCACATTCAAGAGCTAAAGAATGGAGAATATGCTGTGGTTGCCGCCCTAATACCAGCGATCTTTCTTCCAGAGGGCGCCAGAATTATCATGAAGCGTCAGAAAAAGGAGGGTGAATCGATACAAGAACCTCCTGAGTCCGAGGTCCAAGTCGACGAGGATGCTGCAAAGAGCTTCAAAGTTATTCGGGATTTTCTGGATTCGAATTTTGAGAAGGTGTTCCCAGAATGAGCGACAGCCAGAATGATCTAACAATTCATTTCACCATCGGCCCTGTGCAGGGATTTCTTGCCCAGGCCAGACGTACACGGGATCTGTGGAGCGGCTCCTTCCTGCTCTCCTACCTCTCAGGATGCGCTATGGCTGAGATCATAAATCCGGACAGAAAGTGGGACGGAAAGATAATAATTCCTGATGTGACTGAAGATCCACTACTTAGATGGATCGAGAAAGTCAAGAAGGGAGAGAAGGATAGCGAGTCGCCGCCGCGGATTGGCACCCTACCCAATCGATTCCAAGCAATTGCGACAGATCCGACCAATGCAGCCAAAGCTGCGGTGAAGTGCGTCAAAGCCTCCTGGAAGACGATAGCTGATGAGGTCTGGAGAAAGTACGTTAATAGCACAGCCCATGAATTTGACTCAGATACAGAGAAGATCTGGAATCGGCAGATCAATAACTTCTGGGAGATCTACTGGACGGTCGGAGATCTCTCGAGCATAGAGGCGCGGAAGAACTGGAGGTTTTACGACAACTGGCAGAAGGGCCGACCCACAATCGAGGGTGGAGACCACTGCACCATAATGGGCGAATGGCAGGAGATCTCCGGATATGTGCGAGCCAAGGATAGCAGAAGGCAGGACAAGTTCTGGGACGAACTCCGGAAGAATACTGGTGGAATGGATCTGCTAAAAGGCGAGCGGCTCTGCTCCATCGCTCTCATAAAGAGGATGTTCCCAAAGGTCTCAAAGGAGACTATCGGCTGGGAGGTAGAGGCCGACCGTTGGTCCTCCACAGTTTACGTGGCTGCAATTCCGTGGCTGAAGGCTGTGCTTGATCGTCCAGACCTATTAGGCCTAGCAGACAAATACGCAATGGCAGCGATGACGGAAGCGGGCCAGATAGAGCGCAGGGGGGTCTCCGAGCGCATATTCGGTGAAAAAGGACGAGGCCATCCTTTCCTTGAGATCGATGGCCACTTCTATTTTAAATCAGCATTGAAGGACTCTAGAAGGACACCCTTAGCTGGAACTCCAGAGGAGGGTAAGGAACCTGAAGAGGTGAGCAAAAGCCGCCGAGACCTAATAGAATCGCTAAATGAACTCTACGAAAAATCGGACATCGAACCGTTTCCCTTCTATGGGATGCTCCTCATGGACGGCGACAGCATGGGCAAGTTGATTCGAGGCCATGGAAGTGCGGTCAGCAAGGCCCTTGCCCGCTTCACCAATGAGGTAGATCGCATCGTCAGCAGTCATGATGGGATCCTGATCTACGCTGGTGGCGATGATGTCCTGGCCATGCTCCCAAGGCCAAAGGCGCTGGGCTGCGCTAATGCTCTCTCCCAGGAGTTTAAAAGGGCTTTTCAAAGCGAGGGGATAGACGCAACCATCTCAGCAGGGCTTGTCTTTGCCAGCTACAAAGTCCCGCTGCGCTCGGTCATGAGAGAGGCCCATTTCATCCTCGACGGTGTTGCCAAAGAGGAGAACGGTCGGGGGAGCATAGCGGTGAGCGTTCTCAAGGGAAGCGGCAAGTACTGCCAGTATGTCAGCTCCTGGAAGGGTCTGACAGATGAAAAGGGAGTCCTTCTTGAAGATATAGCAAACTCGCTGAATAGAGAGGGGCGTCTCTCAAGGTCCTTCTTCTACAAGATGAGGGATCTGATGGTAATGCTGTCAGGCGAATCCCTCTGGAGGCCGGGCATGTTTCTCGAGCTGGAGGGAGAGATAAAAGATATCGATATCAAGCAGCTACTTTTAGCCGAATATCTCAACGCACTGGAGCATACCATTGAGATAGATGATATGGCTCGAAAGAATGCAGAAATAATCATGAGCAAGCTTCACAAAGTCAGCCAGAGGCATAAAGGTATCGAGATTGCTAGAGGGACAGCGCATCTCAATCCAGCCTTCGGAGTCGATGGTCCTCTCTTGATAAAGTTTCTGGCACAAAAGGAGGTGTCTGAGTGAACTATCTTAAGCTGACTCCCCTTGACTCATGGTTCTTCAGGGACGGTCGACCATTTCATCAGGGCGAGCCATCTGCAGATATAGAAAGCATCTTTCCTCCAAGTGCATTCACCATTGTTGGAGCGATAAGGGCCTATCTCGCCCAGAGGATGGGATGGAAGTACCAGAGGATGGGATGGAGGGATGGCAAGTGGGATGAGAAGATCATCAGGGTCCTGGGAGATGGCTACGACCTTGGGCCTCTGATGTTCAGGGGCCCTTTCATCGGCAGAGAGAGCAGCGGAGTGATTGAACCTCTGTTTCCAGTGCCCCTCCATCTGCTTGGCAGATACGAAGAGGGAAAGGATCGTCTGTTTAAGCTGCTATCTCCTGGCAAAGGCATAGATTCCGATCTTGGAAAAGTCAGATTTCCATCGGCTGAAGGAATCGAGGGGATGAAGACATTTATTCAACACTACCTTACCGCTAAGAGCTTTACAGATGTTCTTCAGGGCAAGACAGAGGATCTAAAGATAGTTGCCTCCGATGAACTATGGGAGTCAGAGTATGCGGTTGGACTCGCAAGGGATGCAGATACCAGGACTGCAAGGGAGGGGCATCTCTATTCCAGTTGCAAGATCCGACTGAAAAAAAGTGCGTTTCTAATGATGGGGATTGAAGGCGTAAGAGATGATCTTCCAGATCAGTTTGCTCTTGCGATGGGAGGGGAGAGCAAAATGTCCGTCGCTGAGAGGGTGGTTATTCAGGAAGATCTTTTCAACAAGCCCAGCCTCGAATGCGAGAACAGGCATCTCAGATTTACATTGACGCACCTCACTCCAGCCTGGCTCGAGAGATGGCCAGGCCCAGGCGAGGTGCTTCCAGGAGTTCCAGGAAAGGTGGTCTCAGCCTGCCTGGATAGGCCTATACGAATCGGAGGCTGGGACTCAGTTAAGAGAGAACCTGTAGCATTGAAGCCCTTTATTCGGCCTGGCTCAATCTGGTTCTGCGAGGCAGATGCGAATAAGAAAGAGGAAGTGCTGCAGCTTCACGGCAGCAGGATAGGAGAATATACTGGTTTTGGATTTGGTGAAGTGGTGATAGGAGCTTGGTGATTATGAAAAGCATGATCTTGGGTTTGCTTGCCGAGACGCCTGTTCATTCAGGGGCCGGACGGTCAGAGGGGTTCATCGATCTGCCTGTGGCAAGAGAGGCTGTGACCAACTATCCGGTCATCGCAGCCTCCAGCATCAAAGGATCACTCAAAGATCTGGCAAAGGACAAAGATATCTTCGGAGATGAGTACAGAGCGGGAGACTTTCTGATATCTGATGCTAGACTTCTGCTCCTTCCTGTGCGAAGCCTCACCAGCCAGTACAAGTGGGCCACCTGTCCTCACATAATCGAACGACTAGGCAGGGATCTCAAGCTCTGCGGCCTTACCCCAAAATTCGATAATCTACCGCTTACCATCGAGAAAGGAGGCGTTCTTGGGACAGGAAGTGGCAAGCTGTTCCTGGAAGAGCGGGAGTTCAACCTGGATGGGAAAGTGCCGAAGGAACTCAGGGAGGAGATAGGTAATCTCATAGTCCATCAGCAGACCCGGGCCCGCCTCGAAGATCAGCTCATAGTGATGCACAATGACGATTTCCAGTGGTTTGCGAGCTACGGCCTGCCTGTGAATGCCCGAAACAAGCTCGATTCGAATAAGAAGAGCGAGAACCTCTGGTATGAGGAGTCGCTGGCACCAGACACTCTGCTTTATTCGATGCTCTTTGAGAGGAAGGAGAACGCCTTGGATGATATCAAGGGCATGTTCAATAATAGCAATAATAGCAGACCATATTTACAGCTTGGAGGCAATGAGACTGTGGGCATGGGCTGGTTTGCGGTCAGCATCCTGGGGGGAGTGGATGGCCCAAAACAGCCTTGAGCAGAGAAGGGCAGCCATAGCGTTGGAGACCGTGAACAGGATAAAAGGCAA
>JGI12104J13512_1000422_pt1 | contig 38571 bp, 37 predicted proteins | sample TerdegcTABiofilm_FD_13512 | JGI IMG/M metagenome (IMG submission 13512)
TTGAGGAAATGCGCAGCGAATTTGTAGCCAATGTTTCTCATGAGCTCCGGACTCCTTTAACTTCTATCAGGGGCTTTACAGAAACGCTGTTGGACGGCGCCCTCGAAGATCCCAAGGTAGCCAGAAAGTTCCTGGAAATCATCAGCGCTGAAGCAGAGCGGTTGACCAGGTTGATCAATGAGCTGTTAAACCTGTCCAAAATTGAGGAACATAAGGTGGTACCGAACTGGCAGCCGGTGGCGGTGGATGTCCTTATTGAACGCGCGGTGGCGATTTTTCAACCCCGTGCGGCAGAAAAGGATCTTGACATAAAAACGGACCTCCCCGAAAACCTTCCAGTGATCCAGGGGGATCCCGATATGCTCAGCCAGGTCTTGATTAATTTAATTGACAACGCTGTAAGTTATACCCAGCCCGGTGGTGAGATCTGTATCAGCGCTGTGGCTGATGATAATGAAATTAAAGTTGATGTGAAGGATAATGGAATCGGTATCCCGCCGGAAAGTTTGCCCAGAGTTTTTGAACGTTTTTATCGGGTGGATAAAGCCCGTTCCAGAGAACAGGGGGGTACCGGCCTTGGCCTGTCCATCGTAAAGCATATTATTGACGTCCACCACGGCCGCGTTCAAGTTGAGAGCAAGGTAGGTGCAGGCAGCACTTTTTCTTTTGTATTGCCGATCAGTAGAGCAGCTGTCAACTAAACAATACTTTAATCTAAACTTAACAATCTTATAACAAAGATCTAACTTTATTTTGTTATAATGTGCTTTAGAGTGCACATTATTTTTTTAGATACCTGCAAAGTATCGTGTTTTGATAATTTTTTATAGCTGAGGTTTTTTAGGGGGGGAAGTCATAAGTTGACATCTGTTAAAATATCTGTGCATAACTTAAACCTCTATTACAATGTTTTCCACGCTTTAAAAAATGTTAACCTGGAAGTAGAAAAAAACCAGGTTACTGCGCTTATCGGCCCGTCCGGCTGCGGTAAATCAACGTTTTTGCGCGTCCTGAACAGAATGAATGACCTGATTGAGGGGGTAAAGGTGGACGGCACAGTTCTGCTGGACGGCCAAAATATTTACCGCCCGGACGTAGACGTAGTAAACCTGCGCAAGCGAGTAGGGATGGTTTTTCAGCGTCCCAACCCTTTTCCAATGTCGGTATATGATAACATAGCCTACGGGCCGCGTATTCACGGAGAGAGAAACAAGCGCAAACTGGACGAAATTGTTGAAAGGAGCCTGCGTGCCGCAGCCCTTTGGGACGAAGTGCAGGACAGGCTTTATAAGTCCGCCCTTGGGCTTTCGGGTGGTCAGCAGCAGCGGGTATGTATCGCCCGGTTGCTGGCGGTAGAACCGGAGGTTTTACTGATGGACGAGCCTACATCAGCCCTGGACCCGCTGGCAACGATGAAAATTGAAGAGTTGATTCAAGTATTGAAAAACAACTATACAATTGTTATTGTAACCCACAACATGCAGCAGGCTGCCCGTGTTTCGGGCGTTACCGCTTTTTTCTTGAACGGCGAGCTGATTGAATACGGCAGTACCGAAACGATTTTTACCAAACCGGCAGATCAGCGTACTGAAGATTATATTACCGGCCGCTTCGGCTAAAATATTGTAATGTTGTACCCAACCTGATCATAATATACAAACAGGTAGACGACGAAGGGGGAAAAATTACTCATGAAGACCAGGACAACCTTTGACCAGGCTTTGGATGAACTTAAGCATGATATTTTACGCATGGGTTTTTATGTGGAAGAGGCTATTTCCCGTGCAGTGGATTCCCTGGCCAAGCAGGATGAAAGCATGGCCCAGAGTGTTTTGGAAGGAGACATTCTGATTGACAATCAGCAGCAGGAGATCGAGGATAAATGCATGAAACTCATCGCTACCCAGCAGCCACTGGCCAAGGACCTGCGGCGCATCGCGGCGGGACTCATGATCATTACCGACCTGGAGCGGATGGGTGATTTAGCCTGTGACATTGCTAAGATAACCAAACGGCTAGTAGGCCAGTCTCTGATTAAGCCTCTGATTGACATTCCCCGGATGGCTCAATTGGCCCAGAAAATGGTGAAAGAGGCTCTTGATGCCTATGTGCGGGAGGATGTTCAGCTGGCCACCACCATGGCGGCAGACGATGACCTGGTTGACAGCCTGCATAACCAGGTTTTTCGGGAATTGCTGGTATATATGATGGAAAACCCCAAGATCATTAACCAGGCTACCGCTCTGTTGTTCGCCAGCCGCCACCTGGAGCGGATTGCCGACCATGCCACCAACATTGGCGAAAGAATTGTTTACCTGGTAACCGGTGAGCGCAAGGAGCTTAATGATTAGGCCTTCAGCTACCGTCAGGAAATATTTGATGAACCGTATTAACGCATATGTAGAAGTAGGCCCGGTGACAGTTACACTGTTCCCGGGTCTACTACTACTTCTTCTTTATCTTTCTAATGGGTGGTTTCGGCGGGTACCTTCTTAGGATGCATCAATAATAAGAAATTAAGGGTTCACCTAAAAAAATGGATTGTGTAATTTACTACTATTACCGCTAATGCGATCCAGATAGCTATAAAAACGCCAGCTGCGGCCCAGTTCTTGGGTTTACCCTGTAGAGCCTCCGCTTTTTTCCTGGATTCATCCAGTATATATCCGGGGATCATTTTTAATGCCAGAGCAACGCCCAAAGGAATTATGATCAGTTCGTCAAAATATCCTGCTAAAGGTATGAAATCAGGAATTGGATCGATAGGACTAAAAGCATAAGCAACTAAACAGGCAATAAATAATTTGGCGTACCAGGGAACCCGTGGATCTCTGTAAGCAAAGTATAAGGCGTATACCTCTCTTTTTAGTTTTTTAGCCTGTTGCTTCCACCGTTCGAAAGCCTTTGTTTCAGCCCTCTCTTCAGCTGTCTCAGCATTGGTTCTCTTCATCATCAGAAAGAAGCCACCTCTCCAGCCAGTATTTTTTGCATTGGGGGCAACCAGTCCACCGCAGCACTTGGTTATAATCGAGCGCTTTTCGAAGCGTCCGCCAGTTGCCTATTATTCTAAACTTAGGGAGAGCACTTGGCGCATATGGACATAAACAGGTTGGTGCTTAAGTACCGGTCGCCGCGGTCCGGCAGGATGGCTACGATGACGCCCGACTCCATACGGTCAGCCACTTTAAGGGCACATGCCACCGCTGCGCCGCTGGACATGCCCACAAAAACACCTTCTTTTGTGGCCAGCATCCTGGTTGTTTCAAAGGCCTCGTCGTCTTTAATGGTAATCTTCTCGTCCAGCAACTCGGGATGATAAATCTGCGGCACGATGGCTTCTTCCATGTTTTTCAGACCCTGGATGGTATGCCCCTTCACCGGTTCGGCACCGATGATCCGGATGCCCGGCTTTTTCTCCTTCAAATAGCGGCCTGTCCCCATCAGTGTGCCCGTGGTGCCCATGCCGGCGACGAATACGTCCACTTCCCCGTTGGTCTGGGAGTAGATTTCCGGACCTGTAGTTTCATAGTGGGCGAGAGAATTGTTCTCATTGACGAACTGGTTGGGCATGTAATACAAATCCGGTTCATCATTGACGATCTGGTGGGCCAGCCGGATGGCGCCATCCGTTCCTTCCTCGGCCGGAGTCAAGACGACCTCTGCCCCAAAAGCCTCCAGGATTTTGCTTCTTTCCACACTGACGCACCCCGGCATTATGAGTTTGACCCGGTATCCCTTGGCCGCACCGATCATGGCCACGGCAATGCCCGTATTCCCCGACGTGGGCTCGAGGATAATCTTGCCCTTTGTAAGCTCGCCGGACTCCTCCGCTTTTTTTATCATGTAATAGGCCGGGCGGTCCTTGACGGAACCACCCGGGTTGCTGCCTTCCAGTTTTCCGTAAATCTTCACTTTTGGGTTTGTACTCAGGTTTTTTAATTCGACCAGTGGTGTATTTCCTATTGCAGATAAAATATCCATCCCGTTCGCCTCCAACGTTTACGTCTTAAACTAACACTACCTTGTTATTCGCTGTCCTTGACCTGATTTCCTGCCGGCCTCAGGTAAATGAATGAGCGTAGTTTTTCTCACAAAAATAATCTTTGTTAACAATATCTTTAAATATTAATAATCATTACTTAACATTGATAGTTTATATTAAACTCAAATAAATCATTTAGATAATTTTGGAATCTAATTGAGGGTGTTTGTTTTATGAAGAATAAGGTGCTGTTTATCTGTACTCATAATTCTGCCCGTTCTCAAATGGCGGAGGGTATACTCAGACATTTGTTTGGTGAACGTTACGAAGCATATAGTGCAGGTACTGAACCATCCAGTGTCAGGCCTTATGCGATCAAAGTCATGAAAGAAATAGGGATAGATATCACCACACAACGTTCTAAAAGTATTAGTGAAATTTACAACACAGAAATTGACTATGTTGTAACAGTTTGTGACCATGCCAAGGAAACTTGTCCTGTCTTCCCTAGGGCAAAGAAATTTCTGCATGCAGGATTTGAAGATCCATCTATGTTTAGAGGCTCTGAAGAAGAAGTTGTTGCGGGTTACAGGCGGGTTAGAGATGAAATTAAAGATTGGATTAAGAAGACTTTCAGCCAGCCATGAGCATAAGCAAAAAAATGCGTAGTGGGAGGTGGGTGTTATCCATTCCGGCTTCGCAAAAGTTTTTGGCTTTGTCAGGCGTTTTGCCAACATTTTCCGTATTAAGGACAAGTATACTTTCAGATGTCAGTATTTGAAAAGCCCAGCTTTATTGAGGACAATCGAAGCTTGCCTGAAAAGACTCAAGCCAGTAGTTGTACTTTACTTTGATATTGCCAGATTTCATGAAATCGAACAGGTCAGCGGGCATTTGGTCGCGGGGCGCGTGCTGGCGATGTTCGAGGATACCCTGAAGCAGATAATACCAGAGCTGTTCCGGGATGCGAGGGTGCTGGCCGTAGAAAATCTTTGGGGTGATGATTTTGTTGTGCTTATTGTGCTGGAGCAAGAGCTGGTTCTCGCGAAACTGAAAGATGTCGCTTTAGTTTCATGTATTAAGATTAAAGAAAATTCAAAGCAAGAAATGCTGAAGATGACCGGCCGGCCGCTTGAAGTTCACGCAGGTTATGCTGTGATCAGCTATATGTCGGGGAATTTGGAAAGCCAGCTATATAACGCCGTGCGAGAAGCGCAGGGTATTGCCAAGGGCTCCATGGACCTGCGCAAAGCCCAGCTATTGTCTGAATTTAACAAACTCCTGGAAGGTTCATGCTTTAACGTTGTTTACCAGCCTATCGTTTCTCTTCAATCGGGTTGCATTTTAGGGTGGGAAGCACTCATACGGGGACCTCGTGATAGTTATTTCCACAGTCCGGACGTTATCTTTCCCTTCGCTGAAGAAGCAAACCTTCTTTACCCGTTGGAAAAGCTTTGCCGTCAGGTTGCTATTAACCAACTGGGGGAAATAGGTCCTGATCAGAAGCTATTTTTAAATGTCCATCCCCAGATTCTTAGTGACCCTAATTTTATCAGGGGCGCTACTATGAAAATGATCAAGGATGTGGGTTTAAAACCTTGTAATGTCGTGTTTGAGATTAACGAAGGACATAGTATTAATGATTTTTCCGGTTTTAACAGAGCGCTGGAATATTACCGGAATCAGGGTTTTCTTGTGGCGGTTGATGATGTCGGCTCCGGATTTTCCTGCCTCCAGTCGATTGCCGAAATAAGACCCGATTTTATTAAGATCGATATGTCTCTGGTCAGAGGTATCCATAATAACAGGGTTAAGCGGGCGCTTCTGGAAACATTCACTACCTTTGCTGAAAAGATCAGCTGCTCGATCATTGCTGAGGGTATTGAGGAAGAGGACGAGTTAAACGCCCTTGCTGATATGGGTGTACATTACGGCCAGGGGTTTTATTTAGGCAGGCCGGCTTATCCTAAAACACTTCTGAGTGAAGAGGTTTCTGCGAAAATGTTTCGCCTGGCATCTAATAGTCGCAACCGTACCTTAAAACATGCCTTTCCGGTAGGAAGTATTAAAGAAAATGCTGTCAGTGTTCACAAGCATACGCTGGTACGGGAAGTCAAGCAGATCTTGGATAATGACGAACTTCTCTCAGGCGTAGTTGTAGTAGATAATAATAATGAGCCCAGAGGGTTGGTCATGCGCCATCTCTTGTATTACCATCTTGGCATGCAGTATGGAGTGCCTCTTTATTACGATCGCCCGATCGCGACGATTATGGATATCTCCCCGCTCATTGTGGAGGAGGATACGCCCATCGAGTTAGTGTCCCAGGTGGCTATGAACCGGGACCGGGTCAAACTTTACGACTATATTATCGTTACAAAAAATAATTTGCTAAAAGGGGTGGTTTCGGTCCAAAATCTCCTGGACACCATGACCAGGATACGCCTGGAATTGGCCAGGGGCGCCAACCCCTTGACCGGACTGCCCGGCAATATCGCTATAGAGCAGGAGTTGATCAGGCGGAAAACTGAAAGTCCGCTCTTCAGTGTTGTCTACATTGATTTGGATAATTTTAAAGTATACAACGATAAATACGGTTTTGAGCGCGGTGACAATGTTATTTTATTTACGTCGAAACTGCTGAGTAGCGTAATCAACAAATATGGGAGTGGGAGGGAGTTTCTGGGACACATCGGTGGAGATGACTTTATTCTGGTTACTGAGAGAGAGTGCACCGAGGCGCTGTGTAAACGGATCATCAAGTATTTTGACCGCATGATCAAATCCTATTATGGACCGGAGGATCGTGAAAAGGGCGGGATTCTCGGATACGACAGGGAAGGAATGGAAAAGTGGTTCCCATTTATGTCCATATCGATGGCTATAATCGAGTGCGGGGAAGGAGAAATAACTGATTTGAAAGTTTTATCTGAAAAGGCTGCGCAGTTGAAATGTTATGCCAAGTCTATTCCCGGCAGTGTATATGTTCGCGACCGCAGAAACAGGGTAGTTTAACACAAAATTAATAATTTATTAATAAATAGTTAAACTAGCGGTAACGTTTTTTTAACCGGGTTATTATATAGTGTTAGGTGGGGTGATCCAAGATGCCGTTAATCCTGGTTGTGGACGACGAGATTAATGTCCTGCAGCTTCTGAAGTTTAACCTGATCAAAGAGGGCTACCAGGTGATTACTGCAACCAATGGCCGTGATGCCATAAAGTTGACAGGGGAAGAAAAGCCGGATCTGATCATCCTGGATATAATGCTTCCGGAAATGGACGGCTACGACGTGCTCCGCAACTTAAAAGCAAACCGTCAAAGTGCCCAGATTCCCGTCATAATGTTGAGCGCTAGGGACGAAGAACTGGACAAGGTAGTCGGACTGGAGCTAGGTGCAGAAGACTATATTACCAAACCGTTTTCTATCAGAGAACTACTGGCCAGAGTAAAGGTGCATCTGCGCCACAGGTACCCACCTTCTGCCGGGGAGGAGGTGGTGAGAGATGAAGTCAGGGCAAGTCGCTTGGTGATCCGCCCGGAGAAGTACGAAGCACTGCTTGACGGGGTAAAACTGGAACTTACCCAGAAGGAGTTTGAACTTCTTCACCTGCTGGCGGTGAACCCCGGCCGGGTTTTTACCAGGGAGGTTCTGCTGGAGAGAATCTGGGGCTATGACTACAACGGGAAGTCGCGTACTGTTGATGTTCATATCAGGTACTTACGTCAGAAGATTGAAAAAGATCCCGCTAACCCGGAGTACATAGAAACGGTACGAGGAGTGGGTTACCGTTTCCGGGAAATAAGATGATAAAAAATTGTGGCTGCGGTTTGAGACACTTTATCTATAAAAAATAAAAGGTGATGAGGAGGAGAAAGACTTGCTGAAGAAGTCGAAAATAATGATGGTTGCCTTGCTGTGCCTGGTTGCTATGGCAGCGCTGGCCGGCTGCGGCGGGCAGGACGCCAAACAGGGTGCGGGGGGCAGTGCCCAGCAGTTGTCCGGTAATATTACTGTAGTGGGATCCACTGCAATGCAGCCGTTGGCAGAACAAGCTGCGACTCAGTTTATGGCCAAGAACCCGAATGTGAAGATCGTGGTGCAGGGCGGCGGCAGCGGCACCGGTCTCACTCAGGTTTCTCAGGGAGCGGCTGAGATTGGCACTTCAGACATCTTTGCCGAAGAGAAGGACGGTATTGATGCCACCCAATTGACCGACCACCAGATCTGTGTTGTCGGTATAGCTGCGGTAGTAAACCCGGCAATAACGATTGATAACCTTACTAAGCAGCAGTTGGTGGATATTTTTACCGGTAAGACGACTAACTGGAAGAGCGTGGGCGGCCCTGACCAAAAAATTGTGTTGGTAAACCGCCCGAAGGCCTCCGGCACACGGGCGATATTTAAGAAATACGCGCTGGGTGGCGCCGAGGAGGCGGCAGGTATCGAAGAGGATTCTTCCGGAACGGTCCGCAAAATCATTAAAGAAACTCCCGGTGCAATCGGCTATCTGGCGCTGTCTTATCTGGACGGCAGTGTTAGGGCAGTCAACCTTGACGGTGTGGCACCTACTAAAGAAAATATTACCGCCGGCAAGTACCTTGTATTCGGCTACGAGCACTGTTACACCAAAGGCAAGCCGAGCGGCGCGGTAGCTGCATTTTTAGAGTACATGATGTCTGACGATGTACAGAAAACCATTGTTCCTCAACTTGGTTACATCCCTGAAACTGAAATGAAAATAGTGCGGGACGCCAGCGGCAATATCAAAAATAAATAACAAGAGACATTAGAGTTGAGGGGGCGGGATGTATGCCCGGCCCCTTCATTCCTATTTTATCCCAGGGAGGTGGCTAAATGAAAAAAGGTGTAATAAAAATGATTTTTAGGCTGGGCTGTAGTGAATTGCTGGGAAAATGTCTGACTACAGGGGCGGCGCTGATTGCCATCGTTTCCACTATTACGATTGTCGTTTTTATTTCCATGAAAGGTTTGTCGACTTTTACAAACTACGGGGTCAGCATTAAGGAATTTTTATTTTCTGTTGACTGGTTACCCGACCGGCTGCCGGAAGAAGGCGGTCCGCAAGTCGGAGTGCTGGCTTTTATATTTGGTTCGGTGGTTGTCTCGATGCTGGCGGTTCTGCTGAGCGCCCCGCTCAGTATCACCTGCGCCGTGTTTATCGTAGAAGTTGCGCCTTTCTGGGGACAGCGGTTTTTGCAGCCGGCCATCGAACTCCTGGCCGGCATTCCTTCCGTTGTTTACGGGTATATCGGCTTGAGCGTGCTGGTCCCCTTTATCCGGGATAACGTTGGCGGCCTGGGCTTCAGCGTCTTGGCGGGTTTCCTGGTACTCTCCCTGATGATCCTGCCGACGATTGTTAGCATCCTGACCGACAGCCTGAGGTCCCTGCCGCGCGAATACAAGGAGGCTGCCCTGGCCCTGGGTTCCACACGCTGGCAGGCTATCCGCCTGGTTCTCATACCGGCTGCCCGTTCGGGGTTGATCACAGGTATCGTTCTTGGCCTGGCCAGAGCCTTTGGCGAAGCGCTTGCTGTACAGATGGTTATCGGCAACACTCGAAAAATTCCTACTTCCATTTTGGACCCTGTGATCACCCTGACAAGCGCCATTACTATGGATATGGGCAACACTCCAATGGGCTCCCTGTGGAACAGTGCCCTCTGGTCAATGGGACTATTTCTCTTAATAATGTCTTTCTTTTTCATTCTGGTGGTGCGTTACGGAGTGAGCAAAGGAGGGATAACCAGGTGAATTCACGTATTGCCGACAGGATAGCGACTGTGGTGTTCTGGGCCGGCGCCCTGCTTGTGATTTTTATTCTAGGCGCGATGATTGCGTATATCCTTTATCATGGTGGGAAGTATATCAACTGGGATTTCTTAACTAGCCCCCCACAGGTGATCCGTGCGGGGGGCGGGATCGGGCCTCAGCTCTTTAACTCTTTCTACCTGCTTTTTTTATCCATGGTTTTTACAGTTCCCATGGGCGTGCTGGGCGGGGTTTACCTGGCTGAATACGCCCAAAATAATAAGTTGACGGAAGCAATCAGACTGTCCATCGAAACGTTGAATTCGCTGCCTTCAATTGTAGTCGGTCTTTTTGGGCTCCTGGTTTTCGTTAACTTGACCGGCTGGGGTTACTCGCTCATTTCAGGCGCCCTTGCACTGACGGTAATTAATCTTCCCCTTATGGTCAGGATTACAGAGGAATCTGTTTGCGGTGTTCCGGACAGCCTGCGCGAGGCAAGCCTGGCCCTGGGCGCCAACCGCTGGCAGACGATCTGCAGGGTGGTGCTGCCCAGCGCCTTCCCCGGGCTGGTCAGCGGTGCCATTATAACATCCGGCAGAGTATTCGGCGAGGCTGCCGCATTGTTGTTTACCGCCGGCATGTCCAGCCCGGCCCTGGATTTCAGCCAGTGGAACATTTTTCACCCCGCTTCACCACTAAACCCTTTCCGTCCGGCGGAGACCCTGGCCGTGCATATCTGGAAAGTCAATACAGAGGGCCTCATCCCTGACCTGAGAAGGGTGGCGGACGGCTCTGCAGCGGTGCTGATCCTGGTCGTGCTTTGCTTCAACCTGGCGGCCCGCTGGCTGGGTAGGAAAATCCACCGGCAAATGACGGCTACGTAGGCGCTTTTGTAAAGCAGTGTTAGCAAAATGATCGTGTGACAATAACATGAAGTTAGCGGTATCTTTGTGGTTAAAGTCTGTGCTGCTTGAGTAAGAGTGTTTTCGAGGGGGTATTGATATGAGCTCCAGCAACACGAAAGCCTTTAACTTAGTCAGGCATTTTATCAACTTGTTAACCAAAAATCAGACCTTCCCGGATACCTTGACCAGGATTCGATTGGAGTTTACCAGGGGTACCAATCCTCTCACCGGCCTGCCCGGCAATATTCCCTTGGAGCAGGAGTTACTCAGACGTACGGCTGAAAACCAACCTGTCAGTATTATCTATGTTAAATTATGCAAAAAAAACAAAGAAAAATACGGTTTTACCGGTGGAAACCATGTAACTCTGTTTACTTCAAAAATTTTAAGTAATGTAGTGAAGAAATACGGTGGAGAAAAAGACTTCTTAGCTCATATTAAGGGCAACGATTTCATCATCATCACTGAAAAAGAGCGCGCTGATACATTATGCACGCGCACCATAAAGTATTTTGACAGCTTAATTAGGTCTGTTTGCAAGCGGGAAGAGCGTGAAAAAAATAAGAGCTCCGTTTTTAACCAGGAAGAATGGTTTCCTTTCATAACTATGGTCATAATTGAGCGCGGGAAAGGCGAAAAGACTGATTTGAAAATTATATCCAAAAAGGCGGAACAGTTAAATTGTTATGCTGAGCCCGTCCATGGCAGCATATGTGTCCGCGAGCCCTGGAACCGTAGTATATAAATATAATAATTCTTTGAAGTTGGTGTAACTGATAGTAAATAAAAGCAAGGTGGACGAGTTGCCCCCTTGCTTTTATTTTGCATCCCTTAATTAAATTATAAAATTATTAGTGAGTAAACCTGCAATTCAAAACTTTATCGATACCCGGTAAGCAAGTTAATATTGCAAGTTTTGAGCGATGTGTTGCTCTTGAGCATCAACTAAAAATTAAATAAAACTAACATTTAATTTACAATAAATTAAATTAAGATTAAATTGATTTTTACTTTTTATTGGTAACATATTAGAAAAAGATAGAGGCGGTGTGTAAAATGAAGTTGGTTGGGGTAAAAATGAGGCTAAAAAATATAACAAACAATATTTTCAAGAGGAGCCCATTTCAATTCATTGGGAAATGGTGGTTTAACTTAAAATTTCAAACTCAAATTATGGTTATGTTTACTATGCTTGTTATTTTTGTTGTACTTTTTCTGGGATGCATAACTTATTTCATATTAAAAAGCAACCTGGAGAAGCTGATTACAGATAACTTAAATGCTTCGGTTAAAAATGTCGGGGAAAAAATTGAACTTTTTACTTCAACGGTAGACAGCAGGGAACTAAAAAACAAAGCCGGTTATTTAATGACTAGAGAATTATCATATTTTAGCGACAACGGGATCGGAGCCGAGTTGCGGTTGATTGATGGAGAAGGCAATAATGTAATAGCTTTAGGTGAAAAAGCAGAGCAAAATAGCTTCATTCCCCAACTTGCCATGGAGGAGATTATCAAGAAAAAAAGCGGGTCTCTCTATTTTGAAAATGAACGGGAAAAGTACAACGCAGCTTATGTCAACATACCGGGGAAAAATTGGATTTACATTTCTTGTATTTCTGAAGATGATTACCTGGCACCTATTGATAAACTGAGAAACATTACCCTGGTTACTGGTCTGGTTGCTATTACCGCTTCATTTTTGATTTGCTTTTTTGTATCCAGAAGAATTGCCGTACCGTTGGCTGCCATGTTGCAGGTTGCGAAAAAAGCGGGAACAGGAGATTTAACTGTGCGTGCCCGTGAGGAGGGGGTTGGTCTGGAATATTCCGGTCTAGGCAAAAGTTTTAACAAAATGTTAAAAGATTTGGCATTATTAATAAACGAATTCCAATCCTTGGCAGAAGATCTCTTGGCTAACAGTAAAAAGATCAATTTTGTAGCAGACAACCAGGTCGAGTTAATCCAGCAGACCGGTTTGTTGGTTGATGATATGGCTTCTTCTATTCAGGAAATATCCTGTAAGATTTCTGAGACGGAAGAAGCCTGCCGCGAGGTGAGAATGGCAGTGGAAAGCGGGCGTTCGGCTCTGGAGAACATCCTCGGAAACATCAATGATAATTTCGCCCTGATAGAAGGACAATCGAAGTCTGTTGAACTTCTGGGTGAACACCTGGACAAAGTCGGACAGGTATTGAAAATAATTAAAGACATATCCGAAAGGACGCATCTTTTGTCCTTAAACGCGTCAATAGAGGCAGCGCGGGCAGGGGAATACGGCAGAGGCTTCTCCGTGGTGGCCGATGAGATAAGGAAACTTGCGGGAATTGCCGGACAATCGGTTAAAGAAATAAGCAGTTTGATAAATGCCATCAAGGCTGAAAGCAAAGCCGTATTAGATAAGATAGAAGAGAGCAGAAAAGGGGCAAAAGAAGGTTTTTTGATGACCGGTAAGGCTGAGGAATATTTGAATAATATTTATCGCTACATAGCAAGTACTGATGAACGCATCATAGAAATAAGCCGGAGTATGGAGCGAATCTCTGCGGGCACCGGGCAGGTTGTGCTGGCAATGCGTTCAGTAGCCGGGACCGGGGAAGAGGAGTTAGATAATCCTGTTGTTGAGCATGGTTCTTCAGCGAGGAAAGTGGCGGATCTGGCCAGGGAGTTGGCCGGTATGGCCCAAAGTCTCCAGGGACAGCTTCTTAAATTCAAAACCATATAACGTATTTTACCTGTACCGGGTGCTATGAAAGGGGATATGCAAAATATTTACAAGAAAATAACCTGTAGTTAATAAGTAACTAGTTTGGATTTAATATTGCTCTATTACAATTACTCTGTGGAGCAAACTAGGGTACCAAAATAGTAATTTACAGGGGACATCCAGCAGATCGATAACTGCCGTTTAACAACGACAAATACAGGGCTGAACGCAGTTCTTTGGCTACCTTAGGAGTTGAACTTCTTTAATTAATTTTAGAAAATACCCCAGTCCGGGGGGGAAAGGCCGGACACAAAAAGGAGGGTAAAATGGCCTGCAAAAACTGCGCCTGCCCAGCCTGGGAATGGAACCTGGACAAAAGCATTCCGGAGGTGAGAATCCTGGTCTGCCCGGTATGCGGCAGGATGGGGAGGATTGTAACAAGCCGCTGTGTTTGTTGTGAATTGGAACATTGCCCTGTATTGGAAAATGATGTTTGGATGTATGATTGGAACCCGGCATACCATTAATATTTTTTAATTAATGTTTTGGTGCGGTACTCTACATCCGCCCCTTTTTTTCTTATTCCCTTTTCTCCACCCAGCCTGCGGAAATCGCCTCCATTCTCCATTTGATATTCTGGATAAAGTGCGATGATGTGCAGAAGTCCATCCGCAGTTCCCCACTTTCAAGGGCGGGTTTACATAATATCTATTATCGGAACATTATAATTTCATGATTAGGTATCAAAAAAAACCAGCAGAAGGAAAGAATTTATTTTTAGACATAAAAAATAAGCTTTATGATTCAATTATCACCAGTAGCAGCCAATATAGCCAATATAATAGTTTATAATTAAAATCCTGGTACCTTTTCCAAATTTAATAAGTATTTCTTCATTTCAAGCCCTTCGCTGAATCCCCCGGGAGAACCATTGGATGCAATAACCCGGTGGCAAGGGATCAACAATGGGGTTCGATTTGAACGCATAACCCCTCCTACTGCCCGAACTGCTCTTGGGAAACCAGCTTCTAAGGCAACCTGTTTATAAGAACGGATATCTCCGTATTGTATTGCCTTTACAACTGACAAAATGCGGCGCTGAAATGGGGTATAGCCTGACCAATCTACCGTTATGGAAAAAGAAACCTTTTCTCCTTGAAAATAGCGCTCAATATTATCCACTAGATCTTGTGCCACATCTTTTGCACTAACAAGAGCAGGTAGCAGTAAGGAAGCCTGGACCCGCAGTTTTGCGGCTAACTTTTTAAGTGCAGTATCACAACTATTTTGTGGTAATACCAGCACTTTTACTCCGGCTTCAGATAATGCTACGGCGATCCAGCCTGGTGGTGTGCGGTAAGTAAAAACATGCAAAAAAACCACCTGCATCATTATCATTAGAGGAGAATATTATAATGCCTGAAATAATTCCATAATAAATATATATAAAATATATATAAAAAAGGAGGGATCCGTAAACCTGTCCCCCCTTTTATGTTTTGGACTAAATTACATCATGCCGCCCATGCCGCCCATGCCGCCCATGCCGGCCATGGGGTTGTTATCCTTTTCAACTTTCTCAGCCACAAGTGTTTCAGTAGTCAGAATCATCGCTGCAATGCTGGCCGCATTTTGGAGAGCTGACCGGGTAACCTTAGCAGGGTCTACAATACCAGATTCGATCATATTGACAAACTCACCGGTTAGGGCGTTAAATCCGATACCCGGCTCGGCATTCTTTACTTTTTCCACAATAACTGAACCTTCAAGCCCAGCATTATTGGCAATTTGACGCAGAGGTTCCTCTAGTGCCTTGCGGACAATCTCAATACCGGTCTTTTCATCAAGATTGTCTGATGTCAGGTTCTCTATGCTCTTAATTACATTGACAAATACTACACCGCCACCGGGTACAATACCTTCCTCTACTGCAGCCCTGGTTGCATTTAGCGCATCATCGATACGAAGCTTTTTCTCTTTCATTTCGGTTTCTGTGGCAGCGCCTACCTGAATTACTGCGACACCGCCAGCAAGCTTGGCCAAGCGCTCCTGGAGTTTTTCCTTATCAAAATCAGAAGTGGTTTCTTCGATTTGCATTTTTATTTGGGCTACTCTCTTGGTAATCTCGTCAGGATCGCCCGCACCGCCGACAATGATTGTTTCTTCTTTCTTAACACGAACCTTGCTGGCTCGACCTAATTGATCAAGTGTAACACTATCAAGCTTCAGGCCGAGCTCCTCGGTAATCACATCACCGTCGGTCAAAATAGCGATATCTTGCAGCATGGCCTTGCGCCTGTCGCCAAACCCAGGAGCTTTGACTGCAACACACTGGAAAGTTCCGCGAAGCTTATTCAGCACCAGGGTAGCCAGCGCTTCGCCCTCCACATCTTCTGCAATTACCAGCAGCGGTTTCCCGGTTTGAACTACTTTTTCCAGTACCGGCAAGAGATCGCCTACAGCCGAGATTTTTTTATCGGTGATAAGTATGTAGGGATCATTTAAATTAGCTTCCATCTTATCAGTATCGGTAATCATGTAAGGGGAGATATAACCCCTGTCAAAGTTCATACCTTCAACGACTTCCAGGTTAGTAGTAGTCCCTTTTGATTCTTCAACGGTAATAACACCGTCTTTGCCCACTTTCTCCATGGCATCCGCAATCAAGCTGCCGATAACTTCATCATTTGCGGAGATAGTGGCAACCTGGGTAATCGCCGACTTGCTTTCAATTGGTTTAGCCTGTTCTTTAATTGATTCTACCGCTTTTTCTACAGCTTTTTCTATACCGCGTTTGATGATCATGGGATTGGCTCCGGCAGCAACATTCTTTAACCCTTCGCGGACGATAGCCTGAGCCAATACACAAGCAGTTGTAGTACCGTCACCAGCAACGTCATTGGTTTTGGTGGCAACTTCTCTTACCAGTTGAGCCCCCATATTTTCAAATGGATCTGACAGTTCAATTTCTCTGGCAATAGTAACCCCGTCATTGGTGATCATAGGTGAACCAAACTTCTTCTCTAATACAACGTTGCGGCCCTTAGGACCCAGCGTAACCTTTACGGCTTCCGCCAAAGCGTTAACGCCTTTTTCTAAAGCGCGCCTAGCATCTTCCCGGAAAATAATCTCTTTGCCTGCCATTTCTCTTACCCCCTTTTAAATATCGAATTACTTCTCGATTACGCCGAGAATATCGGCTTCGCGCATGATTAGGTAATCTTCATCGTCTATCTTGACTTCATTCCCGGCATACTTGGAAAAAAGAATTCTATCTCCGGGTTTCAGATCAATAGGCACGCGCTGGCCAGTTTCTAACAACCTCCCCGTACCGACCGCTACCACTTCACCCTCCTGTGGCTTTTCTTTAGCAGTATCAGGTAGGACAATACCGCTTTTTGTTTTTTCTTCGCTCGGCATAGGCTTTACCACAACTCGATCACCTAATGGTCTAATCACGTAAACCCCTCCTTATTAAGTTATTTTTATTGTTAGCACTCAATGTCAATGAGTGCTAATATCAACGTAAATATAATATAAAATAAAAAAATCAAAATCAAACAACACTATGCTGTAATATTCTTTTTCTCGAACAAAAAAAAGAAATTAGCAAGATATGGCTTTTATTTTCTCTACATGAAATGTTATTGCTCTAAATTTTATTATTCCCTAAAATTGCTTTAGAAGTATTTTTCCACTAGACGATAATTTTTATACATGTTTTCCAGTAAGTTTCTGTTCAACATTAAATTCCTGTCCCGCATTCGCTGCCTGTACCTGATAAAATATCAAGTCCGTGTGGCAAAACGGGCAGAATTACTTCAAGACACTCACGTACTGCTTTAACACTGCCGGGAAGATTGATAATTAATGTGCCCTGACGCACCCCCGCTACAGCCCGGGATAGCATGGCCCTATTGGTCTTTTTAAAGCTTTCTATTCTCATGGCCTCGGCCAGTCCGGGTACCTCCCGCTCGATTACAGCCAGGGTTGCTTCTGGTGTATTATCACGTGGGCTTAAACCTGTTCCTCCGGTGGTCAGGATTAAATGCACCTTATCTATGTCGGACAGTTTAGTCAACATTTCTTTTATTACTTTCAGATCATCGGGTATTACCCGGTAACTCACTACCTCACCCAAGGATTTAACCATCTCACAGATGGCAGGACCGCTCTCATCTATCCGCTCCCCACGTGCTCCCTTGTCGCTTACAGTTATAACAGCTATTTTATACAAGTCATTTCACCTCTTTTATCTGTTTTCATTTATTTATTTTCTTCCCTCTCAAAAATGCCGCTTCTTCCTCCGCTCTTGCGCATCAACCTTACTGCACCGATTACCATCTCCCGGTCAACAGCCTTACACATATCATAAATGGTCAGGGCCGCAACAGAAACAGCAGTAAGAGCCTCCATCTCGACCCCGGTTTTCCCGATGGTCCGTACCCGCGCTTCTATTTCTATTTTATTGTGTTCCTGATCAGGACGAAAGTGAACATCTACTCCGGTTAACATTAACTGGTGGCAGAGTGGAATTAAGCCGGGGGTCTGTTTTGCAGCCATAATTCCGGCCGTCCGGGCGACACCGAAAACCTCTCCCTTGGGCATCTTCCCTTCGAGGATCAGTTTTAGCGTCTCGGGACGCATTACTACTTCGCCACGTGCCACTGCTTCCCGGCAAGTATTCTCTTTGCCGCCTACTTCGACCATTCTGGCCTGCCCTTGTTCATCCAAGTGAGTTAGTTCGTTCATTAAAGTACCTCCATAATGTACCAGCCTTGCGCCAGTATTTTATTCTGGATATAATAAACATAAATTATCCTCCCATGAAAAGCAATACAATAAAATTTTGCTTAAAAATAAGGCGATTTATGAGTAAAATTTAGAAAGGAAGTAAGTATATGCCTGAATCCAGAAGTAGGATTGCAAGGATACCGGTAACCAGATACAGGAACGGCAGCTTTTCTGTCGGGGAAGATGTTGTAGTCAAGGAGACGCTATTTTCCTTATTTTTAAACAACCAGAAATTTGCAACCCTGGTCTGTTCACCATTCGATCTCAAAGAGATGGCGGTTGGTTTTTTATGTTCTGAAGGAATACTTCAAAAGCCTTCAGATTTATTAAATATCACTATTAATGCTGACGTTGGTCAGATACTGGTGGAAATAACAAAGGAATCTGTCCCTGAGGGAAGGTTTGTAAAACGGTTTGTCACTACTAGTTCTTCTCAGGGAGGGCCATCTCTTTACTTCTTAAATAATGCTGTAAATATATCACCCATCTCCGCCAACCTTGAGATAACGCCACGCGAGATTTTCTTTTTATGCGACGAAGTGGAAAAGAATTCACCTCTATTTCAGGAAACCGGGGGTTCTCACTGTGCAGCGCTCTGTTCGAGGGAAAGAATAATTTTTTTATATGAAGATATCGGCAGGCACAATGCTGTAGACAGGGTCCTGGGGAGGTGCTTTTTAGAAAATATTACCGTATCAGATAAAATTCTAGTTTTTAGTGGACGTGTTGCCTCGGAGATATTGATCAAAGTGGCTAAAATAGGTGTCCCCCTTATTGCTGCCCGTTCTGCTCCCACTGAACTTGCTGTCAACCTGGCAAAGGAAATTGGGATTACCATTGTAGGTTTTATTCGGAAAGGCAGGCTTAATGTTTACTCACACGAGAACCGGGTAATTGAAAATTCTTAAAAAATTACTTTATGTACAAATTAAATAATTGAGGCGGTTAGTAAACCGCCCAATCCAATCATTATATTTAACTATGCCACATTATTCTACCGCAATCGCGGAGATCGTAACCACCCAGCTTCTTGACCTCCGTTTGGAACTCAGGCATGGTTATTACTGCCAGTAATCTCTGGATATAAGGTGTATCCCAGTATTCACCGGGAACACAAAGATCATACCTTTCCTCGGCAATACAGATGAAATCCAATCCGAGGGCCTGTGCCGCAGCCTTAATACCCAATCCGGTATCGGCCACACCGGCCTTCACTGCCACCGCCACGGCCATGTGAGTGTACTCTTCATGCTCGTATCCATGGATAGCATCCGGGTCTATACCAAGTTTCTTTAGCTGGTAGTCCAGTAAGATCCGGGTGCCGGCCCCCCGCTGGCGGTTGATAAAACTGATACCCGGTCTGGTCAGGTCCTCCAGGCCACGGATGTTTTTGGGGTTTCCTTTGGCCAAAATTAACCCCTGCTCCCGGTAAACCAGATTTACCAGCACTACGTCCCGGCCAGGCAACAGCCTCTTGATATATGAGATGTTATAATCGCCTGTCTCCATGTCCAGCAGGTGTATGCCGGCACAGTGTGCCTCACCTCGCTTAATGGCGGTCAGGCCGCCCAGGCTGCCTACATGAGCTGAAGAAAGAGAGGCTGCCGGGTACTCCCGGTGCAGGAAATTAGAAAGGACATCGAGTGCAATATCGTGGCTGCCGATAATCACAGTGGTTTCTTTAATTTCTTCTAGCGGTCTGAACAGTTCCACCGGTACTGTTTCACCTGCGTTATACCCCTCTGATAAGCGGGGCACGCGGATCATTCCGTCTGCCCGGACCAGAGACATCAAGATACCAGCTCCACGAGAAATGGGAGTTGCGATTATCTTGCCTCCTACCTGCCCAAGTTTAACTCTTATAAATTCTTCTACTCCCATCGGAGAAACTATTTTTCTCGAAACAGTTGATTCAACCTTCTCTGGTACAGGTGGAACCAGTCCCAGTTTACGAAAAATGACCGGTTTCAAAAATAGCTCCATATCCAGGTAGGCGGAAACCGGGTAGCCGGGTACGCCTACCACCGGCTTGCCTTTAACTTCTCCCAGTATTACCGGCTTACCCGGTTTGGTGGCAACGCCATGCACCAGCACTTTCCCCAGGGTTCTGATTACGTCGGCAGTATAGTCTTCACTTCCTGCAGAAGATCCGGCATTGACCAGTACGACATCAGCGTCATCAATTGCAGCTATAATGGCTGCTTTAAGGTTTTCAAAATCGTCAACTGTTATTTCCCGGCGCAGCGCGACAGCACCCCACTGTTTCACCATTGCTCCCAGTATTCTTGAATTAAACTCGATAATATTACCAGGTTTTAATGTGGAACCAGGCTGTACCAACTCTGTGCCGGTGGGCAAAAGAGCCACCTTGGGACGTGGGTGGACATAAATATAATCTATTCCACCGGCCAGAAAAGCGCCTATATCAATGGGCCGGATCAAGTGATTAGAAGGCACAATCATTTCCGTGGCAACTATATCTTCCCCCACAACGCGCACGTGCTGCCAGGGAGTTGCGGGATGGATGATTTCTATTACATCAGGTTGGATATAGTGTATATCCTCGATCATAATTACTGCATCATAACCGGAGGGCATCGGATCCCCTGTGTCTACCATGATAGCCTCTTCGCCTACTTTCAAATGCCTGGGGTTACTTTCCGAAGCTCCGTATGTACTGGTTGAGCGTACAGCCATTCCATCCATGGCCGAAGCGTGGTAATGGGGTGAAGAGAGCCGGGCATAAACTGGCATAGCTGTTACCCTGCCCAATGATTCTTCTGCCGGTATCAGCTCAGGTCGCCCGGGATTAAGCGCTCCAGCTTCTAGAAGATATTCAAGGTAACGCTCCAGTGCCTCTTCCCATGGCAGGTCATCCAAATAAACCTTTCGCTTCAGAAAATCAACTCCCTTTTAAATTAGCTTTACTCTTACTGTTTCCCCGGCTTCAACGCCTTCTTTCCCAGCAGGGATATAAGCCAGCCCGTCTGCTTTGACCATGGTGTTGATTAGCCCGGACTTACCAAGTACGGGCTCGGCAATAAGCCGCCCATCCCGGCTGAGCAGCCTGACACGGATAAAATCCTCACGTCCGGCAGCTGAATGTATGTTGCGGGTAATTTCTGCAAGTAAGGGAAATTCTATTAAAGAATCTTTCTCGCTGACAGGGTAATTGCCGGAACGAACCAGTGGAGCAACCAGAAGCTCAAAAACCACCATTGCTGAAGCGGGATGGCCAGGTAACCCGAAGACAGGTCGGTTTCCTACCATAGCTCCTATAGTGGGTTTCCCGGGTTTAACTGAAATCCCGTGAAAAAGCACACCAGGTTCTCCCATCGAATTTACCACCTTGGAGGCTACATCACGTGTGCCAACCGAACTACCTCCGGAAAGTAAAACCATATCATTTTCCTGAAGTGCCAGTTCCAGCACCTTTTTTAACTCATTATATTCGTCACGTACAATACCATACAGGCGAGGTTCACCGCCGCAAGCAGTTACTGCGCCGAAAAGGGTATAAGAATTGATGTCCCTTACCTGTCCCGGTGCAGGGTGTTCTGAAGGGGTAACCAGCTCATCCCCGGTAGAAATAATTCCAATCTTGTACGGGGGAACTATTTCTACTTCGGTGACGCCAATAGATGAAAGTATGCCAAGATCCTGGGGCCTGATCCGGTGGCCGGCCGGGAGCACAACCTCACCGGCTGAAATATCTTCGCCCTTGCGGACTATATTTTCTCCAGGTGCTACCGGTCTGGTTATCCCGATAGTATGTTCATCCAGTTTTTCTGTATATTCAACCATTACTACTGCGTCGGCACCAGCAGGCAACATCCCGCCGGTAGCAATACGCCAGGCTTGTCCAGCACTCAGCTTGCCAAGCGGCTCCTGTCCCATCAACACTTCACCGCCAATATCTACATACGAGGGCAAACTTTCCGTAGCGCCGTAGGTATCCCTCGCCTGCACCGCATAGCCGTCCATTGTGGACCGGTCGAAGCCGGGTACATCCTCGGCCGCCCGTATATCTACAGCCAGACGGTGACCAAGGCTCTCTAGGATGGGTACCTTTATTCCCGGCTTTTTAATCGGTAAGTGACGGGCCAATGCCGCCCTGGCCGCTTCCACAGTGAAAGCTTTAAATAGTTCAGCCACAGCTAACCCCCCGCTAAAGCGTACTCCCTTACTTAAAACATCCCAACTCACAGGCATAAATTTTGATCTTTAGTTCATTGGCAGCTTCGCCGATAACCAGTGGCGGCACCTTTAATTCTTCCGCTAATTTTCTGGCTGCCATGCAACTAATCCGCTTGTCTTTTGAAGCCTTTTTAACTGCATCCAAAACTTCTGGATTAATTTCTGCCATATGAGCACACCCTTTCAATTTCAATATTCAGTATTATTTATTAGCATTTATATTAAGTACAACCCGCTCAATCAAACTGGCCACACCGGCGGCATCGTCCAGTCCAAAGCGCGGGAGTACCGCGGGGGTTTCTGCATCATGGTGGGCATCTGTCACCACAGCAAGTAGATCTTCCGCGGGGATTGACGGACGCTCGCTTACTTTATGGTGAAAAACTTCTATTTTAGGCCACTTGCCGGTTTTATAACCTTCTATAATAATTAGATCTACTCCCTTAAACATTGCAATAACTTCTTCCGGCCCGGGGTCGGAATCATATTTTTTAGCAATGAACACACCACCTGGTGTAACTAAGGCCACAACTTCCGCCCCCGCCCGGGCGTGTCGCCAGGAGTCTTTCCCAGGCTGGTCGATTTCCACTGCATGAGTTGTATGTTTTATAACACCCACCCGGTAGCCGCGACTTTTAAGTTCAGCAATAAGTTTTTCCAGAAAGGTAGTCTTGCCAGAGCCGGAGTATCCGACTAAGCCAATGACGGGTATGGGTTTTTTCATATGGTTTTTCTCCTTAGTTATTACTACTGTCGTGTATTACCTATCAAGTTATTACCTCTATTATATCGCCAACTTTAACCATTCCACCGGTAAGGACGCGGATGAAGATACCTTCTCTGGGCATAACGCAATCACCGGCCTGGTAATAAATGGCGCAACGGGTATGGCATTCTTTCCCAATCTGGGTAACTTCACCCACTGCTTCTTCCCCGATTTTCAGACGAGTACCTATGGGCAGGTTAACCAGGTCAATACCTTCGGTAGTAATGTTTTCTGCAAAGTCTCCAGGACCTACATTCAGCCCCAATGCCCGCATTTTATCTATGCTCTCTATAGCAAGCAAACTAACTTGTCGGTGCCAGGGGCCGGCGTGGGCATCGCCTTGCAAACCGTATTCCTGGATTAGTAATCCTTCGCCAATATTCTTTTTCCGCGTCCCTTTTTTAGAGCTGGTACATACTGCTTTTATTATACCCACAAAAATTATCTCCCTCCTGCCAAAATCTCTTTACGATATCATTACCCACCGATTTGGGACATGACCCTCCTATCCCGCCAGCCCTCGAGCATGTGGTGGCGGTCAGGTTTTGAGGCAACAGCAACTTTTATCAGCCTGGCAATTTCATCAATTCCTGCACCTCCACGCAACGAGGTCTTCAGGTCAATCTCTCGCCCGTCATAAAGGCACGGCCTCAAGCTCCCGCTGGAAGTTAGTCTTAAGCGGTTGCAGCTGGGGCAGAAATGCTCGCTCATTGAGGTGATGAAACCAACTGTACCTTGGGCACCTTCAAGACGGTAGTACTTTGCCGGTCCATTACCAGTCATTTTTTTCACTGGAAATAATTTGCCCAGCCTTGCATTAATGTTGGACATTATTTCTTCGGCAGGTACAAAACGCCCCTTAGCCCAGGAGTTGGAGAGGCCGATTGGCATTAGCTCTATAAAGCGGATATGTAGGGGCTTTTCTATGGTAAGACGTGCCATAGCCACTACCTCATCGTCATTAAAACCACGGATCACTACGGTATTCAATTTTACCGGGTGTAAGCCGGCATCTAAAGCGGCGTGAATTCCTTTCCATGCTTCGGACAAGTTCCCGTTCCGGGTAATTTCACGATAGCGGTCAGCTTGCAAGGTATCCAGGCTGATATTTACCCGGTTTATTCCTGCTTTTTTTAAAATTCCAGCACGGGATGGTAGCAGCAGGCCGTTGGTAGTTAAGGCGATATCGTCTATACCAGGGATGTTAGCAATACGCTGCACCAGGTTTTCTAAACCTTTGCGCAGCAGCGGCTCACCCCCGGTCAGGCGTACCTTTTTTACGCCTACAAGTACTGCTGCCCGTATAATTGTTTCGATCTCCTCCAGACGCAGAATGTCTTCGCAGGGAACCAGTTGTACACCCTCCGGTGGCATACAGTAAATACAGCGCAAGTTGCAACGGTCAGTAACGGAAACCCGCAGATAGTTTATCTCCCGCTGATAGGTATCTTTCATGATCTGCTTCACCTTCTCAAGCAATTATAATATATCGTACAACAAACTTCATTAGTCAATTAGCCTTTATCTTCCCCGTTGCTGGCCCGCAGTTAAAGCTGCTGTAATCCCGAAAGCCAATATCAAGAGGATGATACTCAGGGCAGTAGCCAGCTCATAGCCTCCTTTATTAACAGCTAATACAGTAGCTGTAGTAAGAACCATAGTTGAGCCTTTCAGGTTACCGCCTACCATCATTGAGGCGCCCACTTCAGAAATAGCTCCACCAAAACCAGCAATTATAGCAGCTAAAAGCCCCAGTCTGGCTTCCCTCAAAAGCAGCCAGAGCAATTGGAAACGTGATGCTCCCAAAGCCAGAATCTGAAGTCGTATTTTAGGATTCAAGGATTGGATGGCTGCTATAGTAAATCCGGTGATAATGGGGGTTGCTATAATAACCTGGGCTATGATCATAGCCGTGGGGGTGTAAAGCAATCCCAGCAAGCCCAAAGGCCCATACCGGCTTAGAAGCAATGATACCCACAGTCCCACTACCACCGGGGGAAGCCCCATTCCCAGGTTGATCATACTGACCACTAGCCTTCGCCCTGGAAAAGATGTTAAGGCTATAAAAGTACCCACTGGAAGACCTATTATCATGCCTATGACGGTAGCTGTGCCGGAAACATGAAGGGTACGAAGCACTACTTCCATAACCTCGCGATCACCGCTTAACAGAAGACGGATTGCCTCAACCAAACCCTGCCAGTAGACACCCAAAATAATCACCTTTTTCAGACATTAAAGGTTTAATAAAAGAAAAGATTGTTACCGGGATCACTCAAGACGAGCTTTGCCAAAAAACGCAGGACCAACAGCTCAAAACACCCAAATCGCTATGTTCGAAAATATACAACGGTCTGCTGTTTTAAGGGCCTGTCCAGCCCTGAAATATCTCTTTAAATGAGTTTAGTATAAATTTATCAACTTTCTGACGCATTATGTAAAACTTTTCCAGTAATTCCTCGCCCTCTGGGGTCAGCTTGGCTCCACCACCCATCTCACCACCAACCTGGGTTAGAATGAGAGGTACCCCACAGCGTCTTTCTGCAACCTTTATCTTGCCCCACGCAGCCCGGTAAGACATGCCCATCTTCCTGGCAGCTTGAGAGATTGAACCAAACCGGGTTACATTGGAGAGAAGTACAAAAAGCCCATCTCCGAAAACGAAACCATCTTTTTCCAGCCATATTTTGTGACGCACGTGAAAATAGTGTTGCATTATCCACCACCTAGCTGGTAAGGATGCAAGAAAAACTTCCCGAAACCCGGCCTTTCTTATAAAAAAGCAGGTTTCAGAAGGTACAAAGAGTACCTCTATACAATAAAGGATATGCACTTAACAATATTTATTTAATTATAACAGTTCGGCATGAAACGAGCAATTGTAACGTAAATAATACAATTATTACAATTAGAGTAAGCATTTTTAAAAAATACCCTTCCCACTATGACGCCCTGGAAATGTTGCTGTCAAGAGTTGGTGAAGTTCATTCCTTATTATTGTCATCGTTTCCATTTTGTTTAAAATAATTTTCAAGAATTGTTATTGTTTCGTAGGAGTTACGCCCTGCGCTGATACGATAGATATAGGAAGGATCCTGACCGGGCCTGTTTAAGCCGGGGTTATTCGTATAAAGGTAAGTATAACCTGCCTCATTGAGCATCTTAACCAGGTCGGAATTAAAAGCTCCATACGGGAAAGCAAAATCTCGTGGCTCGCTGATCCCGGCCGTTTTTAAGGCGGTGGTATTAAGAGAGATATCCTTCCATACCCTTGCCCGGTATTCTGCTTCAGTCTCCAGGCGAGATTCTTCTTCCAGCCAGGCCCGGGTTACCAGATAGGCACCTTTTTCTTTACCAGCGCCTTTTACCAGCCGGTGCCCGTCATAGCTATGTCCGCCAATCTGCCAAAGTCCGGATTTTAAAAGCTCTCCTGCTTCCTCTGTACTTAGGTGTTCACGGCTGTATTCCGGTCTCGGGTAACGGTCAAACCACTTCGAGATGGTGAAAACTACAGCGGGGTAATTAAAACGTTTGGTAAGCGGTAAAACATAATTATAGATATCCCGGTAGCCATCATCGAATGTGAGCAAGACCGCCTTGGGAGGTATGGTGGCCCGGCCATTGATGAAGGCATGAAATTGTTCCAGACTGACTGGATGGTAGCTGTAATCATTTAACGCTTGAAATGTTTCCTCCAAGTCCTTTAACTTCATCACGTTTGAGTTAGCCTGGTCATCACCCACAGCATGAAAAACCAACACTGCTACCTGTTGGCTCGGGCTCATGGACTGCCTTGCCTGTAAACGGGCAGCAGAAGAAGGACCCAAACCCGGTGATGCCAAAGAATATATCGCCAGACTAATGTCAAATACCCCGGCCAAGACTGCAATTATGAGGCGCCTATACTTGTTGAAGAATAAAATCAGCATCAAAATACCTCCGGTACCAGCAGCTTTTTCTCTAAGGATGTGCGGTTCTGATCAAACGGTTTTCTGTAACTATCCAGTGGACCGGGATATCGTGCTCATCAGGATATACATATGGTTTTATCTGAAGCTCAAAGGCCAAGGCGATGTAAAACGTATGAGGTCGGGTTTGCAGTAAAAAACGGTCATAAAAACCCCCACCGTACCCCACCCGGTTCCCGCTCAGGTCAAAAGCCACTCCAGGCACGAATACCAGGTCAATTTCAGCTGGATTGACAGACCGCAGGCAATCTGGCTTGGGCTCAAGGATTCCCCAGGTGCCGGGCTGGAGGTCGTCGGGATAGTTTTGGAGCAGGGAAGGGATCAGCTTATGATTAGCTACATCGGTAACAGGAACGGTAACCCGCTTGCCGGCAGACAAAGAGTGCTGTACTAGATGTCCGGTTTGCACCTCGTTGCGAAAGTCCAGATAAACCATAATAGTACCAGCCTGCAGGTATTCTTTCATTAGCAGTACTTTCTCAATAACCAGAGCGCTTTTCTCAGTTACCTCAGCGGGACTTAGAGCTGTCCTTGCACGAAGTACAGATTTTCTTATTTCATTTTTGATCACAAGAATCTCCCTACAATCAATAGTTATTGGTTTCATTGCAATACTCGCTGCCTTCTTGCAAAAGTGTAAAGAATGTTCGCCTGGTTCATAATATCTTGGCAGGCAGGCCGAACTGCTCTTCCAACTCATAATAAGAGCGTCCGATGAGATCCCTGCCACGGTGGTCAAAAGCCAGTCCGGGCAACAGTACAAGCTGGGGCTGCCATTGGGATTTAACCTGAAGATATTCCTTCAGTGCAGCCGTAAAGTCCTCTACCGTGAGCAGACCGGCAGCTTTAATCGACCCGCCGAAAAACCTGTTGCGCGCCACTATTACCTGCACTTCTGACGTGTCTTCAAAAAAATGTTCCAGCGCCATCTTGATTATTGGGCCTGCTAATTCGGAAGTCAGTATCAGAACTTTCGACGCTCTTTGCTGCCTTACCACCCGGATCATTTCCCGGATCAATTCGGGGTCTATATCGTAGTCCATTACCAATCCGGAGCGCTCCCACGGTTTTTTAGGTATCTTTACAGTAATCAGATTATTTTTTCTTTTCAAGGTGATTTCTGGGGAGGATGTTTTCAACACCTTATTAAAAGCATGAACACGGGTCAAAACAGGTTTTTTGTTAATATCCACAATTAGGTCCCCGGGTTGAATGCCAGCTCGATCAGCCGGTGAACCGGCAATTACCCCCGTAACCCGCGGTTGCAGATCACAGATAGCCGGTGGTTCACATGTTAACGGTGTCGGCACTTCTTCCCTAAGCTGGGCAATGAACATATATAATTCATCCCACAGGGCAGGCTCAAACCGGAGAGCGGGTGGAGCCTGTTTTGAAAAGCCGGGGAGAAGTATTCTGATCGTTTGGGCACCGTTTAAAGAAAGCCACTTAATTGTTTTGTTTAGATCTTGCCATCCCACCAGGTGGGGCATTGCCACTATACTGCCGTGAAACGGAATTCCATGCTCTTTTAACAGGACGGCGCTTTGTATGGATTGGGAGGCATTTGTGTCCCCCATTAAAAGCACCCGTCCTGCTTCCGTGGCGCTGTTAAGAGAGAGATTAACCACAATCTTGCCAAGCCGTCTTAATACTTCTACCGTTTCTTTGTCCAGCAGGCTGCCGTTGGTGGTAATCTGTATGGTTGTGCCGGGAAATGTGGCACGGACCAGTTGAAGTATTTCTATTATCGAGGGGTGAGTAAAAGGCTCTCCCTCAATAATTCTGGTGACTGATTCGCCAATCACCACCGGTCGCGCCGGGTTCATGAAAGTAAGAGCTTTTTCGACTTCAGCGCGGCTACGGGGAGCAATGCGGTAAACTTCCACCTCCGCAAAGTTTTGCCGGTGTGAGCAAAATTTGCAGAAAACATTACAAGATGAAGTGAGGGGTAATATATTCCCTTCATGGGCTGCATTTAAAATCAAACTTTCTATATATTGGGTGTTTTTCTTCCAGGTCGGTTCGCCCACAGATTAACCCCTTTATTAATAAGTTATTAACATACTTACACACATTATCCACAGGATTTGTTATCAACAGAACCTTTGTTGCCGTCAAAAGAGCTCCTTGTTGCGGAAATCACCTGTATTTGGTAAACACAAATGATAACACCATTTTATATTACAATTACCACTTTTATCTTGAGAATTCTTTTTTTAAACTATTGTTTCAATAAATTTAATGTTTTGATATGCTGTTTACATTATTCTACCCCTGAAGTTACCCTCATATCTCTCTTCACCAAGTTTTAAGTCCGGAACAGCATTGAGACTCAGGGGAGCAAAAGCACCCCTGAGATATTTGTAATAGGCTGCACTGGCAATCATAGCAGCGTTGTCAGTGCATAATGGCGGTGGTGGGTAAGTAACCTTGCGGCAATCTTTGCTGGCTCTTTCGAGCAATTCAGCCCGCAGCCGGGTATTGGCAGCTACCCCGCCGGCCAGAAGAATGGTTGATACACCTGCTTTCTCAGCAGCACCCAGTGTTTTATCGATCAGCACATCAATCACCGCTTTCTGAAAAGCGGCGGCCAGGTCATTCTTGTTTATTTTTTTACCCTGTTGTTCTGCACGGTAGAGATAGTTAATAACCGCAGATTTTAGACCGCTGAAGCTGAAATCAAAACTTCCTTCCTCCAGGTATGCTCTGGGGAAAGCCATTGCCCCGGGATCTCCTTCCCGCGCCAGACGGTCGATCAACGGCCCTCCCGGATAACCAAGGCCCATCGTGCGGGCTACCTTGTCAAATGCCTCACCTACCGCATCATCTCTTGTTCTTCCTATCACCTGATAACAGCCATGCCTTTCGAGCAATACCAGATCAGTGTGTCCTCCTGATACTACCAAGCATATTAACGGGAAGGTAAGATCCGGCTCTGCCAGGAAATTAGCGTAAATATGTCCTTCTATATGATTAACCCCCACTAGGGGCAGGTCCAGCCCGTAAGCAATAGCCTTGGCAGCTGCTACCCCTACAAGAAGCGCTCCAACTAGACCGGGTCCATAGGTTACTGCCACCGCGTCCAGGTCCTTAAAACCAAGTCCTGCTACTGCCAGTGCCTCCGCTATCACGTAGTTAATTAATTCCATGTGTTTGCGGGAAGCTACTTCAGGCACCACACCGCCAAATTTACTGTGTACCTCCACCTGGGAAGAAACGATGTTCGATAATATTTCTGTGCCGTTGGCAACTACTGCTGCCGATGTATCGTCGCAAGATGTTTCTAATGCAAGAATAACAACACTCAATAATAAAAACACCTTCTTTATAAAATAACGTATTATTTATGAAATTAACCCTTAAGCAGGTACAATGAATAATTTTCCTGTTTGTTATTATAACATAAAAAAAGCGCTAGAATACAAATACCACTATTGCGGTACTTGTCTTTCCCTTTTTGTGTATAAAATGTGTATAAAAAATGTGGATTAAAAAACGCCCTCTCTAATGAACGGGCGGTTATTTGTATACAATATGTTAATTTAATAATTAAGCAGGATCAAACCCATCCCTTAATTATTTGTGCCGAAATCACCTGCCGGCTTTTATCTTGATAAAAATAGTCACGGTGGCCTTTTACTGGGTTAAAAGGGTTAATTGTAAACTCAACGTAATCATCTAGACCGGATAGAATTCCCGGTACCATTTGTGGCCAGGCTATATCAAGAATACCGGCAATATTAATGAAGCGGCCAACAGCCGGTCTTGATCCGAGATCGACATGTCTTGCCACTCCTTGTTTAAACCAGAATAGCGGGCTTCCAAGCATTAACAGATGGGCTACCTTTTCTGCTGCAACTTGGTTCTGCATAAGGGCGCAGAAACTCACAATCGAACCAAGGCTATAGCCGATTAGGATCACTTGCTCCTTGCTGTTGTCAATAGCTTCATAAATGCGCTCGTTAACTGCCTGGTAGGTCTTATCTAAATATAAATAAGTAAAGATATCCCCGAAATTATCTACTATGGCGTCGGAAAGTTTGCGAATGATTCCCAGGTTTTTTGTAAAAGGTGACCGGAGTGAACTCAGTTCCTCCTCAGCCTTTTTCTTTAATCCGAGGATTTGAATTTGTATGATACCTTCGTCATGTGCTTTTCTCTCTTTGGGGCCGGGAACGAGATCATAATAATAAACCCCGCCGAACTGTTCCTCATTTAATATGAGGCCCTGTCTTGCCAGTTCATCCCGAATAGAAGCTGCCCAATCTTTCCAGTAATTCCGGTTGCTGCTATGACCCATGCCGTGTACGAATAAAATTACCCCATGTTTTTACCCCCGTTTATGGAATTTATACATTATATTCCGGAGGCGATTGTGCAGCTACGTCAAAAATAATAAACCCTTACCTGATAACGGTGAGGGTTTTTAGGAAAAATATCACCTGCTTAATGTAAAGAAATCTTTATAGCATGCTACAAGTTCCTCTCGTACGTCACCGCAGTTTTTGCATATAACAGTAAGAATGTCACACAAATCACTTCGGGAGACATAGATATCAAAACTATCCTGTTTATCATTTCCACAATCGCAATGGAACCAGATCAAGCTCATCACCGCCTTAATGTTTAAAATGCCATTTAAGGTTGTATAAATTCTACGCGGCAGGAGGTAATCCTCTTTGAATAAGAGCAATAATCAAAATGTTTTCTCCAGAATATAAATCCCTCCGGACTTACATAGAGGGATTTATATTATATTCTACATTTTTAAAGTTTTTACTTAAAGCTATGAATAACTTAAATAATCTTTCTGCCGTGTAAAAAGCTTCACCAGCAGCATACCTGCCACAAAACCGCCGATGTGTGCCCAAAATGCAACTCCCTGGGCTACCTGATCCGACAAGCTGGCGGTACCGCTGAGAATCTGTAAAACAAACCAGATACCTAGAAATATAACTGCAGGTATTGGTACGATCTGGATAAATACAAAAATAAAAATCAGGGTTAGTACCTTGGCCCGTGGAAATAGAATCAGGTAGGCTCCTAGGATTCCTGCAATTGCGCCGCTGGCTCCTATCAAAGGGGATTTTGATAGAGGATAGCACAAAACATGAGCAATAGTGGCAATATAACCGGTTAAAAGATAAAATATCAGGTACCTGAAGTGCCCCATGCGGTTTTCAACATTATCCCCGAAGATCCATAGATAGAGCATGTTGCTTAATACATGAAACCAGCCTCCGTGTAAGAACATGGTTGTAGTAAGACGCAGCAACTGGTCTGCGGTAAAGCCGGTGGCTATAAGCTGGGCTGGAATGACTGCGTGAGCAAAAATGTAATTGTCCAGATGTCTTCCTAGAGAAACTTCGTAGCCGAAAATGATCAGGTTGAGAATAATCAGTATCACGTTAACAATCGGGAAACCCCGGGATGGGATGTTATCCTTTAAGGGAATCGTGGCGGGTTTCCTCCTTTGCTTGTTTTTTATTCAGCATAATAGCGAATTTAACCTTATTTCTAAATTTCTCTGTTAATAAATAATTTTATTTTATTTTATCCGGTTTTGTGTCAATTAAAGAAGGTGAATATTGGTTTGTTGCCGGCCGTAGCAACTCTTATTAATAAAGGGAATTCTTTCTTGAGCTATTGGAGAAGGCTTGAGGCGGCAGAAATTGCTAGCACTATAAATATAAATGCATTTACAGAAAAAATAAATTAGTAAAATTTTAGATGTTATTTGGATATAGTTTTATCCAGCAAGTATGTTATCTACTCCCACCAGGGAAGCTATGGTCAAATTTGCTGGACGGGCTAGCATCTCTTGGGGTGTAGCTATCTGGACTATCCGGCCCTTGTCCAATGCAATGACTTTCCTGGCCAGAACTGATACCTCACTGTAGTTATGAGTTACAAAAACGCTACTAATGCAAGTATCTTGTAAAATACCGGCTAAATCAGTAATAAGCGCATTTCGCGTAGGTGCATCCAGGGCCGCAAAAGGTTCATCAAGAAAAAGGACTTCCGGCTCCAGTGCCAGTGCTCTGGCCAGGCTTACCCGCTGGGATTCCCCTCCGGAAAGATAACGAACCGAACGGTTAGATAAATGTTCAATACCCAACCTTTTTTGCCATTCCTCGACCCGTTTCTGTATTTGTTTTTTCGCGAGGCCCCTGATCAAAAGGCCGGAGGCCACATTATGATAAACCGTGGTATCCAGTAGCAAGGCTTCTTGGAATACCATAGCCATACGGCGACGGTAAATTATAGAATCTTTCCAATTAACCCTCTCGCCTTTAAAAAAAAATTCCCCTGTGGTTGGACGCTGCAGGAGCATCAATACTTGCAGTAAGGTGCTTTTACCTGCTCCGTTGACGCCGATTAAAGCGACAGTTTCGCCTGCCTCAAGAGAAAAGGACTCAATATCTAAAATCTTTTGTTTTCCTTTGATTAAAGTAAGGTTTTTAATTTCAATTATCTTCTGACTCATAACGTTCCACCTCAATTATAGTTTTTTATTCTGTTTCTGCTTATATATCACTCTATCCGCCTGAGCCAGTATTTCATCAATAGTGCTGTTAAGTTCAGGATTGTGGCTGACTATGCGGTGCTTACAGTAACATTTTCCATTATAAATAACTGAAACGTGATAACCATACTGTTCAAGAATATATCTCAGCTATTCAGCTTGTGTCAAGCTGCTTAAAAATAATTATACCCATACCAACGCTCAAGGCCCTTCCCCTGTTTACAACTTAATTCAGATAAAAATAACCCTAAAAAATCTGATAAAAAAGATAGCCTGAGATTATTATTGGAGGCTATCTCATTAATATATCAAATTATACGTTTTTGCTTGATTTTAACTTTTGCTGCAGCACCGCCAATGTATCGGTAAATACTTGCCCGGATTTTTCGTTAATAACGAGAGTAGCCTGGTCATCCCAAGGAGTTTCATCTTTATTAATGATTACCAGTTGCCTGGCATATTCCGGCAGTGAAGCCACCGGGTAGACCTGGAGGCTGCTTCCGACAACGATCATGAGCTGGCATCCTGAAAGAACTCTGGTGGCCTGGAAATAATCATCACCCATCGGGTCTTCAAAAAGTACAACATCGGGGCGCAATATACCCCTGCAATTTTCACAGCGGGGCGGGTTTGTCCCGGACTCAAACTGGTTAACCAGGTATTCAAAAGGGTATCTTTTTTTACAGTCGAAACAATGGCAGGTTCGTAGATGACCATGTACCTCCCATACTTTTTGGGAACCGGCCTTACGGTGTAACCCGTCAATGTTCTGTGTGATTACCCCAACCAGGTAACCTTCTTTTTCGAGATAGGCCAGGGCGTAATGAGCTGCGTTGGGCTCGGCGTTTGAGTAGGCAAGCCACCGTTTTAAATTATTCTGGTAAAAAGCAGCCGGATCGCGACGAAGCGAGGAAGCGCTGGCGACTTTCATAGGGTCGAATTTATACCACAGGCCGGTATCTTTGCTGCGGTAGTCCGGGATGCCGCTTTCTGTGCTAATCCCGGCACCAGTCAAGGCAAAGGTCCGGGAAGATCCACGCAAGAGATCGACAAGGGCATCAATTTTCTCTTCATATTTCATTTTCCCACCCCATTTTTCTAATATTTTTTACTTATTTTTACCAGTAATTGAGCTAGAGCAGATCTCCGGCCAGAGATTGCGCCGGTCAAAAGTTTGCAAGGCAGTCAGGAAGCGGGCTTTCAGCTCAGGGTAGCGCGTGGTTAATTCCGCCACCAGTTTCCTGGATTCTTCTCTTTTAGTGTGACCGTTAGCCGGACATGGGTTAGATATTGCCGGCAGTTTTTCCATTTCCACCCATATGCGCAATTTCTCTGAAGGGAGATAGACCAGCGGCCTGATCATGGTGAGTCCGCTGCGGTCAAGAAATGTTTTGGGAGAAAAGGTGCGCATCTGGCCGGTGTAAAAAAGGCTCATAAAAAAAGTTTCAATAACATCGTCCAGGTGATGTCCAAGGGCAACCCTGTTGCAGCCAAGTTCCAGTGCTTTGCTGTGGAAAGCGCCGCGTCGCAGGTGAGCGCAAAGGGCGCATGGACTTCCTGTTTTTCCGGCATCAAAGACAATTGCCGCTATTTCAGTTTTTACCACATGAAGAGCAATATCTCGGGAAAGGCAGAATTCTTTTAAAACTGTTACGTCCATGGGCCAGCCCATATCGATGAAGACGGCTTCCAGATGAAATTTTATCGGTGCTGTGCGGCTAACCAGATATAGTGCGTGCAATAGTGAAGTGCTATCCTTCCCCCCGGATACCCCTACGGCTACCCGGTCACCTTCTGTAATCATGCTGAAATCGGTAATTGCTTTCTTCACCCTGCCTAAAAACCACTTGCGGAAGTCTTTTACCATTTTACCATGTTTTAGCTCCCTTGCTGCCACATTTTATAATTTATAATATAATAATGGTCTCTTCCCGTAAAGACAAGCCCTGTATTATAATATCTGATTTCAAATATTTTAAGCTAACTGACTAATTGCTAAATACTTAACCTTGGTATATGCTAAACAATGTAATATTTCACATTGATAATAAGGATGCTTTATGCTCTACAAATGCGCCATACCGATATTGATCGGAATCATCCTCCTGGCCAACTGTTCCAGATACCCGGGTATCACTACAGGTATCCCTGAGAAAAAACCAGATCAGGTTGAAGCGGCGGCTCAGGTATCTATTCCAGATAGTGCAGTTATCGTGCCACAACCTGAAATTAAACAGGCAAGATGCGTCTACCTTACTTTTGACGACGGGCCCAACTCACACTATACTGGAATAATTCTGGATATCTTAAAGAAATATGGTATCCATGCAAGCTTTGTAGTGATTGGCAATAATATCGAAAAAAATCAGGACGTTTTTAGAAGAATCATAAATGAGGGGCATGGTGTGGTAAACCATACTTTTAGCCATGATTATACAAAGATCTACGCCAGCCCCGAGGCTTTCCTGGATGATCTGCAGCATTGCAGCCAAGTTATCGCCATGCTGACAGGAAATAGCGTCAAAATTTTTCGTGCTCCTGGAGGCCCTTCGAAATTAAGTAAAAATTATTACAATCTCCTGGATAAGCATGGATATAAATCGTTAGGCTGGAACGTCACCAGCGCAGATTCCGACCCCAAGGGGGCCACAGCTGAGCAAATTTATAATAATGTTGTAAATGGAGTTATCAATGTGGAAAAAATGAATAGGGTGCCGATTATTCTTATGCATGACGGAACCGAAATCAACCCCGTGCCGAGTGCACCTGGACCTGCATTACAAAATTACATCCGTACCCGCGAAAGTGACGTTGTTGCCTTGCCGAAGATAATTGAGTTCTTGCAGGCCAGGGGTTACACATTTGCTGTGGTCGATGATAAAACACCGTCCGCATGGTGAAGAAATATAGAAATATCAAACTGTCGACAAATATACTTATTATAAAATCCATGGGGGTTAAAATCAGTTGCTCTGTTACGGGGCGTCCCTAGAGAATAGACGATGCTATGGACTCAAAATTGTAACAGGGTGTGAGTTGAAGGCGGTCCAATTTCGACCAAAGCGAGCCAGAAGTTCACTCGACACCCCATGGACTTTATCTATAACCTGGTAATATTTACTTATTTGTCCGGCCCCAGCCCTTTCAAGGGATCTGTTTCTTCTATACCCCTACTCAGGTAAAGGCAGGTAACACCCATCAACACGTTCCAAACCGCAAAGAACAGGTAAATCAGGCTTAAGGATGATGTGCTGCGCAGCAGGAGGTATCCCCCGTAAAGTAAAAGCCCTAATGAAAAGTAGCTTTTTGCTTTTCCCCTGGAACTAAAAACAGAATCTCGAAGTACCTCGATAGCTGTACTCTGCTTCTCCCCCGCGGCCGGGTTGGACTCTACATTCTGGAATATCCCGGAATTGGCTCGCCTAGCCAGGTCCATCAAAACGTAGTGGTTGACCAGTTTAACATTGATTCCCTTACGGGATAAGTTGGTTACTACCCGCGTTGTACCCAGGCCAAACTCACCAGAAGTTATAAACAGGCCGTTCTTATATCCCTTCTCCTGTAGGACACCTGCAAAAGCCAGGATATCTGAAGGGGTGATTTTTTTATCTTCTTCTGGACATTTGCACTGGATAGCTATCGGTATACCTTTGTAAATTCCTTTTATGTCTATTACTTTCTTTTCTTTTTCACCAGCAGATTTTTCCATTGCCGGTTCCAGCTCTACCCTCTGGAAGCCGGGTAAGCCTGCTATAATGTCATATACATAATTCTTAAACTCTTTTTTATCCTCCATCAGCTTTTGACCGGCCAACCAAAGCCGGTGCTGAAGCTGTCGCCTTTGCTCTTTTATGTTCAGGAATTTTTGAATCACCATTGCTTCAGCTGCTAGAAGCGGAATTGAGGTTATAAGAGCTGTAATTAGTGTTCCGGTAAGGTTAGCAAGAAGCAAAAAGCTCACCAGCCAGATTAAAAACAGTCCAGCCAGTATGTCAACCCGGCGCCCCAGAACGCTTCTGGAATCTTTCTTAGGTTCTTTTATCTTGTAAACCATGCTTGTAGCACCTCCATCACCCTTTTTTATTATAATTCTGCCCAAACTTGTGGGAAAAGTAACGTATTAAAGGTCTATTCTTGTCAGGGGAAACCATTTGAGTTACAATCACTTTATATAATTGTATAAAAATTATTGTATAAAAGTACTTCAGGGGAGGCTTGTTATGCTGTACGAAAGCACCAGGGGTCAGTTTAGGCAGGTTTTATCAGCAGAAGCAATCAAAATGGGTATATCACCCGATGGGGGGTTGTTCGTGCCCAATGAAATAGTACGGCTTTCTGAGGACCGATTAAAGGAACTGACTGGTTTGAGCTACCAGGAACGGGCCTCCGCCATATTAAAGGAATATCTTACCGACTATAGCGAAGAAGAAATTGATGAGTGTGTCTCGCTTGCTTATAACTTAAAAAAGTTTGACTCGCCTGCAATCGCGCCAGTTCATAAACTGAACGACTCGCTCTATGTTTTAGAATTATGGCACGGCCCGACTTGTGCTTTTAAGGATATGGCCCTGCAAATTTTACCCCACTTGTTAACCAGGGCGGCGGCTAAAACGGGGGACCATTCGATTATTGTAATCCTGGTAGCTACCTCCGGTGACACTGGTAAAGCCGCCTTAGAAGGTTTTAAAGATGTACCGGGTACAAGAATCATCGTTTTTTACCCTGAACAGGGTGTCAGCGCTGTTCAGCAACTGCAGATGATCACTCAGGATGGGGATAATGTGGATGTGGTGGCCGTCCGGGGCAATTTCGACGATGCTCAGAGCGGAGTTAAAGATATCTTCGGTGATACCAGGTTTAATCAGGAGTTAAACAGAGAAAAATACCGGCTTTCTTCAGCCAACTCAATAAACTGGGGGCGCCTTGTACCTCAGATTGTATACTACTTTTCCG